>Ga0075421_100008822_pt1 | contig 12421 bp, 10 predicted proteins | sample SoiMetdeltSBSDD5_FD_75292 | JGI IMG/M metagenome (GOLD analysis project Ga0075421, IMG submission 75292) | Bulk soil microbial communities from a Populus tree surrounding site in Tennessee, USA - Soil MetaG P. deltoides SBSDD5 | ecosystem: Environmental > Terrestrial > Soil > Tree plantation... | reverse complement strand
TCGCGCCGCTTGTCGATGATGGCCAGGCTCGCGTTCAGGCGCTTGGCGATGGCGCGCGCGCGCTCGACGCCGCCGGCGTCCGGCGACACGATCACCGGCTGCTGGAGATCCTTCTTGCCCAGGTAGTCGATGATGACCGGCGCCGCGAACAGGTGGTCCACCGGGATGTTGAAGAAACCCTGGATCTGCCCCGCGTGCAGGTCGAGCGCGAGCACGCGGTCGACGCCGGCGGCCTCCAGCAGATCGGCCACCAGCTTGGCGGAGATCGGCACCCGCGGCTGCACCTTGCGGTCCTGACGCGCGTAGCCGTAGTACGGGAGCACGGCGGTGATCCGGTGCGCCGACGCGCGCTTGAGGGCGTCGATCATGATCAGCAGCTCCATCAGCGTGTCGTTGACCGGCGGACACGTGGGCTGGATCACGAAGACGTCGGCGCCGCGGACATTCTCGTTGACCTGGACGTAGACCTCGCCGTCCGAGAACCGCGTGACCTCGGCATCCGAGAGCGGCACCCGGAGATACTGCGCGATCTCTTCGGCCAGGGGCCGATTGGCGTTGCCCGTGAACAGCTTCAGCTCGTAAGACATCAGCGCCTCGCCCTCGTCGGTATGGCAGGGGCGGGAGGATTCGAACCTCCGAATACGGGATCCAAAGTCCCGCGCCTTACCGCTTGGCCACGCCCCTTCATGCCCGTCTCGCTCCGTTCGCCACCAGCCGCACGGCCGGACCGGTCAGCGTCCGCACCGCCCAGCACTCCCACGACCCGCGCGCCACCCGCGCGCGAATCTGACGCGCCTGCTCGTACGAGCGAGCGACGCCGAAGACGGTCGGGCCGCTGCCCGACATCAGGGCGCCGAGCGCCCCCGCCGCCATCAGGGCGGCTCGCATCTGGACGATCTGCGGGAACACGGCCGCGGCCGCCGCCTCCATGCCATTGTAGAGGGTCCCCGCGATACGGGCGGCGCTCCGGCCGAGGCCGCCGGCAAGCGTCCGGGTGGCCGCGCCGTCAGAGTACATCGCGGGCGTCAGTCGCCCGTACATCTCGGCGGTGCTCGACGGGAATCTCGGGTTCACGAGCACCAGCGCCATCGACCGTCCCTTCAAGGGTTCGACTTTCTCGCCCCGGCCACTCGCGAGCGCCGCGCCGCCCCGCAGGAAGAAGGGGACGTCGGAGCCCAGGGTTGCCGCCACTTCGTCCAGCCGCTCGAGCGGCCACTGGAGCCGCCAGAGGCGGTTGAGCCCGAGCAGCACGCCGGCTGCGTCGCTCGAGCCGCCGCCGAGGCCGGCCGCCACCGGGATGCGCTTGTCGAGGGTAATCCGCACCCCGCTCTCGGTCCCGGCCGCGTCCCTGAGCGCGGCCGCCGCACGCCACGCGAGGTTGCCCTGGTCCGTCGGGACCGCCGCGGAGTCGCTCCGAAGCTCGAGATCATCGGCGTCGTCGAGGGTGATGCGGTCGGATAGATCGACCGCTTGCATCACGGTCGCGATCTCGTGATACCCGTCAGCCCGCTTGCCGAGGACCTCCAGAGTCAGGTTCACCTTGGCAGCGGCCCTGAGCACGAGGCGACCGGCGCTTCCCGACCCCTTCGACAAGGCACGACAGGCTAACACGCAGACCCGGGAGGGTCAACGGATGCTGTGTGTTTTCGCGTCCTTGGGGGGCGTCAGCACGAAGCGCTCGGGATCGACGCCGGCATTCAGCGCCAGTGACCGGTAGCGGATCTTCGCCGTCACGTAGCCCTGGCCAGCGGAGACGTCGAGGCCGGTCAGGGCGCCGTCCTCGGCGCGCAGGAAGCGAACCTCCGCCTCCGTCCGGCCACCGACGATGTTGACGCGATTGACGACGCCGGTGGAGAAGTCCATCCACACGCGCTGCTCGTGATACTTGCCGATCAGGTTGATCGACGGGCCGTCGGCGTCGGGGGCGAAGATCTCCGCGATCCGGAGATCCTTTGGCGGCACCACGCGGCCGGAGAGCACCGCCACCAGATCGTCCGGCTCGAAGGGGAGGCTCAGCATCGTCGCCGCCGTCTCCACCGTGGCCGGTCCCGTGGTCACTTCGTTGGTGGCCGCGTTGTACGCGACCAGTTGCGCGTCCTTCACCGTCACGAGCAACAGCGGCTGACCAAACGGTGAGATCGCCTCGAAGCGCAGGGAGGCGGGGGTCTTCGACAGGAGGACGCCGGTGAAGCGCTGCTCCTCGGAGCCTCGCTTCACGCTGATGTCGGCGAGCGCGCGAAGGTCGGACAGCGCGTGCCAGTGGCCGACCAGGAGATCGATGGCCCGCCGGGCGTCCTCGGAGACCGGCGTGCGCGGCGGCGGTGGCGCGATCGTGCAGCCGGTCAGCACCCAGACGACGAGCGCGCTACTGAGAAGCCTTCGAGCGGTCACCCTGCACACGGCGAAGCCGCGACTTGGCATCCTGAACCTTCTTGGCCACGCCTTCCGCATTCGGGTCGAGAGCAAGGGACTTCTCCCACGCGGTGACCGCGTCCTCGTCGAAGCCGTTCTTGGCGTAGGCGTCACCGAGATGATCGAAGATCACCGGGTCTTCCTTCGCCTTCTCCACGGCGCGCTTCAGCTCGCGGAGCGCATCGGGATAGCGGCCCTGCTGGAAGTACGCCCAGCCGAGACTGTCGAGGAAGTAGCCGTTGTCCGGCTCGAGGTCGAGCGCCTTCTTGATGAGGGTGACCGCCTCGTCGAGGTTCTGACCGCGCTCGGCGTACATGTAGCCGACGTAGTTGTAGGCCTCGGCGTGCTTGGGATCGAGGGTGATGACCCGCCGGAAGGCGCGCACGGCGTCGTCGAACTTCGCCTGCTTCTCGAGCACGACGCCGACCTGGAACTGGATGTCGCGGTGCTTCTCGTCGAGGCTCAGCCCTTCCTTCAAGATTTCCAGCGCCCGGTCGTAGTCCTTCGCGCGGAAGTAGGCGGTGCCGAGATAGAGGAAGAGCTCGGGCCGGCGCGGCTCGAGGTTGACGGCCTCGCGCAGCACCGCGATCGACTCGTCGAAGCGCTTGGCGCGGCCGTGCAGGAAGCCGAGCTGAACACGCGCATCGATCGAGCGCGGATCCGTCCGCAAGATCCGCTCGAGCTCCACGCGCGCCTCGGCGTCCTTGCCGGCGTCCATGTAGGCGGTGGCCAGGAAGTAGCGCGCGCGCAGGTTGGTGGGCTCCAGCAGCACCACGCGCCGGAAGGCGTCGATGGCGCGGTCCCAGACCTTCTGCTCGTAGAAGACGGCGCCGAGCTTCATCCAGACGCGCGCGTCACGGGGTGCGAGTTCCGCCAGCTGCTCGATCTCGGTCTGCGCCTCCTGGTAGCGCCCGAGGCGGATGAGCAGATCGCCGAGGCGCTCGATGAAGGCCGGATTGTCGGGGTTCGACTTCACGGCGCGGCGATACGTCTCCACCGCCTCGTCGGCGCGATGCCGCGACTCGTACACGTACCCAAGGGCCGTCCACGCACCGTCGTGATCGCTGTCGAGCTCGACCGCGCGCTTCAGCCGGGTGATGGCCTCGTCCCAGTTCTCCGTCTCGATGGCGAGCCGACCGAGGAGGAAATGAGCCTGCGCGAGGCGCGGCTGGCGATCGACGAGACGCAGGAGGACGGTGCGCGCCCGATCATAGGCCTTCTGCTCCACCTGATAGCGGGCGAGCGTGAGATACGCGTCTTCGCTGGCGGGGTTCAGGGTGATCACGCGCTCGAGCTCGGCCTCGGCCTCGGCATACTTCTTCTGCGCGCGCAGCAGCTCGGCCAGCGTCAGGTGCGGCTGCACCTCGTTCGGCGCCAGCTGCACGGCCTTGCGCGCGGCCACCAGCGCCTCCGCGGGCTGGTCTGCACGCACCAGCCACTGCGCGAGCTGCGTCCACAGGAAGGCGGAGCTCGGGTCGCGCTTGAGGGCCTCCTGCAGGAGCGGCACCGCCTCACGGAAGCGCCCGGCGTGGACGAGCATCTGAGCGGCCGCGAAGTCGTAGTAGGCGTCGGCCTGCGGGTCGCGGGCCATCACGGTGAGACGGCGCGGTACACCGTCGCCGTCGACCGCCGTCGCCGTGCGTGACACGGACGCGCACGCCGAGGTCGCGAGCACCACGAGCAGGAGGGCGGAGCCACAAAGGCGGTTCATCGTGCAGGACCTCGTGCGCCCGGCGGAAAGCGGCGCGCCGTGGTGAGCAGGCGGCGCGCGACATCGGCCAGCGCGGGATCGGAAATCGCCGAGGCCGCCTCGTCGATGTCGCGCCGATCGTCGTCCGTGAGCGCCGTGGCGCGGCGCTCGCGACGCTCGGGTCGCGACCGAGGTTCGGTCTCGAGCGTGCCAAGCGTGAACCGGAGCGAGCGAACGGCGGGGCTGTCGGCGCTGAGCCGCGCCGTCAGCTCGGCGGCGCGCAGCGTGAGCTCGTGCAGCCACGGCGAGTTGTCGACGACAATGTGCAGACAGCCGTTCGTCAGCGACTGCGGGCGAGTGCGGCGCGCCATGTCGGCGCCGACCAGCCGCGCCCATGCGCGACGTATGTGATATTCGGGAAGCCGCTCGGAGAGTTGAGGGACCGCGCCGACGAGCACGTCGGCGATGGCGCGAGGAGTTCCGTGCTTCATCTCCTCGGGTATTCTACACCCCCAACTGCCTGCCAAATTGACTGCTTTCTGACCGACCTTTATAGTGGCCGTACCCATGGCAAAACCGCGTCGCGGCGAGACGCTCGAGCTGACGATCGACGACCTCGCCTTCGGCGGCGAAGGCGTCGGACGCGCCGATGGCTACGTCGTCTTCGTGCGCGGTGGACTCCCGGGCGATCGGCTGCGCGTGCGGCTCACGGAGGCGCGTGGCCGTTTCGGGCGGGCGGCGATCGAAGAGGTCCTCGTACCCTCAGCCGACCGCGTCCCGGCGCCGTGTCCGTACTTCGGGCGGTGCGGAGGCTGCCGCCTGCAGCATCTGGCCTACCCCGCGCAGCTCGCCTTCAAGGAGAAGCAGGTGCGCGAGTGTCTGCACCGTCTGGGCGGCGTCGGGGAGTTCGAGCTCCGACCGATCCTGCCCGCGGCCGACACGTACGGCTACCGTAACAAGATGGAGTTCACCATCGCCGGCGACCCGCCGGCGCTCGGCCTCCACGTCTTCGAGCGCTACGACGTCGTGCTCGACATCGAGCGGTGCCTGCTCCAGTCCGAGACCATGAACACGCTCCTCGATGAGTTCCGGCGGCAGCTGCGGGATCGCGCGCTCTCGGTGTGGGATCCGCGGACAGAGCGCGGACTCCTGCGATTCGTCATGATGCGTGAAGGGCGCAACACAGGCGAGGCCATGGTGAACGTGGTGGCGGCCGCCCCGGACGTTGAGACGCTGACCCCGGTCGCCGATGCCGTGCGCGACCGCGCGCCGGCGACCACGAGCGTCGTCCTGAACGTCAACGCCAAGAAGGCCAGCGTGGCCGTGGGCTCCGAGGAGCATCTGCTCTCGGGCCGTGAGCACATCACCGAGTCGCTCGACGGCGTCGTCTTCCAGGTGTCCGCGAACTCCTTTTTCCAGACGAACACGCGGCAGGCCGAGCGCCTGTTCGCGGTGGTGGAGGCCGCCTGCGAGCTCACCGGGGAGGAGACGCTGCTCGACCTCTATTCCGGAACGGGGGCGATCAGCCTCTTGCTGGCGCGGCGCGTGCGCGCGGTGTACGGCATCGAGGTGGCGGCGGCGGCGGTGGCCGACGCCATCCGTAACGCGCGCGCCAACGGCATCGAGAACTGCACGTTCCTGGCGGGCGAGGTCCGCCACGTCCTGCCAGACCTCATGCGGCAGGGCGTCCGCGCCTCGGTGGTCGTCGCCGATCCGCCCCGCGCCGGATTTCATCCGAAAGCGCTGAGCGCGCTGGCCACGCTGGCGCCGGCGCGCATCGTCTACGTCTCGTGCAATCCGTCCACGCTCGCACGCGACGTCGGAGATCTCGTCCGTCAGGGCTATCGCCTGGAGTGGGTGCAGCCGGTCGACATGTTTCCCCAGACGCCGCACATCGAGGCCGTCGCCCGTCTCAGCCGCGCGTCATGAGGACGTTCGTCACCCGGCGACTGCTCCAGTCGCTGGTGGTGCTGCTGGGCGTCTCCTTCGTCGTCTTCTTCATCCTCTTCCTCACCGGCGATCCGGCTTTGGTGCTGCTGCCACCCGAAGCCTCCGCCGAGGACATCCGGGAGTTCCGCGAGCGGATGGGTTTCAACGACCCGTTCCTCGTCCAGTACGGCCGCTTCCTCGGCGGCGCGCTCCGAGGCAACTTCGGTGACTCCATCCGGCACGGCGAGCCGGCCTTCCACCTGGTGGTCGAGCGGATGCCGGCGACGTTCCAGCTGGCGGGCGCCGCGCTCCTGATCGCGCTCTGCCTGGCCATCCCGGCCGGAATCGTGTCCGCCGTTCGGCGCAACAGCGTGCTCGATTACGTGTCGACGGTGGTCGCCCTCCTCGGGCAGTCGATGCCCACCTTCTGGCTCGGGATCATGCTCATCCTGTTGTTCTCCGTGCAGCTGCAGTGGCTGCCGTCGTCGGGCCGTGGCGAGCTCCGTCATCTCATCCTGCCCTCCATCACGCTGGGGCTCTTCACGACGGCGCGCATCACCCGCCTCACGCGCTCCGGCATGCTCGAGGTGCTGGGCCAGGACTACATCCGCACGGCGCGCGCCAAGGGCGTCAGCGACCCGCCCGTGGTGTGGAAGCACGCCCTGAAGAACGCGGCCATTCCGATCGTGACGATCATCGGCATCGAGCTCGGCACGTTGCTCGGTGGCTCCGTCATCACGGAGACGATCTTCGCGTGGCCCGGTGTCGGGCGGCTCTCGGTGCAGGCGATCTACAATCGCGACTATCCGGTCGTGCAGGCGGCCGTGTTCCTGCTGGCGACGACGTTCGTCCTCGTCAACGTCATCGTGGACGTGCTGTACACCTACCTCGATCCGCGCATCCGGCTCCGATGAGACATCGTCCGTCACCGTCGAGGCGCGCCACCGCTCCGCGGGGGCGCGGCCGAGCGTCGGGGGGGGTGGGGGGCCATCTCGGCGCGCCCCACGACAACAGATGAGCACGACGGCGCGCGCCCTGACGCTGCACGACGAGCTGCGGCCGGCCCGCCGCGAGTGGACCCTCTTCGTCCGACGCCTCGGGCGTCGACGCACCGCGCTCTTCGGCGCCGTGGTGGTGGCGCTCGTGGTGATCACGGCGCTGGCGGCGCCGTGGGTGTCGCCGTTCGATCCGCTCGAGCAGTCGATCGGCGAGCGCCTGAAGGCGCCCGGCTGGCGCGATGCTGCCGGACGCGCGCACCCGCTCGGCACCGATCACCTCGGGCGCGACATCCTCGCGCGGATCATCTACGGCGCTCGCCCCGCGCTGCTGGTCGGCTTCGCGGCGGTCGTGATCTCCGGCGTGCTGGGAATGATCGCGGGGCTGCTGGCCGGGTACTTCGGCGGACGCATCGACGACGTGCTGATGCGGCTGGCCGACATCCAGCTGGCCTTTCCGTTCATCCTGCTCGCCATCGCCGTCATCGGCGTGCTCGGACCGAGCCTCACCACGATCATCTGCGTCATCGGCGTGTCGAGCTGGGTCGTCTACGCCCGCATCGTCCGCGGGGCCGCGCTCTCACTCCGGGAGCGCGAGTTCGTCCAGGCCGCCCAGGCCCTCGGCGGCGGCGACGGCCGGATTCTCGTCCGCCACATCCTGCCCAACGTCTTCACGCCGTGGCTGGTGGTCGCCACCCTCGACATGGCCCGCGTGATCGTGATCGAGTCGGCGCTGTCGTTCCTCGGCCTCGGTGTGCAGCCGCCAGCGGCGACGTGGGGCGGCATGCTGGCCGATGGGCGTGTTTACATCTCCACCGCGTGGTGGCTGGCGACCTTCCCGGGGCTCGCCATCCTGCTGACCGTCCTCGGCATCAATCTCTTTGGCGACGGCCTCCGCGACACGCTCGATCCCCGCCTGAAGATCTAGGCCCGCCGGACGTTGGGCGGCCGTCCGAGGTTGCGCCGCCAGCGCCACACGAGAAGCGCAGTGGCCATGGGGACGGTGACCCAGAGGATGCCCGAGGGGACGCCGGTCGTGAGATTGATAGCGATGCTGGCCGCGCCACCGGCCGCGGCCGTCCATAGCAGCCCGGTGGTCAGGTACCTGACGACCGAGCGCCAACCGAAGCCGGTGAAGAACGACGCCACCAGCGCGCCGGCGGCGTCGATGCCGACATCGCCGGCGCTGCCGCTCCGCGAAACGCTCCGCGCCTGGTACAGCTCATCGATGACCGCCCAGACCACCGCGATGGCGAAGGCGATCCATGTCGACCGCCCGCGACCGAAGCGCGTATTCCGAGTCAGTGCCACGAACCACAACGTGGCGAGGATGGCGTACTCCATCACGTGCGCCGATTTCCGGACGAGGTAATGGAGCGCCTCGATGGTGCGGGCGGAGGCCCATGGGATGAGCGCCTCGAGGAGGGGACGCACGACGCTTTTCGTTGCCTCGTCGCGAAACGCGTCCCCGGAAAACGACAGGATCACCACCATCCACGCAAGCGGAGGCAGCCAGATGGCGAGGCGGATCACGCTCCTATGATACAGTCCTGCCGATGCTCGGCGAGATCTTGGACGATCTGCTGATCTCCGCCTCGACCGGACCGTGCATCACCGCCACTCGACACTTTCCCGCGCGCGACGCCGTCTACGCCCCGTTCCCCGCGACGATGGATCCGCGCATCGTGGAGGCGCTCCGCGCGCGCGGCATCGAGCAGCTCTATAGCCACCAGGCGACTGCCTGGGATCTCGTCCAGTCGGGCCGCCACGTCGTGGTGGTCACCCCGACCGCGTCGGGGAAGACGCTCTGCTACAACCTCCCCGTGCTCCAGGCGCTCGTGCACCAGCCGGATGCGCGCGCGCTCTACCTGTTTCCGACCAAGGCGCTCGCGCAGGATCAGCTCGCCGAGCTCGAGCAGCTCGCCAAGCAGCTGCCCGAGATGCGCATGTTCACGTACGACGGCGACACCCCGCAGGACGCACGCCGCGCGGTGCGGGCCCGCGCCAACCTGGTGCTGACGAATCCGGACATGCTGCATTCCGGCATCCTGCCGCATCACACGAAGTGGGCGGTCCTCTTCCAGAACCTCCGCTACGTCGTGATCGACGAGCTGCACGCCTACCGCGGCGTGTTCGGGTCGCATCTCGCCAACGTCCTCCGCCGCCTGCGCCGCATCTGCGCCCACTACGGCTCGAGGCCGCAGTTCATCATGGCCTCGGCAACCATCGCCAACCCGGGCGAGCTCGCCTCACGGCTCACCGGCGAGCCGGTGGACGAGCTGGCCGAGAGTGGCGCCCCGCGCGGCGAGAAGACCTTCCTCTGCTACAACCCGCCCGTCGTGAATCCGGAGCTCGGCATCCGCGCGCCGTACCTCGGCGAGGCGGCCAAGATGGCCATCCGGCTCCTGCGCGAGAAGATTGCCACCATCGTCTTCGCGCAGAGCCGCCTCTCGACCGAGGTGCTGTTGACGGCGATCAAGAGCGGGGTGGCCGATCGCGCCACCGGCGACTCCGGCATCGTGCGTGGCTATCGTGGCGGTTACCTGCCGAACCGCCGTCGCGAGGTGGAACAGGGATTGCGCGGCGGCGACGTGCTCGGCGTGGTGTCGACGAACGCCCTGGAGCTGGGCGTCGACATCGGCCACCTCGACGCCGCGCTGATGGCCGGGTACCCGGGGACGATCGCCTCGCTGTGGCAGCAGGCCGGGCGGGCGGGGCGGCGTTCGGGCGCGTCGGCGGCGATCCTCGTCGCCACCAGCGCGCCGCTCGATCAGTTCATGGTGACCCATCCGGATTACCTCTTCGGCACCCCGCCCGAGCATGCGCGCATCAATCCCGACAACCCGTTCATTCTCGTGAATCACCTCAAGTGCGGCGCCTTCGAGTTGCCGTTCGAGACCGACGAGCGCTTCGGGGAGACCGACGTCCGCAAGCTTCTGGCGGCCCTCGAGGACGAGGGCGTGCTGCACCGCGCCGGCGACCGGTATCACTGGGCGTCCGAGACCTATCCGGCCGATCACATTTCCCTGCGCACGGTCACCACCGACAACTTTCTCGTGATCGACACGACGGCGCGCGACCAGGCCCAGACGAAGAAGCGGCAGATCATCGCGGAGGTCGACTGGGGCAGCGCCTTCGCCACCATCTATCCGAAGGCCATCTATCTCGTGGAGAGCGTGCCCTTCGAGGTCCAGGAGCTGCACTTCCGCGAGGACGAGGAGAAAGTCGCCTACGTCAAGCGCGTCAACGTCGACTACTTCACCGACGCCATCAGCGCCAAGGGAGTCTGGATCCTGCAGCGCTTCGAGGCGCGCCGGCATCCGGCCTATCTGGCGGAGCAGGGCGAGGTGCTGGTGGCCGAGAAGGTGGTTGGCTTCAAGAAGATCAAGATGGGCACGCTGGAGAACGTCGGCTCCGGCGAGGTCGAGCTGCCGCAGCAGGAAAAGCAGACCACGAGCGCCTGGCTCACGGTGCCGCCCGACACGCTCGCCCGCGTCAGCCGCTCCCGGGAAGAGGTCATCGACGGGCTCCGCGCGGTGACCTATCTCCTGCATCACCTGGCGCCGATCTTCCTTCTGTGCGACATCCGGGACCTCGGCTCCTGGCTCGGCGACACGACGCCGGCGGAGGGCGGCGTGGTGGCCACGCGCGAATCGGCGAAGACGCGTCTGATGAGCGCCGCCGAGTTCAATCCGACCATCTATCTCTATGATGCGCACGCCGGCGGCATCGGCCTCGCGGAGCGGGTGTACGAGATCCTCCCCGACCTGCTGGCGCGCGGGCTCGACACCCTCGAAGCGTGCGCGTGCGCCTTCGGCTGTCCGTCCTGCGTCGGGCCGGTGAACGAGGTCGGCCGTCGCGCCAAGGCCACCGCCGCCACGCTTCTCCGCGCCCTCACGGCCTGACGGAGGATGCAGAGCCTCGACGATCTGCGTCGCATCATCCGTCGTATCGAGACGCGGCAGTCGCCGCGGACGGCACGGGAGCCGATCGAGCGGGTGGTGGGAGGCGAGGTGGTCGACACCGGCGCCGGATCGCTGCTCGTCGTCCGGCACGAATATCCGCTCGCCCATCGTCACGGACGCATCGCGCTCGAGGGGCTCGCGCGGCTACCCATGGAGCTCCTCGGTCGCCTCGCCCGGCTGGAGGGGCCGGCGCCTGACCCGGCGCGACTGCTGTTTCTCGACACCGAGACGACGGGCCTGGCCGGCGGTACCGGCACCTACGCCTTTCTCGTCGGCGCCGGCTGGCGCGAGGATGATCGCTTCGTCGTCACGCAGTACTTCATGCGCGACCTCGACGAAGAGCCCGCGCTGCTGGCCGCGCTGGCGCCGCTGCTGGAGCGTGCGGCGGGGCTCGTCACCTTCAACGGCGGCGGCTTCGACGTTCCGCTCCTCGAGACGCGCTTCGTTCTCGCGCGGCGCCGGTGGCCCGCGCTGCTGCCCCACCTCGATCTGCTCCGGCCCGCGCGGCGCGTGTGGACCGCCTGTTACGACGACTGCCGGCTGGCGACGCTCGAGCGCGCGGTGCTCGGGCTGGAGCGGGAGAGCGACGTGCCGGGCGGCCTCATCCCGTCCGTCTATTTCGACTGGCTCCGGCTGCGTCGCGCCTCACCGCTGGCGCGCGTGTTCGCACACAACCGGGACGACGTGCTCTCGCTGGCCGCGCTCCTCAGCTGGTTCCGGCAGGCCCTTGACGAGGCGCCGACCCTATCGGCCGGCGAGTGGGCGGGCCTGGGACGGCTCTGGGAGGACGTCGACCTCGACCAGGCGCTTCGCTGCTATCGCACCGCGCTCGACGCCGGTCTCGAGGGGGAGCACAGTCTCGTCGTGCGGCTCCGCCTGGCCTGGTGGGAGAAACGTGCAGCGCGCTGGGACGCGGCCTGCGCGTTGTGGGAGGCGGCGGCCCGTCACGGGGCCTTCGATCCGCGCCCATGGGAAGAGCTCGCCAAGTTCCACGAGCACCGCCGCCGCGACTTCGCTGCGGCGCACTCCATCGTCAGCGCCGCGCTCGGCCTCGCGCGCGCGTCAGGCATGGCCGGCCGGGTCGTCGACGCCTTCGGTCACCGCCTCGGCCGCATCGAGCGCCGCCTAGCATCGACGCGCGACCCGGCTCCGCCGAGTCGCGACGAGCGTCGGGTGGTGTGGGAGGCCATTTCGGGGCCCCCCACCTAACCGCCCTCGAGGCGCGCCCGGACGAGCGCGGGGGGTGTGGGGCCCTCGAGGCGCGCCCCGGCTCCGCCGAGTCGCGACGAGCGTCGGGTGGTGTGGGAGGCCCATTTCGGGGCCCCCCACCTAACCGCCCTCGAGGCGCGCCCGGACGAGCGCGGGGGGTGTGGGGCCCTCGAGGCGCGCCCCGGCTCCGCCGAGTCGCGACGAGCGTCGGGTGGTGTGGG
>Ga0075421_100008821_pt1 | contig 12421 bp, 8 predicted proteins | sample SoiMetdeltSBSDD5_FD_75292 | JGI IMG/M metagenome (GOLD analysis project Ga0075421, IMG submission 75292) | Bulk soil microbial communities from a Populus tree surrounding site in Tennessee, USA - Soil MetaG P. deltoides SBSDD5 | ecosystem: Environmental > Terrestrial > Soil > Tree plantation... | reverse complement strand
GGAATCCCCAGGCCCTGGACGTGCTCGAACATCCGCGCTCCTCGTGCTCCTCTGCTAGAACCGCGCGCCCATGGCCAAGAATATTCGAAGCGCCTACGCAAAGGCGCGGGCGGTGGACCCCCGGCCGATCACCGGCAAGGAGTCCGCCGAAGAGCTCCTCCAGCACGCCTTCGGCGCCTACGTCGGCCGCCAGGAACGGACCGCCTACGAGCTGATGTGCCGCTCGGTGGACGAGGGAGCGTCCGTCTTCCTCACCCTCTCCGGGGCGATGACGCCCGCCGGGCTCCACCAGAGCTGCCTCATCCCGCTGATCGAGCGCGGCATCGTCAGCTGCCTCACCACCACCGGCGCCAACCTGTACCACGACGCCCACCGGGTGATCGGCCACGCCATCCGCGAGGTGAACCCCAACGCGGGCGACCTCCAGCTCCGCCTGGCCCGCATCATCCGCATCTACGACCTGGGCTTCTGGGAGGAGGCGCTGCTGGACACGGACCGCCTCTTCTCCGCCATCATCCGCGGCCCGGAGTTCCAGCGGAAGATGACCACGCCGGAGTTCCACTTCCTGCTCGGCAAGGCCATCTACCGGATCGAGAAGAGCCTGGGGGTGAAGCAGCCGTCCCTGCTCTCCACCTGCTGGCGGTACGCGGTCCCCATCTTCGTGGGCGCGGTGCAGGACGGCTCCATCTTCCTCAACGTGGTGAAGCTGCGACGGCTGCTGGGCGAATCGTTCCGCTTCGAGCTGGACATCAACGACGACGTGTACGCCATGGCCGCGGTGCAGCACTACTGCCGGCACCACTTCGACAGGCGGCTGGCGATCTGGATCCTCGGCGGCGGGGTGCCCAAGAACTACACCCTCCAGGGGGAGCCGCTGCTGGACCAGATCCTCTCGGTGCCCACCACCGGCTTCGACATCGACGTGCAGTTCTGCGTGGACCCGGTGGACAACGGCGCGCTCTCCAGCTGCCCGGCGGGTGAGGGCCACACCTGGGGCAAGGTCTCCGTGCAGGCGGTGGAGTCCGGCTCCGTGTACGTCCACTGCGACGTCACCGCCGTCTTTCCCTGGCTGACCCACGCGCTGCTGGCGCGGTACAAGAGGCGCGAGCCGAGGCGCCTGATGGACCGGCTCCAGGAGGCGGTGGCCTACCTGGACCGCGACGTGCAGAAGCGGCGCGCGGAGCTGATGAAGACCATCGACTGGGACACGCCCAAGGGTGGGAAGGATCTGAAGCCGCACAAGGTGTTCGTTCGCTAGCGCGTTCGCTCCAGCGTTGAGGAGGCACGACCATGGGCGTCGAGATGCAGCTCAGCAGCCATCCCCAGTTCAAGGCCCGGTTGACCCACGGCCCGTCGGGGACGCAGATCCAGACCGAGGCGCCGAAGGACAACGGCGGGACCGGCGGCTCGTTCTCGCCCACGGACCTGGTGGGCGCGGCGCTGGCCTCCTGCGCGGTGACCACCATGGCGCTCGCCGCCAGCCGGGAGAACGTGCCCTGGGGCGAGGTGAGCGCGAAGGTGGAGAAGATGATGACCCCGCCGCCGCGGCGGATCGGCCAGCTGGTGGTGGAGATCACCATGCCGCGCGAGCTGCCCGCCTCCCAGCGCGCCCGCTTCGAGCAGATCGGCCGCGAGTGCCCGGTGGCGCGCAGCCTCCACCCGGACGTCCAGGTGCCGATGACGTTCCGCTACCCGGAGCCCTGACCCGGCTCAGTCGAAGACGGAGATCTCCCGCGCCGCCACCCACCCGGTGTAGCCGCCGGTGGTGAGCTTGACCTTCCGGATGGGCTCTCCCCCGGAGTCGAGGTCCAGCTTGAAGAAGGCGCCGCTGCCGTAGAAGCCGTTGGTGCCCTGGTTCTCGGTCTCGGGGAAGTAGTCGACCTCCGGGGCGAGCGTGAGCCAGCCGGAGCTCTCCGACCAGCCCTCGATCGAGAAGCTCATGGTCGCCAGGATCGCGGGCCCGTGGATCTCGTGCACCACCAGCAGGCGCGGCACCACCGGCTGCGCCAGCTCCAGCACCACCTCGTCGGTGGAGTCCGGCGGCGGGCCCGTCCTGGGGTCCCACGGATCGTCCAGCCAGGTCGGCAGCATCACCAGCTCCGCCGAGCCGTCCGTGAGCGGGCAACCGGGGAGCGGCTCGCCGTTCACCGTGCAGGCGGCGCCCCGGCTGGCGGGCACCATCCCGGGGACGGAGACGGCCACCGGCGGGGTCCGGATCACCGTCCGGTAGTCGGTGTAGTCGAAGGAGCCGAAGGGCCCGTCGCGCAGCACCGTGTCGGCGATCCAGCTCTCCAGCCGGACCGACAGGCCGGAGAAGTCCTGCACCACCTCCGGCTCGAGGAGCAGCGGATCGCCCTCGGTGAGCTGGTGCCAGATCAGCACGTCGCCGGGCGCGACCAGCGTCCAGTCGTAGAGCACGCGCCGGATCGAGCCGTACTCGTCCAGCTGGTATCCCTCCCGCGACGGCGTCCAGGGGAGCGGGGGCAGCCCCACGCTCGCGGGCGCGCCGGGGGCCACCCCCAGCGAGGCGCCGTCCCAGATCGCCAGGTCCGGGTACACCAGGTCCTTCGCGGTGCCGTAGGAGGTGCTGCGCGCGTTGCCGCCGCCGGGTCCCTGGGCGAACACCGCGAAGCAGCTCGAGCTGTAGGACGCGGGGGTGATCTCGAACCGCATCAGGTCGAAGTAGAAGAAGCCGTCCTCGTTGGCGGTCGCCTCCCGCATCGGCGCGTACCCGCCCTGGACGAAGATGCCGTCCTCGTCCCGCGCGATGGAGAGGCGATCGGTGGCGCCGCAGCCTCCGGAGCTGCGCGGCGACTGGGTCTCCAGGGTCGCCTTGGCGCCCGCGAGGCCGGCTCCGGCGACGTCCGTCACCCGGCCGAGGAAATAGAAGACGTCGTCCGGGTCCTGGGGGATGCACCCCGCCAGCGCCACGGCGGCGGCGGCGGTGACGGCGGCGGTCAACCGTGGCGATGCGCGGCGCATCAGTACACCCCTTTCAATCCCAGCATGGGGACCACCACCGGGATCGGGATCGGCGTCTTCCTCAGGATGGGCGGCGTGCCCGGAAAGCCCGGGATGGTCTCGTAGTTGTAGCCGAGGGTCTCGCTGTTGAAGGTGGTGTTGAGGACGTCCAGGTACAGCTCCAGGTGGTAGTCGTCGAACGACCACTGCTTGGACACCCGCAGGTCCACCCGGAAGAAGCTGGGGAGACGGGCCACGTCGTCCCGCCCCACCGGGCGCCACTGCTCGATCCCGGTGACCGGATCCGTCCACGGGAGCTGGGTGCGCGAGGAGATCTGCCCCGACTCCGGGCGGCCGGTGTTGAAGTGGAACACCCCGCCGGCGGTGATGTTCCAGGGGAGCTTGTAGCTGATCACCGCGTTGAGGACGTGCGTCTGGTCGAAGGCGAAGGGGAGCCAGCCCTGGCGGACCTCCACCGGGTTGAACTGGTCGTCGAAGTGGACGTAGCGGAGGTGACGCTCGCTGTGCTGGAAGGAGTACGAGATCCACCCGAACCAGCTGCCGCCCAGCGGGTGCCGCAGCATCACCTCCACGCCGTAGGCGCGCCCGCGGCGGATGAGGCTGGGGGCGATGATCCCGGCGCGGTTCTGGTTCACCAGCAGCGAGGCGAGGTCGAACTCGATCGCCGCCGGCAGGTAGGTGAAGTACGTGTCCACGTTCAGCTCGACGCCGGGCACGATGGTCCACTCGGCGCCCACGTCCGCCGTCCGCGCCTCCTGCAGCCCCCAGCGCAGCCCGGCGATGTCCAGCACCGGCACGTTGAGCATCACGGTGGGCGCCTGGTGGACGATCCCCCCGCCCACCTTGAGCGCCAGCCCTTCCCGGAGCGTGTGGCGCACGGTGAGGCGCGGCTCCAGGCCCACCCGCTGGATGCCGGCCACCATGTGGTAGCTGTCCGCGCGCAGGCCGGCGCTGACCGTCCACTGCTTCGTCGGCTCCCAGGCGGCGTTGGCGTACCCGCCGATGAAGGTGCCGATGGTCAGGGGCTCGGCCAGCGACAGCGCCACGCCTTCCCCCAGCTCGCCGGTGAGCGGATCCAGCGGGTGCGTCACGAAGGTGAGGTCGCTGGAGGCCCGCCGCTGCTCCCCGTCCAGGCCGGCGGTGAACGTCCACTGGTCGCTCATCGCCCAGCGCCACAGGGCGCGCGTGGAGAAGCTGTCCGTGCGGAGGATGTAGTGGCCGGTGTCGCCGGTGAGGCCGACCGTCCCCTCGATCCCCACCGACTCGTAGCCGTAGGTGGCGCCGGCCTCCAGCTCGCCCACCGGGAGCGGCTGGCGGTAGCGGAGGTCGGCCCGGTGGAAGCGGGTGAAGGCGTCGCTGTCCACGCCGTTGGGGTTCTGCGAGTCGGAGCCGATCACGTCCGAGGAGCCGAAGGCCAGCAGCCGCAGCCTCCCGGACGTCCAGGGCACGTTCTGCTCCAGGCGCGCCTGGTAGTCGTAGAAGTCGGCGACGGGGCGGACGTGGTAGCCCTCCGAGTCCGTGGGGCTGAGCGCCTCGCCGATCCGGGCGACGATCCACGGCGTGTAGCTCACCCGCCCGGCGACGGTGATGTTGGTGCCGGTCTGCTGCACCGGGTACTCCAGGAAGCCGCCGGCGTTGATCAGATCCGCGTAGCCGGAGAAGTGGACGCGGTCGTCGCGCGCGCGCGCCACCACCCCGTCCACCACGCCGCTCAGCACGCGCCCGTACTGCGGCGGCGGGACGCCGGGGTAGAAGTCGATCCGCTCCAGGAAGTCGGGGTGGACCACGGCGGGGCCCAGCACCAGGTGGAAGAGCGCCGGCACCTTCACCCCGTCCAGGTAGTAGCCGGTGGCGGCGGGCTGCGAGCCGCGCACCACCGGGTAGGAGACGCCGGAGGCGATGCTGGACACGCCCGGCATCAGCATCACCACCCGGAACGGGTCTCCCTGCGTGCCGGGCACCTCGCGCAGCTCCTGGCCCTGCAGCGTGTGGCGGGACAGCTCCGTGCGCTCGCGCTCGCCGCGGACGATGGTTTCGTACGGGTCCACCACCAGCGGCTCCAGGCGGTAGATGACCTTCACCTCCTGGCTGGCGGCAATGGTCTCCTTCGTCTGAAGCGGGGCGTGGCCGGGCGCCTGGACGGTGAACGCCTGCTGGCCGGGCGGCAGCTCCACCTGGAAGCGGCCGTCGGGCCCGGCCTCCGCCACCGCCTTCCCGTCCCCGTCCAGCACCACCGCGCCGGCCAGCGGCTTGCGCGTGCCCTTCTCGCGGATCTCCCCCTGCAGCGTGCCGGTCACCGGCGGGGGCGGCGGCGCCTCGAAGACGTACGAGTACCGCAGCCGGACGGCGACGGGCTGGTCGCCCAGGCGGCCGGGCTTGAAGCGGAGCTTCCTCGCCGCCTCCAGCGCGGCGGCCTCGAAGGCCGGGTGCGCGGGCGCGGCGACCTTCATCTCCTGCACGCCGCCCAGGTCGTCGACCAGCAGCTCCAGCTCCACCGTGCCGGAGATGGGCGCCGGCTTCAGCGCCTCCGGGTACGGCGCGGGCGAGGGCTCCACCAGCTCCGGCGGGATGACCTGGGCCTGCGGGTCGCCGGAGGGCACGAAGGTGCCGCCGTCCACCTGGACGACGTCCACCTCCCGCGTCACCGGGCCGCCGATCTGCTCCGGGCGGGCGGTCCCCCGGGGAATGGAGGGAGACCGGGGAGCCTGGGCGAGCGCGACTCCAGCCCAGGCAACCGCCAGCGCCCACAGCGCCGCCGCGGGGGCGATCCTCGGGACGTGACGTGCAGGAAGCAGGAGCCCTCTCCGGGCAATTCGGCCGCGAGCGAGGCAACCATTGTGTCCTCGCCCGCGCCTTGTCAACGCTCCTTCGGCGGGGAGATGCCCAGATCTTCATAGAAGGCGCCGGGGCCGGGCGGCCGGCCCAGGAACGCCTGGAGCAGCGCCTCCGGCTCGGCGGTGGCGCCCGGCTCCAGCACGGTGCGCCGGTAGCGGAGCCCGGTCTCGGCGCTGGTGAGCCCCTCGCGCAGGAACGCGGAGGCCATGTCCTGCGCCCAGACGCGCGACCAGAGGTAGCCGTAGTAGGTGGAGTCGTAGCCGCCCGCCTCGCCCAGGAAGCTGGCCCCCGGCATGGTCCCGGTCAGCGGGGGGAGCGCGGTCATCCTCGACCAGAGGTCCCACCAGTGCGCGCTGGTGTCCTTCACCTCGGCCGCGCCCGCGCCGTTGATCTCCAGGTCCCACGCGGCCATGGACGCCTGCCGGGTCCAGAAGGCGCCCGCGGAGGCGCGCTTCAGCCCGGCCATCTTCGCCGCCAGCTCCGGAGGGAGCGGCTCGCCGGTGCGGGCGTGGCGGGAGACGCGGCGGAGGATGGCCGGGTCCCACGCCCACGTCTCGAAGAGCTGGGACGGCGCCTCCACGAAGTCGGCCCGGCCGTTCACGCCGGCGAGCGAGGCGTACGGCGCGGTGGAGAGCATGGCGTGCACCAGGTGGCCCATCTCGTGGAACATCTCCAGCACGCCCTGGTGCGTGAACAGCGTCCGCTCGCCCGCGGGGGAGGAGGGGCCGTTGCCGGAGATGGCGGTGACCGGCAGCACCCGCCCTCCGCCGGGCCGCGCGCGCCCGAGCCGGATGGCGTTGAACGCGGGGCGGGTGAGCTTGCCCTCGCGCGGCTGGAGATCCAGGTAGAACCACCCCAGGAGCTGGCCGCTCCTGGCGTCCCGCATCGCGTACTGCGACACGCCCGCGGCCCAGGCGGACGGCGGCTGGACGGATTCGAAGCGGAGGCCCAGCAACTGCTCGAACACGCCCAGCACCTGGGGGACCACCACGTCCACCGGGAAGTACTGGCGCACCGCCTCGGCGTCCACGGCGAAGGAGGCCTGCTCGGAGCGCGCCAGGTAGAACGGGTAGTCGAAGGTGGCGAACGGGCCGGGCTCGCCGGCGGCGGCCTTCAGCTTCGCCAGCGCCGCGACCTCCGTCCGGGCGCGCGGCAGCAGCGCGGCGTCCAGGTCGCGCACGTGGGCCAGCGCGCGCTCCGGGGACCCCGCCGAGGTGACGTCCAGCCGGTACTCCGACCAGCTCCGGTAGCCCAGCCGGAGCGCCGCCTTCTTCCGCAGCTCCAAGATCCGCTGGAGGCGATCCACGTTCGCCTGGCCGCCGATGCGGAAGAAGGCGCGCTGGAAGCGCTCGCGCGCGGCGGTGGGCTTGAGGTTCTTGAGCACCAGCTCGTTGGTGGCCAGGCCCACCGGGACCAGCAGGCCCTTGCCGGACGCGGGCTTCTTCAGGCCGCGGGCGAAGGAGGGCGGGAGCGAGGCCGCCTCCTCGTCGCTGACCTCGATCGCCGTCCGCGCCTGGTCCTCCTGCAGCGCGCGCACGAAGGCGGACTCCTCGGCGTGCATCCGGTCCAGCAGGTCCACCAGCTCGGCGCGCGCCCTGGGGTCGAGCGCCGCGCCGCCGTGCCGGCCGCTCTCCGCGTAGCGCTGCGCCAGCATCCGGTCGGCGGGGGACTTCGCGGCGGCGCGGGCGGCGGTCGCCACGGCGTACAGCGCCGGGTCCGCCTCCAGCTCCACCGCGAACGGCGACCGCAGCTCGGTGCAGGCCTCCGCCGCGTCGCGGACCTTCGGGTCCTCGCTCCCGCCCAGCTTCGAGATGGGGCCCAGCGCCTCGTTCAGCTCCGCCACCGCCGTCTCCACGGCGACCAGCCGCTCCAGCGGCGAAAGGGCCCTGCCCCGGTACCCCTCGTTCGAGAGCACACGCTTCACGCCGGCCCGCGCGCGCGCCAGCTCCGCCTTGCAGGTGGAGGCGATCTGCTCGGGGGTGCGCTTCCAGTCGATGCCCGGGCCGGGTGTGGGCGAGGCGGCGAGGAGGAGGGGGAGGGCACTGGCCATCAGCATCGGGTGGGCTCTAGTGTGAGGAGCATGAAGCTCTGCATCGACTCCATGCATCCGCGGGTTCCGGGTGAGATCGAGGCGACCGACATCGACCAGGTGGAGCAGCTGATCCGCCGGCTCGACCAGGACAGGTACACCATCGTGTCGCTCGGCGAGCCGGACAGGCCTCTGCTCATGGTCTGTGGAGGCAAGGGCGACTACGTTGTGACCGCGACGCCGGACGGGAAGACGTGGTCAGGCCTGGCCATGGGCCCGCGGGACGGCGCCAGCAAGCGGATCAACGGCGGTGGCCAGCCGGCCGAGTTCCCCTCGCACGAGGTGGCGACGCTGGACCAGGCCCTCGCCGCCGCGCGCTACTTCTTCCAGCACGGCGCGCTGGACCCGTCGCTGACCTGGGAGACCTGACCGCTACGTCCCCGTCGGCGACGCCTTCTTGGTCTCCCCGGCCGGCACCAGCCTCAGCTGTCCGGACGCGCCGTGGAACTTGGCGTCCACCTCGCGCTCCAGGTAGGTGTACCCGGAGAGCCCCTCCTCGAACGCGCGGAGGAGCTGGCGCGACTGGTCCAGGGTGATCTTCCCGCTCCGGAGCGCGTTCTCTGCGAAGCGCCGCACCCGCGCCACCAGGTCGTCCTTGGTGTAGCCGACGTAGTGGAGCACCTCGGTCACCGCGTCGCCCTCCACCACGTGGTCGATCAGGTAGCCGCCGTTGGGCCCCAGCGAGACCTGCACCGCGTTGGTGTCGCCGAAGAGGTTGTGCAGGTCGCCCAGGATCTCCTGGTAGGCGCCCACCAGGAAGATGCCCAGGTAGTAGTCGTCGTCGTTGAGCGCGTGCAGCTCCAGCGCGTCCTTCACCTCGCGCCGGTCGATGAAGTGGTCGATGATCCCGTCCGAGTCGCAGGTGATGTCCGCCAGCACCGCGCGCCGGGTCGGCTTGTCGCCCAGGCGGTGCACCGGCATCACCGGGAACAGCTGGTCGATCGCCCAGGAGTCCGGCAGCGACTGGAACACGGAGAAGTTGCAGAAGTACGTGTCGGAGAGCTGCCGCTCCAGCGCCTCCAGCTCCTCCGGGATCTCCGGGCCCTCGCGCGCGATGCGCATGATCTTCTTGCAGGTGGCCCAGAAGATGTTCTCCGCCAGCACCCGCTGCTCGAGCGAGAGGTGCCCCAGCGAGAACAGGGTGAGGCACTCCTCCTTGTACTCGATGGCGTCGTGGTACGCCTCGAGCAGGTTCTTGTTGGTGACGTCCCGGTGCGTGGCGAGCAGGTTCCTCACCAGCGGCGCGGTGTTCTCCGGCGGCTTGTCCGGGACCTGGGCCGCGTCCAGCTCCGACGTCCCCAGCACCTCGGTGATCAGCACCGCGTGGTGCGCCACCACCGCGCGCCCCGACTCCGACACGATGGCCGGGTGAGGCACCTTCGCCAGGTCGCACGCCTCCAGGATGGAGAACACCACGTCGTTGGCGTACTCCTCCGTGGTGTAGTTCATGGAGGAGGCGAAGTTGGTCTGCGACCCGTCGTAGTCCACGCCCAGCCCGCCGCCCACGTCCAGCAGCCCCAGCGGCGCGCCCTGCCGGTGGACCTCCACGTAGAAGCGCACCGCCTCGCGGAGCGCGTTCTTCACGCTGCGGATGTTGGCGATCTGGCTGCCCAGGTGGAAGTGGAGCAGCTCGAAGCAGTCCAGCATCCCCGCCTCGCGGAGGAAGCCGATGGCCTCCATCAGCTCCGAGGAGGAGAGGCCGAACTTGGACCGGTCACCCCCGGACGCCTCCCACTTGCCGGCGCCGCGCGCGGAGAGCCGCACCCGCATCCCCACCGTGGGCCGGATGCCGGTCCGCCGGGAGATCTCCGCGATCAGCGGCAGCTCCGACGGCTTCTCCACCACCAGGACGACCTTCCGGCCCAGCCGCGACGCCAGCAGCGCCGTCTCGATGTACTCCTCGTCCTTGTAGCCGTTGCAGATGACCAGCGCCTCGTCGTCATCCAGCAGCGCCATCACCGCCAGCAGCTCCGGCTTGCTGCCCGCCTCCAGCCCGTAGCCGTAGCGCTTGCCGGCGTCGACGATGGTCTCCACCACGTGCCGGTGCTGGTTCACCTTGATGGGGTAGACGCCCCGGTAGCTGCCCTTGTAGCCGTGCTCGGCGATCGCCTTGCGGAACGCCTCGTTGAGGTGGATGACCCGGTGGCGCAGCACGTCGGTGAAGCGGATCAGCAGCGGCAGGCCGATGCCCCGGCGCCGGACCTCGTCCACCAGGTCCTTGAGGTCGAACGCGGGCGAGCCCGGCCCGTCCGGGTGGACGCACACGTTCCCCTTCTCGTTGATCCCGAAGTAGCCCACTCCCCAGGAGCGGATCCCGTACGTCTCGAGTGAATCGGCGATCGTCCAGCGTTGCTGGGGAGCAGGGGCAGGCATCGTTCGGTGGCTCCTTTCCGCGCCTGGAGAAGCAACAAGCGCGGGCTACCTGAAGAACGCGCGAACTATAAGGAAACCCTCCCGCGCACAACAGATCGCAGTCGCCGCGAACGTCGCCGGCCCTTCAGCCCCGGCCCGGGCCCGGATCCCTTCAGGCGCAGGCGGCCAGCTGGGGCCGGGGATCGCTCCGCACCGCGCGCCCCTCCTCGCCATGCTTCAGCGCCAGCGCCTCCAGCCAGGCCAGCACCGCCTCCACCCGCTCGGAGGCGTGGTGGACGGCCTCCACCTCCCGGCGGCGCACCGCGGCGCGCAGGCCCTCCTCGCGGTTGAGGAGGTCCTCGGCCACCGGGCCCCAGCCGGCCTCCAGGCACTCCGGGGCGCGCAGGTGCGCGGCCACCATCAGCGCCTCGTCCGCCAGCGCCTCCGGGTCGTGCATGGCGAAGGCGATCAGCCCGCGCCCGGCGTGGCGCCCCACCTGCCCCGGCAGCGCGGACGGCCTGGCGGAGGCGGACCGGGTCAGGTCCGAGGGATCCACCGCGCCCAGCGCGCGCACCGCCGCCGCCTCCAGCGCGTCCGCGGCCGCCGCCACCCCCCGCCCGCCGCGCTCCAGCCGCGTCTCCAGGCCCTCCGCCCGGTCCAGCAGCTGGGCCGCCTCCAGGCCGCGCTGCGCGCTGGCCAGCTCGTGGGCCAGGCGCTCCGCGTGCACCACCGCCTCCCCGTAGGAGCAGCACTCCAGCGCCGCCAGCAGCGCCGCGCCCCCGTGCACCGCCCGGCGCGCGGTCCGCTCCTGGTCGTCCAGCGGGCCGCCGTTCCCCTCCCGCAGCCCCCAGGTCCGGCCGATGGTGGTGGCCAGCGCGTACAGCCACTCGCGGGCCTCGGCCAGCGCGGCCGGGTCCGCGGTGCCCACCGCCTCCTCCAGCGCCCGCACCGCCCGGTCCAGCATGGCGCCGTGCAGGAAGGCCGGCCGGTCGCGGCGCGCGTTGGAGAACTGCCGGAGCCCCAGCGCCAGCGCCTGGGCGATCCGCATCGCGTCGTGGTCCCGGTGGAAGGCGACGGCCGTCCGCAGCGTGAGCGCGCGAGAGGCGATCGACGGCGGGCGGCGGATCCGCTGGGACGGAAAGCAAACGACCTTGACGGGGATCTGGGTCATGCCCGCCAGACAACGTCAGGGTTTTTTTCGTGCAACCAGACCCGGATGGCCTGGCGGGGCGCGCGCTACGCGGCGCGCGACGAACGGTCCAGGTTCTGCAGGAGGCGCTCGCGCTCCCACTGCGCCCCGGCCTGGGCCTGGCGGATGGCCACGTGCAGCCGCTTGGCGGCGTTGATCGTGTCCGCCTCGCCGCCGCCGGACTGCGCCGAGAGCAGCTCGTGGGTCCGGTCGCGCAGCGCCAGCGCCTGGGCGGCCTGGCCGTCGCCGCCCTGGGACAGCGCGGAGGCCAGCTCGGCGCCGATGGCCGCCAGGCTGCGGTGGCTCCCGCGCTTGAAGGCGTCCGCCGCCTCGTCGCCCCCGCGCACCACGGTGGCCAGGCGCTGCAGGCTGGCGGCCTGGTCGCTGCTGACCTGCGCCGCGCCGCCGCCGCGCTCCGCGAACAGCTGCATCACCTGCTTGCCGGCGGAGCGGAGCTCGCGGGCGGCCAGCGCCGCGTCGGCCGGCTCGCGCGCGGCGCCCAGGCTGGAGGCGGCGTCCGCCACCAGGCGCATGGCGCGGTGGGCGTCGGCGTTGGCGGGGTTGCTCCTGGCGTGGTCCGCCAGCAGGGGCAGCAGCCTGGAGGCCGCGTTGCGGGCCCCCTCGTCGTCGGCCACCGCCAGGCTCTTCATCATCTCGCTGGAGGTGGCGAAGGCCGCCCCCGCGCGCCGCCAGTCGCTGGCGCCGTTCGCCCGCCCGGCCGCGTCCATGCCGCCCTTGGGCAGCGCCAGCTTCCCGCCGCCGTCGGCGAACTGCTGGGCGGTCTGCACGCCCTGCGCGTGGCGGTCCCACCGCTCCGAGGCCCGGCGCAGCGCGTCTCCCGCGCCTCCGACCATCCGGGCGACGCCGCTGAAGAGCGCGGACGGGTTGCCCACCCGGCGCAGCTGCGCGGACAGCTCCATGCCGGCCAGCGTCCGGGCGCCGGCCCCGGCCACCCTCGCCCCCAGGTCCGCGGT
>Ga0075421_100008820_pt1 | contig 12422 bp, 10 predicted proteins | sample SoiMetdeltSBSDD5_FD_75292 | JGI IMG/M metagenome (GOLD analysis project Ga0075421, IMG submission 75292) | Bulk soil microbial communities from a Populus tree surrounding site in Tennessee, USA - Soil MetaG P. deltoides SBSDD5 | ecosystem: Environmental > Terrestrial > Soil > Tree plantation... | reverse complement strand
GCGGACGCGTCACGGCCGCGCTGGCGCCGCACGCCGGCGCGCTGCTGGCGATCGACCTGTCGCCGGATTTGATGGGGCTGGCCCGCGAGCGCCTGGCGCCGTGGCCGCGCGTGCATCTCGTGCGGGCCGACATGCGTGCGCTCGCCTTCAGGGCGCCGTTCGACCTGATCGTGGCAGCCGACGATCCGTTCAGCCACCTGTTGGACGACGACGACCGCGACCGGACGCTCCGAGGCGTCGCACGCCACCTGGCCCCGGGCGGTCGCTTCATCCTGGACGCGCTCTGGCTCTCGCCGGCGGAGGCGTCAGCAGTGGGCTCGGCGGGCGGGCGGGTCCACGAGCGGACGACCTCGTGGCATGGCCAGCGGCTGCGGGTGGTGGAGCGATGGGCGCGCCAGGGGGCGCTGGGACAGTGCTGCCACGCCCGCTACGAGTACCGCCGGGCGGGGCGGCCGCCGGTGATCGCCGAGTTCGACGCCCGCGACTGGTCGCCCGAGGATCTGTCGGGGCGGTTCGCTCGCGCGGGGCTGGCCATCGCCCGGGTCTGGGGGAGCTACCGGCGGGCGGCCTGGGATCCCCAGACGTCGGCGCAGTTGATCGTCGAGGCGGGCCGGGCCTGACGACCGTGCGCCGGACGCCCGGATGTGAGGGGCCGGTCGGACGTGCCGGCCCGGCCCCGGACCGGCGCTCCAGATACGCGATGGCATGGGCCGTGCGCGGCTTTCGCTGAAAACGCAGAGATGTGACGCATGGCGTGAGGAGCACACAATGTCTGTACGGCGAGCAATCGACCCGGAGAACGGGTTGACGAGAAGCGCCCGGAACGGTGGTCGAGGCTGCTGGAACGGTCGCCGGGTCACCTCCTTCGTCGGCGTGGCGGCGATGCTGGCGTTGACCGCCTGCGCCGGCGCTACCACGCCGGAGCCGCCGTCCAAGCCGACCGTCCAGGCCGTGGCGACCCAGGCCGTGGGCGCGGGGCAGGCGGGTGCGGCGACGGCCGTCGCCGCGGCCTCGCCGGTCGCCGCGACCGCCGTGGCTGCCGCGTCACCCGCCGCCGCGACGGCACAGGCGGCGGCCGCACCCGTCGGCGCGACTGCCGTGAGCGTGGCCGGGACGGCCGCCGGGGCGCTGGCAAGCTCCAGCCCGAGTCCGAGCCCGGCGGCGTTGGCGCCCGCCATCCAGAGCCCGTTGCGGATCGCGGATGCCAGCCTTGCGGACGCGACGCCCTGGCTCACCATTCAGAACGACGGCAGCACGCCGGTCGACGTCGGCGGGTGGCGCCTCCAGGTTGGGGGTACGTCGGTCGAGCTGCCGGAGGACACCGTCGTGGAGGCGGGCTCGGCGCTGACGATCCATGCCGGCGAGGGCACGAGCAGCGAGGACGAGATCTACCTGGGCGACGCCGGCGAGGTGCTGGCCTCGATGGCGCTGCCGGGCACGCCGGTCCGCCTGACGGACGGCGAGGGCCGGGTCGTCACCGAGGTGACGGTCCCGAGGTTCTAGGCGAGGAGTCAGGAGTCAGGAGTCAGAAGTCAGTAGCTCTTGAAGGCGCGGGCGAAGGCGTCGGCACGGGCGGCGTCGCCGACGGCCTGCCAGCGGCCGGCCTCGACGTAGCGAGCGACCGGACGGCGGTTGGTCATCACCAGGCCGAAGGCCGACGGATCGGTGCGGATCGTGGCGTCCGGGGCCGGGGCACCGTCCCGGTGGACGGCGACCGTGCCGTTGCCGACCTCGACGGTGAAGGACAGTGGCTGCTCGCCCAACAGCTCGATCCGGTAGGCGCCGGCCAGGACCGGGTCGTCGGCGCCGCCGAAGCCGCGCCCGAGCCGATCCGGCAGCGTCCGGGCGAACGCCGACTGGACGAACGGCCGGACCTCGGCGTCCGGGTCGAGCGCCACCCGGATGTCCCAGTCGTGGAGGGCAAGCTCGAACAGCCACTGGTCCTGGACCCAGGTGAGCGGCCGGGCGCCGACCGGGTGCCAGCCCTGGGCGCCGGCCGGGGCGCTCGGGATCGCGTCGAGCTCGGCGTCGATCGCGCCGACGCCGCGGTGGTACCAGGCGATCAGCTCGTCCTTCGACTGCGTGAGCGCCTCCTGCTGGCGGGCGGTGCGGGCGGCGCGCCAGGCCTGGACGCCCTCGGAGGCGGCCAGGGGCGGCGGGCCGGGGTCGCCGGCCCGGCCGCGCACCAGGCTGTCGCCGAGCAGATCCGACACCTGGACGACGTGGATGAACGCCCCGGCGATGGTCCAGCCGTCGCAGTCGCTGGGCCGCTGCCAGGCCTCGGCCGGCAACGCCTCCATGTCGGTCAGGAATGCGCGGTCGAGGTCGCGGATCGCCTGGCGGATCGCCGTTGTGTCCATTGAGAGCCTCCGGTGTCGCTGGGTGGGGCTACTCGAAGAGGGGGCGCTGGTGGAACGCCGCAAGGAAATCGGCCGTCGCCTGGGCGATGGCCGCGACGGTCTGCTCGCCGAGCTCGGCGCTCGCCTGGTCGGCGGCATCAGAGACGCCGGCGCTCGCCTCCCAGATGCCGGGGTAGCGGACCGGCACGCCGTTGATCTGGCCGCTGATCGCCAGCGGGCGCGGCTCGCGGTCCGGCGCGAAGCGGGCGTCGAGCCGGGGGAGATCCGGGCGGACCGCCATCATGCAGCTCGTCTCGAAGTGGCCGGCGTGGCCGGGCCCGTCGAACGGCAGGCGGGCGAGCGCCTCGTGCCCGATCTGCCAGTACGAGGCCGCCGAAACGGCCATCCCGAGCCGGCGCTCTGAGACCAGCTCGGTCGCGGCGACTCGCATCGCGTCCTCGTTGCCGCCGTGGCCATTTAAGAGGACCAGCCGCTTGCCGCCCATCGCCGCCACGCTCTCGCCGAGGTCCACCAGGAAGGCGATGTAGGTCCGCAGGTTCACGGTCAGGGCGCCGCCGACCCGGAGGTGGTGCGAGGAGCAGCCGAACGGCAGGACCGGCGCGACCAGGACATCGACCTCGGGCGGAACCAGCGCGGCGGCCCGTAGCGCGATCGTCTCGGCCATCAGGTGATCGGTCATCAGCGGCAGGTGGGGGCCGTGCTGCTCGGTGGCGCCGATCGGAATGACGACGGTGGCGTCCGGGAGGCGCCGCTGAAGCTCCTCGCGGGTCAGCTCCGCCAGCCGGTAGCGGCGATCTGTCGACTCCAACGGGGCTCCTCCTGGCGATGGTTCGGGGCCGTCTCGGGGCCGCCTGGGGCGGCGCCCGAGCGGTATCATGGTCGCCGGAGCGGGCACCGCGACGCAACGCACCGGTAGCCTGCCCGGGGACGTCGGATGCTGTTCTTCTTCGAGCTGTTCCTCTTCGTGCTAGTGATGCTGACGCTGGCGCTCGGCGAGTTCGTCAGTCGGTGGCTGGCGCTGGTGCTGTGGCTGGTGGTCACGGTGTTCGCGCTGGTCGGGTATGTGCTCGTCCGGCAGTCGCTCGGGAGATCGCTGGGCGGTGGGCCGGGCGATGAGTCGGACAGGGCGGACGTCGGCTCGGCGGGGCCGGACGGCGATGCGTCGCGGCCGCCCCCGCTCGACGAGCGCTGGGCGCGCACCCTGCTCTACAACTGGCGCCGCTCGAACATCCTGTTGGTGCTGGGCGCCCTGACGGTGGCCGGCTGGTACTGGCTGGCCGGCTGACGCCCCTGACGGCCAGGTCCGTCGTCGGCCTGCTCTCCAGCGCCCGAACCGCGAAGCGCGTTCGGGCGGGGCAGCACGTGCTCGCTGCTGCTCGCGCGCGCCCTCAACGCGTCCGGATCACCAGTGTCTTGGCGATCTTGTCGTGCCAGCCCTGCCGGTTCGCGTCGACCAGCGCCCAGATGAAGCCGAGGTAGCAGAGGATCGCGGCGAGGAGCTTGCCGACGATTTCGCGCAACGCCATCCGCCAGAAACTCGCCGGCTCGAAGGTATCGCGCTTCGCGACGCGAATTCCGAGTAGCCACTTGCCGGGCGTCAGACCGTAGGCCCACAGCGCCAGCACCAGCGCCGAGTAGGATGAAATTCCCACAAGGGTCAGCAGAAGTACGAAGAGAATGACAATCTGCATCGTCTGGCCGGGGAAGCTGGGAAAGCTCCATGTCGCGATCCACAGCACGATGGCGGACGGGATCGAGATTGCCAGCGGGATGACCCCGTCGACCAGGACGGCGGCGAAGCGAGTCGGGATGCCGGCCAGCGGCGGGCGGCTGGTCAGGTCCATCACGAGTGGTACCTCCACGTCGGCAAACGGCGCACGGGTCGGCGTCCGTCCAGCGCGCTGTAGCGTACACGAAAGTGGTCGGCCGGACCGACCGGCCACACTGTCGGCGGTCGGACGTCCTCAGACGGGCGTGGCCCTGACGGTCAGGAAGGTCGCGCGCCGCTTCCCGAGCTGGAGCGTGCCGGCCGGCGCGTACCGCTCGTGGCGGGCGCGCTGTGCCTTGTCGCCGACGATGGCGACGACGGCGTCGGGCGCCAGGGCCGGCCGGAGCGCTTCGAGCAGGTGCCAGTTGGCGGTGTTGCCGTCCGAGATAGCCCGCTCCGCTTCGCCATCGAGCCAGCGGGTGTGGCGGCCGTGCGGGACGTCCGCGATCACGACGCCGACGCTACCCGACTCCAGGTGTGGGCCGAGGCCGGTCGGGTCGAGTGCGTCCGCCTGGAACAGGCGCGTTTCAAGCGGGTGGAGCTGGACGAGGTCGTCGAGGCGGGCGGCGAGCCGGTCGGCGCTCCGGAGTGCTTCGGCGTGTGAGTCCTTCCCGAACTCGGCGTGGAGCGCGGCGATCTCCCGGCGGCGCTCAGCCATGCCTTCCTGGGTCAGCAGCGCGAGGTTCCGGCCGGCCAGCGCCACGGCCTCGGGGTCGGCGTCCGAGGCGACGATCCGCCGGATCGCGCGCCAGTGCAGCAGCGCGAGCGTGCAGAGGAGGGTGGCGCCGCCGCAGACGGGGTCGTAGAGGGTGACGGGGGAGTCTCGCCGTTCCGGGGGTCGGAGGGCGAGGCAGCGCTGGAACAGCTCGTCGGCCAGCCGGACGGGGAACGCGGTCCGGCCGGGCAGGCTCCGGAAGACCCGGCCGCTGGCGAAGTCCGAGTAGTCCCCTCTCTCGCGGGCGAATCGGTACGGCATCGGTAAAAGCGTACCCGCTGGCCCGAACGTGGCGCGCCCCCGGCCGACGAGGCCGGGGGCGCGGGGGACGGCGCCTTCCTCAGCCGAGCGCGACGTCCAGCGACGGCGCCCCGGTGGCCCAGGCGCCGTTCGGATCGAGCAGGACGATCCGCACGACCTGGCCCGCGTGGCGGCGGACGTTCAGCGGGCGCTCGCCGCCCTGGCGCAGCAGGTCGGCCAGGCGGACGCGAGCACGAGGGGCCGTCAGGTCGTCGACGTAGAGGACGAGGGTCAGGCCGGCGTCGACCGGCGCACCCGACACGCCGCCGAGCCGCACCACCAGCCGCGCCAGCGTCCCGCCGTCCGGCAGGCGGTTCCGAGCGTCCCGCGAGTCGAACAGGACGGCCTCGCCGCCGGCGAGCTGGGGCGTGCCGCTGAAGACGACGGCGGGGCCGGCGCCCCGGGACGGCGCCCACGCCTCGGCCGGGAACGCCGCGTCCGGCGCGCTGCCGGCCGCCTGCTCGGAGCGGGACCGGCCGCTCCCGCGAAGCCGTCGGCTGAGCCCGCGCGCAGCATCGAGCGGCGCGCTCATCAGCCCGCCGAGGTCGACGCCACCGCCCGCGCTCGCGCCGGGAGCCTCGCGCAGCATGAAGTACTGATCCGGGGCGGCCCCGGCCGGGGAAGGCGGCATGACCATCGGTGCGGCCATCGGCATCGCGCTGCCGTACGTCATGGTGCGCGCCATCAAAAAGTCCTCGGACCAGCCGTGGGCCAGCGCGTTCGCCACCGCGACCGTGCCGGCGACCTGCTCGCCGGCCTCGCGCCGGGTCGCCACGAACGCCGTCTCGGAGCAGGCGATGCCGTAGCGCAGGGACTCCTTGACGAGCAGATCGTGGAGCGCGTCCGTGGAGCGCCGGCGGGCGTTCTCGGCGTAGATGGGAGCGCCGCCGGCCGGGTCCAGCACCTCGCGCGGGTCGTACCCGAGCTGCCGCAGCCGCTCCTCGGTCCCGACGCCCGAGCTCTGCGCCAGCTCGAGGTCGAGGATGCGCCGGGCGCCGAACAGCGCCGCGACGGCCGGATGGCCGGCGGCCGTGTCGCCGGCCTCGGGCTGGGCGGTGGCGATCTCCTGGCCGTCCGCGAGCAGCCGGAACGTCGGCGCGGTGCCGGACCGGCTGCTCCGTCCCTCGCCGATCCGGCCGGCCACCCAGACCGCCCGCCCGGCCGGCAGGTCGCCGAGGTCGATCTTGCTTTGCTCCGCCCCGGCCGAGTCGACCCGCCGGCCGGCCACCTGGACGCCGGAGCGGTCCACCTCCAGAGTCAGGTTGCGCTGGAGCGGCGCCGCCCAGTCGGCCAGCACCTCGTCGAGCGCGGAGGCGATGTCGTTCTCGGCCGGGTCGCTAGTCAGGAAGCGCGCGAGTCCGCCGCCGCGCTCGGCCAGCTCGTTGGCGAGGCCGCTGTTCGGGGCGGCGTCGATGCAGAGGACGTCGACGCGCCGCCGGTCCGGCCGCTGCGCCTCGCGCTCGACCAGCGCCACGATCCGGCCGGCGTCGCTGACCTGGGCGTCGGTGACGATCACGACGTGGCGGGCGCGGTCGGCGTCGTCGCGGGGCTGGTCGAGGGCCTGCTCCAGGGCGACGCCCAGCTCGGTCCCGCCGCTGTCCTTGTGCCGGAGCAGAAAGTCGCGGGCCTGGCGGAGGGTGCGGTCGTCGCCGCGCGCGGGCTGCCGCGCGAACCAGCGGGTCGTCGAATGGAAGAGGCCGAGGTTGAAGGTGTCGTTCGTGCCGAGTCCGGCCAGCAGGTTCTGGACGGCCCAGTCGGCGGCCTCCCACTTCGGGCCGCTCATCGAGCCGGAGTGGTCGATCAGCAGGATCACCTCGCGGGCGACGGTTGGCTGGGCCGCAGCCGTGGACGGTGGGACGACGAGGGCCAAGAAGTGGCTCGTGGAGTCGGACGGCTCGTCGTGGCGGAGGATCTGAAGCGTCGGGCGGTCGGCCTCGCGGCGCGGCTGCCAGACCAGGACGCAGTCGCGGTCGGGCACCACCTCGCCGTCGCGCAGGCGGATGCGCAGCCGGCCCTCGGTGCTCTCGACGTCCAGGGGGTGGGTCGGACTGGAGGCGCTTTCGGCGGCGTCGACGGTCAGATCCAGCGTGAAGCGGTGGCCGGGATCGTGGAGGAGGGCCAGAGGCTGCCCGTCGGCGTGGCGGGAGCCCTGCTCGTCGGACCGCGCGAAGCGGGGCACGGTGGTGAGCGGCACCCGCAGCGACCAGCCTTCGGCCTCGGGGCGGCAGAGCTGGGCATAGTCGGTCTGGATCAGCACGTCCTCGTCGGGCCTGATGCCGGCCACCTGGAGGGTGAAGACGTCCGGCGCCTCGCGGGTCAGCAGCGCCGCCTGCCGGCCCTCGTCACGGGCGGCCTGGTAGGTCTGCTCGGTCTGCCGGCGCTCGGCCAGCTCGGCCGCGATCTCGACCTCACCGAAGCAGACGCGGACGCCGGTCACGGCGGCGTCGCCCGGCAGGGGGAAGCGGTACACCGCCTCGATCGGCTTCGCGAAGTCGTCGGCGCCGAAGCGGAAGGCCTGGCGCAGCGTCAGGGCGGCGACCGGCCCGGCGGCCTCGCCGATCAGGTCGGTGCGCCGCAAGGGGACGAACAGGCGCCGCGGCTCGGTCACGGAGCGGTCGACGAGGCCGCCGTCGACGATCTCGAGCACGGGAAAGCCGTCCGGTCGGGAGTTCTCGAACGTGCGAGGGTTGAACACCTGGGCCTCCTGTTGGCGCTGACGCGGCGTGATGGGGGCGGTTCGAGCCTCTTGTGTGGAGACGCCGGCCGTGGCTTGAAAGCTCCAATGGCGTCGCCCGAAATCTCGCAGCCCGCGACAGATCTAGAAGGTCAGGTCCAGGATCATCGGCAGGTGGTCGGAGACCTGCACGTCCGGGACCGTGAAGGCCGCCACCTGGAGCTCCGGCGAGACGAAGGCGTAGTCGGCGTGCGGCTGCTCCTGGGGCGTGCCGAAGTACGGGTTCAGCCGGCTGCGGGTGGTCGGGATGCCCCGCTCGATCACCAGGTTGCAGAGGTTGTGCCCCAGCAGGCGGACGCTCTCGGTTTCGGGCAGCAGATTGAAGTCCCCGACCAGCGCCACGGGACCGTCGTGGGCGTCAAGCACCCGGCGGATCGCGCGGGACTGATCGAGGCGCTCGTCGCTGTCGAGCTTGGTGCCGGGGCGCGCGATGCCGTGGTAGTTCGCCACCAGGAGCGTGCCGGACGGGATCCGCAGCTCGGTGAGCTGGAGCCAGCGGACGATGTCGTGCAGGCCCGGAACGGCGTCCAGAGTGTCCTGGTGATCGATGACCCGGGCGGCGCGGCGGGAAGAGATCGGGAGGGTGTGACGGGCAAACGTCGCCAGCCCGAACGGCACCCGGATCTCGCGGCCGTCCGGCATCGGCTCCGGCCAGGTGACGACCGGGTCGAACGCCCCCTCGAACCCGGGCAGCGCCTCCGCGAGGTCGCGGTAGAGGGTGGTCCGGAAGCCGCACGCCAGGTGCAGCAGCTCCGGCGCGGCGATCGCCTCCTGGAAGCAGAAGAGATCGGCCGCCGCTGCCTGCTGGCGGACGAAGTCGAGCAGCGGATCGAGGGCCAGCCCGCCCCAGAGGTTGAGCGAGACGAGGCGCAGGGTCCGCGCGGGCGGCGTCGAGTCGGCCATCACAGCCGGGAAGGGTACCGGATGGCGACGCGTCGAGCGCGCGTTCTGCCGGTTGCGCGCTCGACATCACAACTCCATCACACGCCGTCACGATGCGATACCGCCAGCCTTCTGTCTCGTTGACAGGAGCGTGGGACATTGCCGTCATGACGCGACCGGGCCTCGCCGCACCTCGGACGGGGCGAGCCGGCCCCGACACATGGAGGCGAGACGGTGAGCACGATCTGGCGGATGGCGCTGGCTGCGCTGCTGGTGGGCGGGCCGGCCTTCTGGTTCTCGGCGACGGAAACCGACGCGGCGTCGCAGTTCGTCGCGCCCGTGCCGACTGACGTGTACGGTCCGCTGGCCGACAACATCAACAACGACGACCCGGACGAGGTCTGCGGTAGCAGCAACCCGCGCAAGCGGAAGAAGTGCCACTACAACGGCTGGGACCTGAACACCAACGGCAACGACAACGGCGCCGTGGTGCTGGCCTCGGACACCACCGCCCCCGGCGTGACGGTGACCGTCGACGGCCTGACCGTCGAACTGACGCGGACGGCCGATCCGCCGGTGCTGAACGCGCCGTTCGTCGTCAGCCTCAAGGGGAGCGGCGCGGCGATCGAGAAGGTGTCCTGGTGGGCCGAGGGGCCGGTCCCGTCCGGGCCGCTCGTCGACGACCTGGCGTTCATCGGCATGCAGAACTACGACTGCGGTGGCCAGCAGCCGTGCGCCTGGAGCTGGCCGGTCGTGGCGCGCTACCTCGGCCCCTACATGCTGCACGCGCGGGTCCGCGACACCAACGGCCGCGAGGTCCAGACCGACTGGAAGTTCGACACCGTCCAGGCGCCGTGACCTGAGTCCGGCTCGCGTTCGCCGCCGCCACCGAGTACGCTCTGGGTAACGCGCCTGCCGCGTCCGGCGCGAGCACGTAGCGGGTGGGGAGGCACGATGGCGAACGCGATGAAGTTCGGGCTGTTTGGCATCCATCGCGGGCAACAGGCCGAGCCCGAGGCGCTCGGGCGGCGGGCGCGGCTGGCCGAAGCGGCCGGCTTCGAGTCGGTCTGGGTCGGCGATCACATCAGCCTGCCGATGGGCGCCCAGGCTGTCCCCGCATACCCACCGGAGCAGCCGCGCCTGGAGGCCCTGACCGCGCTCAGCTACCTGGCGGGGATCACCTCCCGGGTGCGGCTGGGCGTGGGCGTGATCGTGATGCCGCAGCGCCATCCGCTGCTCCTGGCGAAGCAGCTCACGACGGTGGACGTGCTCTCCGGCGGCCGGCTGATCTTCGGGATCGGCGTCGGCTACGTGCCGGCCGAGCTGGAGGCGCTTGGCGCGTCGATGGCCGACCGCGGTGCCCGCACCGACGAGTACCTGGCGGCGATCCGGGCCGTCTGGGACGAGCGGGCGCCGTCGTTCTCGGGACGCTACGTGTCGTGGTCCGACCTGATGCAGCGGCCCCTGCCGAGCCAGCGCCCGGGGCCGCCGGTGGTGGTCGGCGGGCGGTCGACGGCGGCGTACCGGCGGGCGCTGAAGCTCGCGCACGGCTTCTTCGGGCACAACTGGACGCTGGAGGAGACGGCCAGCGGGCTCGAACAGGTTCGGGCGCTCTCCCGCCAGGTCGAGCGGCCGGCCGAGCTGGGCGAGCTGGAGATCACGATCACGCCGCGCGAGGAGGTCGACGTCGACGTGGCCCGGCGGTACGCGGACCTCGGGGTGCACCGCCTGGCGCTGCTCCCGCGCGACCTGGACAGCCCGACGTACGCGGAGGAGCTGATCGAGCGCGTAGGAGAGCGGGTGATCGGCCGGGTCTGAGGCGGGCGTCAGTCCGGAAGATCGGCGAGCGCCTCTTCCAGGGTGGGCGGCGGGTCGCGCCACAGCCAGTACCACGCGGAGCCGCAGGCCGGGCACCACCGTCGACGTATAGATCCCATCGGCGCCGACCGGAGCCTCGCGGTATTTGCCGTCATTGCTGGGCACGTAGAAGTGGGCGTCGCGTCGAGGCTCGTCGATTAGCCAGTACTCGGGAATCCCCACGTCCTGGTATTCAGCGAGCTTGACAAACCGATTCCGAATCTCATTGTCTGGCGACACGACCTCGATTGCGATGTCAGCCGGACCGTCGACGTACGTGTCCTTGATCCAATCACGGTGACGGTTCGCAAGGAAGAACACATCGGGCATTCGACCGGTCGGATGAGTCGAAAACTTCATCAGAATTGTCTCAATATCGCGTCTTGCGTGAAAGGTGATCGTTTGGTCAAGCTGGGTGCCTGCAGGTCTGTTCTCGGGCTGTGCGGATCCGGGCGCTCGAGGGGCTGGATCTGGGGACGCCTCGGGCGGAGGTGATCCGGTGGTTCGGGGTGTCGACGGCGACGCTGACGCGCCGGCGGCGTCGGCAGCCGATCCTGCAGGCGGCTCGTGCGGGCAGGTACCATTGGGTGGTGCCCGAGGTCCCTCGTGGCTGGAGCAGCACCTGATGACCGTCGCACAGACCGCGACCATGACCACCATCGACCCGATCACCCTCGAAGTGCTCTGGAACCGCGTGCTCTCGGTGTGCAGCGAGCAGCAGGCGGCGTTGATGCGGACGGCGTTCAGCACCATCGTGCGGGAGTCCCAGGATCTCGCCTGCGGCGTCTTCGACATCCGCGGCAACATGGTGGCGCAGTCCGAGACCGGCACGCCCGGCCACATCAACGCGATGGCCACCGGCGTCCGCCACTTCCTGAAGGAGTACCCGCCGGAGCGCCTCTCGCCGGGCGACGTCCTGCTGACCAACGACCCGTGGATGACGGCCGGCCAGATCAACGACATCACGATCCTGACGCCGGTCTTCCGCAAGGGGAAGTGCGTGGCCCTGTTCGCCAACACCTGCCACGTCGCGGACATCGGCGGGCGGATCCTGTCGGCCGAGGCTCGCGAGGTCTACGAGGAGGGCCTGTACCTCCCGATCATGAAGCTGTTCGACAAGGGCGAGCGGAACGAGATCCTGTTCCAGATCATCCGCGGCAACGTCCGCCTCCCGGACGAGGTCGAAGGCGATCTCTACGCGATGACGACCTGCAACGACGTCGGCGGGGCGCGGCTGCTGGAGCTGATGGACGAGTTCGACCTGGACACGATCGAGCCGCTCTCGGACGCGATCATCGAGCGGTCCGAGCAGGCGCTGCGGGCGGCGATCCGCGCGCTGCCGGACGGCGTCTACGAGAACGAGCTCTGGAGCGACGGCTTCGAGGCGCCGATCGTGCTGAAGGCGAAGGTGATCGTCGACGGCGACAGCATGACGGTCGATCACACCGGGTCGTCGCCACAGAGCCGGTTCGGCATCAACTCGGTCCTGAACTACACCCACGCCTACACCAGCTTCGCCGTGAAGGCGGCGATCTGCCCCGAGGTGCCGCACAACGAGGGCTCGTTCCGCCCGGTCCACGTGACCGCGCCCGAGGGGACGATCCTCAATCCGAAGTACCCGGCCCCGGTGGCAGCACGGCACATCATCGGGCACTTCCTGCCGAACCTGATCTTCGGGGCGCTGGTGGACGTGCTCCCGGACCGGCTGATGGCCGAGGGCGCGGCGCCCCTCTGGGCGACCGTCTTCCGGGGCGAGGAGCAGTCGGGCCGGACCTTCAACCTGACGATCTTCCAGTGCGGCGGCAC
>Ga0075421_100008815_pt1 | contig 12424 bp, 8 predicted proteins | sample SoiMetdeltSBSDD5_FD_75292 | JGI IMG/M metagenome (GOLD analysis project Ga0075421, IMG submission 75292) | Bulk soil microbial communities from a Populus tree surrounding site in Tennessee, USA - Soil MetaG P. deltoides SBSDD5 | ecosystem: Environmental > Terrestrial > Soil > Tree plantation... | reverse complement strand
ATGAGCCCGAGCTTCATGTGGGCCTTCCTGTGGCTCCTGTCGAGCTCGAGTACCCGCAGAAAGAGCTTGCGACTCTCCTCGAGCCTGCCCTGACGGAACCGGATATAGCCGAGGGAGTACTGCGCTTCCGGATCGTCCGGTCGCAGCTCCACGGCCTTCAGGATCTCCGGCTCGGCAGCCTCGATCCTCTCCACCTCGATGAAGCGCTTGCCACGGTTCAGGGAATCGGAGCCTGCGTTCGCCTCCTGAGCGAGAGCCCGAGACCCCTGGAGGAAGAAGGCGGCAACGATCGATGCCGCAAGGAAGCAACGGGGAGCAGCGTCAGAAGCCGTCGTCGTAGTAGTCATCGAAGTCGTCCTCGAACCCTGGTTCTTCGAAGCCGCCGTCGTCGAAGTCATCCGCGGGAGGTGTCCCGGAATCGTCATCATCGTCCAAGGGAGAGCTTCCCGTGTCGGAGAAGCCCGAGTCGCTGGAAGACGTATCCCCGTAGCCTCCCTTGCCACAACCCACTGTCAGCGCGACGAGAAGGAGACCGAGCGCGAAGCTCCATCTCATGGAAGACTCCGGACGAGCCTGGACCCTATGCCTGGACCAGATCGTGAGACGTCCTGGCGCAGGATCTATTCAACATCAGGCCTTCAGACGCTCGAAATCGAGGAGCCAGTCGCCCTTCATGTACGCCATGCCCACATCTCCCCGAGCCAGCTTGCCCGCGAGACCGTGCGCCACCTGGTACTCGCTGCGCGATCCATCGGCGAAGTCGAGCGTCGCGTAGTAGCTCGTCCTGGCCGAGCCGCTGTTCGAGGCCCCCGAGACCTCCACGCGCTCGTCGGCGACGTGCCCGATCCTGCGAAGGAGGGGAGCGGAGGCATGAGAGCCCAACTTGATCACGGCGGCGATCACCACGGTCAGCATGATGGCGACCATGAGAACGGGCACGAGCGTGAACCCGTCCGAAAAGAATCCCCGGATCCGCGACAGCATGAAGAAGAGAATCCCGAGGAACACGATTCCGAACACCACCGTGAAGCCGCCCTGCAAGTAGGGAGTGGAGCCCATCACCTCGCGAATCATCAAGCGCGCTACCTCGGGGTCGCGCTCCGCGGCGGCGAGGCGCTCAGACAGAGCGGAGTGAGGAGGCTGCGCGGCGCGGGGGGTGGCCGTGACGGAAACGGCAAGGGCCGCCCTGCAGTACGGGCAGACGGACGGCAGGGGCTGGGGCAGCTTTCCGCCGCACGCAGGGCACTTCACGACCTCGATCGTCATCGCCGGCATCCTACCCGCGGCCGCGGCGGATGGGTCAGTCGCGAGTGTCCCTTTCCCCCCCGGGGGGGAAAGGGGGGGGAAAACATCAAATACGCATGAAATGGCGGGACAACCCGCTGAACAACGACGCCTCGCTCGCTTCAGCCTACCAGGCGAAGTGAGCGAAAAGCTTGTTGGCCTCCGCCATTTTATGCGTATTCTCTCGCCAAGTAATCGACGCCCCCTGGCGGTTGTAGGCATCGCACAGCTCGTCCGCGAGCCTGTTCCGCATCGGCTTGCCCTTCTTGTTGCGGCTATTCTCGATGATGATGCGGATCGCGAGAGTCTGCTGGCGCTTCTTGTTGACCTCCATCGGGACCTGGTAGGTCGCGCCTCCCACCCGCTTCGATCGGACCTCGACGTGCGGCTTCACGTTGTTGATCGCGGTGAGCAGCACCTCGAGCGGATCCTGGTCCTTGATGCGCTCCTTGATGAGGTCGAGGGCCCCGTAGACGATCGACTGGGCGATCGTCTTTTTCCCATCCCACATCATGTTGTTGATCAGCTTCGAGACGACCACGTTGTGGTAGACCGCATCGGGCTTGAGGAAGCGCTCGGTCGACTTGAACTTGAACTTGGTCTTCTCGGTGGTCTTCTTCTTCGGCTTGAAGCGTCTCGGCGGCATGGCTCAGCCTCCCTTCTTCTTCCCGTACTTGGAGCGACCCTGCTTGCGGTTGTCGACGCCCATGGTGTCCAGCGTGCCGCGGACGATGTGATAGCGCACGCCGGGGAGGTCGCGGACGCGGCCGCCGCGGACGAGGACGATCGAGTGCTCCTGGAGGTTGTGGCCGACCCCGGGGATGTACGCCGTGATCTCCTTACCGTTCGTGAGCCGGACGCGGGCGATCTTCCGCAAAGCCGAGTTCGGCTTCTTCGGAGTCATCGTCTTCACCTGGAGGCAGACCCCCCGGCGCTGCGGGCACTTGTCCAGCACGGGAGACTTGCTCCGCCTGCGGACGATCTTTCGGCCCTTGCGTACGAGCTGGTTGAAGGTTGGCATGAGTTCCTGGTTGCGCTTTCCTGACGGGGGTGTTTCCCGGGACTAGTGTTCCTCGAGGTCCTCGATGTCGCCGTCCTTGGCGACCGCGAGGGCCTCCCGGAGCTCCGAAGACCTGTCCTCGGGAAGGAGCGGCTTCTCGATCTCGACCGGCTCACCGAGCTTCTTCACCGTCTTCCCGACGTAGTTCAGGAAGCCCGTGCCGGCAGGGACCAAATGGCCGAGGATCACGTTCTCCTTGAGGCCGACAAGGTTGTCGGTTTTACCGGCGAGCGCCGCCTCGGTCAACACCTTGGTGGTCTCCTGGAAGCTCGCCGCCGAGATGAAGCTCTCGGAGTGGAGCGACGCCTTGGTGATCCCGAGGAGGAGAGGCTCCGCGTGAGCGGGCTTCTTCCCGAGCTTCACCGTCTCCTGGTTGTTCTTCCGGAATTTAAACTTGTCGATGACCGTCCCGGGGAGGAGGTCGGTGTCGCCCGAGTCGTTCACCTGCACGTTCCGGAGCATCTGGGCGATGATGATCTCGATGTGCTTGTCGTCGATGGTCACGTTCTGCGACCGGTAGACGTTCTGGACCTCGCGGAGGAGGTACTGCTGCACGGCCTCCTCTCCGCTGATCCTCAGGATGTCGCGCGGGACGAGCGGGCCGTCGACGAGAGCCTCGCCGGCCTTCACCCGGTCGCCCTTGTGGACGCGGAAGTGCTTGCCGTGCGGGATGAGGTGCGCCACCTCCATCCCGGACTCGTTCCGGACGATGATCGTCGACTTCCCGCGCTTCTTCTCGCCGAGCTCCACGAGGCCATCGATCTCGCTGATGACCGCGGGGTTCTTCGGCCGGCGCACCTCGAAGATCTCGGTGACCCGGGGAAGACCTCCCGTGATGTCCTGCGTGCCCGAGATCTCCCGCGGCGTCTTCGCGATGAGCGTTCCGGCCGAGATGCTCTGACCGGGCTCGACCTCGATGTAGGCCTTCTCCGGGATCGGGTACATGGCGAGCGGATCGCCGTTCGTGTCCTTGATGATGATCTGCGGGTGAAGCTCGCCCTTGTGCTCGATGATCTGGCGGCGGAGCTTCTTCGACACCGTGTCCTGCTCCACCTTCATGGTGGCGCCCTCCACGATGTCGTCGTACTCGATCTTCCCGGACTTCTCCGCGATGATCGGGATCATGTGAGCTTCCCAGTTGAGGAGCTCCGTCCCCGCCTTGACCTCATCCCCCTCCTTGACGAGGAGGATGGCGCCCGCCGGAACCGCGTGCCTCTCGAGCTCGCGGCCCTTCGAGTCGATGACCATCACCTCGCCGTTTCGGTTGAGGACGACGGTCTGGCCCGTCGGGTTCGTCACGACCTTCAGGTTGTTGAAGCGGATCGAGCCCTTGTGCTTCGTCTTCGTGATCGTCTCCTCGACAGACTTCGAGGCGATCCCGCCGATGTGGAACGTGCGCATCGTGAGCTGCGTTCCGGGCTCCCCGATGGACTGGGCGGCGATGATCCCCACGGCCATGCCCTCCTCGACCACGCGGCCGGTGGAGCGGTCCATGCCGTAGCACTTCGCGCAGACGCCGAGCGAGCTCTCGCAAGTGAGCGGCGAGCGCACCCGCATCTTCTCGTAGCCCATCGCCTCGATCTTCTTCGCGACCTCCTCGAAGATGATCTGGTTCTCATCCACGATGAGGTCGTCCGTGATCACGTCGACGATCTTGTTGCGGGCCACGCGACCGGTGAGGCTCTTCGAGAGGGCCACCTCGATCTTGTCGCCCTTGTAGATGACGCCCTTCGTGATCCCGTTCAGGGTCCCGCAATCGTCCTCGGTGATGACGACGTTCTGGGCCACATCCGCGAGCTTGCGCGTCAGGTAGCCCGAGTCCGCGGTCTTCAGGGCGGTGTCCGCGAGGCCCTTCCGCGCGCCGTGGGTGGACGAGAAGTACTCGAGCACTTTCAGCCCCTCTCGGAAGCTCGCCTTGATGGGAGTCTCGATGATCTTGCCGGACGGCTTGGCCATCAGCCCGCGCATGCCGGCGAGTTGCCGGATCTGGGTCACGCTGCCGCGGGAGCCCGAGTCCACCATCATGTAGATGGGGTTCAGGTAATACTTGCCCTCGCGGAAGTCGTTCTTGAGCGCGGAGAGCATGTCCTCGCCGACCTTTTCGGTCGCGTGCGTCCAGAGGTCGATGATCTGGTTGTACCTCTCGCCCTCCGTGATCACGCCTCGCTGGTACTGCTTCTCGACCTTCTCCACCTCCAGCTGCGTCGCGGCGAGGATCTTGGCCTTCGACTCCGGGACGCGGAGGTCCTCCTTGGCGAAGGAGAGGCCCGCGATGGTCGCGACCTTGAACCCGAGCTCCTTCAGGTCATCGAGCAGGTTCAGGGTCGCCTGGCGCCCGAGGAGCTGGTAGCAGTCGTGGACGACCCGGTTCAGGTTCGCCTTCGTCATCTCGAGGTTGTAGAAGTTCATCCCGCTCGGGAGCACGTCGTTGAAGTAGACGCGCCCCACCGTGGTGGCGTAGATCCCGCGCTCCTCGCGGACGATCCCGTTCTGCGTCATGAATTTCACGTTGCCGGGAAGCCGAACGCGGATGTGCGAGTGGTACGAGACCTTCCCGGCCGCGTGGGCCCGGAAGACCTCCATGGGCGAGGAGAACGTGCGGGGCTTCTCATCCTCCTGGGGAACGGATGCCGTCAGATAGTAGCATCCGAGGACGATGTCCTGGGATGGCGCGATGATCGGCTTCCCGCTCGCCGGCGAGAACACGTTGTTCGTCGACAGCATGAGCGTCGAGGCCTCGACCTGCGCCTCGATGGAGAGCGGCAAGTGGACGGCCATCTGGTCGCCGTCGAAGTCGGCGTTGAAGCCCTCGCAGACGAGGGGGTGGATCTTGATGGCGTTCCCCTCGATGAGAACCGGCTCGAAGGCCTGGATGCCCATCCGGTGGAGCGTCGGGGCGCGGTTCAGGAGAACAGGGTGCTCGTGGATGACGTCCTCGAGGATGTCCCAGACCTCGTCGTCCTTCCTCTCGAGCATCTTCTTCGCGCTCTTGATCGTGTCCGCGTGCCCCAGCTCCTTGAGCCGGCGGATGATGAAAGGCTGGTAGAGCTCGAGGGCGATCTTCTTCGGAAGGCCGCACTGGTGGATCTTGAGCTCCGGGCCCACCGCAATCACGGAGCGGGCGCTGTAGTCGACCCTCTTTCCCAGCAGGTTCTCGCGGAAGCGGCCCTGCTTCCCCTTGATCATGTCCGTGAGGGACTTGAGGGGGCGGTTGTTCGAGCCGAGGACCGGCCTGCGGCAACGGTTGTTGTCGAAGAGGGCATCCACGGAGTGCTGGAGCATCCTCTTCTCGTTCCGGATGATCACGTCCGGGGCGTTGAGGTCGAGGAGCTTCTTCAGCCGGTTGTTCCGGTTGATGAGCCTCCGGTAGAGGTCGTTCAGGTCCGAGGTGGCGAAGTTCCCGCTCTCGAGAAGGACGAGGGGCCGCAGGTCCGGCGGGATCACCGGAATGACGTCCATGACCATCCACTCCGCCTTGTTCCCGGAGTCGAGGATGGACTTGACGATCTTCAGGCGCTTGATGAGGTCCTTCGTCTTCTGCTTCGACTTCGTCGTCTTCAGCTCGGCCTTGAGCTCCTCGACGAGCTTCTCGAGGTCGAGCCGCTTGATGAGCTTCCGGATGGCCTCCGCGCCCGTATCGGCCTCGAAGGACTCGCCGTACTTCTCGCGGCACATCCGGAACTCCTCCTCGGTGAGGAGCTGCTTCTCCTTGAGCTGGGCGTCGCCCGGATCGATGACCACGTAGTCCTGGTAGTAGATGATCCTCTCCAGGGACGAGGTCTTCATCGCGAGCAGGTTGCCGAGCCGCGACGGCATGGCCTTGAAGAACCAGATGTGGACCACGGGCGCGGCCAGATTGATGTGGCCCATGCGCTCGCGGCGCACCCGCGAGTGGATGATCTTGATCCCGCAGCGATCGCAGATGATCCCGCGGTGCTTGATGCCCTTGTACTTGCCGCAGAAGCACTCCCAGTCCCTCTCGGGGCCGAAGATGCGCTCGCAGAAGAGGCCGTCCTTCTCGGGACGGTACGTGCGGTAATTGATGGTCTCGGGCTTCTTCACCTCGCCGTAGGACCAGGAAAGGATGTCGTTGGGCGAGGCCAGGCGGATGTGCACCGCGCTGTAGTCGTTCACTCTGTCGTAGATCGTATCGACCATGTCGCTCCTCTCGGGAAGGCAGGCGGTTGGCCGCGCGCCTCCGTTGTCGTTTACCTGTCGTCCCCGCTGCCGTCGTCGACGTCCGGCCGCGACTTTTGCAGCTCGAGGAAGAGGCCGAGCCCCTTGATCTCGTGCGTGAGGACGTCGAAGGAAACCGGCTTGCCCGGCTCGAGAGTGTTCTCGCCCTTCACCATGGACTCGTAGATCTTTGCGCGGCCGTCCACGTCGTCCGATTTCACGGTGAGGAGTTCCTGGAGGATGTTCGCGGCGCCGTAGGCCTCGAGCGCCCACACCTCCATCTCGCCGAAGCGCTGCCCGCCGAAGCGGGCCTTGCCGCCGAGCGGCTGCTGCGTGATGAGGGAGTAGGGTCCCGTGGCGCGGGCGTGGATCTTGTCATCCACGAGGTGGTGAAGCTTCATCATGTAGATGAAGCCGACGGTGACCTTCTGCTCGAACGGCTCGCCCGTGCGACCGTCGAAAAGGGTGGTCTTCCCATCCTCGGGAAGCCCGGCCTCCCGAAGCGCGGCCTTGAGCTCCGTCTCCGTGCACCCATCGAAGACGGGCGTGATGGAGCGGAATCCGAGCTTCTGCCCCGCCCAGCCGAGGTGGGTCTCGAGGATCTGGCCCAGGTTCATGCGGGACGGCACGCCCAGCGGGTTGAGCACCATGTCGACGGGTGTACCATCCGCGAGGAAGGGCATGTCCTCCTCGGGCATGATCTTCGCGATGACGCCCTTGTTCCCGTGACGGCCGGCGATCTTGTCGCCCACGGAGAGGTTCCTCTTCGTGGCCACGTAGACCTTCACCATCTCGAGCACTCCGGGGGGCAGCTCGTCCCCCCGCGTCAGGCGGTTCGTGACGCGCGTCTTCTGGTCCTCGATGGCCTCGAGCTTCGAGAAGTGGATGCGGAGGGCATCCTTGATCTCCTGGACCTTCTTGTCGCTCCGGCCGCCGGTCAGGTTCTCGAGGCGGAGCTGCATCTTGATGGACGCCACGCTGTCCGACTCTGCGAGCTTCTTCGCCGTGAGGGGTTTCGCGTCCGGCCCGGCGATCTTCTTCCCGGTGATCTTCGCGAGGACCTCGAGCAGCTTCTCGAGCTGCTGGTACAGCTTCTCGGCGTACTCCTTGTCCGCCTGGGCGAGCTCGTCCTTGTTCTTCTTCCGGTCCTCATCGCTCGTGTAGGACTTTCTCGAGAACGTGTGGGCGCCGATGACGACCCCCTCCACCCCCGAGGGGACCTCGAGCGAGTCGTTCTTCACGTCCTCGCCGGCGCGGCCGAAGATCGCGTGGAGGAGCTTCTCCTCGGGCGAGAGCTCGCTCTTCGACTTGGGCACGACCTTGCCGACCAGGATGTCGCCCTGGCGCACGTGCGTGCCGATCCGGACGACGCCCTTCTCGTCGAGGTTCTTCAGGATGCGCTCGGAGACGTTCGGGATCTCGCGGGTGAACTCCTCGCGCCCGAGCTTCGTCTCGCGGATCTCGATCTCGAACTCGTCGAGGTGGATCGAGGTGTACGCGTCATCTCTCACGAGATTCTCGCTCACGAGGATCGCGTCCTCGAAGTTGTAGCCATCCCAGCTCATGAACGCGACGAGCACGTTGCGCCCGAGCGCGAGCTCGCCGTTCTTCGTGGCTGCGCCGTCCGCGACGATCTGCCCCTTCTTCACCTTGTCCCCGAGCTTCACGATGGGCCGCTGGTTGAGGCAGGTCCTCTCGTTGAGACCCTGGAACTTCCGGAGGGGGTAAACCTCGTCGTTGATGGCCACGTGGTCCGCGTCGACCTCGGTCACGACGCCCTCGGACCGGGCCGTGACGACCATGCCCGAGTAGCGCGCCACCTCCGTCTCCATACCCGTGCCCACGAGCGGCGGCTCCGTCTTCAGGAGCGGCACGGCCTGGCGCTGCATGTTCGAGCCCATGAGGGCGCGGTTCGCGTCGTCGTGCTCGAGGAAGGGGATGAGCGACGCGGAGACGCCCACCATCTGGCGCGGGGAGACGTCGATGTACTCGATCTCCTTCGGATCGACGAGCTTGAAGTCGCCGTTCCTCCGGGCGAGCACCATTTCGCCCTGGATCTTCCCGCTCTTGTCGAGGGGGATGTCCGCCGGCGCGAGCCAGATATTCTCCTCCTCGTCCGCGCGGAGGTAGACGATCTTCCCGGTCACCTTGCCGTTCTTGATCTCGACGTAGGGGGTGATGAGGAAGCCGTACTGATCGATGGTCGCGTAGACCCCCAGCGAGGAGATGAGCCCGATATTCGTGCCCTCGGGTGTCTCGATGGGGCAGATCCGCCCGTAGTGCGAGATGTGGACGTCGCGCACCTCGAAGCCGGCGCGCTTCCTGTTGAGGCCGCCGGGGCCGAGGGCACTCAGGCGCCGCTCGTGCGTGAGCTGCGCGAGGGGGTTCGTCTGGTCCACGACCTGCGAAAGCTCGCCGCGCCCGAAGAAGAACTCGATCGCGCTCGAGATCGTCTTCGAGTTGATGACGCTCCTGGGCGTGAGCGTCTCCTTCTCCATGATGCTCATGCGCTCCTGCACGGTGCGCTTGAGCTTCAGGAAGCCTTTCCGGAGCTCCTCGCCCGCGAGCTCCTCGATCGTGCGGACGCGGCGGTTGCCGAGATGGTCGATGTCGTCGACCTCACCCTCGTTCGCGCGGAGCCGCATGATGTATTGGATCGAGTTGATGATGTCCTCCTTGTGGAGGGTCATCTCGGTCTCGGCGATCGTCTGGTTGAACTTCCGGTTGATGCGGAAGCGGCCGACCCGGCCCAGGCGGTACTTGTTCGGATTGAAGAACTTGTCGTGGAAGAGCTCCTTCGCCTTCGCGATCTGCGCCGGATTCCCGGGCCGGAGCCTCTGGTAGATCCGGATGAGCGCGTCCTCGTGGTTCTTCGAGAGATCCTCCTTGAGCGTGTTGAGGATCAGCGGATCGCGCACCTCGGGGATGACTCGGATGACGCGGTCCTTCCCCGCGACCTGCCGCTTCTCCTTGTCGTTCGCCAGGGTCTGCGCGAACGTCTCGGTGATCGTGTCCCCGCACTCGAGGAGCACCTCGCCGGTGGCATCATCGATGATGTCCTCGGCGCAGACCTTGCTCTTCACCTTCGAGATCCACTTGTCCCCGGTGAGCTTCACCTCCTCCACCTTGTAGAAGAGCTCGACGACGGCGCGGTTCGAGGAGAACTCCTCGGCCATCGCGCGGAGGAAGCAGCTCGCCGCGAACTTGCCGCTCTGGTCGATGCGAATCGCGAGGGCATCCTTCTTCGTGACGTTGAGCTCGATCCAGCTCCCGCGCTCCGGGATGATCCTGCAGCTATGGAGGCGCTTCTCGCTCGTGTGGAGCTCCTCGGAGAAGTCCACGCCCGGCGAGCGGTGGAGCTGGCTCACGATCACGCGCTCGGCGCCGTTGATGATGAATTCCCCGCCGCCGACCATGATCGGGATCTCGCCCAGGTAGACCTCCTCCTCGACGGGCTCCTCCTTCTCGAGGCGGACCCGGATCTTGAAGGGCATCCCGTAGGTGAGGCGGAGCTGGCGGCACTCGTCGGGGTTGTACCGCGGGCGGCCGAGCTCGTAGCCGATGTAGGTGAGGGTGATCTTCCCGTCGTAGCTCTTGATCGGGAAGATTTCTCGCAGGATGGCCTCGAGACCGACGTTGTCGCGGTCCGAGTAGTGGACGTCGGCCTGGAGGAACCTCTCGTAAGCTTCGATCTGAAGCTTCATGAGGTTCGGCACCTCGACCGCATCCTGCGACTTGCCGTAACGGCGAACGGGTATCGACATCTAGAAGACCTCCCTGGGGTCCATGCGCGAGGGCAGCCGCCGCCGGCCGGCCTCGCCGAATCAATCGAACCTCTCTCGCGTCAGAGGAAAGAGATTCCCCGGAAACTCATCGCGTCTTCGAGAGGGCCGCGGGCACGGCGAGAAAATGCCGCGGCCCCCCGGGTCGCTTCGGCTCCCGAGGAGAGGGATATACGAAAGGGGTCACGCAGCCGGCAGGGCGAAGCCCCAGCCTCGAGGCTGCAATGAAGGAATGCCCGATCCAACGCTGAACGCTTGGTTTCCCGAAGGAAAGGAATCGTCCCGAAGAAGGGCGCCAGGAACCATCGAGAAGATCACGGCTGGCCCGGTCCGAAACCGGACACGAAACAGAACCTTATAACGCCTTGGGTTCGGGAAAGAAAGGAAAAATTTACGGGAAAGCAGAGGCCCCCCAAGTCCTGAAACCGGCTCGGGTTCTGGACACGGAGGAGGTCGCCACCACCCCGAGGAGCGCTTCCCCGGGCGCAGCATTTGCTGCCGCCAACGGAACTACTTGACCTCGACGACTCCGCCGGCGTCCTCGATCTGCTTCTTGAGCTTCGCCGCCTCTTCCTTGGACACGCCCTCCTTGACCGACTTGGGCGCGCCCTCGACCAGGTCCTTCGCCTCCTTGAGGCCGAGGTTCATGATCGCGCGGACTTCCTTGATCACCTGGATCTTCTTCGGGCCGCCGTCCTTGAGGACGACCGTGAACGTGGTCTGCTCCACCGCGGCCTCCGGGGCCGCGCCGCCGCCGCCGGGAGCTACCCCCACTGCGACCGCCGCCGCCGGCTTGATCCCCTTCTCCTCGAGGGCCGCCTGGAGCTCGAGGAGCTCCATCACGTTCAGCTGCGTGAAGAGATCGACGATCTTCGTGACCTTGTCCGAGTACGTCTTCGTGGCTGTTGCTTCATCTGTCATTTTTCCGAGTCTCCGTCTCTGGTGCCGGCGGGGCTGCGCCCCGCCTCGCACGGTCTTTGGTGCCTGGCGGACTTTGCCAGCCTCGCATTATTGGTGCCGGCGGGGCTGCGCCCCGCCTCGCACCAAACTTCAAGTAAGAAGGGGATAGTGTCTTTTCTATGTCCCGGGCGCCTCCCCGCCTTCGCCCCCAGCTCCGGCCTCGCCCCCGCCGGCAGCGGCAAGCGTCTCCCTGTGGGCCCTGACCGCGCCGGGGAAGTGGCTCAGGAGGCTCTGGGTCGCCGTGGCGAGGTGGACGAGGGGTCCCAGGAAGAGCCCGAGCACGCTCGAGCGGAGCGTCGCCTGGTCCGGTGTATTCGCGAGGCTCTCCACGTCGCTCGACGAGAGGGCCCTCCCCTGGAAGTACCCGCCCTTGATGGATGCGAGGTCCTTGTTCTTCTTCCGCCACTGGACGATCGTCTTCGAGGCGACGATGGCCCCATCGCCTCCGAAGAGGATCGCCGTGGGCCCCTTGAGGAGCGCCCCGAACTCGGGCGGCGCCCCGCGCTCCGCGAAGATCCTTTTCGCCAGGCGGTTCTGGACGACGTTCATCACGATGCCGTTCTTCCTCAGCGACGCCCGGAGGTCCTGCGTCTGCTCGGAGTCGAGCCCCCGGTAATCGATGAGGACGCAGCCATCCAGATCGCCGAAGCGTCGCTCGATCTGGCCCAGGATGATCGTTTTCAGCTCTTTCGCCATATCTCTCTCCTTCTCACCCGGCCACTGCGACAGGAATACCCGGACTCATCGTGGCGGAGAGAGTGGCCTTCACGACGAAGTTCCCCTTCACCGACGGATGCCGCAGCGTCCTCAGATGCTCCAGGAAGGCCTCGACGTTCGCGGTGAGGTTCTCCGCGGGAAAGGACTTCTTGCCGACCACGGCATGCACGTTCCCGTCGTCGTCGGAGCGGAACTCGACCTTCCCCGCCCTGAATTCCTTCACGACCTGGCCAATGTTGTCCGTCACGGTGCCCGACTTCGGAGAAGGCATCTTCCCCTGCGGTCCGAGCACCCGTCCCAGCTTCCCGACGTGACGCATCATGGCCGGGTGGGCTATGGCGACATCGAAGTCGAGCCAGCCATCGAGGATCTTCTTCGCCAGGTCCTCCCCGCCCACCTCGAGGGCCCCCGCGCTCTTTGCGGCCTTCGCCGCATCGCCTTCCGC
>Ga0075421_100008813_pt1 | contig 12425 bp, 6 predicted proteins | sample SoiMetdeltSBSDD5_FD_75292 | JGI IMG/M metagenome (GOLD analysis project Ga0075421, IMG submission 75292) | Bulk soil microbial communities from a Populus tree surrounding site in Tennessee, USA - Soil MetaG P. deltoides SBSDD5 | ecosystem: Environmental > Terrestrial > Soil > Tree plantation... | reverse complement strand
GTGCACGGGGTCCCTGACGATGTTGTAGGAGAAGTCGTCGGTCTCCCCGTGGGTCACGCCGCCGCGGATACCGCCGCCCGCGAGCCACAGGGAGAAGCAGCGCGGATGATGGTCCCGGCCGTAGTCCTCGCGCGTCAGATTTCCCTGGCAGTAGACGGTCCGGCCGAACTCCCCGCCCCAGATGACCAGCGTGTCGTCGAAGAGACCGCGCTGCTTCAGGTCCTGGACCAGGGCCCAGCAAGGCTGATCGACGTCGCGGCACTGGTCGGCGAAGTGGCCCGGGAGGTTCCCGTGGGAGTCCCACCCCCGGTGGTAGATCTGGACGAAGCGGACGCCGCGCTCGATGAGGCGGCGGGCCATGAGCGCGCAGTGGGCGAAGCTCCCGGGCTGGTCGACCTGGGGGCCGTAGAGAGCGCGCGTGCCCGCGGGCTCGGCCGCGAGCTCGGTCAGCTCCGGCACGCTCCGCTGCATGCGGAACGCCATCTCGAACTGCCGCACGCGGGCGTGCGTCTCCGGATCCCCCAGGTCCCGGAAGGTCATCTCGTTCAGGCGGTTGACGCCGCTCAGCATGAGGCGGCGGGCCTCCTCGTCGACACCGGCAGGGTTCCTCAGGTAGAGGACCGGATCGCCGACCGATCGCAGCGCGACGCCCGCGTGGTCCGAGGGCAGGAAGCCCGAGCTCCAGAGCCGCGAGGAGATGGCCTGGACGTTCGCGCTCGGACTCGTGTGTCGCGCCGTCATGACCACGAACGTGGGCAGGCTGTCGTTCATGCCGCCGAGCCCGTAGCTCAGCCACGAGCCTATGCACGGCTTCCCGGTGACCTGGCTCCCCGTCTGGATGAAGACGACCGCCGGCTCGTGGTTGATCGCCTCCGTGTACATCGTGCGGACGACGCAGATGTCGTCGGCCATCTTCGCGGTCCAGGGCAGCACCTCGCTCACCCAGGTGCCGCTCCGCCCGTGCCGGGAGAACCCGTATATCGAGGGCGCGATCGGGAAGCGGCTCTGGCCCGAGGTCATGCCCGTGAGCCTCTGGCCGCCCCGCACGGAGGGCGGGAGCTCCTTGTCGAAGAGGTCCACGAGGCCCGGCTTGTGATCGAAGGTCTCGAGCTGGGAGGGCGCCCCCAGCATGTGGAGATAGATCGCCCGCTTCGCGCGGGGCGCGAAGTGGGGACCCGGGCGCTGGGCCTCCGCGGCCCGGGCGCTCCGGGGGTCGAGCAGCATGGCGAGCGCGGCCGCGCCGAGGCCGCGGGCGCCCCGGCCGAGGATCTGGCGGCGTGTGACCATCTCCACCCGTTCCTGAAGAGGGTCAGGAGTCGCGTTCATGGCGTGTGCCGTCCTCCAATCACTTGTTGAGCGTGGCATCGAGGCAAAGGAGCTGGCTCGCCGTGAGGGTCCACGCGGCAAGCTCGTCCGGGGCGAGGGAAGCATCCGGCGCGGAGGCGCCCACGGCGATGAGCGCCCTCGCGTCCTCGGGCCGAGCCCGGTAATGCTGGAGGAGTCGGTCGAGGACCTCGCGCGCGATGCTCCTCTCGTCCGGGTCGAGGGGGCGGGCGAGGAGGCGCAGGGCGATGTGGTCGAGCCGCGCGTCCGTCCCTCCGGCGCCCGAGAGGGCGTTCTCCGCCATGCGGCGCGACGCCTCGAAGAACTGCGGGTCGTTCATGAGGACGAGGGCCTGGAGGGGAGTGTTCGTCCGCTCGCGGCGGATGGTGCAGACCTCGCGGGACGGCGTGTTGAAGGCGTCCATCGCGGGGTGGTGTGCGGCCCGCTTCACGAACGTGTAGAGGCTGCGGCGGTAGAGGCCGCGGCCCTGGTCCTCCACGTAGACGCGCGTGTTCGAGTCGAGCATGGCCACGGCCTCCCAGACATTCGGGGGCTGGTAGGGCCTCGCCGGTGGGCCGCCGATGTCCCGGATGAGGAGGCCGCTCGCGGCGAGCGCGAGGTCGCGCAGCGCCTCCCCGTCGAGGCGGTGGCGCGGGCCGCGGGAGAGGAGGCGGTTCGCCGGGTCCTTCTCGAGGCGATCCGGCGTGACCCGCGCGCTCTGCATGTACGCTGCCGACGTGAGGATGATCCGGAGGAGATCCTTGACCTTCCAGCCGCCCTCCTGGAAGCGCACCGCGAGCCAGTCGAGGAGCTCGGGGTGCGATGGCGCGTCGCCCATCACGCCGAAGTCCCAGGAGCTGGCGACGATGCCCGTGCCCATGAGGTCCTGCCAGACCCGGTTCACGAAGACGCGGGCCGTGAGGGGATGGTCCGGGCGCAGGAGCCACCGTGCCAGCCCGAGGCGGTTCCGCGGCGCCCCGTCCGGGATGCGAGGGAACACGTGCGGGACGTCGCCCTCGACCTCCTCGCCGGGCTGATCGTAGCGGCCGCGCTTCAGGATCCTCGCGACGGCCTTCCCCGGCTTCTCCTTCTGGATCCGCGTCCGCGGCGAGCGCGCCTCGATCTCGCCCTCCTCGCGGCGCGCGCGGGCGAGGCTCGCGACCGCCTCGCGGTACGGAGCGTCGCTCGTCTCGAGGACGGCCCTCGCGAGGCCGCGCGCCGATCCCGGGCCCGCGGGGGACCCGGCGAGGCCGCCCTCAAGGGCGAGCTCGATCGGGCGGGCCCGCGCCGCCTCGCCTTCCCGGATCACGACCTCGGCGACGGCGAAGTCGCCGAGCCACTCGCCGCCGTCCCGCGAGCCGATGCGGAGGGGCGCCGCGCTCGCAGCGATCCCGCTCAGCCGGCCCTGCTCGGTGTCGGTCGCGAGGCGCCGCCCGTCGAGCCAGACCTGCATCCCCTCGGCGGTCCCCGAGCCGTCGTACGTGACCTCGAGCGAGAACCACGCGTTCGCGGGCAGCCGATCCTTCGCCACGACCTTGATGGCGTCGTCGGGCCACTTCGCGACCAGGTGGACCTGGAGCCTCCGGTTGTCGAGGAGGAGGTCCCAGCCGAGATGGTCCCTGGCGGGCTCCATGCGCGCGAGGAGGGCTCCCCGCGCATCCTCGGGGACCTTCGCGCGGACGAGGACCGAGAACGGCGAGCGCCCATCGAAGCGGCCCGCGTCCGTCCGGAGGACGAGGCCGCCGCGGCCGCGCACGGCGAAGGCCGCGGGCTCGCCCCCGCCCGCCGCCGCGACCTCGACCTTGCCTCGATGCTCGAGGTCCACACCGCCGCCATCGCCCGGGACGAGCCGCAAGGCCGGCGCGGAGGATCCGGCGGCGCGCGCGGCCGCCCGGGCCCGCTCCTCGAGGGCAGCCGGGTCCGCGGAAAGAGCCGCCTCGGCCTCCTCGATGCGCGCGGCGAGGCGTGCGATCTCCGGTCGAAGCTCCGCGAGCCGGGCGCGGTGCGCCGGCGAGGGGACGAGCAGGGTCGGCTCGACGTTATCGCGGTGCGCCGGCTCGACGGGCAAGTCCTCGCCGTTCCGGAAGATGGCGGCGAGCTGGTAGAAGTCGCGCTGGGTCACCGGGTCGAACTTGTGGTCGTGGCACTGGGCACACTGGATCGTGAGACCGAGCCAGCCGAGCCCCAGGGCCTCGATCCGGTCCTTGGCGACGTCGGCCGCGACCTCCTCTGCGATCACGCCGCCCTCGGCGGTGCTCACGTTGGAGCGGAGGTAGCCCGTGGCCACGAGCCTCGCGTCGCGCGCCTCGTCGGCTTCGGAGTCTCGCGCTTCCGGCAGGAGGTCCCCCGCGAGCTGCTCGAGCGTGAACCGGTCGAACGGCATGTCCTCGTTGAACGCCCTCACCACCCAGTCGCGGTAGGGCCAGATCTCCCTGTAGTCATCGTGGTGGAGGCCCTGAGTGTCGGCGTACCGCGCCACGTCGAGCCAGCGCCTTGCCCGCTCCTCGCCGTAGTGCGGACTCGCGAGGAGGCGCTCGATGACTCTGTCCCACGCGCCGGGCGAGCCGTCGCTCACGAAGTCCTCGACCGCGGCCGGCTCGGGCGGAAGCCCGGTCAGGTCGAGAGAGGCGCGGCGGATGAGCGCCCGGCGGTCCGCCTCCGGGCTGAAGGCGAGGCCCGCCGGCGCGAGGCCCTCGGCGAGGAAGGCATCCACGGGATGGTCGTATCCGTTCCGCGGCACCGGTGGGCTCCGCGGCGGCACGAGCGCCCAGTGCTCCTCGTAGCGGGCCCCCTCGCTCACCCAGCGCGCGAGGGCGCGCTTCTCCGCATCCGTCAGCTTCCTCCGCGCCTCGGGCGGGGGCATCGCGTGGGTCTCGTCCGCGCTCAGGATGCGCTGGACGAGCGGGCTCTCGTCCGGCGCGCCGCGCACGATGACAGGCTTACCGCTCTTCGCGGGCAGGAAGGCGTGCTCTTCCCGGTCGAGCCGGAGCCCTGCCTTCCGCGCACCGGGATCGGGCCCGTGGCAGGGGAGGCAGGCCTCCGCGAGGATCGGACGGATGTCACGGTTGAAAAGGACCGCATCGGCCGCGGGAAGACCTGCGCTCGAGCAGAGGAAGAGGAGGGTCGGGATGCGGGATGTCTTCATGGACGGTTCCGGGTGTCGTATCGGACCTTCCACGATAGTGATCGCCGCATGGCGTCACAAGAAGAAGCCGTCGAGGAACTGGGGAAGACACATTTCTCTTCTTCTACCGGGAACGGCGAGTTAGATGGGGAGCGTTTGGGTCTTCGCGGCTCGAGGAGAACGCATGCCTTTCCGTCTCTTTCTCTCTGCGCTATGCATCCAGGGGTCCTTGCTTGCGCAGGAGGAAGGCAGGGTGCGCATCTATTGCGACCCCCGCAATCCCGGCACGAATTGCCCGGGGGAGAACTGCATCTGTCTCCAGGGTTCCCTCGAGGTGACCTTCGACGAGGTGCGGTCCGGCCTTTCCGTCTTCCCCTGGGAGCTGGGCACGACGATCTGGGTCACCGTCATGAGCGAGACGACGCGCACGGGGATCCAGGGGTGGTCCTACGGAGTCCGCCACGATGCTCGATTCCTCACGCTCGGAACCGTCGGCCTGGGTGACACCGATGCCGAGGCCGCCTTCAACCGTGGATTCGAGATGACGACGGCGGATGGAGTCGAGGAATGCGAGGACGTCTCGGGAACCCGATGCTTCTCTCCCGGGCCGGTGGGGGGGTGGATCCAGGCTGTGATTCTCTCTCTATCGGAAGCTGCGGAGCTCCCCGCCGGCAGGAACAGCCTTGCGACGGCCGGGTACAGGCTGGAAGAGCTGCCGCCCGAGGCCGGCACTCTCATCGAGATCACGGGCAGGTTGCGCAGGTTCGTGTCGCCGCCCGTCGAGATCACCCTGACCCATGGGGGCGCCTCCAGGGAGCCGGGCCGCCTCGTCGATGCGAGGATCTACGGCGGACTCGGTCCTCCCTCCGAGCTGTGCTCCAACGGTCGGGATGACGATGGGGATGAGCTGCTCGATTGTGACGATCCGGATTGCGCCGCCATCGGCAGCTGTCCAGCTCCTCCGGAGATCTGCGGTAACGGAAAGGACGACGATGGGGACCGCGTGCAGGATTGCCGGGACGCGGATTGCGCTGACAGCAACCCGCACCCGCCTTGCACGGAGATTTGCGGGAACCTGGCCGATGACGACGACGATGGATATCCGGACTGCTACGATGATGACTGCAATGCTCACCCTGCGTGCGTGCCGCGCGCCGAGGACTGCAGCAACAACTGGGATGACGACTTCGACGGCGATGCGGACTGCAACGACTCCGACTGCGCGGTGGACCTCGCCTGCAGCCCCGGGGGGGGATTCCTCCGCGGCGATGCCGATGGAAACCTGAGGATCAACATCATCGACGCGATCCTGAGCGTTCCCATCGGTGAGCAGCCCGGGAGGAGGGATTGCAACGATGCGATGGATGCGGATGACGACGGCAGGTTGACCGTCCTCGACACGGTCGCGATCATCACTTACGTCTTCGCCGGGAGCTCCGAGCTGCCGGCGCCACACGGCCGGTGCGGGGTCGACGCGACCCTGGACCGCCTCGACTGCAACGACTCGGATTGCCCCTAGGGAAGGCGGCCTGGACCGCCTCTACTCCTTTTCGGATCCGGATCGGGAGCCGGGTGCGAGCGGATCCTCCTCGCGGAGGCCATCCCTCATTTCCTGGAGCGATGCGAGCATCTGCAGGGCATGCTCCTCGCTCTCGAAGAGGAGATCGCGGACAACTGGATCGGCCTTCTCGAGTCGCTCGAGCGTCTCCTCCACCGCGCGTCCCAGATCCTCGCGCAGGCGCTTCTCCTCCTGGAACGTCTTCGCGCCGACGGATTCCGCCGGCTGCTCCCTCAGCTTCACGAGCGCCTGGAGGATTGTCTGTGACTCCTGCTCGAAGCGCTCGAGATGGGCGCCCAGCTCGCGAGCCGCGGTCAGCTTCTCTTCAGTGAAGTTGGCGCCGATGGCCACGAGGACGAGCACCACCAACCCCACGAGGAAAGATGCTCCGTAGGCGAGGAGGAGGCCGGCTGTGGCGCCTGCCGATGGCGGCCGTATCAAGACCTCCTCATGGATCTGGCGCAGGAGCCGGGCGCAAGCGGTGGGTTGCTTGACCCCGGGCAAGACGTCCCGCACGGCCCGGAAGAGGCAGCGCTCCTCGACCTCGCGCAGGTCCTCGATACGTTGGGGGATCACCCCCAGCTCGGAACGTAGAAGAGAGCAGTGCCGTGCCTGGCGGAAGCGCACCGGGAGCGTCACCGCCGTGAGGAGCGCCAGGATACCCAGAACCGGCGTCTTGAAAGCGAAGCTCAGAACGACCAGTCCCAGGCATGCCAGGAGCTGGAACCCCGAGTCGAGGATCGGCGCACGGGAAAAGACCACGACCTGGAGGAAGCGCCCTCCGTCGAGGGGCACCAGGGGCAAAAGGTTGAAGAGGTTGAGCGCGACGAGGAGCAGGACAGCGTCGTAGAGGATGGTGTCTGCGGTGGGAAGAAACGAGATGTAAAGCGCACCGGCGAGGCCGATCCCCGGTAACGGACCCAGGAGGAGCACGATGGCCTGCTGCCAGCTCGGAGCCGCATCCTTGCGGCCGATGGCGGCCGCTCCCAGGAACGGGATGAAGAGGATGCGCAGGTCGCGATAGCCGAAGAGCCGCATGCCGGCGATGTGTCCCAGCTCATGGAAGAGGAGCGTGCCCACGAGGAGCGCGATTCCGGAAGGGAGCCGGTCTGCGCCTTCCTCGGCGAAGAAGAAGCAGTAGAGGACGTAGAGGACCAGGCTGAGGAGGAACCAGAAGTGCGCGGCGGACTTCCCGTCGGGGCCTTTCTGCGCATGCAGGGCATCCCGCGTCTCCTGGAAGAGCCGCTCCTCCTCGGGGGCGAAGGCCCCGACAGGCGGGGGGGCTTCCCCGCCCGGCTCCGCGAGTTGCTCCTCGAATCCCGGCGCAGCTTCTGCCATGCGCTCCCCTACGCTACCGCGGCCCCGAGGACTCCCGCAACGGTTGCCGGTAGTGCCGCTTCATCCGGGTCCAGGGTAACCGAGCGGCCGGGGGTGATGCGTAGTACTCCCGAAACCAAGCCTCATTCCCACCAGCCGATTGCCAGGAAATTGCCCAGCCCGTGGGCGAGCGCCAGGGGCCAGATCCGCCGGATCACCAGGAACAGCGCTCCGGTGGCAAGGCCGAACCAGGCGGCGTGGATCACTCCGTGCGGGCCCTGGTAGATGTGAACCAGCGCGAAGATCAGGGTGCCGATGAGGAGGCCTGCGCCGTCGGAGCCCGTGAGCCTGGCAAGCCGGGGAAGCAAGTACCCTCGGTAGATGATCTCCTCTTGCAAGCCGACCGCTGCGCAGGAGATCGCCAGGAGCCCGTACTCTGCAGGGGACTGCGGCCGGGGGAACAACAGGGATATCCTCTCGTCGTACGTCGAAGCGTCGGGCAGGAAACGCAGCAGGAACGGGTCGATCGCCAGCCCGGACGTCGACCAGCACGCCGTCATGACCAGAATGCCTGCAGGGATGTCCCAGCGGCTCGGTCTGACGATCCCGAACTCCTCGAGCGGCTCTCCGCTACGCCACATGAAGTGGAGCCCCAGCGCGCCGAAGGCCACCGATTCGAAGATATAGGCGCTCTCGATGTAAGCGAAGGGAAGTGCCTGGGGAGAGGGGAGCCAGTGAAACCAGATGGAGTAAAAGACATCGGGTACGGTGGTGACGAGGAGGACCACACCGGTCTCGATCCAGAGTGCGCGCGGAGGCGGCCACGCTTTCTCCCCGGCCGCCGTGATCTCCTCCCGCCCGGGGTCGGCGGGCTCGGCCGGCGGTTCGACGTCTTCCGCGGATCCAGGCACCGTGGGGGGCTCTCCGGCGCGAAGGTCCTCTCCCCGAAGAGCGTCCGCCACGTCGCGGGCGGGCGCACCGACGGGGGGATCATCATCCTTCGTGGAACCAGGCAGGGCCACGGCCGAGATCTAACCCCGAGGATTTCCCCGGCGTAGCGGTACGCCGGCGTCGCGCCGGCGCTCCTTCTCGCCGCCTCGGCCTCCTGCACGCTTGACGGGAGGGGGGAGTCGCGGAGTACGCTCGTGTCTGCGTGCATGGACGCATCCGGTCCGCGGAAAGGGTAGAAGCCCACCTGTCCTCAGCCGTCTCGCGAACCTTCTTTCAGCCCGATGTGCGGACGCCGGGCGCTTCGATGAAAGGAGGTCGCCATGACGACGGATCCTCGAGCCGCAGAACGCACTCTTCCCGACCGTCCGAACCTGCGGCACCTCAAGGGCCAGGCCAGGGACCTCGTGAAGGCAGGCACCGCCGAATCCATCACCGATGCGCAGTTCAGGATCGCCCGCCTCTACGGGTTCTCGAGCTGGCCGCAGCTGAAGGCGCACGTCGAATCGCTGGAGGAGGTGGGGAAGCTCAAGCAGGCGATCGACGAGAACGACTTCGAGCGCGTCAAGACATTGATGACGCGCAACCCCGCCCTTCACCGCGCACCGATCGGCTACGGGAAGGACGGTCCGCTCACGTGGGTCGCCGAATGCCGGGTGCCGTGGGAGCCACCCGGGCCGACCCGGCTGGCGATGGCCCGGTGGATGATCGAAAACGGATCGGACGTGCACCAGGGTGGCGACGGGCCGCTGATGAGGGCGGCGCTCAACGGCTACCGCGTCCCGATGATGGAGCTTCTCGTGTCCTCCGGCGCGGATGTGAACGCCCGGTGGCACGGCGATTTCCCGATCATCTTTGCGCCTTGCGAATCGGTGGACCCGGTGGCGCTCGAGTGGCTCCTCGACCACGGAGCGAATCCGAACTGCGACAACCCTCGACCCAGATACCCCGGAACCGCGCTGGATAACGTCATCGGGACCTACGGGCGGTCACCGGAGCGACTGAGCGCCTGCATCGACCTCCTCCTCGCTGCCGGCGGCACGACGAGGTACGACGCTCCAGGCGTGCTGGAAGTGCTTCGCGGTCGGCTCGATCGCCTGGCGGATCGACTCGATGCCGATCCAGCGCTGGCGCACCGGCGATTCCCTGAGCTCGATTGCGGCAGCACGGGCGCGCGCCGCCTCCTCCTTCAGGGAGCGACTCTGCTCCACGTGGCCGCGGAGTTCGGCATTGTCGAAGCCGGAAGGCTGCTCTGCGATCGCGGCGCGGACGTCAACGCGCGCGCCACCGTGGACGATGCCGGCGTCGGCGGGCAAACGGCCATCTTCCACGCGGCCACGCAGTTCGGCGATCGAGGGCTGCCGATGGCGCAGCTCCTGGTGGAGCGCGGCGCCGACCTCGCGGTGCGTGTGAAGCTCCCGGGACATTACGATCGGCCGGATGAATTCGTCGAGTGCACGCCGCTGGGGTACGCGCTCTTGTTCCTGAACGATTCTCATTCCGAGGGGAGAACGGTGGCGTTCCTGCGAGAACGAGGGGCCATCGAGTGAGACGATGACTCCCGTGAGGCTTAGGGCCCGCCCTTAGCGGGAGGCCGGTGCTCCGGAAGGGCCGTTCGAGGTCGTGCCGGCGCGTGCTCCGATCGCCCAGAGGCGCTTCGCGGTGCGGATGAAGATCTGCCCCCCGAGCACGGCCGCCGAGGCGAGAGTGGTCTCCCCCAGGGAGTTGACGCTCACGACCTCGAGGTCGGGGCCCGCCCGCACCACGGTCGTGTCGCCGTCCTCGCTCGTGAAGTAGACGTTGCCGCCTGCCGCCACGGGCGAGGCGCTGAAGGTCCCGCCGAGACGCTTCTGGAAGAGGACCTCGCCCGTCCGCGCGCGGAAGCACGTGAGGATTCCGAGGTCGTTCACCTGGTAGAGGAGCTCGCCCGAGAGGACCGGCGACGGCACGTGGGGCGCCCCGCGCGGAGAGCTCCACGCGATGCCCTTCGCGCCGAGGTCGCCGGTTCCATCCGGGCGGATCGCGAGCATGGGCCCGCTCCGGCCCGAGGCGCAGAAGATGAGCCCGTGCCCCGCTATGACTGTCGGGATGACTTCGTGAGTCGGTCCTCTCGAGCTCCAGATCTCGGCGCCCGTCGCGGGGTCGTAGGCGACGAGCATCTTCGAGGCGCCGTGAACGATCTGGTCGCGCCCCGCTATCCGGAGCGCGAGCGGCGTGCACCATCCCAGGGCCGGCTCCCGCTCGATTCTCCAGCGGCGCTCCCCCGTTCGCTTGTCGACCGCGATGCCGAGCGATGGCTTCGAGCTCTGCTCCTGAAAGAGGATGACGAGGTCGCCGTGGATCAGAGGGGAGGCGCCTGTCCCGTGCATGGCGTCGAAGGGGGGCAGGGGATGGTGCCACAGGAGCTTCCCCTCCAGGTCGAAGGCCGCGAGGCCCCCGTTTCCGAAGAAGACGACGACGCGCTCTCCGTCGACGGCGGGCGTCGCCGAGGCATAGCCGTTCTTTTGAATGACGCGTCCTTCCGGAGGCACGGCGGGGGCGTCCACGACCCAAAGGATCGCTCCGTCCGCGCGGCTCACGCAGAGGAGCGAGCGCCGCCCGCCTTGATCGAAGGCCGTGGTGAGGAAGATCCGCTCGTCCCAGATCACGGGGGAAGAGTTGCCCTGGCCCGGGAGCTCCGTCTTCCAGGCCACGTTCTCCGTCGGGCTCCACCGCACGGGTAGGTCGGTCTCCGCCGAGAGTCCCATGCCGCCGGGCCCCCGCCATCGCGGCCACTGGCGCTCGGCCCCCGGCGCGGGCAGGAGCGCCTCCACGGGGATCTCGGCGCCCGGAGCGGAGAGAGAGCCCGCAGGCGGAGCTTCTTCCTTCTCGGCGGGAGCCTTCTTGCCCCGGAAGGCGAACTCCTCGCGGAGGACGTCGAGGAAGCGATCGGCGATCTTCCGGCGGCGTTCGTGGGCGGCGCGGAGCGCCGGATCGGCGTTGACTCGCTCGATTCCACCATGAGCGCTCAAGAAGGAGCCGGGGCCGTCGGCGACCTTCACGCGCTCCCACTCCGCGTTGAGGACGTTCACGTTGGCGGACTGGGAGCGGAGGAGCCCACGGTACTCCTCGCTCCCCGCGTCCTTCTCGAGGAGGAGCATCTCCGGGCCGAGGGGGTACGGCTCCGCCGGGGCCTTGGAGTCGGACTGGGGGCCGCTCGGTGGAGGAGCCCCGTAGCACGCTGCAAGGAGCGCCGGGATCGCGAGGATGCTTCTTGTGGGGGATGGGCGCACGGGGTCCGTGGAAACGAGGCCGAGCGGCATTCTTCGCATCCGCCCATGCCGGGTCAAGCTCCGGTCCGGGCAACCCGCTTTGGCTCTGGCATTCCCGTTGACAACCGGTGCCAGGCATCGCTTAGGAAGGGGGCATGAAGCCACGCGCCTGGATCCTGGTCACGTCCCTCCTCCCCGGCTGCACCGCTCCGAATGCCCTCGCCCCGGGGGACTCGGGGGTGCTCGACCTCACGCACCCCTTCAACGAGAAGACCATCTACTGGCCCACCGCCGAGAGCTTCCACCTCGAGGCGGTGAAGCACGGATACGATGACAAGGGACGGTGGTACGCGAGCAACGACTACCGTGCCTCCGAGCACGGCGGCACTCACCTCGACGCGCCCATCCACTTCGCTCCGGGCGTTCGCGCCGTGGCCGATATACCCCTCGCGCAGCTGATCGGCCCGGCCCGGGTCATCGATATCCGGCAGCAGTGCGCCGCCGATCCCGATTACCTCCTCGCGCCGGAGGACATCCGCGCGCACGAGGCGCGACACGGCCCGATCGAGCCCGGGGCCGTGGTGCTCGTCCTCACCGGCTTCGGCGCGTTCTATCCCGACGCCAGGCGCTACCTGGGGAGCGACGTCCGGGGCATCGCCACGGGACTCCACTTTCCCGGGATCGGCGAGGCGGCCGCGCGTCTCCTCGTCGAGCGCCGGATCGACCTCGTCGGCCTCGACACGGCGAGCCTGGACCATGGCCCATCGACGGACTTCGCCGCCCACCGGGTTTTCAGCGAGTCGAACACCCCGGGCGTCGAGAACGTCGCGAACCTCGAGAAACTGCCGCCCGTTGGAGCCACCGTCCTCGCGCTCCCGATGAAGATCGAAGGCGGCACGGGAGC
>Ga0075421_100008812_pt1 | contig 12426 bp, 12 predicted proteins | sample SoiMetdeltSBSDD5_FD_75292 | JGI IMG/M metagenome (GOLD analysis project Ga0075421, IMG submission 75292) | Bulk soil microbial communities from a Populus tree surrounding site in Tennessee, USA - Soil MetaG P. deltoides SBSDD5 | ecosystem: Environmental > Terrestrial > Soil > Tree plantation... | reverse complement strand
TACGGCGGCTTCTCGTATCTCGCGCCGTTCCTCGGCGTGCGATCGACGTCGTTCTTCTCCGACGCCGAGGGCTATTCGCCGCGTCACCTGGTCATGGCGCGCTCGGCGCTCGAGTCGATCGGCGCGAGGGGGCTGCTCGACGTCAGGCGTTCTGGACTCAGCGGAGTGAGCGGAGTATGACGGAGTTCACGGGATCACACGGAGCAACGGAGCAACGGAGGACGCACGGAGGATGACTTCACGTGCAGACGGCGGCTGCGCGCTTCGCGCGCGACATGGATCGCGAGGGCCCGGACACAAGCGCCTCATCGACGTTCACCGGGCGCTTGTGTCTGGACCCTCGCGATCCATGTGCCGGCCCGTATGGGCCGGCAGCCGCCGGCGGGTATTTGTCGTCGCGGCGTACTTCCGTTCCCCTCTCCGTGAGTTCTCCGTTGCTCCGTTGCTCCGTGTGATCCCGTTGCCTCCGCAGTCTCCGTTTCCCACAACAGAGCACACACACAAATGAGCATTCGTCAGATTCTCGTGACGGGCGGCGCCGGCTACATCGGGTCGCACCTGGTTGACGCTCTTGTCGCCCGCGACTACCGGGTCACGGTGCTGGACAGCCTCGAACCGCAGGTCCATCGATCCGGCGACTGGCCGTCGTATGTCAACGCCGGTGCGACCTACGTGCGTGGCGACGTCCGCGACCGCGCGGTGTTCGAGCCGCTGGTGCTCGCCTCCGACGCGGTCGTGCATTTTGGCGCCGCGGTCAGCGTCGGCCAGAGCATGTATCAGGTCGACCGCTACGTCGACGTAAACACCCGCGGCACCGCGCTGCTGCTCGACATCCTCGTCAACAGCAAGCACCACGTCGAGAAGATGCTGGTCGCTTCGTCCATCGGTGTGTATGGCGAGGGTGCCTATCGCTGCGCGACGCACGGGTCCGTGGCGCCCACCATCCGCCCCGAGGAGCAGCTTGCCGCGCGCGACTGGGAGCAGCGCTGCCCGATCTGTCGGGAGCACGTCGTCTCGATCCCGACGCCGGAAGACAAGCCGCTCTACCGCGACAACATCTATTCGATGACCAAGCTGCACCAGGAGGAAATGGTGCTGCTCATCGGCAAGACGTACGGCATTCCAGCGGTGGCGCCGCGGTTCTTCAACGTCTACGGGCCCCGGCAGAGTCTCAGCAATCCCTATGCGGGTGTCGCGGCGATCTGGTTGAGCCGACTGCTGAACGACAAGCAGCCGGTGGTGTTCGAGGACGGCGGCCAGCTTCGTGACTTCGTCTCGATTCACGACGTGGTCGATTGCCTCGTGCTGATGATCGAGACGCCGGGAGCCGACTACTTGCCGGTCAACGTCGGCTCGGGTGAGACCGTGACCATTCTCGACATTGCCCGCATGCTGAACCGCATCCTCGGCAAATCGATCGACCCGATGATCACGCAGACCGGACGCAAGTTCGACATCCGCCACAACACGGCCGACATTGGCCGTGCCCGTCAGACGCTCGGGTTCCGTCCCAAGGTCGCACTCGAGGACGGGTTCAGCGAGCTGGTGGAGTGGGCCAGGACGACGCCCGACGTGGCCACCGACTTCTTCGATCGGGCGCTCGGCGAGCTGGAGCAGAAGGGACTGCTCGTGAAGTCGTGATCGTCACGTTCGACGAGCTCAAGAACTATCGCGGCGCGGTCGCCATGGTCGACGGCGCCTTCGATCCGTTGCATCGCGGGCATATCGAGTACTTCCGTGCCGCCAGCGCACTGGACGTGCCGCTGCTGTGCAACATCGCGTCGGATCGGTACGTGCGCACGAAGCATGTCCCGCTCCTGCCCGAAGATCAGCGGGCGGCCGTCGTCGATGCGATCCGCTACATCAGCTACACGCACATCAATCAGTTCGATACCGAGACGATCCTGTGCGAGCTTCGTCCGCGCTACTACGTGAAGGGGCGGGACTGGGTCGGACGGCTGCCGGGCGATCAGGTCACCATCTGCGCCCAGCACGGCATCGAGATCGTGTATCTGGACACCGTGCTCGATTCGTCGAGCCGGATCCTTCAGCAGTTCACTCAGGAGCAGCGCAACCTCACATGACCATCACCGAATTCGAGGCCGCCGTCCTCGCGCAGAAGCCGACCGGGCAGCAGCACTACGACGAGAACTACTGGCTTGGCGAATGGCGCGCCGGTGACAACAACTATTCGCTGGAAACGCGGCGCCGCATCGAGGCGAAGAATCCGCAGCTCATCAAAGACGTCTTCCAGCCGGCGCGCGTGATCGACCTCGGCTGCGGACCCGGCGCGCTGATGCACCTGCTGCACGAGATTGGTGTCGAAGCCGACGGCATCGACTACAACGAGATGAGCCTGAAGCTGGCGACGCCGGAAGTCAGGGACCGCATTGCGATCGGCGATGCATCCGACACCTCGATCAAGGAGGACGGCGCCTACGACCTCGTCATCTGCCGCGAGGTGCTGGAACACCTGACGGTGCTCGAGGTGAAGAAGGCGGTGGCCAACATGGTGCGGCTGACGTCGAAGTTCATCTACGTCACGACGCGGTTCCACCCGAACCCGCCGACGCTGCTCGACTTCAACACCAGCGACGATCTGGATCCCTCGCACATCACGCTCCTGAACAAAGACATGCTGCGGTTGATGTTCGTGCTCGAAGGATGCCGGTCGCGTCCCGACCTGGAAGCGCGCATGGACTGGGGCGGCAAGGGCCGCGTCCTCGTGCTCGAGAAGATGACTTCGAGGTCCGCCTGAAGGCGGACACTGCGTACGAATGATGCGCGCGACGTACGAATGATGAGCGGGACGGCCGAGCTGACCCGCCCGCGATCATCGCTCAGCGCGCCTCGTGCGGCGGTGTGGGCGTTTGCGGCGGTCCTCACCATCGCCTTGGCCTACGACATGTGGCGCATGCCGGTGCAGGTATTCGACTCGCTCCAGGAGATCCTCGACGCACAGGCATCGCCATCGGTCGCGCAGTCGTTCGTCAACGCGGCCGGCGGCGGCGCCTACCTTCGTCCGCTTCGCATCGCGCAGATCAAGGCCGTGTTCGATCTGTCCCAGGGGAACTATCGCGCCGGCTACCGCGGGCTGCACGTCGTGCTGATCGTGGCGCTGATGTGGCTGTTCACGCGGGCGCTCCCCATCGAGACCGGGCTGGACGCCGCCGCCGCGATCTTCGCCCTGACGGTATTGACCGGGATGCATACGTTCCTCGGTTTTCTCCGCGAGGCGTTTCCGATCAATCACTTCCTCGAGATGGCGGTGTTCACACTCGTCGCGCTCAATCTGTCGCTGTCACGCGGTGGCTGGTGGGCCGACGCGTTGGCCGCGCTGACGTTCATCGCCGCCGCGCTGACACTCGAATCGGGTGTGCTGGTGTGGGTGGTCGTCGCGGGCGCGTGGCTGTGCGGTCTGCGCGGCGTGTCCACGCGCGGCGTGCTGGTGCTGACGGCGCTTCTTGTCGGCTATTTCGCCGTGCGCTTCTGGTTTCTCGAAACCGGCCTGCCGACGCTGACCGAACGCGCGTCAGGGTTCCTGCTCGAGCGGCTCGAGCCTGACGAGTTGCAGCGGCGCTTCGGCGATTCGCCGAGACTCTTCTACGCCTACAACGTGGTCGTTGCCGTGTTGTCGGTTCTGTTCGCCGAGCCGCGCGACGGCCTGTTCGTCGCGACGCGAGCGTGGATGGATGGCGACGTCCGTCCCCACACCTACCTCGCCGTCGGCGCCTCGCTCGCGATGACGCTGCTGATCCTCGTTGCTGCCATCGCGATGTGGCGTCGTCGCCGGCAGCTGGAGCGTCCAGACCGTCTGGTCATCGTCGCCGCGATCGTCGTGATGGCAAACGCGGTGTTGGCGTTTTCGTACGCGAAGGACGACATCGTCACCATCGCCGGCGTCTTTTACGCGATAGCGGCATACACCGCGATACGACGAGCGGTGGTCTACGCACGGTCGGGCGGACTGGTCAGGGCGGTCGTCGTCTCCGCGGCATTGCTGCCATTGGCTGCGGCATGGGCGGTGCGCAGCTCCGGTGTGCATCACGTCGTCAACGAGCACGCGTTCAGAACGCGGAATGATTGGGCGTCGTTGCCTGTCGAGTGGCACCGCGAGGGGCGGTGGCCCTCGGACCCGCGGCAGCTGCGCTTGATCGAGACGCTGCGGAACGACGCCTTGCAGAGTCCGATGCCGAATCCCAATCAGCTTCCCGAGTGGAGGTCGCGATGGTACGGCGACTGATCGACGCGTGCCCGCTGCTGGCCATCGCGTTGCCGGGAGCCATTCTCGGGCTGGGGACGGCGGTCCTGATGCTGGGTGCTGTCGGCGGCTCGCCGCCCTGGTGGCGAGTCGATCCAGTGAACATGTCCGAGGCTGCCGCCCTCCGCGATCGAGCCACCGTGGTGCGGATGATGGCCGAAGGCCAGGACCCGTACGAACGTCACGAGATCCGCGCCGATCTCGTGTTCAACAATCGCGTCGAGCTCACGGCGATCGAAGCCGGCATTGCGACGCGTCGATCCGAGATTGTCGACGTCATCCTGTTCTCGGCGCGCACTCCGCCTGATGGAATGGCGTGGGCCCGTCTCAAATGTCTCGCCGAGCTCGAGGGCGACGAGGACGTGACCGAGGTGCTGGATCGTTATCGGCCCGAATCGGCGCCGGCGCCGGTGTGTGACGATGTCAAGCGTCCGTGGCAATAGAAACGAATCGCCGGGTCCTCGTCGCTGCGGCCGTGGCGTTTCTCGGAGCGATGGGCTGGCAGTTCGCCACCTACAGCGGTTTTCCCAACGACCACTACTTCCATGTCGCGCGGGCGCAGCAGATGCTGCTCGGCGAGTGGCCGGTTCGAGACTTCGTCGATCCCGGGGCGCCGCTGCAGTATGTGATCTCGGCAATCGCTCGATGGCTGTTCGGAGATGCGGCGGCACCCGAGGTGCTGGTGGTGGCGATCGGTGTCGCAGTGGGCGCCGCCGCGACCGTCGTGTGCGGGACCTGGCTGGCGCGTTCGGTGCTCGTCGCGACCGGTGTGGCGCTGCTCCAGATTCTCGCGTCGCCGCGCAGCTACAGCTATCCGAAGATGCTGCTCTACGGGATTGCCGGCTGCGTCATCGTGGCCGTGGTCTCGAATGCGACGCGGGCCCGGCTGCTCGGCGCGGCCGGACTGACGGCCGTCGCGTTCCTGATGCGGCACGATCACGGGATCTTCATCGGCGTCGCGTGTGCGGCCGCGATAGGTTTGAGCGCTCCCGGAGCGATGGCCGCCGTGCGGCGGTGCGCGCTCTTCGGTGCGGCCGTAATCGTGTTGCTGGTCCCGTGGGCGATTTGGGTGCAGTCCTATCAGGGACTGGTGCCGTACTTCCAGATGGGAGTCGCCGTCTCGCGCCGCGAAGCCGACATCTCGCTGCTGCGCGACCTTCCACGCCTGCAACTGACGGCCGGTCTCACGACCGCCAACGTTCAGGCGTGGATGTACTACCTGTACTGGAGTCTGCCGCTGGTCTGCGTGCTGATCGCCCTGGCGCGGCGGATCACTCGACGCGAAGCGTGGCCAGGCGAGTCGGTCGCCGTATGTGCGATCGCGATTCTTGCGTTGGCGCTCGACGCCACGTTTCTTCGCAATCCGCTGGGGACGCGGCTTGCCGATGCCGTGGTGCCCGCCTCGCTGCTGGGCGCCTGGCTGCTTGGTCTGGCGTGGCGGGTTCGAACACCGCTCCCGGCCGCTGTGTTTCTGCGCTCGGGGGCCGCCGTGATCGTCGTGTTGACGTCGATCGCAATCTGGGGTGTCGGCGACGTGAGCGAGAAGCTGGATGACGTCGGAGTCTTCGACGATCTGGAGCACGTGCAAGAGCATCTCGCGGCGGTCGTGCAAGCGGTGACGCAGCCGGAGATGGACGCGCGAAGCCTGCCCAGTCGCGTATCGGGGGCCCTCGTGCCGTTCTTTCACTACCTCGATCGCTGCACCGCATCGAGCGATCGCCTGCTCGTGTCGGGTCCGTATCCCGACGTGTTCGTGCTCGGGCGTCGAGGGTTCGCGGGCGGCCACATGTCGTTCCTCGAAGGGCTGTATACCTCGGATGCCGATCAGGCATTGGCGATCGAGCGCATGCGCCGGCAGTCGGTGCCGTTCGTCGTGCTGCCGCTCGACGATCAGGAGACGTTCGCGAGCAACTTCCCGCGGTTGCTCGCGCACGTGGAGAGCGTCTACGAGCCGATGGCCGACGTCCCGGCCGAAGGTCTGAAGGGCATCCGCATTCTGGTGGAACGTTCACGGTCCCGAACTGGCATGGACGCGGCAACAGGATGGCCGTGCTTCCTATGAGCGTCGACGTCTCGCTCGCGACGAGTGCCGATGTGTCAGTGCAACGCCGCTGGGCGTGGATGGCGCAGGGCTATGGCCTGGTCGTGTCGGCGGTCCTTGCGTATTTCCTGCTCGGTCTCGTCATTCAGGTCAGCGACAGCTTTGGCAACCTGCTCGCGGTTCAGATGCCGTCGCTCGGCGAGCTGGTGGGCGACCAGCTCTCGCAGCATGCGTATCTGAGGCCGCTGCTCTGGGCGCAAATCAAACTCGTCTACGAGTGGTCCGGAGGCGACTACTACGCCTGGTTCCGCGGCCTCCATGTCGCGCAGGTGGGCGTGCTGATCGCGCTGTGTGTCCGCGTGATGAGACCCGCGGCGGCAATGGAGCTGGCGCTGGTTCCGCTGTCGCTCGCCGTGCTCGTCGGCGCGCACACCTTCGTGCCGCTGCTTCGCGAGGCGCATCCGATCAACTCCTATCTCACCGTCGCCATCGCATGCGTGGCCGCGGCAAGTCTGGCCTTTCAGGCCAGGCCGCGCTGGTACACGGATGCGCTCGCGGTTGTGCTGTTCATCGGCGCGACGCTGACGGTGGAATCTGGAATCCTGGTGTGGGTCGTGTGCGCGGCGGCGTACCTGCTCGGCGCGCGGGGTCTGTCACGGTCTGCTGTCGCGATGATGACCCTGTGTCTGGTCGCCTACGTCGGCATTCGGATGCTGGTGCTCGACGTGGGCACGCCGTCGCTTGCGGAACGCGCCTCGGGCTTCGGATTCCGGCAGCTCGAGCCGGCGGAGCTCGTCGCGCGATTCGAGGGCCGGGCCTGGACCTTCTATCTCTACAACGTGCTCAGCTCGCTCGCCACGGTGTTGTTCTCGGAGCCGAAAGGCGGCGTCTGGCGATTCGTCTTCGAGGCAACGACACGCAACGTGCATCCGTGGTCCCTGGTATCGGTGCTGTCGTCGACGGCGGCCACCGCGCTCGTCGCATGGTTCCTGTGGACGCGGCGCGCACGCCTGCGACTCTGGACCTTCGACGAAGACGACCGGATCGTCGGAGTGTTCGTGGCCGTCCTCGCGGCAAACGCGGTGATCAGCTTTCCGTACACGAAGAACGTGATCATGAGTCCAGCCGGTGTCTTCTTCTCGCTGGCCGTGTTCGCTGCCGCCCGGCACTGGTTCCAGCGCGCCGCGGGCACTCGTCTGTTAGCGACGGTTGTGATCTTTGCGGTATTGACCTGCGGCTGGTCATACCGTGTCGCCGGCAATCACTACAACCTGCGTCGTACGGCGGCCGAGGAGCGGGCCGTGTGGGTCACGGTGGACACGTGGCTCGATCGGCAGCGCATTGTGCTGGCCGGCCCCGAGGCGCACGCGCTTCGTGACGCGCTTCGCGCTGACGCCCTGCGCAACCATCCGACGCCATATCAACTCGAATTCGCGTGGACGCGCTGGTTCGACATCGATTGGTGAGTGTGCGATACATCCTGCTCGCCTTGCCGCCGATGGGCCTCACGTTGTCGCTGGCGATCGCCATCGGCGCGGAGTTGTGCGGACTCCATCCGCTGACCGTAGGGGAGCCGCGCAGTGTGCCGGAAGCTCTCGCGCTGCGTGACCCGGCAACCGCGGCGCGTATGGTCGAAGACGGTGAGAGCGTCGACGCCATCGGATTGATCCGCGCTGGAGTTGTCGGCGGTCAGCCGATTCTGGCGACACCACTCGAAGCCGCGGTCATGGCGGATGCCGCGGTCTCCTTCGAACATCTCGTCTCGCACGGCGCGCCAGTGACCGCGAATCTCGGTTGTCTCGCCGACGACGTCGGAGCGCGGGCCGTACGGCAACAGATTCACGACCCGCGCGCGCGCGAAGCCTCGTGTCAGCGCGGGTCCGCGCTGGCCGAGATCGTCGAAAGACCATGAGCGGATTCGATGCGGCGCGCAATCTCGGGTTGAAGGCCATGCGTCGCCTGCAGGCCGCGCCGAAGCCGCTTGTGCGCCTGATGCGGCGGCGTGCACGCGCCGACGAGCACCGTGCCTTCCATCGGGAAGCCGAGACCATCGACCGGGATATCGCGCGGCTGGCCGCAGGGCGCGATCCGATCGTTGCCGGACCGTGGCTGGCCGAGGTCGGCTACGAAGTGCTCTATTGGATTCCCTTCCTTCGATGGTTTCAGGATGCGTTCGGGATCAGCCGTGACCGGCTCGTTGTCGTGTCACGAGGGGGAATGGAAGCGGCGTATCGCGACATCACCGCGTCGTATGTCGATATCTTCGATGTGATGACCCCGGCGCAGCTTGCCGCGCGCAATGCGGAGCGGCGATCGAGCGGCGAGGGTGGGGGACAGAAGCAGTCGGCGGCGAGCTCGCTGGATGACGAGTTGCTTGCTGCCGCGCGGTCGCGTCTCGGGCTGTCGTCGGCGGCTGTCTGCCATCCGTCGCTGATGTTCCGTCTGTTTCGAAATGTCTGGCACGGCAATCTGCCGTACGACCTGCTCTGGCGGCGGACACGCTACGTGGCCGCCAGGCGCGATGGGATGGCGGCCGCCATGACCGCCGCGATGCCGGCCGGACTGCCGCACGACTTCATCGCGGCAAAGGTCTATTCCGGGCCCGCACTGTCCGGCAGCGATGCCACGCGGGCCGCGGTGCGCGCGCTCGTCACCCACGCCGCGTCGATTGCTCCGGTGATACTGCTCGACGCCGACGTGGGCATCGACGAACATCGTGACTTCGATCTGACCGGCATATCCGGCGTCATGAGCGCCTCGGCATTGATGACCCCACGCACGAACCTCGGCGTTCAGTTGGCGCTCATCGCCCGCTCGCGATTCCTGTTGAGCGCCTGTGGTGGTCTCGCGTGGCTGGCGCCATTCCTCGATGTCCCAACAGTGGCCCTCTACGACAGCGACCATCTGCTGTCGCCACACCTGTTCGTCGCACGTCAGGCCGGGGCACGCACCGGCGCAGCTGAATTCACGCCGCTCGACCTGCGCGGGCTGGTGCGTCTGAATGTCACGGGCACGCCGGTGGGCGACGGAGCATGCGGAGAGCACGGGTTCACACGGAGCAACGGAGCAACGGAGGCGCGCGGAGGATGACTTCACGTGCAGACGGGAGTTGCGGCGGGGCGCCGGCGGAGGGCCGGCGCTGGGATAGAGACGCACCCGACGATCGTCGGGAGCGTCTCTATCCCGCCGCGCTTCGCGCGGCCCGCCGCGGCAATCCGTTCGCCTCCGTTGCCCCGTTGCTCCGTGTGGACCCGTGTCCTCCGCCGCCTCCGTTGGCTAGAATGAGCGAGTTGACGTGATGGATCCCCTCGCGACGCGCGAACGCGTCGTTGCCGCCGTCCACGGCCGTCAGGAGATCCCGCCCGATCCTCCCGACGAGCTCGCGCTCGCCGATCGCCTGCGCGGCGACTTCACACGCGATCAGCTGCTCGATCTCGCTTCGAAGCACGCCTACGGCGACAACGAGCACGATGCGCGCATGCGCCGGGCGACGTGGCGGGCGCTGGCGCGGCGCTTCGGCCACGGCGTACGGATTGGCCGCGGCGCGCTGGCGAAACATCCGGAGACATTCGACATCGGCAACGGCGTCGTCATCGGCGAACAGGCGTTCATCCAAGGACGCTTCGATGGAACGTGCGTGATTGGCGATCGCGTGTGGCTCGGGCCGCAGAGCTACCTCGATGCCCGGGATCTCGTGATCGAGGATTCGGTGGGCTGGGGTCCTGGAGCCAAAGTGCTCGGCTCGCAGCACACGGGGCTTCCCATCGACGTGCCCATCATCAGCACCGATCTCCGGATCGAGCCCGTTCGCGTGAGGGCATGGGCCGATATCGGTGTGAACGCGGTGATTCTTCCCGGAGTCACGGTCGGGAAGGGCGCGATTGTCGGGGCCGGAGCCGTGGTCACCGAAGACGTGCCGGCATTCGCTGTTGTCGCGGGTGTGCCCGCACGATTCCTGCGCTGGCGGACGGGGTATCGGCCGGAGTCCGAGGCGGAACGCGCGAGCCCATAACTCGATTGAAGATGGCAAACGAACGATCGACTGTCCTCGTTACCGGCGGCGCCGGGTTCATCGGGTCCGAGCTGATCCGCCAGCTCGCAGTCCGCGGCGAGCGCGTGGTCATCGTGGACAACCTGGTGAACGGTAAGCGTGAGAACGTGGCCGACGTCCTGTCGAGCGACGTGCTGCTCATGCAGACGGATATCCGCGACATCGACGGCCTGATGCCCGCGCTTCGCAGCTCGCGGGTCGTGTATCACCTGGCCTGCCTCGGGGTGCGGCATTCCGTGCACTCTCCTCAGGAAAATCACGACGTCAACGCCACTGCTACGCTGCGGCTGCTCGCGGCAGCCCGGCAAGCCGAGGTGCCGCGATTCGTGTACGTATCGAGCTCGGAGATCTATGGCAACGTCAGGCCGGCGTCCTCCTTCCGGGCCGAGCACATGAACGAGGATCATCCCGCGTTCCCGTGCACCGTGTACGGCGGATCGAAGCTGGCCGGCGAGTCTTACGCGCGTGCCTACTTCCGCACTTATGGATATCCCACGGTCGTCGTCCGGCCTTTCAACACCTACGGGCCGCGATCGCATCACGAAGGCGACAGCGGAGAGGTGATTCCCAAGTTCCTGCTGCGGTGTCTGGCGGGCCGGCCGATGATCGTCTTCGGCGACGGCACGCAATCGCGGGACTTCACCTACGTCAGCGACACCGCGCGCGGTATTCTGCTCGCCGGTGAACATCCGCTCGCAGTCGGCGAGACGATCAATCTCGGCAGCGGTCTCGAGGTCACCATCAACGAGCTGGCGGCACACGTCGCCGCGGCCGCGGGTCGTCCCGACGCGGTGATACAACACGATCAGCCGCGACCTGGAGATGTCAACCGGCTGGTCGCGGACGTGACACGCGCACGAACCCTGCTCGGATACGAGCCACAGGTGTCGCTCGCGACCGGCCTCCAGCGTCTGTTGGAGTGGTATCGCGATCAGGGCCGCACGCCGGAGGAGCTGCTCGAACAGGACGTCGTCCACAACTGGATCACCACGGCTCCCACCGCGTGAGCGAGACCACGACCAGGATTCCGGTCGCCCGACCGTGGCTCGATGAGCGAGATGCCGCAGCCGCTCGTCGCGCCATCCTCTCCGGCTGGGTGACGCAGGGACCTGAGGTCGCCGCCTTCGAGCGCGAGTTTGCCGCGGCCGTCGATGTGCCCTTCGCGTGCGCCGTCTCGAGCTGTACGACGGCGCTTCATCTCGCGCTGGTGGCGCTCGGTGTGGGGCGGGAAGACGAAGTCGTCACCGTCAGCCACTCGTTCATCGCCACGGCAAACGCCATCCGGTATTGCGGCGCGATCCCCGTGTTCGTGGATGTCATTTCGGACACCTTCAACATCGACCCTGCGTTGGTGGAGAACGCGATCTCGAGCAAGACGAAAGCGATTCTCGTCGTCCATCAGTTGGGTATGCCATGTGAGCTGGCGCCCATCCTTGCGATCGCACGCCGGCGCGGCCTGCCGGTGGTGGAGGACGCCGCCTGCGCGATTGGCAGCGAGCTTCTCTGGGACGGCAGATGGGAACGCATCGGGCGGCCGCATGCCGATGTCGCGTGCTTTTCCTTTCACCCGCGCAAGCTGCTGTCCACCGGCGACGGCGGCATGTTGACGACTCGCAGCCGCGATCTGGATGCGGCTTTTCGTCTGTTGCGGCAGCACGGCATGAGCGTGCCCGACACCGTCCGGCACGCCTCGACCGGCGTGGTGTTCGAGGAATACTCGGTGCTCGGATTCAACTATCGGATGACCGATATCCAGGCGGCCGTCGGACGGGAGCAGTTGTCGCGTCTTCCAGCGATCGTCGAGCGGCGCCGCCAGCTCGCCGCGAGATATCACGAGCTCCTGGATGGAATTCCGAATGTGCATCGCGCCAGCGAACCATCCTGGGCGAGGACCAACTGGCAGAGCTACACGGTTCGTCTCGACGCCCCGCTCAGTCAGCGTGACGTCATGCAGCGCATGCTCGACGAGGGTGTTTCGACGCGCCGCGGCGTGATGAACGTGCATCGAGAGCCGGCGTACCCGGCGGGTTCGTGGCGTGCGGCGGGTCCGCTCACGCGCGGCGAGCAGGCGCA
>Ga0075421_100008810_pt1 | contig 12427 bp, 9 predicted proteins | sample SoiMetdeltSBSDD5_FD_75292 | JGI IMG/M metagenome (GOLD analysis project Ga0075421, IMG submission 75292) | Bulk soil microbial communities from a Populus tree surrounding site in Tennessee, USA - Soil MetaG P. deltoides SBSDD5 | ecosystem: Environmental > Terrestrial > Soil > Tree plantation... | reverse complement strand
GGAGTGCTCGATCGGGCGCGCTACGAACGTGCTGTCACCCGCGGCTGGTCTGCGATGGTCAAGGCCGTACATCCCGACGGCATGCTCGGGTGGGTGCAGCGGATTGGGGATCAGCCGGGAGCGACCACGGCAAACACGACCGAGGTCTACGGCGTCGGCGCGCTGCTGCTTGCAGGTAGCGAGGTCTACACGCTTGCGAGATGATTGGAGCCATCTGGATTCAGACCTTCTCTCGGGTCCGGATCATACGTGAGCAGTTCCGTGCAAGGGAGGCATCCGCCTGCAAGAAGACACGGACACCTTATTTCGGCCGGGGGACGTCCACAGCGCGAAGGTGGCCATCCCTTCGACGATCCACGGTGCCGTGGCGGCGAGCGAGAGGAAGGCAGCGTTATGCTGCCCGTGCTTCCGTGCGCCACGCGGACGGCGAGAGGATGTCGAACTCGGTCGCCCAGCTGCCGGCGATCATCCAGCACTCGGTCTGGAACGTCGGCTGATTCCACACGACGCGCCAACCCGCCAGCCCAAGCTCCTCCTCGCTCCAGTCGACAGTGAAGCCCAGGCTATCGTGGTAGTACGCGGCCGCCGCAGCGATGCTCTGCACAGGTATCTCGGGGACGGCACCGGGGAACTCCGATCTCATTTCACCACCTCCGTGGCCACGCCTAACGCTCGAGTCGAGTTGTCACCGGTAGTTGACCGACATGGTCGCGTTGCCGTACCCCGACCGGGTGCACCAGCCGAGGCTTGCCTTCTCGGGGCGCGTGCGAAAAATCGCCTCCACGGCGGCTCGCCCTTCGAGGGTGAGCACCGCTTGCGAGTGGTCGGGGGCCCACCGCACGTGGTTGGTCTGAGGCTCGAGGTCTCGGATCGGCATGGCGGGCTCGCCCGCTGCCTCGTCGGCGTAGTATCGACCCTCGCCGAGGAGGGAGTCGAGCACGGCGTGGCGCATTACCATGCGCCGTGGCGCTTCCACCTCGACGCCGGCGAGCATGAAGTGGTTGTTCGGGTAGTGGCTGTCTGGCAGCACGACGGCGAGTTGCCAGAAGTAGCGCCGGCTGTCGGAACCGGGAGCATAGTCGTCCGGGCAGCCGAGACTATCGACCGGTATGGGCGGGAAGGTGGCGACGACGCGTTCGGGCCAAACCTCAATCGCGGGTCGCCGCGCGCCTTGCTGGCCATTCGCCACGGCAAGCGGCAGCAGCAGGAGGCTGCTCAGGAGTCTATACGTCACGTGTGAAATCCGGTGAGCCGCCTAACGCTTATGGTCGAGTTGCGAGAAAGATGAACACATCCAGCCGGCCACCAAGCCGACGAAGCGTGAGCACTCCAATGACGAGGCCGAGAAGCTTCCAGACCATACGTTAGCCTTCGCGTCGGGATGGCGGCAGCCCGAGGTGGTGCGCGACGACGGCGGCCAGCTGCTCGAAGTCAACGTCGTGCAGATCGCCGGCCGGCTCGTACGGCGCGTCGCTGCCGGGGAGCGGAGGCAACTCGAAGAACACGTCGTAGCGACCCGGCGCACGCCCGAATGTGGTGATGTAGACGAGGCGGCTGGGCTCCCGCGGCGCCGCGAGGCCGACCGCGCACGGATCGTCGGGCCAGTGGTCGGCGAGCGTGAAGGCGGCCGCCCCCAGGCGGTCGCGCAGCCGCGCGACGGCGTCGGTGATCGAGAGGTCCTTCGGCGTCACGGTGCTTACACGTTAGGTCGGCGCAACCATACGTTAGCCCGCATGCGGCGCGATGCCGAACTCGCTGAGTATCGCGAGCATAGTTCTGCGCTGGTCCACGCGAGTCGGCACCACATCGAGCGCTGTGGCGCCCATACTGTCGCGAGCTCGCGGGTCGGCGCCAGCAGCCAGCAGCCGCCGCGCTATCCCGGCATGTCCCTTGGCAACGGCTACGTGCAGGGGCGTGCCGACGGTCTCCGAGAGGACATTGGGCGTTGCGCCGTGGCTGAGCAGGACCTCGACAAGCAGCTCATTCTCCAGGATCACGCAGTCGAGCAGCGGCGGGTCGCCGAGGCGGTTCGTGAGGTTGACGTCCGCGCCCCACTCGGCTAGGCGGCGAACGCCATCGACGAAACCCTCTACCGCGAGGAAGTGCAACGCCGTCTCCCCGAGGTGCCAGCGCGCGTTCAGGAGGTCCGGATGGGCCGTCAGGAGACGTCGGGCTCGTGCCTCGTCATCGACAACGGCATCGATGAACTCGCCTACAACCTCAGTGGACAGGTGTGTCACAAGCCGGCAGGACACTGGAGCTTCAACGTGTGACCGTCCTTGAGCAGGAAGATCTCGGTGCAGCGCCGGCCGTCGACGACCACCTCACGCCGGCCGATGTCGGCGGCCCAGAGGAGCTCATCGAGCGACGTTGTGCCATTCCTGTCGAGGTCCATCTCGCGCCAGGTGAGGCCCGACCGCCAAACACCACTGGCGAGGATTGCGACGTAGCCGAGCGGCAAACCGAGAAGGGCGACGGTGACCGCAACGTGGAGACGGCGCATACCGAGAGGACGATCTACGACGGTGTGTGTTGCGGGCCAACGGGATGAGTTGAGCTGCAGGCGAATTCAACGGAGCGCGACCGCAGGCCGCGCGATCCGCCAGCGATCCGTGCACCTCGGCTCACGCCCGCTGAAGCAGTGGCCTGAGGCTTCGAACATCCTTCACGTTGTCGATGCCGAGGATTTGATCGATCAGTCGAGCGCACCGACTGCCGCCGAGAGTCGGTGTCATGAGATCACGGCACTTCGCGACGACCTCCTCGCGCGACATCGGATTCTCGGCCGTCCCGCGCACGGCGTCGACCCGTTGGGTCAGCCGCTTACCACCCGCGAGCGTCACCTCGACGATCGCCTGACGTTGCGGACGGCGGCGCTCGAGCTCCTCATCCGGAATGAGCTGGACCTTTGCGCGATGCCGACGGATGGTCGGATCGCTCATACGCGCCTTGTCATGCGCCGTCTCGAACGACAGGGTTTTATCGACGAGCATGACGGCAATGATGTGCTGGAGGCAGATGTCCGGCATCTCTCGATTGTTCACGAGCGCGGCCTCGCTCGTGGCGCACCGTACCGTCACCTCGGTCACCTGATCTGCGTCGAACGATTGCTGGCTGAACAACAGCTGGAGCGCATCGAGCGGTGCCTGAATCGGCGATCCGACGCTCCATTTCTTGATGTTCGTCCGCATCACTTCGTATCGCTGACCTAACGCGTCGACGAGTATGTTCGGATCCGCTGTCGGCGCAGTCACCGACAGGAAGTTGTCGGGCCCCGACAGGACGTCGTCCACACCAGTGGCACCGAGTTGAACGAGCTCGGTGGCCGTCACGCCGCCGCGCGCCCCGACTCCACCGAACACGAACGCCTTCTGAATGTGATCGGCGTCGCGCTGCCAGGCCTTCGTCCCTGAGGCTTGCTGCGCTGCATAGTCGAGAACCCATCGCATCTGCTGCACGTCGAGGCTCGCGGCGGCCGCGCTGGCCGCCGCGGCTCCGAAGAGGCTCGCGAGCGCATGGGTGCTCATGTGCGTCGCAGTCTCGAACCCCGGCACGCCGACGGTCATCGTCATCCGCGTACCGACGTCGTACCCGAGCGCGACGGCCCGCAGAAAATGCGTTCCAGTGATGCCGAACTGTTCGGCGACCGCCAACGCCGCCGGCACGACCGCGCAGCCAGGATGGGATTGCGACGGCGAGTGCGAGTCGTCCGTCTCGTCGGCGTGGGCAAGCATGGCGTTCACAAACGCCGCCTCGATCGGGCCGCACATGAGCGGCGAACCGACAATCGTCGCCACCTTCTCGTCGTGCGTCCGCGCGAACGCGAGCGCGATGCGCCCCGGCAAAAGCTCCGTGCCCGACACCATAGCCGCGATGGTGTCGAGGACGTGATACGTGGCCTTCGCGGCTACCTCCGTGGGCAGGGGATTGGTCCGTGCTTGGCCCATATACGTGCTCAATCGGTCCATCACCGGACCGATCGGTGGCGCGGCGGCTCTGAGACGCGCAGGCCGAGCCAGGATTGTCGCGACGACAGCGGCTGCCCCCTGCAGAACGGCACGGCGAGTGATGAACGGTGTCGCGCGGGGCTCGGTGGCCGACGATCGATCGTGCGTCACCAGCATCCTCCGGTCAGTGTCTCCGTGTCAACCCACCTTCACGATCTCTACGCGCACATCCACCCCGTCCCCGACCTTCCCCACCACCCCGTCGCTGGTCCCCGCAAAGCCGACATCCAGCGCGAGCGTCTCGTTTCGGAGCAACTGCTCGTGTGTCCGCGCCGCCGCCACAACCGGACCCGGTGCATCGATCGTTAGGCGAATCCGGTCCGACACGTCGAGCCCCTTGTCCCGCCTCGCCTGCTGGACCACCCGCACGAGATCGCGCGCCAGTCCTTCCGCCTCGAGCTCCGGCGTCACCGCCGTGTCGAGCACCACGATGCCCGAGCTCCCGGACAGCTCCGCTGCCGCCCCCGCGTCCTTCGACACGAGCCGCCGCTCGAACTCGCCCTCCTTGAGCTCAATGCCATCCGCGACCACACCGCCCGCCGGCGACGTCGTCCACTGACCCGCCTTCACCGCCTTGATCACGCGCTGCACGTCCTTGCCAAGGCGCGGTCCCGCCGCGCGCGCATTGACCGTCACCTCGAACGATCCGTGCGCCGCGAGGTCCGTCGTCAGCTCGACGTCCTTCACGTTCACCTCGTCGCGGATGAGATCGACGAATTTCACGAGCCGGTCCGCGTCCGCCGCAGCGACGCGCAGCTTCGCGAGCGGCAGCCGCACCCGAAGCTTGTTCGCCGAGCGCAGCGCCAGCCCGGCCGAGCAGACCTGTCGCACGCGGTCGATCGCGGTGACGAGGGCGGAGTCGTTAGGCAGCGAATCGACGAAGGGCCAATCTGTCAGGTGTACGGATCTCGCGCCAGTCAAGCCAACCCAGATCGCCTCCGACGTCAGCGGCAGGAGCGGCGCCAGTACTCGGCACGTCACCTCGAGCACCGTGTGCAGCGTGTCGATCGCGTCCCGGTCGCCCGCCCAGAACCGGTCGCGGGACCGGCGCACATACCAGTTCGTGAGCGCCTCGAGGAACTCACGCACCGTCGCGCACGCACCCGCGAGATCGTACTTGTCCATCTGGGACTCGACATCCGTCACGAGCTCGTTCGTCTTCGCCAGGATGTAGCGATCCAGCACGTGCGTGGAGTCCGTGCGGATCTGGCCCTCCATGTTCTCCGCGTTCGCGTAGAGCGCGAGGAAGTAGTACGTGTTCCAGAGCGGGAGCAGCGCTTCACGGACGGCATCGCGGATGCCTTGCTCCGTGACAATCAGGTCGCCGCCGCGGAGGATCGGGCTCGCCATGAGGAACCACCGCATCGCGTCCGACCCATCGCGATCGAACACTTCCCGCACGTCGGGGTAGTTCTGCCGAGACTTCGACATCTTCTGCCCGTCGTTGCCTAACACGATGCCGTGTGCGAGACACGTGCGGAACGCCGGGCGGTCGAACAGCGCCGTCGCCAGCACGTGCAGCGTGTAGAACCAGCCGCGCGTCTGCCCGTTGTACTCGACGATGAAGTCGCCCGGATAGTGGTGCTCGAACCAGTCCTTGTGCTCGAACGGGAAGTGTACCTGCGCGTATGTCATCGACCCCGACTCGAACCAGCAGTCGAGAACCTCCGGCACACGCCGCATCGTGGACTTGCCCGTCGGGTCGTCCGGATTCGGACGAGTGAGCGTGTCGATGCCTGGGCGATGCAAATCGTCAGGCCTGACGCCGAAGTCGCGCTCCAATTCCGCGAGCGAGCCATAGACGTCCACGCGCGGATACTTCGGGTCATCCGAGACCCACACCGGGATCGGGGAGCCCCAGTACCGGTTGCGCGAGATCGACCAGTCGCGCGCGTTCTCGAGCCACTTCCCGAACTGCCCATCCTTGATGTGCTCCGGCACCCAGCGGATCTGCTGGTTGAGCTGCACCATGCGATCGCGGAACTTCGTCACCGCCACGAACCAGGAGCTCACCGCGCGCTGGATGAGCGGACTGTCGCAGCGCCAGCAGTGCGGATACGAGTGCTGATACGTGTCGTGACGGAACAGGGCACCCGATGCCTTGAGGTCGCGGATGATGTGCTTGTTCGCCTCGAACACGTGCTGGCCCTGGTAGGGCGGCACCTGCGCGTCGAACTCGCCACGAGAGTTCACGGGCGTCACCGGGTCGATGCCGGCGGCGTCGGTGACGATCTTGTCCTCCTCGCCGTAGGCCGGCGCGATGTGCACCATCCCCGTGCCATCCTCCGTCGTCACGTACTCGGCCAGCAGCACCTGGTGGGCGTTAGGCTGTTTCCCGTAGAAGAAGTCGAATGGTGGCCTGTAGCGCGTACCCACGAGCTGCCTGCCGGTGAATCGCCTGAGGACGGGTGGATCCTCACCGAGCTCGCGCGCGTACGCCGCCACGCGCGCCTGCGCGAGCAGGTAGCGCTTCCCGTTAGGCGCCTGCACCACCACGTACTCGACGTCCGGGTGCACCGCAGCCGCGAGGTTCGACGGCAGCGTCCACGGCGTCGTCGTCCACACGAGTGCCTCGACGCCCTGGAGCTCGGGCAGCGATGACGTCAACGGAAGGCCGACCGTCACCGCGGGGTCCTGCCGGTCGCGGTAGACGTCGTCCATCTTGGTCTCGGTGTTGCTGAGCGGCGTCTCGCACCGCCAGCAATACCAGAGCACCCGGAAGCCCTCGTAGATGAGGCCCTTGTCCCAGAGCGTCTTGAAGGCCCACATGACGCTCTCCATGTACGTGAGGTCGAGCGTCTTGTAGTCGTGGTCGAAGTCCACCCACCGTGCCTGACGAGTGACGTAGTTCCGCCACTCCTGGGTGTAGCGCAGCACCGACGTGCGGCACGCGTCGTTGAACTTCGCGACGCCCATCGCCTCGATCTCGTTCTTGTGCGAGATCCCGAGCTGCTTCTCGGCCTCGAACTCCGCGGGCAAGCCATGGCAGTCCCACCCGAAGCGTCGCTCGACGCGCCGCCCCTTCATGGTCTCATAGCGGGGGACGACGTCCTTGGCGTAGCCCGTCAGGAGGTGGCCGTAATGCGGCAGCCCGTTGGCGAACGGCGGACCATCATAGAAGACGAACTCGTTCGCGCCGTGCACGCCGGCCTCGCGCGCCTCGACGCTCGCCTCGAACGTCTGGTCGCGCTGCCAGTAAGCGAGGACGTCGTCCTCGAGAGCGGGAAAGTTGGGGCGAGACGGGACGCCTTCGGCGTCACGGTGCTCGACAAGGCGAGCCTTGGGATAAGCCACGGTCTGTTCCTCGTAATGCGCTTCGGTCTCCGGACAAAATGTCCGGTTCGCATACGGGGACGACACGCGTCTTTCGACGCGCACCGCGGTACCACCCCGCTTGTCCGCTTCCTTATTGACTGCGGACCTCTCGCGTGCGGCTATGGCGGGCCGCGCCCGGCCGGTTCTACTGAGACGCGTACTCCAAGCGCCCCTTCCTCCGGCGGGCTCCCCGGTGATGGCCGGATCGTCGCCCCTGGTCACGTAAAGATAGGTCACAAGGGAAGGGTGGCCAACCTTATAGCGCGTCCGACGGACCGTTCCATATAATGTCGCCCTGACTGCGAAACGGCAGCCGGCCACGAGTCTCCCAGATAGGTCTTACACCATTCCCGAGGTCGCCGTAAATGTTCCGTGCCCCCTCCATGCGCCTGGCGCTGGCTGCCGGCGCTGCTCTCGCCCTCTCCGCCTGTCAGGACCAGCCGAACCCGACATCCCCTGACCCAGGGCTCGTCGCGGCGAGCGCGCAGCGGTCTTCGCAGGGCGGTGGTCTGCCGTCGACGGAGGAGCTCGACCGACAGGTTCCTGGCTTCGGCGGGTTCTTCCTCGATGCCAACGGCGAGCCGACGATCTACCTCGCACGCGGCGCGAGCCGCGCCCCGGCGGAGCGCGCGTTAGGCGCATATATGTCGGGGCGTGGACTTTCGACCGCCGCGCTTCACGTCCGCGAGGCGCGGTATGGTTGGCAGCAGCTCCAGCGCTGGCAGGACGCGGCAACCGATGGTGCCTTCTCCGTGAATGGCACGGTGTACGTCGACAACGACGAGACGACGAACCGCGTGCGCGTCGGGGTCGAGAACATTGGCACGGCGGGCCAGGTGCGCGCCGCCGTTGCCCGCCTCGGGGTGCCTGACGATGCGGTGATCGTCGACCAGGTCGAGCCGATCGTGCAGGTCGCGACCCTGCAGAACGTCGTCTCGCGTCCGGTACAGGCTGGCGTGCAGATCAACTTCCCCGGCTTCCTCTGCTCCGTCGGGTTCAACGCGACGACACCAGCGGGGGAGATGTCATTCGTCACGGCGTCGCATTGCACGAGCAAGCAGGGTGGCGTCGAGAACACGCCGTACTACCAGCCGCTGCAGTCGATCGACGGCACGGTCATCGCCCGGGAAGTGGCGGACCCCGTCTATACGAAGGGTCCCGGCTGCCCCGGCGGGAAGGTGTGTCGCTACAGCGACGCGTCGCGCGCCGCGTACACCGACGGTGCGAACCAGGGCCTTGGCCTCATCGCGGCGACGAGCGGCGCGAATAACGGCAGCCTCACCATCGCCGGCTCGTTCACGATCGCCGACAATGACTGCATCGGCACGTTAGGTGGGTGTCTGGCTGTCGGCACGATCGTCAACAAGGTCGGCCGCACGACCGGCTGGACGTCCGGAATCATTACCAACAAGTGCGTGAACACGGGCGTGCAGGGATCCCGCATTGTACAGCGGTGCCAGACGTTCGTGTCGGCGGGTGTAGGCGGCGGCGACAGCGGCTCTGACGTGTTCCAGGTCTTGAACGGCACGAACGTGATGCTGGCCGGCGTCCTGTGGGGCGGCAACTCGTCCGGCACGCAGTTCGTCTACAGCGCGTTTGCCAACGTGGTTGCGGAGCTCGGCCCGCTCACGACGCACTAGCCCCACGTGTCACCCCGAGCCGTCAAGGTACTGGTGTCATCCCGAGCGCAGCGAGGGATCGCGATCCTCCCGGTAGAGAGGCCCCCTCTGTCGAAACGAGCGCGATCCCTCGCTGCGCTCGGGATGACAAATCACTCTCGAAGTGCGAGCGCCGCCGCCACCCGCATGAAGGCCGCCGCGCCGAACACCGCCAGGACGAGCGGCCGCACACGGGCCGAATAACGCTCGAGGGCCGGCGTTAGGGTCATGTGCCATGCGGCCGGTGTCGAAGCGCGAGCCGGACTGCCGTTCCGTAACCGGATCCCGAGCCGTATCTTGGCGTTCCGGAGCACACCTGTGAGGGAGACGCGTCGTGAGCGGTCGAGACAACGACAGCCGCGCAGCTTCCGCCTCGGGGTCGTTGTACCCAGGGCTCGTGGCTTTCCTGATTGTTGCGCTCGCGGCGGTCGTCATCGCGCTTGGCAGGGTGCAGCGAGCAGCGATGCACGGACCGGAGCCGGTGAGGGCCACCAACGCGGTAGGAGATTCCACGTGCATCTCCTGCCACCGTGACAAGGCCGCGTTCGAGCAGACGGCGCACCGCCTGACGATGCGTCTGCCGACGCGCCAGGCGATCCTCGGGGACTTCGCCAGCGAATCGAACGTGCTGCCTACCAACAGCCCCGACGTGCACTTCCGGATGGATGCCGACTCGACCGGCTTCTATCAGACCCTTGTTGTCCGCACCGGCGCTGATTCGACGAGTCGCACGGAGCGCATCGCGTACGTTGCCGGCTCGGGGCGAAAAGGGCAGAGCTTCCTCTACTGGTCCGGCGACAAGCCGTTCCAACTGCCGGTCTCGTACTCGACGAGACTCGACGCATGGATCGGAACCCCGAGTCGAGGTGGCATCGATCCACGGGCGATCTTCAGCCGCCCCGTCGCGCCGCGCTGTTGGGAGTGTCATGCATCGTGGATGCAGTCCGGCCCGAATCCTTCGGCGGAGAACGAATACCGGCCCGAGGGTGTGATCCTGGGGCTCACGTGCGAGCGTTGCCATGCGTCAGGGCAGCGGCACGTGGCGCACGAGCGCTCGTTGCTGCACCACGTCGTGCGGGATCGGTCGATCGTGAATCCCGCCCGGCTCGTCCGCGAACGGAAAATGGAAACGTGCGCGCAATGCCATGGCGGCCTGGGTGATTCGCCGGACGAGCTCGGGGACATGCACGCGAACCTGGTGTCGCTGCTGTCGCGCAGCCGGTGCTTCACGGCGTCGCAGATGACGTGTACCACGTGTCACGACGTGCACCGGCCGCAGCGCGACGTCGTCGAGCTATCGGGGCGATGCCTGACGTGTCACCAGCAGCAAAGCTGTAAGCTGTTCGCGACGCGTGGAAGCGCGATCGTGGGTAAGTGTGTCGATTGCCACATGCCGCTCCGTGTGCAGGGCCGGTCGCACTGGATCCGCGTTTACCCCGACAGCGGCCGTTGACCGAGAACCAAAAACCACTTTAGGGGCGCAATGTCCGGAACGGAACCGCTGGTCGCTCGAGGGCGACCGGGGCTTCGCCCTGGACGATCCGGTACACGTGGTCGAGCGCCAGATCCCGGTAGGTCGTCCTCGTGCGCGCCGAGTCGGGCCACTGAATGCGCACCTCGCGGACTGCGGCTGCCGGCCCCAGTCCCACGTGAAGCTGCAAGCTCCCGGCGCCGAACGAGCCGCCCGTTCCAACGGTGCGCCTAACGGTTCGCACAGCGCCGCCCGCATTGACGGCGACGACGTCCACCCGCGCGCCTATCGCGGATCGGTTCGCCGAACGCCCTTCGAGCTCGAGCGTGATCCACCGGTTCTTCTCCCATCCCGGATTCTCGAACAGCACACTGTTGAACCGGTCGCCCTCGTACGCGCCTCCGAGCACCATGTACACGTCTTCATCGCCATCGCGATCGAGGTCGGCAAACGCAGTCGCGTGACCCTTCTGGATGTGGCCGAACCCGCCGGGCAGTGTCACCTCCTCGAAGCGCCGGCCGTTCACGTTGCGGAACATCCGGTTCGGTACGACCGACCGCAGATCCGGGTTCCCGGTTCCGACGTAGAAGTCCAGCCAACCATCGTTGTCGAGGTCACCGAAATTGCTCCCCATCGCGTAGATCACCTTGTCGGCGAGTCCCACGCGTCGCGTGACATCCTCGAAGGTGCCGTCGCCTTTGTTTCGATAGAGCCGTGACGGCTGAAACTCCACGAGCTTTCCCTTCCTGACGCTCTTTAGCGGGAGACCGAGGTACTCCAGGGCGACGGTCTCATGCAACGGCGCGCTGAGATCATAGCTCAGCACGAGCAGATCCTCGAAGCCGTCGTTGTCGAAGTCCCAGAACCACGTCGGGAACGATGGGGTCTTCATGTCCACGCCGGCGGCGGCACCACGCTCCTCGAAGCGCCAGTTCTCGATCGACGTTCCGCCGCGGTTGACGTAGAGACGATTCGCGCCCGTGAATACCGACAGGTACAGGTCCGGGAGCCCGTCGTTGTTCACGTCCCCCCACACGACGCCCTTCACGAAGTCATCGACGTCGATGCCCATCTGATGCGAGACTTCGCTGAACGTGCCGTTCCTGTTGTTGATGAACAGCTCCGACCGATGCGACGGTCCTCCCGACGACTCGTTACCGACGAACAGGTCCAGGTAGCCGTCGAGATTGAAGTCCGCCCAGGCGGCGGAGTGCGTTGGATTGAACGACAATAGCCCCGAGGAGAACGTGACGTCCTCGAACGTGCCATCCCCGCGATTGCGCAGCAGGGAATTCGGGTACTTGCCTGCTTCGCCGAGCCATCCGCCACGCAGCACGAGAATGTCGATGTCGCCGTCGTTATCGTAGTCGGCGTGAACGGTGTTCACGCCGCCAACGATTCCCTTGAGCCCGGACGCCGCGGTGCGATCGACGTATCCGCCCTTGCCGTCGGCGAGGAACAGGTGCACCGGATCGTTAGGCCCCCACGACGTCGTGAACACATCGAGCAGACCATCGCCATTCAGGTCGTCAATGGTGAGGCCGCCCGCGAGCCCGGTGACGGATAGCCCGACATTGCCGGCGATGTTGTCGAACCGGGGGAAGGGATCGTTCGCGCGCGGAGCCAGGTTCGGGATGAGGTAGCGACGCGGTACGCTGTCCGGATATCCGCCGACGGCCATCCACGCGATGTTCAGCAGATACTGCGACCCATGGTCCTGCGGGAAGAAATGCAACAGCTGCGTATACCGCGCGATCGCGTCTCGCGCGCCTTCGTCGTGCGTGTGTCGCGCAGCGCCCTCGAGGGGGAGGATGCACCGGTTCGACGCTGGGCCGCCGAGACAGTTCTCCTGTTCGCCGAGTCGCAGCGACGCGATGGCGAGGAGGTCGAAGATCGACTTCATCTGCTCGGTGATCGTGTCGGCCGGCACGCGCGCGTCGCGCATCAACCTCTGGAGCTCACCGATCGCTTCACGG
>Ga0075421_100008809_pt1 | contig 12427 bp, 8 predicted proteins | sample SoiMetdeltSBSDD5_FD_75292 | JGI IMG/M metagenome (GOLD analysis project Ga0075421, IMG submission 75292) | Bulk soil microbial communities from a Populus tree surrounding site in Tennessee, USA - Soil MetaG P. deltoides SBSDD5 | ecosystem: Environmental > Terrestrial > Soil > Tree plantation... | reverse complement strand
AGTGGCGCCGCCGGCCGATCACCGAGAGGTTAGAGGAGTTGGTCGGGAGGATGGTGAGGCATCAGTTGTAACGCGGTAAGGCGGTCGGTCGGTCGGTCGGTCAAGCGAAGGGAAATACTACTATGCGCAAGAGAACTGTTGCGAGGAACGCGCTCAAGGGTGCCGTTGCGGGAGCAGTGGCCACCTGGGTGCTGGATCGGGTCACGACCTACATGTACGAGCATGAGGGCCGGCCGGAACGGGAGCGGGAAGACCTGGTCCGGGCCGGCCGATCCGCCTATGAGAGTGCCGCCGAACGGGTGGCGCGTCTGTTGGGCCGAGAGCTACGGGAGGAGGAACGCCAGCGGCTGGGAATGGCGATCCACTGGCTCCTGGGCGTCGGGGCTGGAGTGGCTTACGCCGTCTATGGCCGCAACGTCCCGTCGTTCAGGCGGGCCGGCGGCGGAGGGTTCGGCACCGCTTTCTGGGCCGCGGTCGATGAAGGCATGGTCACCTTGCTCGGGCTCACGCCCCCGCCCAAGGAATTCCCCTGGCAGACCCATGCGCGGGGACTCGCCGGTCACCTGGCCTACGGCGTAGCGGCCGAGCAGACGCTTCGGGTACTCGATGCGGTGGCCTGACGCGACGATGTAGCTTCCATTCCTACCCGCGCGGGCCCACATTCTGTCGCTCCCACCAGGCCCGCTCGTGACTGCTGTCAGTCCGGCTCTCGCCGCAGCCCTGCAGGACCGCTACCGCATCGAGCGCGAGCTCGGCAGCGGCGGCATGGCCATCGTGTATCTCGCCGAAGATCTCAAGCACCGCCGTAGAGTCGCCCTGAAGGTTCTGCGCGCGGAGCTTTCGGCCACCATGGGCCCGGAGCGCTTCCTGCGGGAGATCGAGGTGGCGGCCCGGCTGCAGCACCCCCACATACTGCCGCTCCATGACTCGGGCGAGGCACAGGGATTCCTCTACTATGTGATGCCCTTCGTGGAGGGGCACAATCTCCGTCATCGGGTCAGCCACCAGGGCGAGCTGCCCATCAACGAGGCGGTGAAGGTCCTCATCGAGGTCACTGATGCGCTGGCCTATGCCCACTCCCAGGGAGTGGTGCACCGCGACATCAAGCCGGAAAACATCCTGCTCTCCGGTCGCCATGCGCTGGTCACCGACTTCGGCGTCGCCAAGGCGGTGAGCGAGGCCACTGGCCGCCAGGCACTGACTACGGCCGGCGTCGCCCTCGGCACACCGGCTTACATGGCGCCGGAACAGGCCGCCGGCGAGCCTCATATCGATCAGCGGGTGGACATCTACGCCCTCGGTGTGCTGGGCTATGAGTTGGTCTCGGGCCGGCCTCCATTTACCGGGCGCACTTCCCAGGAGGTGCTCGCGGCGCACGTCACCCAGCCGCCGGCTCCGCTCTCTAATCATCGACCAGCCTGCCCCGCCGAGCTCGAAACCGTGATCATGAAGTGCCTGGCCAAACGGCCGTCCGATCGCTGGCAGACCGCCGATGAGCTCCTGACCCAGCTCGAGCCGCTGGCCACCCCCAGCGGCGGCTCCACCCCTACCGCCACCCGCCCGACCAAGACGATAAGTACCAGCCTCGCTGCGTACCGCCGTAGCCGCTGGATTGGAGTCGCGGTAATGCTCCTCGCCCTGGCTGGAGCGGTGCTGTTCGGGCTGAACCATCGGTCGCAAGAGATCCGGCTGGGCCGCCGGCTGCAGATCACGCTGGCGTCGGGTCTGGAGCTGGATCCCGCGCTCTCTCCCGACGGAAAGCTGGTGGCGTTCGTGACCGGTCCACTCGCCCGGACCCGGCTCTACGTGCGCCAGGTCGAGGGAGCTGCTCCCGTGGCGATCACGCCGGAAGGCCAGGGCTTCGCCCGGATGCCGCGATGGTCGCCCGACGGGGAGCGGCTGGTCTTCAGCTCGAACCGCGGGATCGAGATTGTCCCGGCGCTGGGCGGAACCCCCCGCCTGCTGATCCCGCTGCCTCCGGGCAACTGGCTAGACGCAGCCTGGTCGCCGGACGGCGGATCGCTGGTGTACGGCTCAGGAGATTCGGTGCTGGTTCGACCGGTGGATGGCACTGCCACGCGAGGACTGGCGCGACTAGCCGAGGCGCACTCGTGCAGCTGGTCACCGGACGCACGGTGGATCGCGTGCGTCTCGGGCAACCGGCAGTTCGTGCGCAACGAGGACTTCGGCAACATCGCCAGCAGCAGTATCTGGGTGATTCCCGGCGCCGGCGCAGCGCCAGTCAGAGTCACCGATGAGCAGTGGCACAACACCAGCCCCGCCTGGCTTCCCGGACGCTCGTCCCTGCTCTACGTCTCCAACCGCGACGGCGGACGGGACCTGTACCAGGTCGACCTGACCCGGTCCGGCGATCCGGCCGACGAGGCGGTCCGCCTGAGCACCGGTCTCAACGCCGCGACGGTGAGTGTAGCTGCAGCGGGGAACCGACTGGCGTACGCCAGCTTCTCCCGGATCGCGAACGTCTGGGCGCTTCCGATCCCGCGCTCCGGCAGCGTGAGCCTGAGCCGAGCTCAGCCGGTGACGACCGGCAGCCAGGAGGTCGAGGGCTTCGATCCGTCGGTGGATGAACACTGGCTGGCGTTCGACTCCAACCGAGGCGGAGCCCAGCAGGTGTATCGGATGCCGCTGCCGGCCGGGGATGTGGAGCAGCTGACCAGCGGCGACGTGCCCTGTCTCGCACCAGCGTTCTCGTTCGATGGGCGGGAGCTGGTCTTCCACAGCTTCCCAGACGGGGTTCGCCAGCTCTTCGTCATGCCGGCGGAAGGGGGCACTCCGGTGCAGGTCACCGCCGGCAACAGCCACTCCAGAATCGGCACCTGGTCGCCGGACGGACGCTCGATCGCTTTCGTGAAAGATGCCCTCACGCCGGATCAGGAGACGGCTGTCATGAGCCGGGACGGCAGCGGCCGCTGGGGCCCAGCCCGGACACTGCTCAAGGGGGGTGCTGCCGCCGTTTGGAGCCCGGATGGCTCGCGAGTGGTGACGGAAGTGCGGACCGAGGGAGGCAAATTTGCCGTTGCCGTAGTACCGGCCGGAGGCGGGGCACCCCGGATTGTCGGGCTGCCGCAGGACCGCGCCGAATCGGGACTCGGCTGGGCCTTCTCCAGCGACGGCAGGCTGGTCTACTACATCAACAAGTCTCCCAATCAAAGAATGGGTATCTGGCGGGTACCGGCCGCGGGTGGGCCGTCCAGCCTGGTGGCGTCATATGACGGTGCTCCCGGCGGGATCAATCGTTTGGTATTGAGAGTTCGGGGGAACCGGCTGTACTTCAGCCTGGGTGACCCGCAGAGCGACGTCTGGACCACGGAGATCGTCGGCCAGCGGTAGAACCTTTTCGGGTCAGGATCCGTCAAACAGGAGACGATCTTTCCTGGCGATGCGACCCCAAACCCCGGAAACCGCATGCCCCACCTTGCCCTCTTGCTCACCGCCGTTCTGGCACCCCCATCTCCCTCCGCCGCAACTCAAGACTCGGCCGCAGGTGCGATGAAACAGCGGATCGACGGGTTCGTTCAGCCCTACGCCGCCAGCAACAACTTCACCGGCGTGATCCTGGTTCGTCGCGGGGGACGGGTGCAGCTGAACCAGGGCTATGGGATGGCAAACTACGAGCTGGGCGTCGCCAACTCGCCCGAGAGCCGGTTCCACATCGCGTCGGTGACCAAGTCGTTCACGGCGGCGGCGGTCCTGCTGCTGGCTGAACGAGGCAAGCTGAGCCTGGATGATCCGGTCTCGCGCCATCTGCCGGATTATCCCCAGGGCGACCGGATCCGAATCGAGCAGTTGCTGAAGCACACCGCTGGGATTCCCAACCTGGGAAGCGGGCCCGACTGGAGCCGCGAGGAACGGCTGGCCCACACTACCGAGGAGCTGGTCGCACTGTTCAAGGACCTGCCGCTGGAGTTCGAGCCCGGATCCGAGTCCCGCTACAGCAATTCCAACTACAACCTGCTCACGCTGATCCTGGAGAAGCTCACCTCCCGGAGCTACGAGCCGTTCCTCCGCGACAACATCTGGACTCCGCTCCGCCTGCGCTCCACGGTAGACGGCAGCGACATGACTCGGCTGATACCCAAACGCGCCACCGGAACCGAGCCGGACGGAATTCGCGACGTGCGGCTGCCCCGGTTCATCGACTGGTCCAGCCGCAGAGGAAGCGGCTCGCTGGTCACCACGGCCGGCGACCTGGATCGCTTCGTCGAGGCGCTCTTCGGCGGCAAGTTGTTGCAGCCGGGATCGCTGGAGAAAATCATGGCGCCGGCCGAGGGGTTCGCCTTCGGCTGGTTCCGGGAGGAACGCTTCGGCCGGAAACAGATGCGGAGCGGCGGACGGAGCCCCGGCTACAACGCCAGCGTGGAGCGTTACCTGGACGACGGCACCACGGTGATCGTGCTCAGTAACAGCTACTCGCCGGTGGCTCAGGATGGGGTGTTCCTCGAGGGGCTCCACGCCGCAGTGTTCGGAAAGGCGGTGAGACCGCCGGCGCTGCTGCCGGTCGCGGTCAAGGCGGGGACGCTGGCCGAGCTGGCGGGCCGGTACCAGATGCCGCACGAGTACTTCGTGCCTGATGCCTCAATAGAGCTGGTGGATCGGGGCGACCGGCTCGAGGCCGTGTGGGGAAACGGCGCCCGCAACACGATCTATCCGGTGGGGGCCAATCGGTTTCTGGACCGGAACTTCTGGGCCGACGTGAGCTTCACCCGGGACAGCACAGGAGGAGTGAGCGGGTTCTCCTACAGAATTGCCGGGCAGGAATTCACGGCGGCCAGGAGAAGCGGAACTCAATAGAGAGCCCTGTTATATCCTCCCCATCAAGAGCAACAGGAGCAGGATAAGCAGGACCAGGCCTAAGCCCCCGCTGGGGTAATAGCCCCAGCTCCGGCTGTGGGGCCAGGTGGGCAGCGCGCCGATCAGGAGCAGCACCAGGATTACGATCAGAATAGTCGACATCGGGCCTCCCCGCCGGGGTGAGCCCCCAAGCTACTTCGGGCGGACGACAGAGGCGAGGCGGGAGACCACCTTCCGCTGGGCCTGCCTGGGAACCATTTTTGGTACCCGTCCGTTCTGCCTCTCTTGGCCTGGAACCTCCCGCCCGGCCGGCGCGGGAAACAGGGCCCCACCGCATAGGAGTTGAAGCATGCATCGACGTGTACTGGCCCTGGCTACTCTCGGCTGGGCTATCGCCGCCTGTAGTGAGTCTCCGTCCGATCCTACCACGACTGATTCCCCCGCGGCAGAACCATCCGACGCCGGACTGGCCGCCGCCGTAGGCCGGGCCCCTGACGTTCAGGGCCGCTTCATCGTGACCCTGGCGCCCCGGGCCAACCCCGGCGCGGTAGCCCGGGAACACGGCGTCCAGCCCGACTTCGTCTACACCCACGCCCTCAACGGCTTTGCCGGCCGGATCTCGGACGCGGCCCGGGCCGGGCTGCTGCGGGACAACCGGGTGGTCCGGGTCGAGGCCGACGGCATCGCCACCATCGTGACCACCGAGACCGGCGCCACCTGGGGGCTGGACCGGCTGGACCAGCGCAACCTGCCGCTCAGCACCAGCTACACCTACAGCAACACCGGCAGCGGGGTGACCGCCTACATCATCGATACCGGACTCCGGTTCAGCCACTCGGAGTTCGGCGGCCGGGCCGTCAAGGGCTTTGATGCGGTGACCCTGAATGGGACCGCGGCCGACTGCAACGGCCACGGCACTCACGTGGGCGGGACCGTAGGCGGCAACATTTACGGCGTCGCCAAGAGCGTGTCCCTGGTCGCGGTACGGGTGCTCGACTGCAGCGGCTCGGGGACCTGGAGCGGCGTCATCGCGGGGATCGACTGGGTGACGGCCAACCACACTACCGGGCCCGCGGTGGCGAACATGTCCCTGGGCGGCGGCGCCAACAGCTCAGTGGACGCCGCGGTGGGGCGCATGATCGCCGACGGCGTGGCCACCGCGATCGCCGCCGGCAACAGCTCGCGCGATGCCTGCAAGTTCACGCCTGCGCGGGTGGCTGCGGCCATGACCATCGGAGCAACCAACAAGTCCGACCGTAGGCCCTCCTGGTCCAACTACGGAACCTGCGTCGACTGGTTCGCCCCCGGCGTCGGCATCACCTCCTCATGGTACACCAGCAACAGCGCCACCAACACCATCAGCGGCACCTCGATGGCAACCCCGCACACGGCCGGGGTGGCGGCGCTCTATCTCCAGAGCCACTCGGCGGCCACTCCGCAGCAGGTGCGGGACGCGCTGTACGCCGCCAGTACCAAAGGGATCGTGACCAGCTCGAAGACCGCCAACAATCACCTGCTTTTCAGCAACTACTGAAAACCAGCCTTCACCGCACGACCATAGCGCCATCCGGGACTCTGGGTGGCGCTTTTGCTTTTTGGAGGGTTTCAGGTCACGGGTCACGGAGGCACAGCTATGGGCTGGCGGTCGGCCGACTCTGTCCCAACTGGCGGAGTAGCTCTCCCAGCCTTCGCATCTCCTCGCCGTAGGTCGCCCAGTCCAGATCCCGCTGGGCCTGGATGGCGGCGTCGTAGTGTCGCCGGGCCTGGTCAATCAAGGTGGCCAGTCGCGAGTCGCGGGTCCCGGGCTCGGATACACCCACAGTGTCGGCCGCGAGCACCGCTGCAGGGGCTCGGCGGCTAGGCCTGCCACCGAACATCTCCGCCAGTCCCTCGTCGAGCGTCTCCCGCATCAGCACCCGATTTTGATACGCCACTACGACCCGCTTGAGCTCGGGAATCCGCCCGCCCTCCGCCCGGAGATAAATCGGCTGCACGTAGAGCAAGGCCTCCTCGATCGGAATCACCAGCAGGTCTCCCCGGATGACCTGGGAGCCACGCTGGTCCCACAGAGTCAGTTGCTGAGAGATCTCGGTGTTCTGGTTGATCCGGTTGACGATCTGACGGGGACCGAATGCCAGCGTTTGGCGGGAGAGCCGGTACACCCGAAGCTTGCCGTACTCCCCGCCATCGTTCCGCGCCACCATCCAGGCCGCCAGGTTTTCCTTCCCCCTCGGCGTGAAGGGCACCATGTAGATGTACTCCGCGTTCTTCTCCTCCGGGAGCCGCATGACGATGTGCCGCATGAAGGGCACCCTTCCCTCCGACTCCGTCGCCTCGGGGATCTGCCACTGATCCTCCCGATGGTAGAAATCCACCGGGTCGTCCATGTGGTAGGTGGTGTAGAGGCCGGCCTGGATCCGGTAGATGCCATCGGGGTAACGGATGTGCGCCCGGACATCGGCCGGCATCCGATCGAGGGGGACGAAGACGCCGGGAAAGATGCGGGACCAGGTTTGGATGATGGGATCGCGCGGAGCGCTCACGTAAGCGGTCAGAGTGCCGTCGTAGGCGTCGATCAGCAGCTTGACGCTGTTCCGCATGTAGCTGGTACCGTCTCGCAGCCGCTCCGAGTAGGGATAGCGGCTGGTTGCGGTGTAGCCATCGAGGATCCATTTGAGGGTGCCGTCACCGGCCACGATCAGGTAGGGATCCCGGTCGAACACAAGGAAGGGGAGCGCCCGGCGGGCTCGGCCCATGATGTCGCGTCGGTAGAGCACCCGGCTCGAGTCGGTGAGGTCGCCCGAGAATAGGATCTTGGACGACCCGAAATGGGCGGCGAACACCGCCCGCCGGACGATGCTGCCCACCGGGACCCCGCCCTTGCCGACGTACGAGGCGTAGACGTTCTGCTCGCCCGAGGGATGATCGAACTCCCGCTGCCGGGTGCGCACGAAGACATACTCGGCCGCAAGCTCGCCGTAGTAGAGCTGAGGGCGGGTGACCTTGAGCGACGTGGTGGAGGCCGGCGGCAAGTCTTTGATGAAGAGCACCGGCAGTCCCTCTACCGTAACCTGGTTCACCGGACTCAGGGTCAGTCCCATCCCATGGGTGAAGGTGAGGTGCTCGTTGATGAAGGTGCGGGTCGGGAGCGCCCGCGGGTTGAGCTCCCGGGGTGAGAGCAACACCTGGCGGTACTTCCCATCGATCCAGTAGCGGTCGTCGTCCACCGAGACGAAGTCGTAGTAGGTCCGGATCTCCTGCAGCTGGCCGAAGGTCTGCAACAACGGGTCCCGGTCCCACAGCCGCACGTTCTCTATCGTCGATGCGTTGGACCGGATGTCGGCCAGGGTGAGGTTGCTCTCTCCGGTCAGCTCTCGGGTCTCCATCTGATCCAGTCCCCACGCTTGCCGGGTGGCCGCGATGTGATGGCGGAGGTAGGGGGTCTCCCGGGTCAGCTCGGTTGGAGCCACCAGAAACTTCTGCATCACGCCCGGCACGATACCCCGGCCGATGAGGGCAACCGCGAGATACCCGCCGATGGCAAGCAGGGCGTAGCGGACCAGCTCACGACGGAAGGCGCCGAAGAGGACAGCAAAGGCGGCGAGAAGAGCGGTGAAGGCGGACAGCCTGAGCGCCGGCAAACTCGCATGAAGATCGGTGTAGCTGGCCCCCACCATGGGACCGGTGGTGGAATAGAGCAGGTTGGGGACATCCACCAGCCAGAGCCGGAGGGCGGTGAGCAGAAAGAGGGCCCCGATCAGAATGGCGATGTGCAGCGCCGACGAAGGCTCGAGTCGGAGCTGAGGCGCTCGACGGGGACCGGAAGCAGCCAGGATATCGCCCCGGAGCAGGTAGAGCACGACCACCAGAATGAGGGTGACGAAGCCGAGGGCAGACAGAATGCCGAGCCCGGCCGCGAGCGCGGGGAGAGTAAAGACGTAGAACCCCACATCCCGAGAGAAGATCGGGTCCCTGATGCCGAACGGGGTCGCGTTGAGCAGCTGAAGCACCGTGCTCCAGGCGGGCGTCGCGGCGAACCCGGCCAGCACGGCTACGATGAGTGAGGCCGGCCGAGTCAGCCGGAGAAGTGGACCGGTGAGATTGATCCGCGGCCGATTCTGGGTGAACTGCAGGGTTACCGGATAGGCCACCATCCCGCGCTGGGCCAGGCGGAGATTGCCATACAACACCGCGAAGGTGAGTCCCGCCACCAGCAGGAAGAGCAGCCCACCGGTGAGCAACGGCCGAGTGAAGACGGCCTGGTAGCCGATCTCCTGGAACCACCACCAATCGGTGAGGAGGCCGGTCAGGGCCGGAAAGAGCACCACCGCCAGGAAGGCGAGGGCAGCGAGAGTCAGGACCAGGCGGGTTCGAGACATCGAGAAGGGGAAGTATGGCGGCGCGGCGAAGAAGCGGTAAGCCGGGGGCCCCTAGACTGCTTCCAGTGCCTGGAGAAAGTCCGCCGAGGTGGGCCAGCGATCATCGGGTTTCCGGGCCAGCGCTTTCACGATGGCCCGGCTGAGTGATACCGGCACTTCCGGATTTAGTTCCGCCGGATCGGTGGGAGGCGACTCCTCGGATTTCAGATGATGGGCCACCAGCGCCATGGTCCCGCTAGCCTCGAACACCCGCCTGCCGGTGACACACTCGAACAGCACCGCGCCGGTGGCATAGATGTCGGTTCGCCCATCCACCGGCTCGCCCAGGAGCTGCTCCGGGGCCATGTACGCCGGAGTGCCCACGATCATCCCCGTCCCGGTGAGCGCCTTGCCGTCGGTCTGCGCCCCAGCCAGCCGGGCGATTCCGAAATCGGTGACCTTGAGGAAGCCGGTCGGGTCCACCAGGAGGTTCTGCGGCTTGATGTCGCGGTGCACGATCCCCGCCTCGTGCGCGACCTCCAGCGCTCGGCAAACCTGCTTGCCGATGGTGAGCGCGGCGGCGACATCCAGCTTCCCTGCCTCCTTTATTAGCGATGCGACGGTGCTGCCCCGGACGAACTCCATGGTGATGTAGTAGATCCCGTCCACCTCACCCAGATCGAAGGTGCGGACGACGTTCCGGTGGGTGATGCGGCGGGCCAGGCGGAGCTCCTGCTTGAACCGGTCCAACAGAGAGGGATCGAGCTCTCTTACCTCGGGGCGGATGGCCTTGAGGGCCACGGTCTCGCCCACTTCCCGGTCGAGCGCGCGGTACACCACGCCCATACCACCGGAGCCGAGCTGCTCCTGGATCTCATAGCGGTTGGCAAAGAGGCGGCCGACCGAGAGGAGATCCCCGACCTTGCCGCTCTTGCCGTCGCCCGTCACCGTGGCTGCGGCTCCGGTCCGGAGGTACCGGACCAAGCGGTCCTTCTCCCGCAGCTCCTCCACCATGGTTCCGAAGGCGTGGGCCAGATCGCCGATCTCGTCCTTGGTGCCAACCTCGATTGATCCACCGTACTCGCCCTCCTTGACCTTGCGAGTGGCCGCTACCAGACGCTTAACCGGCCCCACGATGTGGCGCGCCGCCAGGAGAGAGAACCCGACGGCGAGCAGCAGCCCGATCAGGAAAGCCCACCGGATGGTGCGGCTGAGCTGCTGATAGGCGGCGAGTTCGGCCGCGCGGGAGTGCAGTCCCAAGTAGCCACCGACCGGCACGCTGTCGGCGGTCGTGAGGGTTCCGACGGTGCCCTCGTAGTCGGTGTCGCCGAGGGTGAGCCGGATCCGGGCTGGAGCGGCGTGGGCGCTGTCCAGCCGGAGGGCACGCAGGGCCTGGGTGAGGGTGGAGTCGCGGGATGGCTTCGCCGCCGGCTGGCGGCCCGCAATGACGGTGGATGCCGCGAGCTGGGGCGAGCCCAGGGTGTCGATGGAGAAGAAGACAATCTCGGAGTTGGTGTGGCGCCGGAGTCGCCCAGCGAACGCGGTGTCGATCTGGAGCGCGGCAGAGACCACGGCCAGCGGAGTCATAGATCCCGGACTCATGACCGGCATCGCCACCGCCTGATACAGCTGGTCACCGGAGTCGGTAGGCTCGATCCAGAGTCCCGCGGTGGTCTTTCCTTCCAACGCCCGGCCGATCAGGGCGCCGCGAGAGAAGTCCTGGTCGAAGAGGTCGCGCTGGGAGGTCCAGGCCTGGAGCACGCCGGTGGGATCGGTGATCAGCACCCAGTCGGCGCCGATCTGGTTGCGCAGCTCGTCGGCCTGGTCCAGGAGGTCGGCCCGTTTGCCGCTCCGCACCGACTCGCCGATGCGGGAGACGTAGACCGGCACCCGGACCAGCGCCGCGGTGAGCTGGCGCAAGGTCTGGCTCCGGCCGTCGAGCGCGTCGCGGATGGCCGCCTGAGTGGCCTGGAGCGCCTGGAGTGCGGCGGAGTCGGCTGCCCGGTCGGCCTGGCGGTTGGTGATCAGCAGGGCGATGCCGAGCACCGCGGTTACCACCAGTGCGGTGCCGAGGAATATTCTGGTCCCGAGTGGAACTCTCACATCAGTACCGCCGCCCCTGCTGGGGATAAGGACGGCCGAACTTGTTCAGGTGAGACTTGAACTTGTAGCCCCGGGCGTCGAGCTGGAGCTCGAGCGCCGCGACGCCGGCGGACGGGACCGTGAGATCGCGGGAAATGTCGGGGGAGCGCTCGTGCCAGGCATGCAGGGTGTATCGCCCGGGCGGGACTGCCTGGATGGTGAACGATCCGTCGCTGGATGGCTGGGCATACCAGGGATTGTCCCGCACCACGACCAGCGCGCTCATCTGGGAGTGGACGTTGCAATAGACCCGCACGATCCCGGCGCGCTCGAACTTGACCGCCGGCGTCTCGCCTCGTCCATACAGACCGAGGTCGAACGGGTTCTCCTCCGAGAGGGAGAAGACGTTGTGATTGAAGGGATCGTGGTTGGGAAAAGTGACGCTGGAGCCGGCCGGCACCACCAGGACGTGAGGGGAGAACTCTTTGTCGGCTGTGCTGATCTCGGCGTGCACCGGCGCGGGCGCCGGAACCCGCGATTTAGACTCGAGCCAGACCACGGCCTGGCCCACGTCCTTGGCTTGTTTGTCGGCTTTGTCGAGCAGGGTGAGGTGGCCGGAAAGAGTCGCCAGTCGCGAGTCAGTCGCCAGTCGCCAGTCGCCAGTCGCCGGACTTCGGGTAGCGGTGTTCGTTGCCTGGAGACTGGTGACTGGTGACTGGTGACTAGCTGGAGACTGGTGACTGGTGACTGGTGACTGAGAGACCACCAGAACCCCCGTCGCTCCCAGGGCGGAGCGAAGTGACAAACCGCTGAGTATCTTGGCTCGCATGCCGGAACGGTACCGTTCGCTACAGAGCGCGTCAACGCAATTGTGGAGGCTGCCGCCTGCAGCGGAGGAGCGGTGGAGCTCGACGGCCGCGTCAGTGTGCGCTGTAACCTCTGCGCGATCCATTTGTCCGGAGCTCACTGCAGCGGCCGGAGAGGTCCACTGCTCCTCCGCTGCACCCACCCGGATTCTCGGGGCGGCGCTTTTGGCGTTGGCATTCATCGCCAGTGTTTCAGCTGCCCAAGAGCCGAAGGTGGACGCCAGCGTGCACGGCTTGCTGCTGATGAACGGCTTCTACACCAGCGACGACGTGAACAACAGCGACGTGCCCCAGTTCGTGCTGCCCGCC
>Ga0075421_100008808_pt1 | contig 12427 bp, 12 predicted proteins | sample SoiMetdeltSBSDD5_FD_75292 | JGI IMG/M metagenome (GOLD analysis project Ga0075421, IMG submission 75292) | Bulk soil microbial communities from a Populus tree surrounding site in Tennessee, USA - Soil MetaG P. deltoides SBSDD5 | ecosystem: Environmental > Terrestrial > Soil > Tree plantation... | reverse complement strand
AGCCTCGGCCGGCGCCGGGATCGATCCGTTCCTGCTCGGCTCGCGCAGCGAGAACGACGTGCAGGGATACGCCGGCACGCCGGTCGACGCGAACGCGCTCACTGGCGACTACCGCTTCAACTTAGGCGTTGCGGGTGCCGACTTCCCGCGCGCGAAGCGCTACTACGTCGCCGTCGACTCCGGCCGCGACGTCTTCACCGGTCGATCGCTCGCGGGCGCCTACGTGCTCCGCTCGTGGATCAACGACCTGACGCCGCCGAAGTTCAAGCTGCTGACGCGACGCGTGACCGCCGGGCGGCCGCTGCTGGCGGCGCGGGTGACCGACACCGGCTCCGGCGTCGACCCGCTCTCGCTCGTGATCGAGTACCGGCCGCGCGTCCTACTGGGCGCCGCGCTCTACGACCCGACGAGCGGGCTGGCGCTGTTCCCGATCCCGCGGACGGCGCCGCCGGTCCGCCGCGGCCTTTTCAAAGGCGCCGCGGAGGCGCAGGACAACCAGGAGACGAAGAACATCGACCAGATCGGCGCCAACGTCCTTCCGAACACCACGATCAAGCGAATCAAGCTCCGAGGGACGACGCGGCCCAGCGTGACGTGGCTGCTGCCGCTCGGCACCTCCTGCGCGCGCGGAGCCGTCTCGCTCGCGGTGGCGGCCTCGGCACCCTTCAAGATCACCTCGATCCAGTTCTACGACGGCAGGCGCCTGGTCTCGACCGTCCGCCGGGGAACGCTCGGCCTCTACACGGGCCTCTGGCGAACGGGCACGGCGAAGCGCGGCCCGCACCGCCTGCGCGTCGTCCTGCGCTCCGGCGGACGATCGGCACAGGCGCGCCGCAACGTCAGGGTCTGCAAGTAGCCCGGCCAAACGGATGGTGACCGCTGGGACTCGAGCGACCGCTGCCGGCCCGGTCGCCATCGTTACGGGCGGCTCGAGCGGGATCGGCGCGGCGATCGCGCGCACGCTCGCAGAGAGGGGCTGGCAGCTCGTCCTGCTCGCCCGGAACGAGGAGCGGCTCCGCAAGGTGGCCGAGGAGGTCGGCGCCGAGCATCACGTCTGCGACGTCGGCGACCGGGAGCAGGTCGAAGAGGTGGCTGCGGACGTCCGCGGCCGGCATCCGGCGATTCGCCTGCTCGTCAACAACGCCGGCATCCCCGGCCGCGGCGGTGGCTTTCTCGACATGGACCCAGAACGGATCGAAGCGCTCATCCGCGTGAACTACCTCGGCTCGGTCTGGTGTCTGCGCGCCTTCCTGCCGGCGCTCGAGGCGGCAGCGCCGGCCGAGGTCGTCAACGTCTCCTCGGTCGCCGGAGTGATCGCGATAGGCGAGTCGGGCCCTTACAGCGCCTCGAAGCACGCGCAGCTCGCCTTTTCGCGATCCGTGGGGGTCGAGCTTGCGGGGCGCGGAATCACGGTCCACAGCGTGATGCCGGGGTTGATCGACACACCGGGGTTCCCGAACCGGCGCCGCTTCCGCAACCCAATCGTCCGGCGCGTCGTGGCCGAGCCCGAGCTCGTCGCCGAACGAGTCGCCCGCGCGGTCGAGCGCGGCCGGGTCGAGCAATTCGTCCCGCGCTGGTACAGGTCGGCGGCGATCGTCCAGGCAGTCGCACCGGCGTTGCTGGCCCGCGCGGCCCGGGGTCTTAAAACCAGCCGCAAACCGTCGTAGAATCGGAACCGGATGGACCCCCGGCATCCCCCGGCCGAGTTCGCGCGCGTGGCCGAGTTCCGCGCAGCTCTCCGCGTCTTCCTGCGCAAGGCCGAGCGAAACGCTCGCAAGGCGGGCCTGACCCCGCAGCGCTACCTGCTGCTGCTGATGATCAAAGGCGCTCCGAACGGACATGAGAGCTCGACGGTGACCGAGCTCGCCGAGCGCCTCCAGCTCGCGCAGAGCACGGTGACCGAGCTCGTCAGCCGCGCCGAGGAAATCGGCCTGGTCGAGCGGGCGCAGTCCGACTCCGACGGCCGCGTCACCAACCTGCGGCTGACCCCGGAGGGCGAGCGGCGGCTGACGCTGGCTTTCATGACGAACGAGCAGGAGCGCGACGAGCTCCGCGCGGCGATCGCGCACCTCGATAGCGACTAGACCCGATTCTCAGCCGGCCTGGGCCAGAACGCCGAGAATCTCGGCCGGTTCCGGGAAGCGGCCCTGCTGCTGCTTCGAGAAGACGAGCGAACCGTCGGCGACCACGTCGTATTGGCTCTTGGCGCCCTCGATCGCGTCGGCGTCGAAACCCTGTTCCCTCAGCTCAGCCGCGAGACTCGCGGCTCGTTCGTCGTAGCCGCTTCAGACCGGGCAGTAGAAGATCTCGACGCGCACGTGAGGCATCGTAACCGTCAGGGTCGTCGCAGCAGGTACCAGCCGAGCTCGGCCTCGTAGTTCGGAGGAGCCAGCGCCTTCGCCTGCTCTCGTTCGTCGCCCTCGCAACCTGCCAGGTCGAGGTACGGCTCCAGCTCCCGCGGCTCGCGGACGAACCTCGCCTTCACGAGCACGAGGTTGTTCGCCTCGAAGAGCTGGCGGAGGTCGACGTCGGCGAGCGCACGCGTGTGCGAGGGATCGCGAGCGCGCTCGAAGCGGTTCAGCTCGAGCGCGGCGAGCGGGTCGTTCGGCGCGATCTGGTCGACCACGAGCAGCGTTCCGCCCGGCCGGGTCACGCGGGTCATCTCGGCGACGACGAGCTCGGGCCGCGGGACGTGGTGCAACGTCCGCAGAGTCCCGGTCAGGTCGAAGGAGCCGAGCGGGAAGTCGAGCTTCGCGATGTCGCCCTCGACGAACGAAACGTTCGGTGGAGCGACGGCGCGCCCGCGCTCGATCAGCTCCGGCACGAGCTCGACCGCGACGACCTCTCGAACGAGCGGCGCCAGCGCGAAGGCGAGCGCGCCCGTTCCGGCGCCTGCGTCGAGCGCGCGCTCGTCGCCGCCGAGGGGCGCGAAGTCGCGCACCTGCACGGCCAGCTCGCCGGCGCGGCGCTCCTGCAGCGCGGCGATCCGATCAGCCGTCGCTGCGAACCGAGCGCGCGTTGCGTCGTGCGTACTCAAGCGCCTCCTCCTTGGACGTGATCGTGCCTGCCGCGCGTTCCTCCGCGATCTCGTCGAGCAGCCGCCCGACCTCGGGACCCGGCGGGATCCCGAGCTCGCCGCCGCGGACGAGCGGCTTCTTCGGTTGCCTCGCTCGCGCCTCGAGGACGGAGTCGCGGAATTCGTCCGCGCCCAGGTATGCAAGCGCCTCGAGCCCCCAGGGCTCCGTCGCGCGGCGGAAACGGTGGATGCTGCGCGGTGAGTCGTCCGTAGGAGGCTCTGCGCGCAGGAGCGTCCGCGCGAACCGACGGGTCTCGTTCGAGATCGGCAGCTTCAGGAGGTTCTCGCCGAAGACGACGACGAGGTCGAAGTCGGGATGCCGCGCGGCACCGAGGCGGCCGGCTCCATCGAGCGACCCGCCGAGCCGCCCGAGCAGTCCCAGAGCCTCGAGCTGCCGGAATCCGGAGGCCGAGAGGCGGCGCAACTCGGCGAGGATCCGCTCGCCCGACGGCCGCGTGACGAGCTCGGCGTCGCGCCGGATCAGGGCCTCGGTCTCCGGGACGAGCCGGAAGTCGAGCTCGTCCTCCAGCCGCGGCCCCCGCAGAAGCCGCAGCGGGTCGTCGCGGAAGACGCCGTCACCGATCGCACGCAGGCGACCGGCCGCGAGGTCGGCATACCCCGCGTAGGGGTCGACAGTCTCGTCGCTGCCCGCGCGTTCAGCGATCGCGTTGATGCTGAAGTCCCGCGTCGCGAGGTCGTCCTCGATCGGCCCGCGCAGGGGCGTGAAGTCGACGGTGCGGCCACCTTCGAATGCGACCCGCCAGGCGCCGTGGCGCTCGGAGAGTGGAAACGGCGCCCCACCGGACTCACGTGCGAAGTGCCGCGCCGCCTGCTCCGGCTCGCTAAGGGCGACGTCGACGTCGACAACCGGCCGCCCGAGCGCGCGGTCGCGCACGGCGCCGCCGACGATCCACGCCTCCTCGCCGGCGAACAGCTTCTCGACGAGCTCACGCATCGAGAACCACCCGCCTCGAACGCGTTGGGTTGTCGTTGATCCCGCACACGAGCTCATAGTTGATCGTCCCTGCCACGCGGGCGTGATCTTCGGCGAGAACCCCGTGGCCGAGCAACGTCACCGGCGTAGCGACGGGCAGCTCGCGGTCGAGCTCGACGGCGAACGCGTCCATCGAAACGGTGCCGACCGCGCGCCTGAGCTCGCCCGCGACGCGGACCTCGGTTCCGGTCAGGTCGCGGCGGAAGCCGTCCGCGTAGCCGACCGGGACGATGCCGACCCAGGTTGGATCCTCAGCGACGAAGCGGCGGCCGTAACCGGTGCTCTCGCCGGGCGCGAGCTGCCGGACCTGTGCGAGGTGGCTCGTCCAGCTGAGGGCGGGCTCGAGGCCGTCCTCGGCGGGGTCGGTCCCGAACGGCGAGAGGCCGTAGATCGCGACCCCGCAGCGGGCGGCGTCGAAGCGCGCGTCCGGGAACCGCAAGGCGCCGGCGCTGTTGGCGAGGTGGCGCGTCAGGTGCCGATACGGCTTGGTCGCCTCGGCAAAGTCGGTGATTTGCCTGTCCGTGAAGGCGGAGTCGCAGTCGGCGCTGGCGAGGTGGCTCATCAGCCCCACGACCCCGCGCGGTGGCTCGAACAGCTCGGAAAGGCCCCAGCGGCCCATGCCGGTGTCGAGTTTCAGGTGCACCGGCACGCCCTCGGGAATTTCCGCATCGGAGACGACGAGCTCGAGCCGCGCCTCCCGGGCGAGCGCGATCTCGCGGCTCGTCAGGGTCGGCCCCATCACGAGGATGCGGGCGTCGCGGTACCCCTCGCGAAGCGTGAGCGCCTCCGCCACCGTGGCGACGCAGAGCATCCTCGCCCCGGCGCCGAGCGCCGCGCCGGCGACGTCGGTCGCGCCGTGGCCGTAACCGTCGGCCTTCACGACCGCCCAGAGCTGCGCACCCTCGAGCACGGCGAGCAGCCGCTTGACGTTGCGGCGGATCGCCCCGAGGTCGATCGTCAGCTCAGAGCGGTGCATCCAGCACGCCGGGCAGCTCTGCAATCACGTCGCTCGCCACGAGCCCGCGGCCGTGCGGCCACGCGAGCGCTGCATCGACATGGACGCGAGCCGCCGCCGCGGCCGCGAGCTGCGCGCCCATCCCTTTCGAGAGGAAGGCGCCGACGATGCCGGTGAGGACGTCCCCCGTGCCGGCCGTGGCGAGTCGCGGCGTCCCGGCCGTGATCAGGGTTCGCGCGTCAGGCGCGGCAACGATCGTGTCGCTGCCCTTCAGCAGGACGACGCAGCGGAAGCGCTCGACGGTGCGGCGGGCCGCCTCGAGCCGATGCCCGTCGACCCATTCCGTCTCGACGTCGAGAAGCCGCGCGAGCTCGCCGGAGTGGGGCGTCAACACGGTGGCTGCGCGCCGCTCGAACGGCTCGAGCCCGAAGAGCGCGTCCGCGTCGACGACCGCCGGAAGCTCGGTCTCCTCGAGCAGGCGCCGGACGAGGCGCCTGGCCGAGTCGTCTCGCCCAAGGCCCGGGCCCAGGGCCAGGGCACCGGCCCGCTCGGTCGCCTCCATGACCTTCTCGAGCCGATGCTTGACCGCCTCGAGCACCTGGGTCTCGACGACGAGCATCGACTGGTGGGGCGTGCAGATCGTGACGTAGCCCGCATCGGCGCGGAATGCCGCCTTGGCGGCGAGCGACACCGCGCCCGTCATGCCCGGCGCTCCCCCGACGACGAGCACGGAGCCCGAGCGGTACTTGTTGCCCTCGCGGCCTCGGGGCGGGATCAGCCCGGCGATCTCGCTTGTCACACGCGCGTGCGCGGTCTCCGCCGGCTCGAGGCCGATGTCGGCGACCTCCACCTGGTCGGACTGAAGGCTGCCGGGCGCAACCGCGAGCCCCACCTTCTCGCCGTGGAACGTGACGGTCGCGTCCGCTTGGACGACGGTGCCCGCAATCTCGCCGGTGGTCGCGTTCACGCCCGAGGGAACGTCGACCGAGACGACCGGCACATCCGCCGAGCGGATTGCGTCGATCGACCGAGCCGCCTCCTCACGCGGCTCACCGCGGAAGCCCGTTCCGAAGATCGCATCGATCACCACGTCCGCCCGCGGTAGTGGCGCCCCCACCTCGACGACCTCGGCGCCGAGCTTCCCGGCCGCGATCCGGCCGTCGCCGCCGTTCGCGCCTTTGCCGCAGACGGCGACGACGCGCGCGCCCGGGTAGTCGCGGGCGACGATTTCGGCGACGGCGCCGCCGGCACGTTCCATCATCGCGTCGACGTCGTGGCCCGCCTCCGCCTCCTTCATCTCGTCCGCGGTGTAGAGCGGCTCGAGCCCTATCACTCGACTACTGCTACCGCCGTTGCGAGCTCCCGCGAATGCGACATCGAGAGGTCGATCGCCCCCGCCCCGGCGCGCTCCGCCCATGCCCGCACGCGGCCGGACAGGCGCACGGCCGGTTTCGGCCTTCCCGCGATCTCGACGTCCCGCCAGGCAAACGCCCGGGCGACGCCGAAGCCGAGCGCCTTTCCGACGGCCTCCTTCGCCGCGAAGCGCGCGGCGTAATGCTGCGGCGGGTTAGGCCGCGAGTCGCAGTACGCGCGCTCCACCTCGGTGAAGCATCGCTCGCGGAAGCCCGGATAGCGCTCGAGCGCCCTGCGGACGCGCGCGATTTCGATCAGATCCGTGCCGACGGTCAAAACGAATTCCTCGATCTAGCGTGGTAAAGACGGTCGCGCCGGCTAAGCCGCCACGACCTCCAGGTCGGCATCGCAAGCGACGCCTCAGTGAGATCGGTGCCGACGGTCACGCCGCGGATTCTAGGAACGCCGGCACGTCCGCGATCGAATCCAGGACCGCTTCCGGCTGCGCGCTCCAGGCGCCGGCTTCGTCACGGAACTTGCCGGTGCGGACGAGAATCGTGTGCATGCCGAGTGCGGCGGCGCCGCCGATGTCCGCATCGACGTCGTCGCCGACCATCCACGTGTGTTCGGGGTCGGCGTCGAGCGCCTCCAGCGCGGCCTCGAAGTAGGACGCGCTCGGCTTGCCTAGGACGGTCGCGGAGATGCCGGTCGCGTACTCGAGACCGACAACGAACGCGCCGGCGTCGAGCAGCGGGCCGCGAGCGGTCTGCCACCAGCGGTTCTTGTGGAGGCAGTACAGCTCGGCGCCGGCCTCGAGCTCCGCGAAGGCGCGCGCGAGATTCATGTAACTGAAGACCTGGTTCGTCTCCGCGGTCTCGTCGGCGCCGCCGAGCAGGACTGCGTCGGCGTTCTCGCCGACCAGGTTGACGCCCACGAGGTCATCGCGGATCGCGGGCATCGTCAGCGCGAGGACGCGCTTCTCCGCGAGGGCGCGTGCCGCGGCTACCGGCGTCGTCTGCAGCTCCTCGTCGGCGAGCTCGATCCCGAACCCACGGATGGTCTCGGCCAGCCGCGCGCGGGCCTGGGTCGTGTTGTTCGTCAGGAACCGGAGCCGGTGGCCGTCTTCGCGGAGCCGCTCGACGGCGCGGGTCGCGCCCTCGATCGGCCGCCCGGAGATGTGCAGCACGCCGTCGACGTCCAGCAGAATCGGGGGCATGGCCGGCGAGTCTATTCGCGTTACGCGCTCGGTCTCGATGCCGCGGTCGGAGATTGAGCTGCGCTTCTCGCGCTCGAGCGGCCCGGGCGGGCAGCACGCGCAGAAGACGGAGACGCGCGCGGAGGCCATTTTCGACGTCGCGAGCTCCGTCGCGCTCACCGAAGCCCAGAAGCGCCGCGTGATCGCGAAGGCCGGCCCAGTCCTCCGGGCCGTCGCCCAGGACGAGCGGAGCCAGTGGCGCAATCGAGAGCTCGCGATCGAACGTGTCGTCGAGGAGCTGAGAGAGGCGCTCAAGGTCGAGCGAAAGCGTCGCCCGACGAAGCCGACCCGCGAGTCGCGGAAGCGCCGCCTCGAACAGAAGCGCCGTCGCTCGGAGACGAAGCGCCTGCGCCGGCCGCCGGACTCCTAAGCGAGCGCCAGCAGCGCCACTCCAACGACGACGACCGCGGCGCCCGCGAGGCGCCGCAAACCGACCGGCTCGTCCAGGAACAGGCGCGCGAGCACGACCGCGATGACGACGCTCGTCTCGCGCACGGCCGAGACGGCGGGCGCACTGGCGAGGCGCAGCGCCAGCAGCACGAGCAGATACGTGGCCGCCGAGGCGATTCCGATCACCGCCGCGATCGGCCGCGCCGCCGCGACGAGGCGCGGCCGCCCCACCGAGAGCGGGTACGCCAGCGCCGGCCCGAGCATGACGAGCAACAGGTACGGCGCCGCGTTCGCGTGCTGGATTCCGTGACGATCGACGACCGTGTAGCCGGCGATCGCCGCCGCGGTTGCGACCGCCAGGCCGGTGCCGCGCGCGCTCTGTCCGACCCCGCGAACGAGCAGGATTCCGGCGGCCACCGCGAAGACGCCCGTGATTTCGCCGGCCGAAGGGCTCGCGCCGACGACGACCACGACGATCAGGAGCGCCAGCACCGGCGCGAGGCCGCGCGCGAGCGGGTAGACAAGGCTGAGCTCGAAGCGACGATAGGCCGCCGCGAGGAGAGCGATGTACAGGAGCTCGAGCGCTCCCGACCCGAGGATGTACGGAACCGCCGCGCCCTCTACGCGCCAGGTCGCAGCTGCCAGCGGAATCAGCACCAGAACGAAGACGACGAGCGAAACGGCCGTCGTCGCCTGCGTGTCCCGCTCGCGCGCGAGCAGGAGGTTCCACGAGGCGTGCAGCCCCGCAGCGGCGAGCGCCAGGCCGAGCGCCTCGGCGCTCAATGACGGTGGCCGGCGTGCTGGAGCGGCGCCGCCGTCCGCCCGGCGACGTCGACGTACCGCTCGGGATCCGCCTCGAACTTCGCGCGGCAGCCGTCGCCGCAGAAGTAGTACGTCTGGCCGTGGTACGTCGCCGTCGGCTTCCCGGCGTGCCGGTCGACGGCCATCCCGCAAACGGGATCCCTCGCCCCGCGCCGGAGCGTCAATGCGAACAGCGTCGCGGCGACCCCGAAGAAGACGATGTTCAGAAAGGTCGTGTAGTTCCAGGAGATGCCGCGGCTCGCGATCGAGTCGATCGACGGGCGCTCGGACGGCACGAGCCCGAGCGCGCTGAAGATGCCGTCGACGGCGAGTGCCGCCAGCACGATCGCCACGAACATGATCGCGACAAGCCGGGCGGTCACGTCCCGGCCGTAGTACTTCACGTATGCGATCACGATCGGGATGATCAACAGATCGGCGTAGATGAAGGCGATCACGCCGGCGAACGAGATCCCTCCCGCCCAGAGCACCGCCGCCAGGGGCGCGTTTCCGACCGAGCAGACGAACGAGAGCACCGCGACGATCGGCCCGACCACGACGTTCTCCGCGAGGCGTAGCGGCCACGAGGCGTCGGTGATGAACAGCGAGTTGAAGAAGTCCATCGGCAGCAGCGAGATGAACCCGGCGATCAGAAAGCCGGCCAGGATCTCCTTCCAGAGCATCTCCACGTCGCTGCGGAAGTTGTGGGCGACGTCGGACCAGGCCTGCAGCGACGTCAGTCGCTCGCGCCAGGGCAGCCGCGAGCCCGCGCTCGCATGCTGATGCCCGGCGTCCGCCGCCTCAGCGTGCAGGCGCGCCTCCTCCTCCAGCCGCCGCGAGACGAACAGCCGCAGCCCGAGCCACATCAGCGCGATCAGGATCAGGCCGCCGACCAGCTCCGCCATCGTGAACTGCCAGCCGATGAAGATCCAGATGACGATTCCGAGCTCGAAGACGAGGTTCGTCGACGCGAACTGGAAGGCCATCGCCGAGGCGAAGCTCGCGCCCTTCGCGAACATCGACTTCGCGATCGCGATCGCCGCGTAGCTGCAGGACGAGGACGCGGCGCCGAGCCCGGTCGAGAGCGCGACCTCGCGCGCGCCGCGTCCGCCGAGCGCCCGCTCGATCCGCTCCCGCGGGACCCACGCCTGCACGATCCCGGAGAGCGCGAACCCGAGCACGAGCGCCCACCAGACCTCCCAGGCCATCTGGAACGCGTTCCAGAGCCCGTCACCGATCGTCGAGAGGACATTCACGCGGTCAAGCTAACGCTTGGACTACGCGCGCTGGATGTACCGCTTCTTCAGCCTGATGTCGTTGGCAGCGAAGGGGCCGGAGCCCGTCGGGTGGAGCTCCAGCGTCGGCTCGCCGCCGGGCGGGATGAACCGCGCGGCCTCGCGGTAGTCCTGGTTGAGCTCCTTCAGCCGGTCGAGGAACCGCTGTCGGAGCGGCTCCACATCCCGCGGCGCATCCTTGCCGGGCGCGAGCTCCAGCGCGACCGTCAGCCGCTTGTCGACGTTCTCGTCCTCGGACACGACGAGCGCGAACGAATCGACGAGCGCGGCAAGCTCGGGGATCGAGAAGACCGCCGCTTCGACGTCGGCCGGGGTCACCTTGGAGCCGAAAAAGGCCACGGTCTGATCCGCTCGGCCGTAGTGGAAGAGCAGCGGGAGATCGGTACGCGACCCACCGCCGAGCTCGTCTGGGGAGCGTCCGAGCTCGGCGAGCCGGCTCCTGAGCTCGGGGAACCGCAGGACGTGACCGCGATCGTGGATGTTGTAGCGGACGCGCGGCGATACGTTGGTCGGGCGGAGCAGGGTCACGATCAACTCGCCGTCGCCGTTCGTCTCGAGGTAGTAGTCGAGTGGCGAATACTGGAAGACCATCGGTAGCTGCTCGTCCGGCCACGTCAACGCCGCCCGAAGCTCGGCGTCGCGCGCGAGCTCGCGCCGCAGCGCGATCGTGAAGTCGTTCTCGGCCGCGATATTGATCTCGAGGTCCGACGCGCCGTACGAGCCGTACACCTTGCGGAAGGCGCGGCCGAGATAGTCCCTCATCGCCTCGCTGATCCCTTCGCCGCCGACGGCGCCGTAGATCTCGTAGCGCTCCCAATCCACGTCAGCACGGTCGACGAGCGTCTTCAGGAACGGCGGATAGCCGGTGATCAGATAGCGGTAGCGCGGGCCGAAGTCGCGCAACGTCGCCTCGATCTTCTCGAGCTCCGGGCCCGTCGATTTCAGGATCGCCATGTCCACGACGGAAGAGGACACGTTCATGCCCGTGGCCCACGGACCGAGGGCGAAGGCGTTGATCACGAACAGCGGCTCGCGGCCGAGCAGCTCGTGCAGCGCCACGTTGAGCATCTTCTTGACCGCACGCCGCTCGTCTGCGCCGCGCACCCAGTTGTTGGGCTTGCCGCTGGTGCCGGACGATTCGTCGACGACGACACCCTCGCGCGGGATCTCGCCGTTCAGGCACTGCGCCTCGAGCGCGAACGCCTTGACGTAGGAGTGCTTGTCCATCTCGGGCAAAGCCGCGAAGTCGGTGGCGAACGCACGCGGGAGCCCCGCTGCGAACTCGCGGTAGGCCGGCACGCGTCGGCGGGCGAGCTCGTAGATCCACCACGCTTTCCACTCCCCCAGCCGCCACCGGGCACGCTCGAAGCCAGGCACGAAGCGCAGCTTGTAGAGCTCCTCTGAGCTCAACAGGGTCCGGTTCACGAGTTGCGCGACGCGGACGAGCCCGAACACGACCGTCCGCCTGGGCGCGCTACGCAGCCAGGAGCGCGTCGGCCTCGAGGCGGACGCTGCGGGGCGGCTGCTCGCTTCGCCCGAGGCGAACGACGAGCCAGGGGATTCCGTGCTCGTCCTCAAGATGAATCCTCTCTTTCAGGCGGGCATTTGCCCGCGGGTTTGTGATCACCGAGCCGAACGGGTGCAGGTAAATGCCGTCGGCGGTCAGCGTCAGCCAGATGCGCGCGAGCATCCGGCCCGCGCGAAACGCCTCATCGGGGGTTCCGAAGGGCCCGATCAGCCACCCGACGGTCCGAACGCCGCGCATCGTCCTCAGGTAGAGCCGCCGGATCAGTTGCTTCACCCCCGGCAACTCGAAGATCCAACGTGCATGGACGAAGAGCCAGAGGAGCCAGCCGGGGAAGCCGAGCGCCTCGGGGGAAAAGCCGTCCCGCCGGCGCCGGGCGTCACCGTTCGAGTAGCGGATCCAACCCCCGACCTCTCGACGCGCGACGGGGTCCTCCATGTCGTAGAACAGCGTGTCGCAGTTCAGCCCGAGCATCCAGTCGACGGTCTGCTGCTCGCTCGAGAACGCCAAGCGGTGTCCGTACGTGCCGGCGAGCCTCGCGACCTCGTCGAGGACGCGCTGCGGCACCGGCTCGCCGTCGTAGGGAAGCCGCGACGTCCGCCGCTCCAGCAGCAGTTCAGGCGACAACGGCTCCTCGACGCGGCGCTCGACCAAAGCGAGCCGCGCGAAAGGCCGCGGCGCGGTGCCGCCGAACTCGAGCGAGGCGCCGTCGTATTCGACATCGAGATCGAGCCCTGCGCCGCGGGCGGCAATCGCGAGGTGCTCGACGAAGATGCCGAGGCC
>Ga0075421_100008804_pt1 | contig 12429 bp, 13 predicted proteins | sample SoiMetdeltSBSDD5_FD_75292 | JGI IMG/M metagenome (GOLD analysis project Ga0075421, IMG submission 75292) | Bulk soil microbial communities from a Populus tree surrounding site in Tennessee, USA - Soil MetaG P. deltoides SBSDD5 | ecosystem: Environmental > Terrestrial > Soil > Tree plantation... | reverse complement strand
ATCTCGTCCTCGAGCTCGGAGAGGTTGCGCGAGAGCTGCTGGAAGTTCTCGGTCGCCCGCAGCTCGGGGTACTGCTCGGCGACGACCCGCAGCCCGCCGAGCGCCTGGGTCAGCAGGCCCTCCGCCTGGCCCGCCTCCGCCGGGCCCTGAGCCTGCATCGCCGCCGCGCGGGCCTGGGTCACCTTCTCGAAGGTCTCACGCTCGTGCTGCGCGTAGCCCTTGACGGTCTCGACCAGGTTCGGCACCAGGTCGTGGCGGCGCTTGAGCTGCACGTCGATGCCCGACCAGGCCTCGTCGACGCGGTTGCGCGACCCGATGATCGAGTTGCGGATCAGGATGAAGATCAGCCCGAGCAGCAGTGCTACTCCGACGATGATCAGGACTACGGTCATTCCCCTACGACCTCTCCTTCTAAGTGGTTGACCCGGGTTTGATTATCACCTACCGGCCCCCACGGAGTCGCCCGGCAGCACCGACAGACGGCGAAGGGCCGACTCGACCAGATCCGTGGGCAGGCCGCCCGATCCCAGGGCGTCGAGGCGGCCCAGCTCATAGGCGAGGCCGACCGCGTCGCCGGCGGCGATCGCGCCCTCGATGGCCTCCGCGTACGCGGAGTCGCCGGCGTCGCCGGTGCGTGCGAGCTCGCGCAAGCGCGCGACTGCGCTCTCGCGCGGCGCGACCGCCGTCGGCGCAAGTGCAAGGCCTGCGGACGGCTCCACACGGCGCGGCGGTTGGCCACTCGGCGTGTAGGTCTCGGCGAGCGCCCCCTGCCGGCGAAGGCGCTCGATGTGCTGGTACACGGCGTTCCGACTGACGCCGATGTCGGTGGCGATCTGCTTGACGTTGTCGCCCCGCTCGAGCCGCTCGAGAACCTCCTGCTGGCGCTTGGTGAGCTCGGCCCGGGGGCTGTTGGGATCGACGTGCATAGTTGACAGCCTACTTGGCTGTCAAGCCGATGTCAATTCACAGCGCCCTCGAGGCGCAGCAGCCACTCCTTCATCTCCGGCCCCCCGCCGTACTGGCCGAGCTCGCCGCCGGAGCGCAGCACGCGGTGACACGGCACGACGATCGGGATCGGGTTGTGGCTGAGCGCGCTCCCGGCCGCCCGGTACGCACGCGGCTTGCCCGCCCACGCGGCGACCTCGCCGTAGCTCGCGGTGACCCCGAACGGCAGCCTGAGCGCCGCCGCGCGAAGCACCCGGCGGTAGAAGCCCGGCTTGGTGAGGCGCCAGTCGATCTCGAGGTCGAACTCGCGCCGGCGGCCGCTGAAATACTCATCCAGCTCGCGCCGCTCGCGGTCGAGCCGCGCCGGCACCTCGAGCACCCGCGGTGAGATCTGATGGGCGATTCGCTCGAGGATCTCGTCGACGGATTCGTTCGGAAGCATGACCGTTACGAGGCCCCGCTCCGTGTTCGCGACCAACGCCGTCCCGAGCGGCGTGTCGAGACTCGCATACGCCACCTCGGCCAGGCCCTCGCGCTCGGCTCGCTCGGCGAACCGGGCCGCGGCGGCGGCGGCAGCGTCCTCGACCCCCGCGCCGAGGATCCTTGCGATCTGCTTCGTGTCGGCTGGGCTCATGGCTTTACGTCCTCTCGGTCGATGGTCTCGCGCAGCGCGGCGAGGCCGTCGGCGACGCGCCGCCTCGCCGCGTCCTCGCTGCAGTCGAGCGCCGCGCCGATCTCGCGGTACGGAAGGTCGGCGGCGTAGCGCAACGCGACCGCCGCCCGCTGGCCGTCCGGCAGGCCCGCGACCGCCCGCCAGATCTCGTGGTCGGGGCGCTGGTCGGTCACGCCGACCTCGGGCAGCTCGGCCCGCGGCTCGGGGCGCCGGGCGCGGGCCCGGTGATGGTCGATCGCCTTGCGCCGGGCGATGGTCATCACCCAGGCGCGCGGGTGGCGCCCGTCCATGCGCTCGTAGGCGCGCATGGCGGCGATGAACGTCTCCTGAAAGCAATCGTCGGCGTCGGTCGGCCCGACCATCGCGCGCAGGAACGCGAGCACCGGCTCCCGGTGCTCGTCGAGAAATCGCTGGAACGGCGCCCGGCCCGGGGTTCGGGCAGGGGTTGTCGCGGTGGCACTCACTGCTCGATCACGAAACGCTGGGACGAGAGTATTCGTGAGTAGGATCGGGCCCGGGACAAAGTCAACCGGGAGGTCTCAGATGCGCAGGAAATGGATCGTGGCGGGCGCCGCTTCGCTCGCGGCGGTGGCGGGGGCGGCGATGATGGCGACCACCGTGTTCGGCGGCGGCGCCGAGCCGCGCGCGGACGTTGCCGTGGTCGACGTCAAGATGCAGGCCGCCGAGAACCCGTCGAGCCAGCGCGCCAAGAAGGCGAAGAAGCCTACGGTCATCTACCTGACCGGCGAGCCGAGCACGGTCGATTCCGTTCAGCTTGGGCCGAACATGGACATCCGGCTCTTCAGCTGCCCGAGCAACGCCCGAGTGATCGAGGGCGGGATCGAGGCCAGCGACCTCACGGTCGACGTGCAGGGCAGCTACGTCGGTGAGAACCGGCGCGAGTACCACGTGCTGATCCAGGACGAGGACGCGCCCGGGCCGTTCACGCTCGCCTCCCACCTGACGTGCCTCAAGGCCAAGTCTCAGGGTTGAGCCACGGTCGATTTTGCGCGCCGGCGGCGCAACTCCCCGGCGGCGCGCGGTGTTGGTGCTCCAGATGCGCAAGACGCTGATCATCGGCCTGGTGGCCGCCCTGCTGGTCGCGGCGACTGCGGTTGCCGCAACGAACACCTACGAGGGCGGGATCAGGGGCGACCAGAAGTCGTCGGTGACGCTCAAGGTCAAGCGCGGCGAGGGAAACCCCCAGGTGAAGGCGTTCGTCGCGAAGGACTTCCTGATCTCGTGCCGGTCGACCGAGGCGCGGCTCGAAAGCGCCGAGATCACCGGCCTCGTCCAGGTCACAGACAAGGGCCGGTTCAGGGTCACCGGTAGCAGCGGCCGCCAGGATCTCGAGGTGACCGGGAAGCTCATCGGCAAGCAGAACGCCAAGGGCACCGTGCACTACTCCGGCCCGACCGAAGTCGACGGCCAAAACCAGAACTGCGACAGCGGCAGGCTCGACTGGCGCGCATCGCGGTAGCGCGAGCGCCGGCGGCTCACGCTGGGCCGCGCATCGCGGCCTCCACGCCCTGGATGCGCTCGCGCTCGCCGCTGGGCAGCGTGAGGTAGACGGCGCCGTCGCGCTCGAGCCGCTCCCGGGGGTCGTTCACGATCACGCCCGTCGGGCGCCCCATCTGGTCGAACGTCCACACGTCCCCCTCCTCGGTCCGCTCGCGCGAGACCTCCGGGGCGCGGCTCAGCTTCGCGTAGAGGACGTCGCTGGGCGGGTCGTAGGTGACCTCAGGGAAGGAGTGTCGGCCGGCGCGCATCGCTTCGAGGGTAGCGGCGGCCGGACGCCGCGCGGCGCCGGTTCAGCGATCGGGAAGAGAAGGGCCCCGCCTGGTGCTGCGGGGCCCTTCACGATGTCCGACCATCGGCGGCCCCGGCTCGGGCCCTCCGTGGCCAGCGGTGCCGAATCCTACTCCTCGTGCCCGGGCGCGTAGATTTGGGGGCATGAAGGCGCGCGAGATCGAGACGCCGCACGGCCCGGCACGAGCGCATCTTCACGTCGTCGCCCAGCCGGTCGGCGCCCTGGTGCTCGGGCACGGGGCGAGTGGAGGGGCGGGTGGGGGCGTGACCGCCCCTGATCTGGTGGCGGCGACCGAGGCCGCCGTGGCGGAAGGCCTCAACGTGGCCCTGGTCGAACAGCCCTACCGGGTCGCCGGCCGCAAGTCACCCGCTCCAGCCCCGCGACTCGACGAGGCATGGAAGGCGGTCGTCGAGGACCTGGCCGAGGGCGAGCTCGCCGGCCTGCCGTTGATCGTCGGCGGACGGTCCGCCGGCGCGCGCGTCGCATGCCGCACGGCGGCCGACACCGACGCCGTCGCGGTGCTCTGCCTGGCCTTTCCGCTGCACCCGCCGGGGCGCCCGGAGAAGACCCGTCAACCGGAGCTCGACGCCGTGGAGGTGCCGACCCTGGTGGTGCAGGGCGAGGGCGACCCGTTCGGTATGCCGACCGGCGGCGCCAGCCGCAGCATCGTCACCGTGCCCGGCAACCACGGTCTCAAGAAGGACCTCGAGGCCGTGGCCGCAGCGGTGCGGGACTGGCTGCGCGAGCTCGCGCCGGCGGCGGTCTAGACGTCTAACCTCGCGCGAACCGCTCGGCCTCCTCCGAGCCGCCGGTCGCGTCGCCCGCCCCGTATGAGTGGGCGCCGGCGCCGGCCAGGGCTCCACCCTGGACGATCAGGTACTCCTCACGGATCGGGCGGTCCTCGAAGAAGCACTCCAGGATTTCGCGTGTGCCCGCCGCGTAGCGCGCCTGCGCCGAGAGGCTCGAGCCCGAGATATGCGGCGTCATCCCGTGATGGGGCATAGACCGCCAGGGATGGTCTTTCGGCGGCGGCTGCGGGAACCAGACGTCCCCCGCGTAGCCGGCGAGCTGGCCCGACTCGAGCGCCTTGGCGATCGCGTCGCGGTCGCAGATCTTGCCGCGCGCGGTGTTCACGATGTACGCCCCGCGCTTCATCCGCCCGAGCATCTCGTCGTCGAACAGGTTCAGCGTCTCGGCATACAGCGGCGCGTTGATCGTCACCACGTCCAGCTCCGGAACCATGTCCTCGGTGGACTCGTGGAAGGTCGCACCGAGCTCCTTTTCGACCTCGGCAGGCAGCCGGTGGCGATCGGTGTAGTGCAGCTCGACCTCGAACGGCTTCAGCCGCCGCAGCACCGCGGACCCGATGCGCCCGGCGGCGACGCTGCCGACCTTCATCCCCTCGAGGTCGTAGCTGCGGCTCACGGCATCGGCGATGTTCCAGCCCCCGTCGACGACGATCTGGTACGAGGGAATGTAATTGCGGACCAGCGCCAGGATCATCATCACGACATGCTCGGAGACGCTGATCGAGTTGCTGAAGGTGACCTCGGCGACGGTGATCCCGCGCTCGACCGCAGCGTCGAGGTCGGTGTGGTCGGAGCCGATCCCCGCGGTCACGATCAGCTTGAGGTTCGGCGCCTTCGCGATCCGCTCGCGGGTCATGTACGCCGGCCAGAACGGCTGTGAGATCACCACGTCCGCCTCGGGGAGCCGACGCTCGAGCTCCGAATCCGGCCCGTCCTTGTCGGAGGTGACGATCAGCTCGTGGCCGCCCGTCTCCGCGAAGCCGCGCAGGCCGAGGGCACCGGAAACGCACCCGAGCAGCTCGCCGGGCTTGAAGTCGAGCGCCTCCGGCGTGGGCGTCGTCTGCCCCCCGGGGTAGCTCTCGATCTCCGGCACGCTCTCGCGTGCGTAATCGGGTGGGTAGCCGTCGACTGGGTCGTCGTACAGCACGCAGAGGATCGTCGCCATCTCTTTAGCCTCCTTCGGGGTTGGCCCCATCGTAAGTCGAGTCTCGTCCGGGCACCCAGCTCGTACCCGCCAGGGGCACCTTCGACATCGCCGCGGCTTCGACCGTGAGCGCCACCATGTCCTCGGGCTCGAGGTTGTGCAGGTGGGACTTCCCGCACGCTCGGGCGAGGGTCTGCGCCTCGAGCACCATCGCGCGCAGGTAGTTGGCCAGCCGCCGGCCGCCGAGCTCGGGGTCGAAGCGGTCGGCGAGCTCGTCGTCCTGGGTCGAGATCCCGACCGGGTCGCGGCCCTCGTGCCAGTCGTCGTAGAAGCCCGCCGCGCTCCCGATCTCCTCGTACTCGTCCTCGAAGTGGGGTGAGTTGTCGCCCAGCGCCACCACGGCGGCGACGCCGATCGAGACCGCGTCCGCGCCCAGGGCGAGCGCCTTGGCGACGTCGGCTCCCGAGCGGATTCCTCCCGAGACGATGAGCTGCACCTTTCGGTGCATGTCGAGCTCCTGGAGCGACCGGACCGCTTCCGGGATCGCTGCCAGGATCGGGATCCCGACGTGCTCGATGAAGACCTCCTGGCTCGCGGCGGTGCCGCCCTCCATGCCGTCGAGGACGATCACGTCAGCGCCCGCCTTGACCGCCAGCGCCACGTCGAAGTAGGTGCGGGTGGCGCCGATCTTGACGTACACGGGCTTGCGCCAGTCCGTGATCTCGCGCAGCTCGCCGATCTTGATCTCCAGGTCGTCGGGACCCGTCCAGTCCGGATGCCGGCACGCGCTGCGCTGGTCGACGCCCTTCGGCAGGTCGCGCATCTCGGCCACCCGGTCGGAGATCTTCTGGCCGAGCAGCATGCCGCCGCCGCCCGGCTTCGCCCCCTGCCCGACCACGACCTCGACCGCGTCGGCGCGGCGCAGGTCGTCGGGGTTCATCCCGTACCGCGAGGGCAGCAGCTGGTAGACGAGGCGATCGGAGTGCTCGCGCTCCTCGGGCAGCATTCCGCCGTCACCCGTGGTCGTGCTGGTCCCGACCGCGCTCGCCCCTCGCCCCAGCGCCTCCTTCGCCGGGGCCGAGAGCGCCCCGAAGCTCATCCCCGCGATCGTGATCGGGATCTCCAGGTGGATCGGCTCCTGCGCGAACCTGGTCCCCAACGTGACGTCGGTGGCACAGCGCTCGCGGTAGCCCTCGAGCGGGTAGCGCGAGACGCTCGCACCGAGGAAGAGCAGGTCGTCGAAGTGCGGCACGCGGCGTTTGGCGCCGAAGCCGCGGATGTCGTAGATCCCCTCGCGCGCCATCCGGTGGATCTCGTGGATCGCGTTGCGGTCGAAGAGGGCCGACTCGCGCAGGCCCGGGCGCCAGCGACCCGCAAGGCCCGGCGCGAACCCCTCCCGCTTGGCGAGAGCGTCGAACTCGGTCATCAGTACCCGCCCGCGTTGTCGACGTCGAACGTGTACAGGCGGCGGGCCGAGCCGTAGCGGCGGAAGTCCGCCGGGTCTGCGTCGGCATCGGCCCGGCGCAGCAGGTCGGCGAGCTCGGCACGGTGCTCGTCGCGCAGCTCCTTCTCGACGCAGTCGGCGCCCAGGCCGGCGACCTCGCCCCTGACGTACACGCGCGCCTCGTAGATCGAGTCGCCCAGCCCCGCCCCCGCGTCGCCGCACACCACGAGCGTGCCCCGCTGCGCCATGAACCCGCCGACGTGGCCGATCGACCCCCCGACGACGATCTCGACGCCCTTCATCGAGATCCCACAACGGGCCGAGGCGCTGCCCCTGATCACGACGAGCCCGCCGCGCCCGGATGCCGCCGCGTACTGGCTCGCGTCGCCCTCGACGATCACGGTGCCCGACATGATGTTCTCGGCCACACCCGGCCCCGCGTTGCCGAGGACCCGCACGGTGGCGAGCTTGTTCATCCCGGCGCAGTAGTAGCCGACGTGCCCGTCGATCTCGACCTCGACGTCGGCGTCGAGACCGACGGCGACGGAGTGCGCGCCGTTCGGGTTGGACACCCGCCACCGGCCGGGCGCGGCGCGGTCGACGTCGTGCAGCCGCTGGTTGAGCTCTCGCACCGACGTCTTGGCGAGGTCGACCGACTCCCCCGCAACCTCGGTGGAGCTCACGTTACGGTCGCCAGCTCCCATGAGTACACGCGCCCGGGCTCGGGCTCCCAGACCTGGGCCTCGTCGGCCCCCGGGAGCACGGCGATCGCCCTGTACTCCGATGCCATTGCGACCCAGTCGTCCGTCTCGGCGAGCACCGCCGGCTTGCAGGCAATCGGGTCGCGGAGGACCGCGAACCCGTCGGCGGTCCCGACCGCGAAGGTGTAGAAGCCATCGAGATCGCGCAGGCAGCCGCGCAGCGCCTCCTCGAGCTCGTCGCCTTCGTGCAGCCGCCAGGTCAGATACCCCGCCGCGACCTCGGTGTCGTTGTCGGTCTGGAACGCGATCCCCTGGCCGCGCAGGAACGCCCGCAGCCGGTTGTGGTTCGAGAGCGAGCCGTTGTGGACGAGACAGAGGTCGAGCCCGGTCGAGAACGGGTGCGAGTGCTCGGTAGTCACGCGGCTCTCGGTCGCCATCCTCGTGTGCCCGAGGGCGTGCGACGCCGAGACATCGGAGAGCCCGAAGCGCTCTACGAAGTCGCGCGGGTCGACGGCCTCCTTGTAGATCTCGATCCGCTCGCCCACGCTCATCACTCTGAGGTCGGGCCGCTCCCGGGCGAGCCACTCCTGGACCTCGTCGCCGCCCGCCGGTACCACGAACAGAGCGTGGGTGGAGCGGACGTCGGGCTCGGGATCGCCGCCGAACGCGGCGCCAAGCTCGCGGGCGAGCCCCTCCCACGGCTCGTCGGGGCGGGGCGAGAACAGCGAGACCTTGCATGAGCCGGCGGGCGCGGGATCTCGGTAGAGGGCAACTCCGGCGCTGTCGGGCCCCCGGTCGGCGAGCTGCGACAGCATCGCGCTCAGATGCGCGCCGAGCTCCTCCTCGATCGAGGTCGATTTGCTGAACAGGCCTGCGATCCCACACATGTGCCCATCACCTCGCTAGTAGAGCTGCAGGTAGCGGTCGAGCTCCCACTGCGTGATCTGCTCGTGGGCAACCTGCCACTCGCGGCGCTTACAACGGATGAAGTAGTCGACGTAGTCCTCGTCGCCCACCGAGCCGAGCGCCTTGCGCAGCACGTCGTCGCCCTCGAGCTCGCGGGTGGCGTCGAGGAGGTTGCCCGGCAGCGTCTCGATCCCCATCTCCTCGCGCTCGGCCTCACTCGTTTCGTACATGTTCAGGTCGGTCGGGTCACCCGGGTCGAGGCCGCGCTCGATTCCGTCCAGCCCGGCGGCGAGGACGGCGGTGGCGGCCAGGTAGGGGTTGCACGAGCCGTCGACGGTCCGGTCCTCGATCCGGCCCTCCTCCGGGATCCGCAGCATCATCGTCCGGTTGTTCCAGCCGTACGTGACGTAGGCCGGCGCCCAGGTCGCGCCGCTCGCGGGCGCGCCGACCACGAGCCGCTTGTACGAGGTTACCGTCGGGGCGGTCAGCGCGATGTAGGCCTTGGCGTGCGCCTTGAGGCCGGCGACGAACTGGTAGGCGAGGTCGGTGAGCCCGAGCTTGCGCGGGTCGTCGTCGCGATCGCGCAGGAAGAGGTTCGTGTCCCCGTCCCACAGGCTCATGTGGAAGTGGGCGCCGCTGCCGGTCAGATGGGCGAACGGTTTCGGCATGAACGTCGCGATCAGGCCGCGCTCCTGCGCCATCGCCTCGACCATGTAGCGGTAGAACACAGCGCGGTCGCACGTGGTGAGCGCGTCCGCGTAGGCGAAGTTCTGCTCGAACTGGCCGTTCGCATCCTCGTGGTCGGTGGCGTAGAGCTGCCAGCCCAGGGAGTTGACGTTGCGGACCACGTCGCCGACGAAGTCGAACGACCGGGTGAGCGCACGGATGTCGTAGCAGGGCTGCTCGAGCGTGTCGAGCTGGTCGGCGATCTCGATCTTGCCATCGTCGGTCCGGCGGACCAGGAAGTACTCGAGCTCGCAGCCGACCTTGAACTCGAATCCTGCGTCCCGCGCGCGTTCGAGCTGGTGGCGCAGGATCGTCCGCGGGCAGTAAGGCCACTCCTCGCCCTCGACGGTCACGTCGCAGGCGAACCAGCCGATCTCGGGCCGCCACGGCAGCCGCGTGAACGTCCCGACGTCGGGCATCGCGATCAGGTCCGGGTTGTCGGGCGTCTGGCCGATGTCGCCGGCGGCGAAGCCGGCGAACCCGGCGCCGTCGGAGAGCAGGCCGTCGAGCTCGACCGCCGGGATCAGCTTCGCGCTCGGCTTCGCGTGCATGTCGACGAACTGCGCGAACAGGAACTCGACCCCCTCGTCGTCCACCGCTCGCCGCACGTCCTCGGAGCTTGGGCGCGCCGCCATGGTTGGTTGTATCTCACATACGCCCGGCGCGGACAATGGCGCCCCCCGCCAGCATTTGCCCGCGGGATATGTCAGCTGAACACATATCTCGGCCGCTTCCACGACCTCGCGGCGAGGAGGCCCTGCGAATTGCTTGCGTCGCTGTACCAATTTGTCTAGTCTGTGCCCAGGGGCGCAGGAGCCTCCCGTTGTCATGTCGTTTCTGGTCCGCTGTCCCAACTGTGGCGAGCGCGAGGTCACCGACTTCGCCTACGGCGGCGAGGTCGTTCCCCGGCCCGCCAGCAAGCCCTCCCAGAGGGACCTCAACGCCTACAACTACTTCCGCCGCAACCGCGCGGGCGTGCAGCGGGAGTGGTGGTATCACCGGGCAGGCTGCCGCGCCTGGTTCTACGCCGAGCGCGACACGACGACCAACGAGGTCCAGTGGGTCGGGCTGCCGGAGCGATGAGCCGCCTCCCCCCCAGCCCTGGCGAGCGGATCGACCGCGATCGGCGGATCTCGTTCAGCTTCGACGGCAAGCGGGTGGAGGCCTTCGCGGGCGACACGATCGGCTCCGCCCTCGCGGCAGGCGGCCACCAGGTGCTCTCGAGCAGCTTCAAGTACCACCGCCCTCGCGGACTGTTCTGCTGCGCGGGCCAGTGCCCGAACTGCCTGGTCGAGGTCGACGGGTCGCCGGGGGTCCGCGCCTGCACCGAGCCGGCCCGCGACGGCATGCGGGTCGCCCACATGAACGCGAGCCCGTCGCTGCGGTTCGACCTGATGCGAGGGACCGACCTGTTCGGCAGCAGGCTGACGCCGCCGGGCTTCTACTACAAGACCTTCATCCGGCCGCGCCGGCTCTGGCCGATCTACGAGAAGGTGCTCCGCCACGCGGCCGGCCTGGGCAAGCTGAAGCGCCGCCAGGCGCACCGCGAGTGGCGCACGGAGTACCGCCGCCGGCATGCCGACATGCTCGTGATCGGGGGTGGAATGGCGGGGACGAGTGCCGCACTGCGCGCGGCCGAGCTCGGGGCCGACGTGGTCCTGGTCGACGACGGCCCCGAGCTCGGAGGCAGCGCGCTGGCCGGTCAGCTCGCCACCGTCTCGCGGGAGCTCGGCGCCCGGGTTCGGGACGCCGGGGTCGAGGTGCTCGCCCCGGCCGCCGCGCTCGGGTACTTCGACGGCCTCGTCCCCGTCTGGTGCGAGAGCACGCTGCACCAGATCCGAGCTCGCAGCCACGTCGCGGCGACCGGCTCGATCGAGCAGCCGCTGATGTTCGAGGGCAACGACATCCCGGGCGTGATGCTCTGCTCCGGCGCCGTGCGGCTCGCGACGCTCTACGGCGTGAAGCCGGGCAGCCGGACGGTAGTCGCCACGACGACCGACCGGGGGCTCGAGGCCGCCCTCGCGCTGCAGCGAGCCGGCGTCGAGATCGAGGCGATCGCCGACGCGCGCGCCGCCGGGGACGCGCAACTCGAGAAGCGGATCGCGGCGGCCGGCATCCCGCTGCGGAGACAAAGCGCCGTGGTCAGAGCGATCGGGCGGCGACGGGTAAAGGGCGCCGTGGTCGCCGAGCTCGACGGGTTCGGGCAGTGGATCCCCAAGACCGAGCACGGCCTGCGCTGCGATCTCATCGCGGTATCAGGCGGGACCGTTCCCGCCACCTCGCTGCTGCTCCAAGCCGGCGCGAAGGCGCGCTGGGACGAGGCCTCCGGCGCCTTCCTTCCCGCCGATCCCCCGGCGGGCATTCACGCCGCGGGCGCGGTCGCCGGCCACGAGTCGCCGGCCGACGCGGAGCTCTCGGGCTCGGTCGCGGGAGCGGAGGCGGCGCTGGCGCTCGGGCTCGGCTCGGAGGCGGATCGCTCGCGCCTCGAGGCCGAGCGCGAGACCCTCGGACGCGCTGACGAGCCGGCCCCGGCGGTGGTGCCGGTGGCGGCCTCCGGCGCGGCGCGCGGGCACGGCAAGTGCTTCGCCTGCCTGTGCGAGGACGTGACCACGGACGACATCGACTTCTCGATCGACGAGGGCTTCGACTCGCTCGAGCTGCTCAAGCGGTACACGACCGTCACCATGGGCCCCTGCCAGGGCCGGATGTGCCAGCTGGCCTCGGTGCGCCAGACGTCCGCGCACACCGGTGTCTCGCTCGGGGACGTCGGGTTGACGACCGCCCGGCCGCCCTGGTCGAGCGTGCCGCTCGGCGCGCTCGCAGGACGGCCGTTCGAGCCCGCCAAGCGCTCGGCCGTGCACGGGCGCCACCGCGAGCTCGGGGCGAACGTGCTCTGGGCCGGCGACTGGCGCCGCCCGTACGACTACGGCGACCCCGAGGCCGAGACGATGGCCGTACACGAGGGCGCCGGGCTGATCGACGTCTCGACGCTTGGCAAGCTCCTCGTGGCCGGGCCCGATGCCGGCGCGTTCCTCAACCGCCTCTATCCGAACCGCTTCGACAACCTGAAGCCGGGGCGGATCCGCTACGGCGTACTCGGCGACGACGCCGGGAGGATCACCGACGACGGCACGATCTGCCGGCTCGACGACCTCACCTACTACGTCACCACGACTTCCAGTGGCGCCGACGCGGTCGAGAGCTGGTTCGCCTGGTGGCTCACCGAATGGGGCATGGACGTCCATCTCACCGACGTGAGCCAGGGGCTCTC
>Ga0075421_100008803_pt1 | contig 12430 bp, 10 predicted proteins | sample SoiMetdeltSBSDD5_FD_75292 | JGI IMG/M metagenome (GOLD analysis project Ga0075421, IMG submission 75292) | Bulk soil microbial communities from a Populus tree surrounding site in Tennessee, USA - Soil MetaG P. deltoides SBSDD5 | ecosystem: Environmental > Terrestrial > Soil > Tree plantation... | reverse complement strand
GGCCTCCAGAGCAAAATCGTCAAAGACTCTACGGACTTTCTCAGCGGGTGAGAGGCGGCTCTCGGCCTGACGACCACCTCAGGCGTAGAGGTGCGATTTCAGCGCCAATCCAGCACTCTCAGCCGCTGAGAAGCTTTTCTCATACGGTAAAATCGCACCACAGAACTTCACGAAACGGGAACCTCAAAAATCGAGACAACTCTGGTGCGGTCCCCTCCGCACCTTCGACCCCTCCCCTGAGTCTGAGGACCCCATGCAGGCCCCTTCAACGACGCTCAACAAGGCTGCGCTGACTCCGGCGACGCAGACCGCGGTACAGCCACAGCAGACGCAGCAGGCGCAGGCGCAGGCCCCGGCCCCGGCCCCGAAGCCGGAGGCGGCGCAGGCCGGCTTCGCCGAGCAGGACGGCTTCGAGGCGCCGGCGACGCAGCAGGCGACGGCCCAGCGCGCGGCCGACCTCTACCAAGCCCCCGCGACGCTCCAGGCCCCTCCGGCGCCGGAGCCGGCGACGTTCGATCCCACCTTCCAGCCGCTCGGGGCCTACGAGCCCCCCACCTGGGTCCTCGATCAAAAGGGCGGCGGCGGCGGCGGCCTGACGCAGACGCCCGCGACGTTCGATCCGACCTTTCAGCCGCTGGGGGCGTACGAGCCTCCCCCGTGGGCCCTCGAGCCGAAGGGCGGCGGCGGCGGGCTGGTGCAACAGACCCCGACGCTCGGGACGATCGGGACGCCGCACTTCGACAAGATGGCGGTGGCCAGGCACGAGCTGCTCAAGGACCCGACGTTCATCCAGGACGTCAAGCTCGGCACCCTGACCAAAGACCCGGTGATGATGGCGAAGCTGAAGTACGTCGGCAGCCTGGCGGCCGCCGAGGCCGACCCGTCGAAGCCGCTGGACCCCAACGACCCGACCGTGGGGATGTCGCCGGCCGAGCAGAAGAAGTACGACGCGCTCCCGCCCGAGGAGAAGGCACGCTACGACGAGCTGCACCGGCAGGCGTGCGAGACGGCACCCGCCGCGCAGAGCGTGCAGGCGCTCCGCAACCTGCTGACCAACGGAGAGTTCGGGAAGTACCTGGAGGTCGAGCAGGCCGTCCAGAACGACCCCCAGGCCCAGGCGAACCTCCAGAAGCTGCTGTTCGAGGGCAAGCTGGACGAGCGCTCCGAGTACAGCGGCCGCACCACGCTCGACTACATCCACGAGCTGGCCACCGGGAAGCCCGCGGCCGAGACGGGCCAGGGGGTGGACCGCAAGCAGCTGCTCTCCGGGCTGCTGCAGGACCTCGCCCACCCGGACACCATCGACCAGGGTGAGGGCAACAACGATTGTGCAGGGACGGCCGCGGCCATCGGGATGGCGGAGGCCGATCCGGCGGAGTACGCGCGGATCATCACCACGCTGGCCGAGAAGGGAGAGGTGCACCTCACCCCCTGGTGGGCCCAGCTCAGGGGCGAGCCGGACGTCGTCCTCAGGTTCAAGGGTCCCCCCACGGGTGACCGTCCCCTCACCCAGGAGCTGTTCGCCAAGCCGTGGGTCGACGCTGCGGCGAGCGGGGCGTCGGCGGCGGCGGAAGACACGGGCAAAAGCTCGAACCCGTGGCTTCACCGCCTCAACCAGTTCCTCGCCAATCTCAAGGGGCTCAACGGAGCGGAGTTCGCGTACGGGCTCAACATGGGGAGCGGCGACGGCTGGCAGCCGGCGTACATGCCGCCGGTGGGCGATTCCGAGCGCGCGCAGGCCGAGGCGGACGCCACCAAGCTGCTGCAGGGCGCGACCAAGGAGAAGCCGGTCTATGCCCTGATCGACGGCCACTGGGTGACGGTGACGGGCATGAAGAACGGCCGGGTCGAGTACCTGGACGGCAACGGGCACAAGAAGACCATGTCGATGGACAAGTTCATGGGGAAGCTCAACACCGTCGTCTTCCAGAACGGCGAGGTGCCGGAGTCCATGGACAACCCGGCGGACGGCGGCCGCGGCGGCAACGGCTCCAGCAACGGCAGCCTGGAGGGCGGCGGCAGCCGGCAGTAGCCGGTCAACGCCGGCGAGCCATCCAGCTCTCCACCTCCACCGCGCGCTCCTGCTTGCCGGCGCGCTTGTAGTTGTCCAGCGCCTGCTCCGCGTAGCGCAGCGCGGCCGGCTTCTGCTGGCCCAGCTGCCACAGCGCCTGCGCCAGCGCGTACTGCGTGGCCGCCAGGTGGTGCGGCTGGTCGCTCTTGGTGGCCAGCGCCCGCTCCAGCATGGGCTTGGCCTCCGCCGCGCGCCCCAGGCCCAGCAGCGCCTGGCCGATCCCGTCGTAGGGATAGAACAGCTGGTGGTCGTCCGCGGGCAACGCCTTCTGCTTGATCTCCAGCGAGCGCCGGTACGTCACCAGCGCCTCCTCGAACCTGTGCTCCTGTTCGAAGATGGTGGCCTTGATGTCCAGGACGTTGGCCGCCTGGACGTTCTCGTCGCCGATGCGCGCGCGGGTGATGCGCAGCGCCTCGTCGATGCTCCGGTGCGCCAGGCCATGATCGTGCCGCTCCAGCTGCGCCAGCGCCAGGGCGCGTAGCCGCGGCACCAGCAACGGGTGATCCGGCCCCTGGCGCCGCCGCAGGGAAGCGATGGTCCCCTCCAGCAGCGCGATCGCCTCGTCCAGCCGGCCCAGCTCCTGGTACACGACGGCCAGGTTGCCGGTGACGTTGAGCGTCTGCTTGTCGTCGTGACCCAGCTCGCTGGCCAGGATCTGGCGCGCCCGCTCCAGCGTCCCGGCGGCGGCGGCGTGCTGACCCTGCCAGAACTGGAGCAAGCCCAGGTTCACCAGCAGACCACCCTGGTATTCGACGTTCCCGCCGGCCCGGTCCAGCACCGCCTGGGACAGCCGCGCCCAGTCCTTCCCGCGGACGAAGTCCCTCTCCTGGCCCGCGGCGTACACCGCCTGCGACGCGGCGCGGGCGCGGATGAGGTCGGCGCGTCCCGCGTCCGCCGCGAACATCGCCTCTTTGAGCACCTCGATGGACCTGGCCACCTCGCCGGTGCGGATCAGGAGCCAGCCCTGGTCGAGGAGCGCCTCGCCCTCCACCGGCTTGAAGCGCAGGCCCTGCGCGCGCTCCACCGCCGCGGTGGCCTTCTCCAGCGCCTCCTTGTAGCGGCCCGCCTGCCTGAGCGCGTTCACCTCCGTGAGCTGCTCCTTCACCTTCAGGATGGCGTCGCGCGCCGAGGTGTCCTCCGGCAGCGGCACCTCCTGGGTGAGGGCGGAGACGTCCGCGCAGGAGCGCACGCTGGACAGCCCGGCGGCCGCGTCCACGCTCTGGTCCACCAGCTTCTGGTCCGCGGAGGCGAACAGCGCGGCGAGGTACTGCAATTCGTGCAGCCGGAGATCCAGGCACGCCACCCGCAGCGCCATCACCGACTCCGGCTGGTCGCCGCGCACCCGGGTGGCGGCGCAGGTCTCCTCGCTCATCGACGTCCACGCCCGCGCGTAGCGATCCAGCGCCGCCGCGGTGCGCTCGAACTGGCCCTCCCCGCCGGGAAACGCGGCGAAGGCCCGGTGGATCGCCTCGCGCCGGTCCGGGTCCCAGGCCCCGGCCAGCCGCTGCTGGGCGCCCGTGCACCTGTGGTCCGGCCGGAGCGCCACCGCCCCGCCCGCCGCCATGGTGGCCACCGCCACCACCGCCGCCGCCACCACCAGGTTCGCCCGGCCCTTGCGCGCGTCCTTCTGGAGCGCCTCCAGGAGCGCGTCCATGGTGGGGAAGCGGCTCGAGGGCTCCGCGGAGAGCGCGCGGCGGACCGCCTGGCCCATCCACTCGGGGACGCCGTGGCCGGCGGGCGGGGGCTGGATCTGCCCGCGCTGGACGGCGTCCAGGCGGTCCACCAGGTTCTTGGCGGCGAAGGGGCGGACGCCGTAGAGCGCCTCGTAGAGCGCCACCGCGAAGCTGAACTGGTCGGTGCGCTCGTCCGTGGGCTCGGCGCGGATCTGCTCCGGGGCCATGTAGCGCGGCGTCCCCATGACGACGCCCGCCTGGGTGAGCGGCGTGTCCAGCAGCGGCAGCTCCGTGGAGGCGCTGCGATCCTCCAGCTCGTCCCCCCGGGAGGCGTCAGCAGGCCCGGCCGGACGGGTGGCGCCGGTCCGGGCCTCGTGCGCCGGGCGCGCCAGGCCGAAGTCCGCCACCCGCGCCCGGCCGTCCTTGCCGATGAGGACGTTGTCCGGCTTGAAGTCGCGGTGGATGAGGCCCACCGAGTGGGCCGCCACCAGGCCGCGCCCGGCCTGGACGAAGATGTCCCGCACCTCCTGCCAGCCGCGCTTCTTCTCCTTCAGCCACTGCTTGAGGTTGCCCCCGTCCACGAACTCCATGGCGAGGAAGACGCGGCCCTGGAAGGTGCCGACGTCGTGGACCGCCACCACGTGGGGATGGGTGAGGCGCGCCATCGCCTGCGCCTCGCGCATCAACCGGATCTGCAGGCGCTCGCGGCTGACCTCGGAGCGGCCCCGGTGGGACAGCACCTTGAGCGCCACCCGGCGGTCGAGCTGGGGGTCGTAGGCGGCGTAGACGGCGCCCATCCCGCCGGAGGCGAGGTGCCGGAGGATGTCGTAGCGGCCCACCGTGGCGCCGCGCTCCAGCGGTTCGTCATCGTCCTCGTCACCCCTGGAGCCGGGCGTGTTGTCCGGCAGCAGCGGCATGGTGTGCGCCGGGCCCTCCGGCTTGCCGGCGGGCAGGGGGGTGACCGCGGCCCGGGGTGGCGGCGAAAGCCGCTGCGGCATCGCGGGCAGCCCGGGCAGCCCGGCCGTCGACTCGCCCGAGTCGCCGTCGCCGCCGCCCACCGACTCGTCCTGGGGGCCGCTGAGCCTGGAGAGCGTCGAGCGGCAGGCGGCGCAGCCCCGCGCGTGCGCGCGCACCCGCTCCGCGTCCGCGGGCGGAAGCTCGCCTTGCGCGAAGGAGACCAGCTCTCCGTCGGACGGGCACATCAGCGCGTGGACCGCTTGAGGGGCAAGACGTCGAACGGCAGGGCCAGCAGCGTCTTGAAGCCGCGGACCTGGTCCGGGACGCGGCGCATGGACTCCTCGCCGAAGCCCTGGCCGGCGGCGATGACGATCACCGGCTCTCCCTGCTCGTTCTTGCCCGGGCCGATGTGGTGGATGCCGCGGACGCCGAACAGGCGCTGGATGCACTCCTCCACCGCCTCCATCAGCTCCGGGTTCTCCTCCTCGGCGGCCTCGCCCCTGGAGCCGCGGTCCTCGTCGTCCTCCTTGTAGAGGACGCCGGGCTCCCTGGCGTTCTCCAGCAGCTCGTAGAGGGTGCCCTTGGGCTTCTCGCCCGCGGGGAGCGGGGGCGGCTGCATCGCCAGCTTCTGGGTGACGCGCGACATCATCGAGCCACCCAGCGACTTCTTCTGGGCCTCGCCCCTGGCCTCGGCCTCGCGTGCCTTCTGGGCGTCCCGCGCTTCCTTCGTTTCGCGGCTGGAGGGGCGCTCCGCCTCCGCCCACGCGCTCTTTCCCTGCGCCTCGCCCTGGGGCTGGGCCTGGGGTTGGTCCTGGACGGCGGGGATGACGAGGGTGCGGCCGCGGCGCGGGGCCTGGTCGGGGGCCTTGGAGACCTTCTCGCCGCCCTGGATGCCGTCGCCGTCGAAGTACCCCTTCTGCGACCAGTCCTTGTCCTTCAGCTTCTTCTTCTGGAGCTTGGGGTCCGGCGGCGGCTGAGGGGCGGGCTTGGCGGCCGGGAGTGACGGAGAGGAGAGGCGCTCCTTGGTGGCGCCCGTGGGGGCCGAGGAGGCTCCGCCCAGCTTTGGTGGCAAGGTCTTGGCCACGGTCGTTATCTTACGGGCCTGCAATGTACCTGGACTACGGCCGCTGCCCATGTTCGGGCGTCTACGAGCGAAAGTTCGTCGAGGTCCGGATGAACGTCGGCCACAAGGTGGTGGTCCTGACCGGCGTCCCCCAGGGCGCCTGCCGGGTCTGCGGCTCCCGCGTGTACAAGACGGACATCCTGGAGCGGATCGAGTCGCTGATGAAGGGCGAGCGGTACCTGGTGGGGGTGGGCGCGGAGAAGGCGTGAGCGGGCGTGGTCAGCGCCATGTCTGCCCACAGCTGTCAAGGGCCCGGGGAACGTGCTCCGCATTCGTGGGGAGGTGGAGCCTGAGCGCTCCGGGCGGCGTTACCATCCACGCCTGATGTACGGATTACTCGCAGCTTTGATGCTAGCGGCTGGACCCGAGCCAGCCGCGGTGCTGGATCCGACCTCCGACTTCGAGCCGGGCATCGCGAAGGGAATCGGCTCGCTAGAGGCGGCGAGGGGAGATCCGCGCTGGGTAGAGCGGGACGTGCGCGGGTACGAACTGAGCGAGCAAGCTCCGTGGACGTTCACCCTCTACTACGGGGACGGCTCGCGGCTGGTCATCCCGCTCTCGCGGATCTGGTTCGCAGAGTTGGGAGGACCATCAGCGACCTGCTTCCGCCGGCACAAGGGGACGGGAAGGTTGGTTCCCTTCATGGTGGTGCCTGGGGGCGAGCCAGATCGCGCCATCGCGTCACTGCCGCATCAGGAGGCAGTCGCGCGGCTGGCGGTTCCTCGGTTCGACACGAAGCTGACGCCGCTGATCACCCAGGCGCTCAACGAGGCGCAGATCGTCTATGCGGCCGAGGGAATCCTGACGGCGCTCCAGTTGCAGGCGATGAACCCGGTGCTCATTCCACCGCCCCTCGCCGCGCCGGCCGCGGTGGCGAGAAGGACTGTCGTGGCCGAGGCTGCCCGGGAGGCAACGGCCCCGGCGAGTCGCATGAAAATTGGCGGGTCACCTCCTGCGCGATCACGTGGGCTGGACGGAAGCGCAGCTCGCCGAGAGGATCACGAAGGAGGGACTGGAGCGTGCTGGAAGTTTCTCCACTCGCACAGTGGCGGAGCAGGCGGCGTCCGAGGCGATCGAGGCAAACCAGGCGGCGATCTCCACGTGGCTCAGCGGGCCCAGCAAGAAAGCGCTGGTGCTCGAATACGTGGCCAGGAGCCCCGTCGGGCAGGTGCTGGTGAAAAATGCAGCCAGAGCGGTCGAGACATGCAAATTCAAGCTCGTGCTCCTCAAGACCAACTCTGCCCTGGGGTGGCGCATTCTCACGGGGTACCCGACGCCATGACGAGAGAGCGCTTCCATGAATTAGGCCAGTTTTTTGGCGGATACTTCCACCAGGACTGGGGGCTCGATGCGAGCGATTGGCAGAGCGTCATCCGAAGGTTCGTCGAAGACGCGTCGCCTGACGAAATCAGGATGGTTGCCACCCAGCTCGGGATGCTCTTGTCGATGAGCGTCGATGACGAGCGCCTGCATGCTGCGCTCCTGGAATTGGGCTGTGATTGGACTCCGCGCGACGAGATGTCCGACCGAGAATGGCTCTACGCGATTCACAACATCCTGAGATCGGCGGTTGCCACGAACAGGTCAGGCTAGTTTTGCCGCCCACGCCTCGATGGCGTCATGGTCGACGACCCGCCCCGCGTCGACGTCCTCCAGCGCCTCCAGCGTGAGCGCCCGCCGCTTGTTCTCCAGCTCGACGTAGCGGGCGAGCGCTTCCTTCATCAGCCAACCCCGCGGGCGGTCGAGCTGCTCCGCGAGCCGGTCAACCTCGCGCGCGAGCGACTCCGGGACATGAGCGGTCAGGACGCGAGCGGACATCTTCATTCCTCTGGACATCGAGCGGATGAAATCGACTTCAATCAAGATGATGATGCTCGATTGGAGCCACGCCCGCAACGCCGCGGGAGTGTCCGGGTGAATGCGCCTCATCGTCCGCCCGCCCGGCGACGCCTTCGCAGCGCCTGGCCGATCACCACGGCCCGAGCGTGCTGGACCCGGAGCGCGCGCGGCGGCACGCCGATCTGACCTACACCCGCGCGGCGAGGTGCTCGATGAGGTCGATCTTGGTGACGATGGCCACCACCTTCGTCCCCTCGCGCACCACCGCCACGTGGTCCTGGGCGAACACCTCGCGGAGCTTCTGGAGCGAGTCCTCCGGGGTGACCACGCCCTGGAGCGGGGAGACGATGGCGTCGATGGCGTCGCCCAGCTTGTGCGAACCGGCGATCAGCGCGTTGAGCAGGTCGTACTCGTGGATCATCCCGTAGGCGGCGCCGTCCGCCTCGGTGACCGGCATCTGGGAGATGCCGTGCTTGCGCATCACCTCCACCACCTTGTCGATCCGGTCTCCCCGGCGCGCGCTCAGCACCTCGCCGCGGCGGTTGCGGATGATGTCCGCCACGGTGACTCCCTTCTCGTCGAGGAAGCCGTTGTCCCGCATCCATTCGTCCGAATAGAACTTGGTCACGTAGCTGCTGCCGGCGTCGGGAAGGACGGTGAGGACGGTCTTCCCGCGCCCCGCCTCCTTCGCCACCTCGAGCGCCACGTGCAGCGCCGCGCCGGAGGAGCCGCCGCCGAAGATGCCCTCCTCGCGCGCCAGGCGGCGGGCGGCCACGAAGCTCTGCTTGTCGTTCACCTGGCGGACGTCGTCGAGGACGGAGAAGTCCATCGCCTTGCAGAGCATGTCCTCACCGATCCCCTCCACCTTGTAGACGTGCGGCTGGCCCAGCTTCCCGGTCTTGAAGTAGCCCAGGTAGACGGAGCCCTCCGGGTCCACGCCCACGTTCTTGATCGCCGGCTTCTTCTCCTTGAGGAACTTGCCGGCGCCGCTCATGGTGCCGCCGGTGCCCAGGCCCGCCACGAAGTAGTCGAAGTCCCCGCCCGTCTGCTCCCAGATCTCCGGGCCGGTGCTGAGGTAGTGCGCCTCGATGTTGTCGGGGTTGTGGTACTGGTTCAGGTAGAAGCTGTTGGGCGTCTCGCGGGCGATGCGCTTGGCGGTCTCGTAGTAGCTGCGCGGGTCCTCGGCCGGGACGTTGGTGGGGGTGACCACCACCTGCGCGCCGAACGCCTTGAGGCGGTTGATCTTCTCCAGCGACATCTTGTCCGGCATGGTGAAGATGCAGCGGTAGCCCTTCACCGCCGCGCACAGCGCCACGCCCATCCCGGTGTTCCCGGAGGTGTTCTCCACGATGGTGCCGCCCGGCTTGAGGAGGCCGGCCTTCTCCGCCTTCTCGATGATGTGGAGCGCCATCCGGTCCTTGATCGACGCGCCGGGGTTCATGAACTCGCACTTCACCAGCACGGTGGCGTCGTTCGGGCCCACCAGCTTGTTCAGCTTCACCAGCGGCGTGTGCCCGATGGCGGAGAGGATGTCCTTGTGAATCGTCATGGCCGCCGGCTTGTACCCGGTCGGGTGAGGGGCGATCAATGTCGGCCTGGGGGGGCGCCGGGGCCTATGCTCGGCCGGATGACGAGCGCGAAGGCCGGAGGGGCTGGCTCGATGCGAGCACCGCTGGAGCTGTACCGACACTCGCTGGCGCTGCTCACGGACTTCTACCAGCTCACCATGGCCTACGCGGCCTGGAAGACCGGCCACGCCGAGCACGAGGCGGTCTTCCACCTCTTCTTCCGGAAGTCCCCGTTCCGCGGGGGCTACGCGGTGGCGTGCGGCATCGAGCCCGCGATCGACTATGCCGCCGGCGTCCGCTTCGACGAGGCCGACCTCGAGTACCTCGCCGCCCAGCGCTGCCCGGACGGCGCGCCGCTGTTCGAGCCCGGCTTCCTGGAGTACCTGCGCGCCCTCCGGCCGGCCTGCGAGATCGACGCCGTGCTCGAGGGGACGGTGGTGTTCCCGCACGAGCCGCTGCTCCGGGTGAGGGGGCCGATGCTCCAGTGCATGCTGCTGGAGACGCCGCTGTTGAACCTGGTGAACTTCCAGACGCTGATCGCCACCAAGGCGGCGCGGCTGTGCGACGCGGCGGCCGGCACGGCGGTGATCGAGTTCGGGCTCCGGCGCGCGCAGGGTCCGGACGGGGCGCTCTCCGCCAGCCGCGCCGCCTTCGTCGGCGGGTGCGAGGCCACCTCCAACACCCTGGCAGGGAGGCTGTTCGGGATCCCGGTGCGGGGCACGCACGCGCACAGCTGGGTGATGCTCCACGACTCGGAGCCGGAGGCGTTCAGCGCCTACGCCCGCGCGCTCCCCGGGAACTGCACCTTCCTGGTCGACACCTACGACACGCTCCAGGGGGTGCGGCACGCGATCGAGGTCGGGCGCTGGCTGCGCGACCAGGGGAAGGAGCTGCTGGGGGTGCGGCTGGACTCCGGCGACCTGGCGTGGCTGAGCGCCGAGGCGCGCCGGCTGCTCGACGAGGCGGGGTTCCACCAGGCGCAGATCGTCGCCAGCAACGACCTCGACGAGCACTTGATCGAGAGCCTCCGCCACCAGGGCGCCCAGATCGCCGCGTGGGGCGTGGGCACCAGGCTCGCCACCGGGCACGACGAGCCGGCGCTGGGCGGGGTGTACAAGCTCTCCGCCGTCCGCGCCGGGCCTTCGCAGCCCTGGAGGTACCGGATCAAGCTGTCGGAGCAGGCGATCAAGGTCAGCACCCCCGGCATCCTCCAGGTCCGCCGCTTCGAGCAGGACGGCCTGGCCTACGCCGACATGCTCTTCGACCTCGAGCTGGGCGCGCCCCGGCCGCCCACCATCGTCGACCCCATGGACCCCACCCGGCGCCGGGTCATCCCCGACGGCCTCCACGCCGAGGACCTCCTCCAGCCGGCGGTCCGCCAGGGGCGGCGGACGTTCGACCCCCCGGCGCTCGCCGACGCGCGGGCCAGGGCCCAGGCCCAGCGCTCCCGCCTCCACGCCGGCATCAAGCGCCTCCTCCACCCCCACCAGTACCCGGTCGGCCTGGAGCTGGGGCTGCACGAGCTGAAGACCCGGCTGATCCTGGCCTCCCGGGGCGCGGCCGGCGCGGCCACTTGACATAGTGTCCGTTCGACACTATTGTTCGTGTTGATTGGACACCAAGACAGACGGCGAACGCTTCACCTACCGGCACCCCCGGCCGGCCCTGACGGTGGACTGCGCGGTGCTGGGCGCCGACCTGGAGCGGGGCCGGCTGGAGGTCCTGCTGGTCCGCCGCAAGCTGGAGCCCCACGCCGGGAGGTGGGCGCTGCCGGGCGGGTTCGTGGACGTGGGCGAGGACCTGGAGGCCGCGGCGCGCCGGGAGCTGGAGGAGGAGACCGGGCTGGGGCGGATCTTCCTGGAGCAGCTGTACACCTTCGGCGCGCCGGACCGGGACCCGCGGGAGCGGGTGGTGTCGGTGGCGTACTTCGCGCTGGTGAAGCCGGGCGACCACCGGATACGCGCCGCCAGCGACGCATCCGACGCGGCCTGGTTCGCGGTGCCGGAGGTACCGGAGCTGGCCTTCGACCACGGCCGGATCCTGGCCATGGCGCTGGAGCGGCTGAAGGGGAAGGTCCGCTACCAGCCCATCGGCTTCGAGCTGCTGCCGCCCAGGTTCACCCTCACCCAGCTGCAGCGGCTCTACGAGATCGTCCTCGAGACGCCGCTGGACAAGCGCAACTTCCGCAAGCGGATCCTGGCGATGGAGCTGCTGGAGGAGCTGGACGAGGTGGAGCAGGACGTCGCGCACCGCGCGGCGCGCTTCTACCGCTTCGACGGGAGGCGGTACCGGCAGCTCCAGCGGCGGGGTTTTCACTTCGAGATGTGACGGGAACCAGGAGGACTTGCCATGAATTCGAGCACCGCGAAGCACCGGACCGAGCTGCCGCTGCCGCCGTTCTACCGGCCGGAGCACGCCGAGCGCTGGGACTACGCGCCCGACCAGCAGCGCCTCTTCGTCGAGGCCGGCGAGTGGAGGCGCGCCCACGACCTGCCCGCGGCCGCCGCGGACGCGTTCAACCTCCAGCTGCTGGTGATCGACGCGCAGAAGGACTTCTGCTTTCCGCAGGGCTCGCTCTACGTCGCCGGGCGGAGCGGCCGGGGGGCGATGGACGACAACCACCGGCTGGCCGGGTTCATTCACCGGAACCTGGCGGCGATCACCGAGATCACCGTCACGATGGACACGCACCTCCCCCACCAGATCTTCTTCCCCTCGTTCTGGGTGGACGCGGGCGGCCAGCCGCTCCAGGCTCACCGGGAGCTCACCGCGGATGACGTGACCAGCGGCCGCGCCCGGCCCAATCCGGCGCTGGCGAAGTGGCTCAGCGGCGGGAACTACCCCTGGCTGGTGGAGCAGGCGGCGTCCTATTGCCGCCAGCTCGAGCGCGCCGGCAAGTACAAGCTCTACCTCTGGCCGCCGCACTGCCTGGCCGGGAGCGACGGCCACGCGCTGGCGGGGGTGATCCACGAGGCCCGGCTGTTCCACGCCTTCGCGCGCGGCTCGCCCGCCAGCGTGGAGATGAAGGGGGAGGCGGCGCTGACCGAGAGCTACTCGGTGTTTCGCCCGGAGGTGCTGGAGGCGCACGACGGGCGGCCGCTGGCGCAGCGGAGCACCCTCCTGGTGGAGAAGCTGCTCGCCGCCGACGCGGTGGTGATCGCCGGCCAGGCCGCCAGCCACTGCGTGAAGAGCTCCATCG
>Ga0075421_100008802_pt1 | contig 12430 bp, 13 predicted proteins | sample SoiMetdeltSBSDD5_FD_75292 | JGI IMG/M metagenome (GOLD analysis project Ga0075421, IMG submission 75292) | Bulk soil microbial communities from a Populus tree surrounding site in Tennessee, USA - Soil MetaG P. deltoides SBSDD5 | ecosystem: Environmental > Terrestrial > Soil > Tree plantation... | reverse complement strand
AGCCTCCCATCCCCCAAGGAGGTCAGGTGGCTCACTTCCATAGACTTCCCGGTCCGATAGCCGACATTTGGGCCTGGCAGCACAGAGGCGCGTGTCGTGACCGCGACAGTGGCCAGTTCTTCCATCCCGACGGCGAGCGTGGTGCGTCCCGCGGACGCCGCGAGCGGGAGGCGAAGAAGGTCTGCCAGCGATGTCCGGTGCGGATCCAGTGCGCGGCCTATGCGCTCGCGACTCGGGAGCCTTATGGCGTGTGGGGCGGCTTTACCGAGCACGAGCGTTTGCGACTGCTCAAGGAAGGTTGGACCGGCGACATCGACATCCGCCGCCTTGAGGCACGCCTGGTTACTGCACAGTCACGCTGATGGTGTGCCAGCCCTCGGCGCCATCGGGAAATATCGGGACCTCGTTGCCCGACTGCACGGCTCCGGTCGCATCGGCGGCGCGGACAGAGATGGTGTGCTTTCCGGCAGCGGCCGGCCAGCGGTAGACCCACTGCCGCCACGTGTCAGCGGAGACCGTGGCGGCAAGCTCCACCGGCTGCCAGGCCCCGCCGTCCACCCGCACCTCCACCACGCTGATCCCCCGGTGCTGTGCCCATGCCACCCCGGCGATGGTGACCTCGCCCCCGCTCACGCGAGCGTTGTTGCGGGGCACGTCGATGCGTGACTGCGTCTTGATCGGGCCCTGCTCGGCCCAGCCCCGCCTAATCCAGTACGCATCGAAATCGGCGAAGGTGGTCAGCTCCATCTCAGTGATCCATTTGCAGGCGCTGACATAGCCGTACAGGCCGGGGGTCACCATGCGCGCCGGGAAGCCGTGCTCGACCGGCAGGGGTTCGCCGTTCATCGCCACGGCGATGAGCGCGTCACGGCCGTCTTTCAAAACCATTGTGGGGGTACCGCAGCTCCAGCCATCAGCGCTGCGAGAGACGACCTGATCCGCCGCCGGATCCGGCTGCACCATTTCGAGCAGGCTCGCCACCGGCACGCCCAGCCACTTGGCGTTGCCGATCAGGTCGCCGCCGACCTCGTTGGAGACGCAGGCCAGCGTGATATAACGCTCGACCATCGGCATGGACAGCAGCTCGTCGAAGGTGAGTGTGAGCGGCTTGGCGACCCGGCCGTGGATCTTCAGGCGCCAGGTGGCGGGGTCGACCTGAGGCGCGACCAGGGCGGTGTCGATGCGGTAGAACTCGGGGTTGGCGGTCACGTAGCGGGTGAGATCCTGCACTGGCGGGTCGGCGGGCGCCGCTGGCGCGGCGCTGGCCGGGGAGGGCAGGCTGACCTGCGAGCGCGCCTGCTCCACACCGCGCGAGGAGCCCCAGACGCGGCCGGCGGCACCCGCCAGGGCCGCACCGCCGAAGGCGGCGACGGTCCACTTGAGAAAGTCCCGGCGCCCGTCCTCGTCCTGCGCCGGTGCCTTCTCCAGGAGTCCGAACAGGACGATCAGCGCGAGGGCGCTGCCGACGAGCGTTGGCAGGATCGACAGCGGGTTGGCGCCCGGGCGGCTCAGCGCGGCGGCCAGGCCGATCAGGGCGAACAGACCGATGCCGGCGTAACCGATCCAGCGCCGGCGGGCCGCCCCGATGCCAATGAACGCGGCGACGACGGCGAGCACCGCTGCGGTACCCACCAACAAAGCAATCTTGTCGTAGACGCCGAAGAGCGTTATCGCGAAATCTTTCAGCGGCTCCGGGACCGAGTCCACGATCACGCCGCCCACCGCGACGAGGGGTGCGGACTCGGGTCCGGTCCACACCGCGATCAGCTCGGCCACGCCGAGGGCGATCGCCGCCGCGGCGATGCCCGCCAACGCGGCACGGGTTTTCGACACCATGCGCCAAGTCTGCGCCGCCGAGGGCCCTGAACGCAGCAGGTAGTTCTTACGGACCTCTTACCCCGCGGTATCAGGTCAGGGCAATGTCGATCGAGATGTCCCGCGGCCCGTCGAAACCGCTTCCGAAGATGGTGGTGAACGCGAGGGTCACCTTCTTTGTGTCCGCGCCGAGCAGGCCATCGAAGGCAATCGTTCCATTGCGCTCACCCCCGTTGGACGCGACGTCGCCATTACCCCACGAGCCGACGAAGTGATCCGGCTCGAGTGTCGGCTTGCCGGGCACCGCCAGCTGGCAGGAACCGCGGGTGAGGGTGAGATTGGTGCCGCCGTTGTTTCGGGCGGTGAGGTTGATGACGGTGCCACAGTCGTTCACCTGGACCGAGTTCACGGTAACGGTGAGCACGCCGTTCTTCTTGGACACCGGCGCGGCGAGGCGCTCCTGCCCCGGCTTGACCTTGCACTCACCGGTCACATTCTCGATCAGAGCCGTGACCTTGCCGGCGGCCCACTGGGCGCCGTAGGTGATCGCCAGCCCTCCCCCACCACACAGCAGCAGGATCATCACCAGCGCGGCCGCTAGGGAGGTCCGGCCCGCTCGCTGGGCCGACGAGGGAGCGGCATCCTGCCCGGGGTCCCGGGCGTGATCGATGAGGACGCCTACCATCACCACGCCGAGCCCGACACCGGTGGAGATCAGCGCTCCCTGCAGCGGGGTGATGTCAAGCGAGGTCAGGTAGTTGGTCAGCTGCGTGCCCAGGACGGTGATGAAGTAGCTGACGGCGGCCCAGAACATGGACCATCCCAGCCGCTTCCTGCGCACGCTCGCCATGGCGCGTGAGCCTAGCTGCCCGGCGCCGGAACGACTAGAGCCCCAACGGGTTACGTCAGGGCTCTCGTCTGTCGGATCTGGAACTGTCGGAGCTTAGAAGCCGGGGCCGTGCTGGTGGCCGTGGCCGTGGCCATGACCGTGCGCGGCGGGCTCCTCCTTCTTGGGCTTCTCCACGACGAGCGACTCGGTGGTCAGCAGCAGGCCCGCGATGGACGCGGCGTTGAGCACCGCGTTGCGCGTCACCTTCACCGGGTCCACGATGCCGGCCTTGGACAGGTCGACGAACTCGCCGGCGGCGGCGTCAAGGCCGTGGCCCCAGTCGGAGCCGGCGACCTTCTGCACGACGACGTAGCCGTCGTGGCCCGCGTTCTGCGCGATCCAGCGCAGCGGCTCGACCAGAGCCTTGCGCACGATCGACACACCCACCTTCTCGTCGCCGGTAAGGCCCAGGTCACCGTCGAGCGCAGGGGCAACCTGTGCCAGCGCGGCGCCGCCGCCGGGCACGATGCCCTCCTCGACCGCGGCCTTGGTGGCGGAGATCGCGTCCTCGATGCGGTGCTTGCGCTCCTTCATCTCGACCTCGGTCGCAGCGCCCACCTTGATCACGGCGACGCCGCCGGAGAGCTTGGCCAGCCGCTCCTGCAGCTTCTCGCGGTCCCAGTCCGAGTCGGTCGACTCGATCTCCTTGCGGATCTGGACGACGCGCGCCTGGACCTCGGCGGCCGAGCCCGCGCCCTCGACGATGGTGGTGTAGTCCTTGGTCACGACGACGCGCCGGACCTGGCCCAGCACCTCGATGCCGACCGAGTCCAGCTTGTAGCCCAGCTCGGGCGCCACAAGCTCGGCGCCGGTCAGGATCGCCATGTCCTGAAGCATCGCCTTGCGGCGGTCACCGAAACCTGGCGCCTTCACCGCGCAGACCTTGACGGTCTTGCGGATGGAGTTGACCACGAGCGTCGACAGCGCCTGGCCCTCCACGTCCTCGGCGACGATGAGCAGCGGCTTGTTGGACTGGAGCACCTTCTCCAGCAGCGGCAGCAGCTCCTCGATCGAGGAGATCTTCTGCGTGGTGATCAAGATGTAAGCGTCCTCGAGCACCGCCTCGCCCGACTCGGGATCGGTGATGAAGTGCGGCGAGATGAAGCCCTTGTCGAACTGCAGACCCTCGGTCACCTCAAGGTCGGTGAGAAGAGTGGAGCCCTCTTCGACGGTGATGACACCGTCGCGGCCTACCTTCTCCATCGCCTCGGCGATCAGCTCGCCGATCGTCGAGTCCTGCGCGGAGATCGTGGCGACGTGCGCGATGTCGGACTTGTCCGCCACCTCGACCGCCTTCTCCAGCAGTGCCTCGCTGACCTTGGCGGCGGCGGCGTCGATGCCGCGCTTGAGGCCGGCCGGGTTGGTGCCGGCCGTCACGTTGCGCAGGCCCTCGCGCACCATCGCCTGGGCGAGCACGGTGGCGGTGGTGGTGCCATCCCCGGCCACGTCGTTGGTCTTGGTGGCGACCTCCTTGACCAGCTGCGCACCCAGGTTCTCGTACGGGTTGGACAGGTCGATCTCCTTGGCGATGGTCACACCATCGTTGGTGATCGTCGGGGCGCCGAACTTCTTGTCCAGCACGACATTGCGGCCACGCGGGCCGAGTGTCACCTTGACCACGTCGGCCAGCGCGTTGACGCCGTGCTCGAGCAGGTGGCGGGCGTCATCGGAGAAGCTGAGGATTTTAGGCATGTAACGAATCCCTTCTTAACATCACAGTGGCCCCGGCCCTACGAAGGCCGGGGCCGCTTGTGAGGTCACTTCTCGATGACCGCGAGCACGTCACGGGCGGAGAGCACCAGGTACTCCTCGCCGGCGTACTTGATTTCGGTGCCGCCGTACTTGGAGTAGATGACCGTGTCACCCACCTTGACATCGATCGGGACGCGGTTGCCCTTGTCGTCGATGCGGCCCGGGCCGACAGCGAGGACCGTGCCCTCCTGCGGCTTCTCCTTCGCGGTGTCGGGGATAACAAGACCCGACGCAGTGGTGGTCTCAGCCTCGTTTGCCTGGACCACGATGCGGTCCTCGAGCGGCTTGATCGCAACCTTCGTCGCGGTAGTCACGAGCATACCCTCCTGGGGTATAGGAAACTTCTACCTATTGACGCCCTCAGCAGCTCCGTCGTCGCGGGTGTCGGCCCTGCGCCAGGCGTTGTAATTAGCACTCTACAACCAAGGGTGCTAAGCGTCAGACTAGGTCGCCTTTAGCACTCCGTCAAGCAGAGTGCCAAGATGATCGGGTGGATTTGTCGCTTCTGCTGACCCCGGACGGTCAGGCCGCGCTCGAGGCCGCCGCGGCACTCGCCGACCGGGACGAGCTGGCGGCCGCGGCGGCGCTGCGCAAGCGCTTCGACCCGCAGCTCGCGGCAGCGGCGTTGAGCCAGGCCCGGCTGCGCGAGCGCGCCAGGGCCAAGTTCGGCGAGCGGGCGCGGACCATGTACTTCACTCGGGCCGGTCTCGAGCAGGCCACCCGGCCCGTCGTGGCCGCCCGGCGCGCATCGCGCCTTGCGGGCGAGGGGGTCGAGCGGGTGGCCGACCTGGGCTGCGGCATCGGTTCCGATCTCTATTATCTGGGGGGTACCGGTGTGGAGTCAGACCCTTCGACGGCAACGTGCGCCGCGTTGAACGTCCCCCACGCAAAGGTGATCAATGGCGATGTGCGGGACTTTGATCTGTCCACAGCGGACGCCGCGTTCTGCGATCCGGCGCGGCGGTCCGATTCTCGCCGGGTGTTCCGGCCGTCGGATTACTCTCCGCCGTGGGATTGGGTGCTGGGCTTGGTTTCGGCCGTGCCGAGGTCGGTGCTGAAGCTGGCGCCCGGCATCGATCAGGGGCTGCTTCCCGGCGGATGCGAGCTCGAGCTCGTCTCGGTGGACGGTGAGGTGGTCGAGGCGGCGGCTTGGTGCGGACCGCTTGCCCTGGTTCCACGGCGCGCCACGGTGATCCGCCGTGATGTTGCTCACGAGCTGACCGGGACAGGTGTTCAGGCGGCTCCCGTCGGCCCGCCCCGGGCGTATGTCTACGACCCGGATGGGGCCGTGGTCCGCTCCCACCTTGTGGCGGAGTTCGCCGCCTTGGTGGATGGCGTGGTCGCGGATCCTTCGATCGCCTACGTCTGGTCCGACCGGGCGGTCGAGTCGCCGTTCGCGCGGTGCTTCCGGGTCGATGAGGTGATGCCGTTCTCGCTCAAGCGTTTGCGGGCCGCGCTCAGGGCGCGGGACGTGGGCCGGCTGGAGATCCTGAAGCGCGGCTCGCCGCTCACGCCGGAGTCCTTGCGCGCCCGGTTGCGGTTGTCGGGCGAAGGCTCGGCGTCGGTGCTGCTGACCCGCGTGGCAGGCTCCCCCGTCGCGGTCATCGCCCAGCCCGTTCAGCGAGGTGGCTAAACTCGGCGCGTGGCCAGTCAGGGGACGCCCGCGACGGCGTTGCTAGCCAAGCAAAAGGTCGCGCACATGCTGCACACGTATGAGGTGAGCGCGGAAGCACCCAACTATGGCGCGCTCGTCGCCGAGGCGATCGGGGCCGACCCGGGACGGGTGTTCAAGACCCTGGTGACTGACGTCGACGGCGCCCTGACCGTCGCGATCGTTCCGGTCACCGGCGACGTCGATCTCAAGGCGCTGGCGTCGGCGGCCGGGGGCAAGCGGGCGGCGATGGCCGACCGGGAGCTGGCCGAGAAGACCACGGGATATGTGCGTGGTGGGATCAGCCCGCTGGGGCAACGCAAACGCCTGCCGATCGTCATCGACAAGTCCGCTTTGGACAGTGACACCATCTATGTGTCAGCGGGAAAGCGGGGGCTCCAGGTGCAACTGGCCCCCGCCGACCTGGTGCGCCTCACGGCTGCGACGGTCGCGCCGATCGCTCGAAGCGCATAGGGTCGCCCGATCCGAGGTCGGTGATGCCGGCGTCGTGCAAGGCTCCAAGCGCCAGCGTGCGGCGGTGCGCGGAGAAGGTGAGCACGTGGGCGACGGCGCCGCCGTAGGTGAAGGTCTGCGGCGGATCGCACTCGGCGTCGATAAAAGTTGTGTCCCAAGCCTTTTCGGCGGCGATGCGGCGGACCTGCTCGCCGTACCGCGCCTTGGCCGCCTCCCAGCGGCGCTTCAGGCCGTCGACGCTCTTGTCGGTCTCCGCCGGGATGTCCAGCCCGGCGAACATCGCCCCCCACGCCTCCTTGCGGCCCACCAACGAGGCCAGCAGGTTGCGCAGCGACGGGTCACAATCGACCCCCTCGACCGAGATCTGGATCGGACGGTCGAGGACCTCTTCGGAGACCTGGCCGGCCCGCTCAAGCAGCTCGCTGGTCAGCCAAAGGTCGTGTTCGATGAGACGCTCGGTGAGGTCCATGGCGTTACCCTTCTCTTCGAAGCCGGGCAGCAGCAGGCCGCATGGCGGGTGAAAATGGATCCCGTTCGGCGCGGGCAGGTGATAGTCCGCCGGTTTCGACGCGAAATCCCTTGGTGGGCAAGCGAAAGCCCGGGAGAAGGCGCGGCTGAACCCCTCCGCCGACTCGTAGCCGCTGGCGAACGCGACGTCGGTGACGCGCGCGCCGCGCGAAAGGGCATAGGCCGCCTGCTCCATGAGCACCCGGCGCCGCAACCGAGCCGGCGGCTCCCCCGACACGGACCGAACGAGCCGGTCGTAATGGAACCGGCTCAAGTGCACCGAGCCCGGACCGCCCCCGTTGAGCAGCGAGTCGAGGAGGACCACCAAGCGATTGGGCTTGCTCATGCCGAAGCCTCCTTCGTCGGCTTCGCTCGGCATACGCCCCGCAAGGCATGATCGAATCCCAATTCCGTGATGAGCTCCCGCCAGCGTCCACTCATGCCGACCATGGTGCAACGCCCGCCGCCGCAGGACATGACCGTTTTTGCGGTCATGGCCACGCGGGTCAGGCAAACGCCTGCCGGCACTGCTTGACCCGCTCTGCGATCCGGTCTACCAACCGCCCAGGGAGCCGGCTGCGTAGCGCGCGCACGGGTTTCGCCTTTGCCGCCTGCGTGAAGCAATCTGGCAGCCGCTCCGCAAGCGTGGGCATCCGTCCCAGCGTCTCGTTCTCGTTGAGTCTGTTAGCGGCGCAGAAGCGCTGCCAATGACGCCGGACGATGGCTTCGATCCGATACTCACCTCCGATGCGCATCGCGCTGCGAAGGCGCGGGGGGTACATGTCGTCGTAGGCCAGTGCGCTTGCCACGTCGTATAGCGGCGCCAACCTGGCCTGTCCGGCCGCGAGCAGCACAGAGTAGTTCTTGGCATGTGCGTCCGTCCCCGCGATGATCCAGTTCAACGCCAGCGCGTCGAGGTCGTCGGGACAGCGCCCCATGGATCGCCCCACCGGCCCGTCGCCGTATCGAGGTGTAACGCCGTTTTCGCCTGGTCGCCCGCCAAACTGAACTGCCCGGAGTTGGCCAGGTGCCAAGCGGCTGGATCCTTCCGGAAGACCGCCAGCCGTTTGGCAATCTCATCATCATCAATAAAGTCAATACCGCCCTGTCCGGCTTCCATCTCGTGCACACGATCTGGCGTGACGAACTGCGCCGCACCCGCGCAGTCCTCACCGACGAAACGCAACAGGGCGAAGGGATTGCGTGGGGAAACTAGCGCGTGTGTGCGTACGCGCAAATCAGGAGAGGTGTGCGCGTACGCACTTGCGACGTGCCGTCACCCGAGTCGCGCCGATCACGATCACGGTTACGTTGCTGAATTGTTACCGCCAACAACAAACTGATGACTTGCGAGAGAGCGCGTTCACACATACGTTGTCGCTCACAACAAACCGGCTCCGGAACCGTAATACCCCTCATGGGAAGGATCTTGCAAAGATGCTGAAGAGGATCCTGGCCACGACCGCGTGCGGTCTTTTGGCCCTTGGCGGCATTGCCGCGTGTGGCGAGAAAGGCAACGATGGCGCAAGCAGTAAGAAACCGAAGATCGGTGTCATCCTGCCGGACAGCAAGTCCTCGGCCCGCTGGGAGACCGCGGACCGCAAGTATCTCGAGGCCGCCTTCAAAGCGGCGGGCGTCGACTACACCATCCAGAACGCCCAGGACGACAAGAACGCCTTCCAGACGATCGCCGATCAGATGATCACCAGCGGCGTCACCGTTTTGATGATCGTCAACCTCGACTCGGGTACCGGCAAAGCGGTTTTGGACAAGGCCAAAGCGCAGGGCGTGGCGACGATCGATTACGACCGCCTGACCCTGGGCGGCTCCGCGCAGTACTACGTGAGCTTCGACAACGTGGCGGTAGGCAAGCTGCAGGGCGAGGGCCTGGTCAAGTGCCTGACCGACAAGAACGTCAAGAACCCGGTGGTGGCCTACCTCAACGGCTCCCCGACCGACAACAACGCCACGCTTTTCAAGCAGGGCTATGATTCGGTGCTCAAGCCCAAGTTCGACAGCGGCGAGTACAAGAAGGGGCCGGACCAGGCGGTCCCGGCCTGGAACAACGCCACCGCAGGCACCATCTTCGAGGGGATGATGACGCAGACCGGCGGCAAGATCGATGGTGTGCTCGCGGCCAACGACGGCTTGGGCAACGCGGCGATCAGTGTGTTGAAGAAGAACAACCTCAAGCTTCCGGTGACCGGGCAGGACGCGACCGCCCAGGGGTTGCAGAACATCCTCGCCGGTGACCAGTGCATGACCGTCTACAAGGCGGTCAAGCAGGAGGCCGACGCGGCGGCTGAGCTGGCCGTCGGCCTGGCGACCAACAAGCCGAAGCAGGTGTCCACGACGCTCAAGGACCCGGAGTCGGGTCGTGACGTGCCTTCGGTGCTGCTCAAGCCCGTGGCGATCACCTTCAACACGGTCAAGGATGTGGTAGCCGACAATTACGTCACCAAGGCCGAGCTGTGCACCGCGGCCTTCGCCGCCAAGTGCGACGAGGCCGGAGTCAAATAACCCACCCGTCAATCCGCATTGCCACCGCCGGCGTTCGGGACTGATCATCTGGCAAACACTGTCTTCGTTTGCCAGATGATCAGGCACGATCGTCGGCTTCTCATGGTGGCGATGCCGCGCGTTGCTTGGGACGCGCCAAAGTAATGGAGCGACAATGCTCGAAGTCCGCGGGATCAACAAGAGTTTCGGCCCGGTCCACGTGCTGCGCGATGTCGGGATGTCGGCCAGCACCGGCGAGGTGACGGCGCTCGTCGGCGACAACGGCGCCGGTAAGTCGACGCTGGTGAAATGCATCGGCGGCATCTATTCGATCGACGCAGGCGAGATCCTGATCGATGGTGAGCCTGCCAATATCCACTCGCCGCGCGACGCCGCCGGCTACGGCATCGAGATCGTGTACCAGGACCTGGCGCTGTGCGACAACCTCGACATCGTCCAGAACATGTTCCTGGGCCGGGAGCGCAAGAGCGGGCTGGTGCTCGACGAGCCGACGATGGAGCAGCTGGCGGCGCAAACCCTTAGCACGCTTGCGGTCCGGACCATGGCCAACGTGCGCCAACCGGTCTCCAGCCTGTCGGGCGGCCAGCGCCAGACCGTGGCCATCGCCAAGGCGGTGCTGTGGAACAGCCGCCTTGTCATCCTCGACGAGCCGACGGCCGCGCTCGGCGTCCAGCAGACTGCCCAGGTGCTCGAGCTGGTCCGGCGGCTGGCCGACAACGGGCTCGCGGTGATTCTCATCTCGCACAACATGAACGACGTGTTCGCCGTCTCCGACCGGATCGCGGCCCTCTACTTGGGACAGATGGTGGCCCAGGTGAAGACAACGGATGTGACCCACTCGCAGGTCGTCGAGCTGATCACCTCCGGGAAGAGCGAGGGGATCAAATGATCGCAACGATGCTCGGCGCCGTCAAGCGCAGCCCCGCTCTCCCCGCTCTGGCCGGGCTTGTCGTGCTCTGCACCGTCTTCAGCATCATGCGACCCCGCTTCTTCACCGCGGGCAACCTTGCCAACCTGACCACGCAGGGCGCGCAGATCACCGTGATCGCGATGGGGCTGGTCTTCGTGCTGCTGCTCGGCGAGATCGACCTTTCCGCCGGGTTCGCTTCGGGCGTTTGCGCGGGCGTGCTCGCGGTCACCCTGGACCAGTACCAATTTCCTTGGTACGCCAGTGTTTTGGCGGCTGTTTTGACGGGTACCGCGATCGGCCTCCTGCTGGGTTTCCTGGTGGCCAAGATCGGGATTCCCTCCTTCGTGGTGACGCTCGCCGCGTTCCTGGCGTTCCAGGGTGTGGCGCTGCTCCTGCTGGAGGAGGGGAAGAACATCTCCGTGCGGGAGCCGATCATCGTCGCGATCGCCAACCGCAACCTGTATCCCTGGCTGGGGTGGGCGCTTGGCGCGCTCGGTGTGGTGGCCTTCGCCGGGGTCCAGTTCCTCAGCGCCGCAAGGCGGAGGGCGAAGGGTGTCACCGCGGAGCGCTGGCAGGTCACGACCGCGAAGGTGGTCGTCCTGGCCGTGCTCGTCGGTGTGACCGTCGCCGTGCTCAACGGTGAACGATCCGCCAACACCCTGATCTCATCGCTCAGGGGAGTGCCGATCGTGGTACCCATCGTCGTTGTTTTATTGATTCTTTGGACTTTTGTCTTGCGGCGCACGGCCTATGGCCGGCACCTGTACGCGGTCGGCGGTAACCGGGAGGCCGCCCGGCGTGCCGGAATCAACGTCGACCGCATCCGGATCTCGGCGTTCGTCATCTGCTCGTCGATGGCGGCGATCGGCGGCATCATCGCCGCGAGCCGGGCCAATTCGGTCGACCCCAACACGGGCGGGTCGAATGTGCTGCTTTACGCGGTGGGCGCGGCGGTCATCGGTGGCACAAGCCTTTTCGGCGGCAAGGGCCGGGCGATCGACGCCGTCATCGGTGGCCTGGTCGTGGCCGTGATCGAGAATGGTATGGCCTTGATGGGCTACGGCGCGGGAATCAAGTACGTTGTGACGGGCACAGTCCTGCTGCTGGCTGCTGGTGTGGATGCGCTGTCCCGCAAGCGAACCGATGCGGGTCGATAATCGTGTTGGGAGCGTGATGCGGGCACCAGCGCCCAGCCAGGAGGAGATCCGGCGGCAGAACCTGGGTGCGCTGCTGCGTTTCGTGCATGAGCGTGGCCAGATCTCGCGCGCCGAGCTCACCACCGAGCTGGGGCTGAACCGGTCGACCATCGGGGCGCTGACGGCCGAGCTGGCCGAGGCGGGCCTGGTGACCGAGGAAGCACCGCCCTCCCCTGGCCGGGCCGGGCGGCCGTCCTTGATGGTGCGTGCCTGCTCCGACTCGATCTACACCTACGGCGTCAGCATCGAGGTGGACCAGGTGCGGGTGGCGCGGATCGGGCTGGGCGGTGTTTTCCTTGACCGCACGGCTTTTCCGCGCCCGCCCGACGTCGTCGCCGCAATCGCGTCGGCGGTGGCATCGTTCAAATTGGACGCCGAGGCGCGCTGTATCGGCCTGGGCGTGGCCATCTCGGGCATGGTGCGGCGCGAGGACGGCATGGTGCGGCTCGGCCCGCACATGGGCATGCGCGACGAGCCACTGGGGGTGCTGCTGCAGGAGCAGCTGCCCGACATGCAGATCGCCGTCGCCAACGTTGCCGATATCTGCGCGCTGGCCGAGCACACGCGCGGCGTGGCGGTCGGCTGCGACAACGTCATTTACTTCTACGGCGATGTCGGCGTGGGCGCCGGCATCATCGCCGGCGGGCATCGCGTCACCGGCCACGGCGGTTACGGCGGCGAGGTCGGCCACATGGTGGTCAACCCGGGTGGCGCCC
>Ga0075421_100008801_pt1 | contig 12431 bp, 9 predicted proteins | sample SoiMetdeltSBSDD5_FD_75292 | JGI IMG/M metagenome (GOLD analysis project Ga0075421, IMG submission 75292) | Bulk soil microbial communities from a Populus tree surrounding site in Tennessee, USA - Soil MetaG P. deltoides SBSDD5 | ecosystem: Environmental > Terrestrial > Soil > Tree plantation... | reverse complement strand
TTCACGATCCAGAGACCGCGCTCGATGTCGCCCCAGTGATTGTTGGCGAGTCCAGTGCGAACAGCTCGTCGACGATGTCGCGATTGATCACGGACGTGTGCCCGAGTGAGTTAAGTACCTGCTCCACGGCGATCTAGTGCTCCCTGTGATACGACTTTATCGACGTCTGGCGCCGTCACGTCAAGGTTCCTCTCGCACCGGCGGCATGATCATGTTCTCGAGAAACTCCTCCCGCGGCAGGAATGGGGCCATTGCGTCGAGCGGCGCGGTAACCATCCGACCGTCCGGCAACCGCTTCGACGACACCCTATCACGCTTCCCATCGCCGGTCCCGCACGCCACTCGGCGCTGACCAGTGCCGATGCACGCGCCCACGTGTATCGCGGGAAGGAACTTCGCTTGGCAAGCGAGGCTTTCGCTAGTCAGATTCTCCTTGGATAGGCGCGTGTGGAAGCCCAAGCGCGTGCGTGGCTCGAGAGTGACCCGTACCCCTCAACGGATGAAGTTGATCAGCGTCGTGAGCTCGTGCTACAACGAGGAGGAAAACGTCGAGCTGCTCTATGAGGCGGTGAAGGCGGTGTTCGCCGGGCTGCCGCAGTATCGATACGAGCACATTCTGGTCGACATTGCGTCAAAGGATCGGACGGCGGAGCGGTTGCGTACGCCCGCGACGCGGGATACGAGGCGGTCGAGTCTGGGCTATTCTACGCCATTCGAGACCGGTATTACCGTACCCTTGCTTGAGAACGAGCGAATCAACTTCTAGGTGAGTGTATTTCCTCTCGCCGTTAGGCGCTGGGTTGGCCGAATCGGCCTTGAGCGGACGGTTGCGTCGACAGTTGCAGTCCGGCTCGCGGCGCTTCTCGGCGCACCGGTCACACTTGTGCTCCTGGCGGTTCGGCGGCCGCCGGAGGAACAAGGGCTTTACTTCATTCTGACGAATGCGCTCGCATTTGCGGGCCTCTTCGAGCTCGGACTCGGGACTGTGTTGGTGCAGTTCGCGTCGCACGCTGCTGCCGGGTTGGTTCGAAAAAGTGATGGAGAGTTCGCTCCAGGAGAGCAATCGACGGACGCCATTCAGTCGCTAATGCGCCTGAGTATCCGCTGGTACTTCTCCGCGGCGTGTCTCGTGATCATCGGTCTACTGGCCCTCGGGACACTCATTGTCCGCCGCGACAATTCGGTTTCGACCGCACAGTTCGTGGCCGCTGGTCTCACGGTCACACTCGGCCTTGCGACCTATGTGAGCGCTTTACCAATAACCATCATCCTCGAAGGGACCGGGGATATCATCGCCGTGCAGCGAATGCGGCTGGTCCAGACACTCGCCGGGCTCGGGGTGGTTTGGATCCTCCTGTACGAGGCGAATGCCCTGGCGGCCGTCGCGGGACTCGCGGTTACCCAGGTCGCCGTGGCGATCGTGTCCTGGATGAGGCTTCGACCAGGGCTCGTCAGGCAAGTCGTCGGCTCGATCCGAACCAAGCCGTCGAGAACGCAGACCGAGACCACCTACACCGCGATTCAGACTCGAGCGCTGTTGACGTGGCTTCCGCCGATTATTGCGAGTCAAGCCCTTAACGTCATAGCCCTTTGGTACTTCGGGGCTGCTAGCGCAGGCCGAGTCGGTATGGGCGTAACACTGGCAACCGCTCCACTTACGCTCGGCACTGCGTGGCTCTATGCCCGGTTTCCGAAATTGGGGGAGTTGGCGGCACGGAAATCGGCAGCGGAGGTGAGGGAGGTCGGGCTAACGGCCATGTGGCAGGGAGCCGCCGTCTGCGCCGTCGGTGCGCTGATAATGGCGGCCTTCGTGGGAATGTTGCTGGTGAGGTGGCCCGGCGCTTCGTCGCGGGTCGTGGGTTGGCCAGCAGTTGCAGCACTCGGCGTGTATTCCGTGGCCAACGTGATCCACTTGGGACTCGCGAGCCTGTTTCGAGCACATCGTCTGGAACCGTTGGCCATTGTTAGCGCGATCACCGCGTCTGGCGCCATTCTCGGTGCAATGGTCGGCGGCTGGGACTCGACACCCGACGCTCTCTGCATCGGATTCGCGCTCGTCGGGGCGACTATCAACCTTACGATCTCGTTTTTCGCTTTCAAGCGCGAATGGAATACGATCATTCGTAGGCCGTCGCCCGGCGCGACGGGTCGCGGAGCGGGGCGTTGGGAGCTCATCGCAAGCCGCCTGCGATATGCGCTGGTTTGGCTGGCCGATCGACCCTCGCTGAGGAATGCGGCTTTGCTGGCATGGTGGCTCGCACTCCTTCCGATTGATCTGGGGGTTCGACTATTCGTTAGGCGTGAGAACGCGCCGGGACGACGGCGTTTGCTAGTGCTTCGGACCGATGGGATCGGTGACTTTGTGATCTTCCTCGATGCCGCCCGCCATCTCCGGACGTTGTTCCCCGCGGACCAATGGGTGACGACGTGTGTGATTCGAAATGCGGCGACTTCGCTTGCGTTACGATCAGAGGTATTCGATGAGGTGATCGGTATCGACATCCCGGACTTGGTACTTCGCCCGGCCTACCGCTGGCGTGTCTTTGCAGACATACGGCGTCGAAGCTTCGACACAGCTGTCTATCCGGTGTACGGCCGCGACTTTCTTTGGGGCGATTCGATCGTCGCAGTCAGTGGAGCGACTGAGCGAATCGCCGCAGCCAAGGCATCGAACTCTCTCGGGACGGTTCAGCGCTGGATCAGCGATCGGTGGTACACGTGGTTAGTTCAGCTGTCCGAAGAGCCGCAAATGGTGCTTCGCTGGAACGCGGCCTTCATGAGATCGCTCGGTGCTCCAGCGCAGGCGCAACTTCCTGTACTCCACGAAACCGAGAGCCCCGGGCTCCGCGGCGTGAGGGACTATTTCGTGGTTTTCCCCGGCGCTCAATTCGATTACAGACGCTGGCCGACGGCGAGGTTCGCAGAGCTTGCGCGGCGGATCCACGCCCGCACGGGATGGCAGATCGTTCTATGTGGTGGGCGTGCGGAGGGCGAGCTCACCGGATCGATCGCCGCCGAGCTAGCTGGCTTGCCGGTGACCGACTGCGCCGGCAAGACATCGCTCGATGAACTCGTTGCCATAATCCGCGGTGCTCGTTTTCTTGTCGCAAACGACACGAGTGCGGCCCACATAGGCGCGGCGGCACGCGTCCCGTCGGCAGTCGTGGTCGGCGGCGGGGCGCCCGGGACGTTTTTCCCCTACTTGACGGACTCCTCGGACAATCCGGTCGGTCCACTGGTGCTGCAGCACCACCTTCCCTGCTTCAGTTGCGGTTGGCGCTGCATTTACCGCGTTCCGCCCGGGCAGCCCAAGCCGTGCATAACGTCGGTCACGGTCGACGAAGCTTGGTCTACCGTGTTACCGCTGCTTCCGAATTAGCCGCTTCGAACCCGACGGTTCAGGGCGTCAGCGGCAACGCTCAAGGCACCGAAAGGGCGAGCGGTCAGCTGTGCATGGCCGAGCGCCCATCGTCCGGCGTGCCTCGCCCCGATTCATGCTGATCGATATGCTGTTGCCGGAGGATCTGTTCCAGCTCCGAGCTATCGTCTGCTGCCCGGGAAGGCCCAAACCGGAACCGAAGCGCCTCCGGGACCAACGACGTTAGGCCAAACAGAAGCCACGACCGTGGGATGCATTGACGAAGCAGCCCTTTGCGTACAAGCCCTATGGCTTCATCGTCGCGTGCGAACAGACTGTATTGAGGCCCGATAAAAACCTGGTACCGATAGCGGTCTGCGACGAACCGCATCGTTCGCGGCGAGAAGAAGGACACATGCTGGCCGGTCTCGTTGCTGAAATACCACCAACGCTCATCGTATCCGTGATGCAGCAGCGTGCCGACAAGTATGTATCTGTGGCGCGGCCGAAAGAGCAGGTCGAGGTCACCGGCGACATCAACCAAGTGCTCAAACACTTCAAAGCTGGTGACCAGGTCGTGCGAAGCGGCCGGGTTACCTGTAAACCCGCGAGCGAACATGTTCTCGGCATACCGGTCAACCCAGCGAAAATCGTAGCCCCGGTCACGCATCATTCGCACGAATAGTCCGTGGCCGCCACCGAAGTCCAGGCATCGACTCGAGCGGCGGATTCCGAGAATACTCGCAATGCCTAACGTGACACCGACTGTAATCTGGCTGCGTTGCGCGGCCCCCGTGTCGAGAAGCGTAAGGGCAGTGGAATAGGCTTCATCCAGCCAATGTGGCTTCTGTGTCTGAAGCAAATCGCATTCTGGGCACAGGAAGACAGTGACGTCGTATCGGAGAATTCGCTGCTCGCCACAGGCTACAACGCTGCTTGCGCACAAGCGGCATCGCGTTGGTTCGGAATTCAAACGATGATCTCTGAACGAGGATGATGGTTCCTGTCACCGAGGCCTCGCGGCGTGTCGCCGGCCTCGCGGCAACACACTAGTGTGCGAGCTTCCGAACGATCGCCGACCCGCTCTTATCGGGGAGCAACACCACGCGCTCACCGGTCCGACGACAAAACTCATCGACCGCTTGCTTGACGCCGGGCCAATGTCCCGACGAGTAGTCGTGGATTACAATGGTTCCGCCGGGGCTCACTCGGGGGTAGAAGAAATTCAAGCCCGCCTCAGTCGGGCCGAATAGGTCACAGTCCAAGTGGACAAATGCGAATCGCGCGGATTCGGCTGCCGCTGTGAGAGAGTCCGGGAATCTCCCAACAACGTACTCCGTGCAGTCGCTGTGACCCACCGTCCGGCGAACGAAATCGATGGATGTATCGCCGAACTGGTGATCGCACGGCTTGGTTTCGAGGCCGAGATCCCGATCGTCGAAGCCGCTAAATGTGTCGAAAAGAAAAACGCGCCTACCGCTCGCCGCGGCAAGCTCGCACAGCACCGCTGCCGTATTCCCCTTGTAGACGCCTAACTCGGCGAAGTCACCAGGAACGTTGTCCGCAATCGTCTGCTTAATGTTCAACACCAGGGAATACAGCCGGGGGAGATCCCCACCGTTGTATATCGAGTTTCCGGCGAGCCACCGGTCCATCACCGCATCCGCTTCCGTGTGCAAATGGAAGATGAACTGAGAATCCGGCCGGTACGCGAGGTAGACGGGAGATCTCCCTCGGTTCGCCCAACCAAAGAGAAGACGCCCGACGGCGCCTTGACCTAACGCGCGGCGACCATGCTCGTCGCGAAGCGCTCGCAACCGCGATCGCACTGCAAACATCGATGACTACCCCACGTTGTTCTTGAGCTAGCAAGCTCTGCGGAATCGTGGTACGGCAATCCACGTGCCGGGTGACGCAATCGCCAGCGATCGCCAGCGATCGGCACGAGCGGCTCCAAGCGAGGAGCTGAGGCAGCTCAGTTTCTTAGCTCTGCCAGGAGCTTCCGGACACGCTGCCCCTATGACGCGAGCTGCGTCGTACACGCCGAGCGAATCCATGAGGTGAAGCGCGCGCCGCCGTTGGCCGCGAAGGGCGGCAATGCGCGCACGCGCCCCTGACCCCACGGGAGTTTGCGCAGCGCCCTCCATCAACTGCAGCTTGGACAGTCACCCCAACCGGACTGCCATAGGAACCGGGCCAGCTTCGGGTCACGTCAGCTTGTCTCCCTGATTCGCCGTTACGCAGTCGCGCGCAACTTGGAGCAGATCGAATGGCTCGTATGATGGAGGCAATGCGGCGAGCAAAAGCGAACGGCGAACTGGAATTCCGCGCTGACACCCGACCTGATGCGCAACCTGGGTTCTCTCTCGGCACCGTCTTCCGGATTCTGGCCACTGGTGCTTGCTACTATCTGGCGACGCGAACCGCCTGGGTGCTGACTTTTCCCGACAGCAAGGTATCGCTTTTCTTTCCTCCGCACGCGGTCCTCGTTTCCATCCTGCTGCTCGTCCCCACCCGGCATTGGTGGGCCTACACGCTCGCCGCCGGTGCCAGTCACTTCTTCGCCACGCAGCAGGCAGATTGGCCGCCTCTCTATGCATTGCAAGCCGAGGCTTTCGATGCCGTGAAGAATCTCTTGGCGGCCGCCGGGATTCGCACGTTCATCAAGTCCCGGTTCCATCTCATCAGCCTTCGCGAAGCCGTCATTTTTGTCCTGATCGGGGTGATCATTGTTCCTGTTGGGACTGCGTTCTGGGGAGCCGCCTTTACCGTCTCCAATGGCTTTGGAACTCAGTACTGGGTCGAGTGGCGCAATCTCAGCATCTCGAATGGAGTGACGGTGATCGTGCTGGTGCCGGTCATCCTGATTGGCGTCCACCACCTCTTCACAAAGCGGCTCAAAACCCCACCCAGGCGCATTCTGGAAGCATGCTTCCTTGCTGTGGGCATTCTCGCGGTCGGATTCATCGCCTTCTATCGGTCGCCTGCGGGACCGCACGCTTCGCCCGCGCTCCTCTATGCACCCGTTCCCCTGCTCATCTGGGCGGCTCTCCGCTTTGGGCTTGGAGGCATCAGCGCCTCCATGCTGGTCATCACGATCCAGGCGATCTGGGGAACGATGCAGGGACGCGGGCCGTTCCTGACGCAATCCCCCTCGGAAAACGCACTGGCCCTGCAGTTGTTCCTGCTGATGGCGGCCACTCCATTGTTGTTGCTCGCGGTCGCCATCGATGAGGAAAGACGGTCGAAGGAGGCGTTGCGCGTCAGCGAGGAGCGCAGGAGCCTGGCGGTGGAGAGCGCACAGCTGGTGCTGTGGGAGTGGGATGTGGCGAACGACAAGGTCTGGATAACGGACGAAGGACGGAAGCTCTTCGGCTTCGATCCGGGCGAACCCGTTCAGTTTTCCAACATCGCCGGACGCGTCCATCCCGACGATAGCGCCGTGCGTGCGAAAGCGATCCAGCACGCGCTGGAGACTGCCGGTTCTTATGAGGCGGAGTATCGCATCATCCTGCCCGATGGCTCGGTGCGATGGATCGCCGGGCGCGGCCGCGCAAGCCCCGCTGTACATGGCGCACCTCCGCGAATACTCGGCGTCTCGATGGACATCACGCGCCAAAAGCAGGCTGCTGTGGAGGCGCAGCTGCAGCGGGAGGAGCTGGCGCATCTTTCCCGAGTGGCCACCCTGAGCGCGCTCTCGGGTTCTCTCGCGCACGAGTTGAGCCAGCCACTCGGCAGCATCCGCAACAATGCACAGGCGGGCCAGCAATTCTTGTCGCAGGACGCGCCCGACCTCGTCGAGCTTCGCGCCATCTTCGCGGACATCGTCAGCGCGGACCGCCGCGCCGGAGAGATCATCGAGAGCCTGCGCATCATGCTGCGCCGCGGCGAGGTCGCGCTCCAGCCGGTGAGTGTGAAAGAGAGTCTCGACGAACTGCTCCGCCTCACCCGCAGCGATCTCATTGTGCGCGGTGTCTCCGTCTCGAATCTCACCACCGGCGAACTTCCCCCGGCCATGACGGATCGCGTGCAACTCCAGCAGGTCCTTCTCAACCTGATCGTGAACGCGTGCGATGCCATGAAATCGAATCCACCGGGAGACCGTCTCCTCACGATCACGACTTTCGTCGCGCAGAACGAGATGCGCATCGGCGTGCTGGACTGCGGAGTCGGTTTGCCGGACGACGTTGAGAAGTTGTTTCAGCCGTTCCACACCACCAAGGATGGCGGCTTGGGCATGGGCCTTTCGATCTGCCGCACACTGGTGACCTCGCACGGAGGGAGGCTGTGGGCGGAGCGCAGGGCCGAACGCGGTGCCGCGTTCTATGTCGCGCTGCCTCTCGTCAAGGAGGACGCACGATCGACGCGGCCACCAACGACATCGTCGACGAACCCTTCCGAGACCACCAGCCCTACGGACGGTTCCTCGAAAGTCATCGAGGCATTACCGCCACACGCCGCCTACCCCGTCGTTGCAGCGGGCGCGCCCAAAGCGGCGCGCCGCTGAACGCCAAGTCGTTAGATGGCCATCAAGAGGCGGGGAGTCTCGAGGTCGGACGCAGTCTTGTCGTGGCCACGCAATCGGAGGCGAGGATGAATCCGCGCGAGTCAGAGGCAGACCCCGCAGCTGCAAAGAGTCGACGAACGGCGGGCGGATGGTTCTACGTGAGCGTCATCTTGCTGATCATTCTCTTGAACCTGGTGTCGTTCGCTCCGTCGCTCGTCGACGGCTCCACGCGGACGGTTCCGCTCCCTCTGGCCTCCGTCGATCTCACTCACACGCTCATCCACCCCGTATCGCTATGGGGCGCGATCGGCGTGTTTACGTGGCTGACCGTGTTCTTCGTCGTGATCGTGCCGACGTCCGCGTGGCGAGACTTCGCGGCCTGGAGTGTTCGGTAGGGAAGGGCGCCTCGGTCCGCGGCTCATTCACGGCGTTAGGCCGATCCGATGACTGACGCTGAGTACAGTTCCGCCGAAGTCGATGGGCACGTGATCGCCTACAGGCAGGCGGGGCAGGGCGCAGCACTAGTACTCCTGCATGGGTTTCTCTCTGATTCGCGCTGTTGGCAGGGCCAACTCGCCGGGCTATCGGATCGCTTCAGGGTCGTGGCATGGGATGCACCGGGCGCTGGGTCGTCCTCGGATCCGGCCGAGCCTTTCACGACCGCGGATTATGCCCGCTGCCTCGCCTCCTTCCTTGACGGAATTGGCATTGGACGCGCGAACGTGGTCGGTCTGTCGTGGGGCGGCATCCTTGCGCAGGAGTTCTTTCGCCACTACCCCGAACGTTTGTGCTGTCTCGTCCTGGCTGACACGTACGCTGGTTGGAGGGGCTCTCTCCCTGAAGCGGTTTGGAAGGAGCGGCTCGCCAACTGCCTACGAGACGCAATGGGGCCGCCAGACGCCCTGATCGCCAAGTTCGTTCCAGGGCTGTTCACCGACGCTGCCCCGCAAAGTCTACGCGACGAGATGTCGGCAATCGTCTCGGACCTCCACCCGATCGGCTTCCGCTTGATGGCGTTATCGTCCGCCGAAGTCGACACCCGAGATCTCCTGCCGAAGATCGATGTGCCTACGTTGGTGCTATGGGGCGATGACGATCGTCGCAGCCCGATGCAAGTCGCGGAGCAGCTTCACGCCGCCATCCCCGGCGCCGAGCTGGCGATCATTCGCAACGCCGGTCACGTGAGTAACATGGAGCAACCTGAAGTTTTCAATGGACACATTCGACGATTTTGCCTGCAATGCGACGCGGCCTGACATGGCGTTGAAGCTCCCGGTCACCTGCGGTGCCTGCAGGTTAACGCTTCGCCGTTAGGCCGCCACCGTCTCCAGGCTTGTTCGATTCTCCTTCGTTCAACACCACGCCCTCACCCAACCGATGTCCATCTCACGCCGGCTCTTCCTGACGCACGCCAGCGCCGCGACCGCCCTGTCTGTAGTCGGCGGGCATACTGCGCGCTCACTCGCTTTCGGGGATGCCACTCAGCAATCGCCATTAGACCGCCGCACTGGTCGTGCCGAGAAAGCGCCGTTCCCCTACGTCGACGGCCTCTCAAGGGGGTCGCTGATTCCGGCGGTATGATCGGCATCTTCATGATGTCATTTTGGTTGACAGAAGATCCTGTACCCACCGTCGAGTCATACCTTCGCCAGATCGCACACGTGATCAAGATTGGCGGCATCGATGCTGTCGGTATCGCGAACGACTTCGGTATTGTAGGAGCCACGGCGGCCAACGAGCCCGGCATGACCAACGAGAAGATGGCGCGTAGTTATGACAGGTGGTGGGACGGCGTCGCGCGAGAAGGCGTGCTGGGGTTTGATAAACGTCCCATGCACGTCGTGATTCCAGAGCTGAATGACGTGCGGCGCGCTTTCAAGATTCACGCAGCGCTCGAGCGTGCAGGCTACAAGGCCGCAGCGATCGAGAAGATCATGGGCGGCAACTGGGTCCGACTACTCACGTCTACGCTGGGATAGCAATGCCGGGTCGAAAGTGCGGCTCGCCGGGCGGCCTAACGAACGCTGAACGTGACGAGCGATCTGCGGATGGCGCGGGGCTGCGCCTCGCGCTTGTATTGATTCGTTCTCAAGGCAGATCGGCGTTAGGCACCACATCTGACTTCGGTACATGGACGCGTCTCGGATGAATAGCTGGCAAGCGAGAGCATTCAGCCGCGCCATTCGCGCGATCGTCCGACGCCCGAGCTGGGGACGCGAACATGCCCTCGCAGTACGCGCGCGTCGAGTCCTTGGAGCGCCGCCGGCGTATGGCTGGCTTGCCACCGTGGGCTTAGCGCGGAGGGCGTGTCGAAGCGACGGGGTGCGCGGTGAGTGGCTCACGCCCCGCACCCTACGGCCGGGAGTCGTCTTCTATGTCCATGGCGGAGGGTTCGTCTCATGTTCGGCGGCGACGCACCGACCGATCGCTGCCGCTCTCGCTCGACTGACGCAGCGGCGTGTCTTCAGCGTCGACTATCGCCTGGCACCCGAAGCCCGGCTGCCGGCCGCACATGAGGACGTCGCGGCGGCGTATCAGTCGGTGATCCGCTCCGGCGTGCATTCGTCGGAGATCGCGCTCGTCGGAGACTCAGCGGGCGGGAATCTGGTGTTGAGCTTGGCCGTGCAGCTCCGTGATCACGGGGCGGCCGCAGCGGCGTGCATCGCCGTCTTCTCACCCTGGACCGATCTGACGGGCCGGAGTCCGTCCGTGCACACGAACGCTAAGCGCTGTGCAATGTTCCACCCCGAGAACATGCACGATTTCGCGGCAGCTGCCCTCGGAAGCGGGCAACCTGACAAGCCCCTCGTGTCACCCGTGTACGCGGATCTACACGACTTACCGCCAGTGCTTCTGCACGTCGGATCGACGGAGCTCCTCCTGGACGACGCGAGACGCGTCCACGACCGGATTCGCCGGAGCAACGGTGAGTCGTTGCTCCGCGTGTATGATGACGTGCCGCACTGTTGGCAGATGCTGTTTCCATTTGTCCCCGAGGCGATCGCGTCGCTGCGGGAAACCGCCACGTTCATCGACGCCGCCTTGGGCAGCGCTGGGCACTCGCGCCGTGTTGCCTAACGACGGTACGCCCAACGTCGAACAGAAGCCGGACGCGAGTTAGGGCACGCGTTATGGCGCCTGCGAAGTCGCCGCCCCGCCATGTCCTCCGCCGCCAAGCAGTTGCTCACGGCGTCCCGGGAACGAGCAAGGGCGGCGACGGCCAGGAACGTCGACCGCACAACGCGGATCCTGGCGAGGCGGCCGTGATTACTGTTGTCGCAGGGCGGGCATCGGGATCGGAACATTCAAGGCCGTAGCCCCCGCTCCGACGCCATTCTCGCATGTATTGGGCGGCACCGTCCCGACACCTCGCGTGGAGGGTCGTTCCGCGGCCCAGAACATGTAGCCGAGCATGCCCGGGGTGACCCCCGCTCCGTTGGGAAGCACGCCCTCCGCGAAGCTCCGCGTCGCGGACTGCAACGATTTGGCGTAGTTGACGCACTCGGCCAAGACCTTGCTGCCTTCGGCGATGTACAGGCTGCCGGTGAACTTTGCCGGCGCCAGGGGCGGAATCGGCGGCGCATACTGCGGCTTGCCGTCAACGTGTTCCTGCCAGTTCGCCATTGCCGCCGTGGCCGTCGGTTGCCTTGCCGGGACCATGGCGTTCGCGTAGTCCAGCACCGGCACGTCCGTCCGGAGCCAGGCCGCCGTCGCCTTGGTAGTCAGGCCGATCAGCCAGCGATCCCCCGCCGCCAGGTCGATCGTCAGCCGGGCGGGGTGACTCGCGCCCGTCGGGTCATAGGGATGCACCGAGCGGTAGGCGTCGATGAAAGCCTGCATCCGGGTCGTGTCCGGCCGGCGACTCTCTTCGTAATCGATATCGATTCCGACACCCAGCGTTTGGGCGACCTCCGCCGCGTTGAGCCCGAGCTGAGTCGCATTCTCGGCAAGCGCCTGATTCCAGGCGGACACGTACGTGATCCCGCCAATCGAGAGCATGACCCTGATGCCACGAGACTTGAAGTAGTTGACGATCGCCGGCGTCATCCCGCGCGGGATCCCGTTCAAGGTCTGGGCGTCGGTGGTCTTCTTGAGCAGACGGTATGGGTGGACGAAGCTCAGCACGACCAGATTGACCGACGGCCGGCCGTCACCCCGATCTACCAGCCAGTGGTTCATGTTGTCGAATTCGGTCAGGTTCCGCTCCGCGGCCCAGGTGCAGAAATCGTTGCTGCAGTGCCAGGAGCCATAGACCTGAATCGGGGTCGCGGCCAGGCCGATCGCGGCCGGGCCGATCGCGGCCACCGCCACCAATGGAGGTGACTTCGGTTCCGGTGGCATGGGGTCGGTGCACCCGGTCGAGAGCACCGCGAGGACGAGCCAACCCAGGTCGCGCACTTGCACAGGGAAGCTCCTTGGTATGAGACAGGAGAACCGGATTCGGGAAACGGGACCACGATGATGCACCTCGAGCTGTTCAACCCGCCATAGACGGCTCGCTACTTCCAGGCTCTCCCGTCGGCCAACCCATTCTTCGCGGAGACAAGCGATGTCAGAAATCTTGGC
>Ga0075421_100008800_pt1 | contig 12431 bp, 12 predicted proteins | sample SoiMetdeltSBSDD5_FD_75292 | JGI IMG/M metagenome (GOLD analysis project Ga0075421, IMG submission 75292) | Bulk soil microbial communities from a Populus tree surrounding site in Tennessee, USA - Soil MetaG P. deltoides SBSDD5 | ecosystem: Environmental > Terrestrial > Soil > Tree plantation... | reverse complement strand
CCACCTTTGAAGTCGTACTCTCCGTTTCCTTGCGCATCCAAGACGAGGGAAACGACTACGCCACCTTCCTCGTATTCCCAATCACCGGCTAGGACCTGACGATCCTCGACATCCAAAGTTTCACTCGTTGTAGGAACAGTCTGTTCAGTGGACCCCCGTGTCGGTCCATGACCACAGGCTGTGATGAGCGTCCCTCCTAACACGAATCCCAATACTAATAGCGCTTGCATCCCATAAGCCCGCTTCTGATCTGTCCAAATCTGATACGTCATCACTTCTCCGTTCATCCGTTTGAAACCGGCTTTCTAGACCACGAAATTCTGCGCACGCTCGTTTTAGATACCATGGATCTGAGCGTCGAACAAGACTAGTTGAATTCCTAGCTGCACCTTGAAGCCTGGCAAGACATATTGCGCGGAAGCACGAAGGGACCATTCTTCGTTGTATTCTATGGGGATTCAGACCACAGATGCCCTCAAGGGGACAACTGTTCCATCCGCCGGCAAGCTTCGAGCAGGTCATTATCCGTCTTTGCAAAACAAAAACGCACATACCGATGTCCTTCCGGCCCTGAAAAAAAGGCTTCACCCGGAACTCCGGCGATACCGGTTTTATCAAGTAGGTACATGGCCCGATCTTTCCCGGTTGCACCCGGCAGCTGCGCGACATCCGCTAGAACATAATAGGCCCCTTGGGGAACAGATGGCACGAGTCCGGCTTGTCGAAGCGACCGGCAGAATTGATCCCGTTTTCGTTCGTATTCACGAGCCAGATCGGTATAAAAGGATGGCGGGAGTTCTTGCACTCCGACTGCCACACCGAACTGCAACGGGGCCGGCGCGCAGACATATAGGAGATCGTTCATCGCCCCGATCAATTGTGCCCATTGTGGACTGGCCACGCTGTACCCGATGCGCCAGCCGGTGATACTAAAGGTTTTAGAATACCCACCGATTGTAATCGTCCGATCTCGCATTCCGGGCAGCGACGCCAGACTGATATGTCGGCGACCATCAAAGAGGAAATATTCATAGATCTCATCCGTCAGCACGAAGAGATCGTGTTCCTGTGCCAATTGGCCGATCCATTCCAACTCTTGACGAGTGAATACTTTGCCGGATGGATTTCCAGGTGTGTTCACCACGATCGCCTTGGTCCGACTTGATATGAGCTGCGCGAGATCTGCCTTCGTAAACACCCAATCCGGCGCATGCATCCGCATCACACGCGGAACCGCCTCTACGGCGAGAATGGCACTCATGTGATAGCCGTAGTACGGCTCGAACACGATCACCTCATCACCCGGATTGAGCAGTGCCAAACAGGCGCAATGGAAAGAACCGGTCGCGCCTGCGCTCACCGTGATCTCCGTTTCGGGATCCGCAGAGAGACCGTTGTAATCGGCTAATTTCTGAGCGATCGCCGTACGGAGTTCGACGAGTCCGTCATAGCGCGTATAGGTATTGATTCCTTGCACGATGGCCCGCTCTGCCCCCTGTGCGACGACTGATGGCACCCCGGTATCGCAGACCCCTTGTGCCATGTTGAGCCCCTTGATTCGTGCGCAGGCCTGTGTCATGGCTCGAATCTCAGATTGGGCCAATCGTGTCATCCGTTGATTAGGTTCGCGGGACATTGCCTGTTCCTTTCATCTCAATTTTCACTGTCATCAGAATTCTACACGAAACTCAGATTTCTGCGGATACAGCACAAGGTGATGGCCTGCATAGAAAATGTTCGGCACATGCTTCTCCTTCCCGATCTGAATGATCCGTGACGCTTGTTCCCCGCCATGGCAAAGTCTAGAATTCCTACGATCCAACGTGCCCTAGGACGCACAACCGTTGGTATCACTACAAAGGAGTATCACTATGGCGAAGGGAGCACAAGTCCGCATTGCCGCACTGCTACTGCTCTCGCTTGTCGCCAACGGCTGCACGGAAACCGTCTATCGCGGCATGAACGATCCGGCACGAGATGCATGGCAGCGCCCTCATGCCGTCATCCAGTCGCTTGACATCGCTTCAGGCTCGCGTGTCGCCGATCTGGGAGCCGGCGGCGGCTACTTCACCTTTCCGTTAGCCCAGGCTGTCGGACCCGAAGGAAAAATATATGCCGTGGATATCGATGAGCGGAGCCTCCACGTGATTCGGGAGGAAGCTGCCAAGCGCGGCGGACTTCCCTCCAATGTCGACCTGATTCTAGCGTCGCCCGAGGATCCGCGCCTTCCACAGAACGGTGTAGACCTCATCTTCACATGCAATACATATCACCATCTTTCGAATCGAGCTGTGTATATCAGGTCGCTGGCCAGGTATTTACGTCCAGGCGGGCGCCTTGTCATCATTGATTACACGCCGAGTGGATGGGCTTGGTTGTTCGGGCACGCGACGGCCAAGGACACCGTGCGTGAGGAACTTGCGGCCGCAGGCTATCGACTCGTCCAGGACTTCCCGATTTTGGAGAAACAGCACTTCCAAGTCTTCTCGGTATCCGTTCCATGAGCCTGCCCTTGTCGGGCCATACGACCGGCATTACGTGGTTTACAGCCGCATGCCTGCTTATCAGTAATATCGTCGGTGGAGGCATCTTCACCGTCACCGGCTATTTGGCGCGCGATCTCGGTGATCCTGGACTGATTCTCGTTCTGTGGTGCGTAGGGGCTGCAATCGCCTTGGCCGGCGCCCTGTCCTACAGCGAGCTCGGCGTGTCGTTCCCCGACGCGGGGGGAGATTACGTGTACCTGCGTCGAGCCTATGGACCGCTGATGGGATTTCTGAGTGGATGGGTGTCGTTCACCGTCGGATTCGGCTGCGCGATTGCCGCCTCGGCGGTCAGCTTTTCCACCTATGCCCTCCGCATGATCCCCGGTACCCAAGACACTCCCGCTCACTCTTTTCTGGCGCTCGTGCTGGTCTGGACCCTGACGGCACTCCATGCTCGAGGTGTTTCTACAGGCGGACGGGTCCAGCGTATACTGACCACGACAAAGATCACAGCCCTTCTGGTACTGATCCTCGGAGGATTGACAGTCGGCACCGGCAATTGGTCCAACCTCTCTATTCATGCAGGCGGCCCGGCCCCTACAGGTGGAATGGTCGGTGTGGCTCTCATCTTCATTTTTTATACCTATTTGGGCTGGAACATTATCGGATACATAGCCGGCGAAATAACCAATGCTATTCGCACCATTCCAACCATCATCGTCGGGGGCACGGGCTTCGTGGCTCTGCTCTATCTGCTCATCAATCTCGTCTATTTTTACGCCCTGCCGGTCACTATACTGGGGGAGCCACCCGTTCTTCCGGTCGCGGAAAAAGCAGCTGCCGCATTGTGGGGCTCCGGCAGCGCGCGACTCCTGAATGGCCTCCTCTGCATTTCGATCGCAGGAGGCGTCAGTGCCATGGTATGGGCGGGCCCTCGTATCTATTGGGCGATGGCACAAGACGGAGTCTTCAGTCCCTTCTTCTCCCGGCTCGACACGACCACCGGCGCGCCGGTCCGTGCCATCGTCCTGCAGAGTGTCTGGGCCTCCGTGCTGATCATATCAGGCACATTCGAGCAGCTGGTTGTGTTTGGCGGATCCGTGCTCGCGTTCTTCACCGCCATGACGGTGGCGGCACTCTTCATATTGCGGTGGCGGTATCCTGACATGGCCCGTCCTTATCGCGTCCCGCTCTACCCAGTCGTTCCGGGCCTGTTCGTGATATTCATGCTGAGCCTGGTCATCGCGAGCGCCACGCAACGGCCCTATGAGGCGCTCATGGGGCTGTGCACGGTTGTGATCGGCATGCTTCTCTATTGGTTCTTCTTTAAGAAGACCCTTCCGGCATAGACCACAATCCTTTCAAAAACGAAGAGATGAATCACTGAATAGGCATCATCGTGCGGGATAACTGGTCGGACAGTCTGCCCTTATGCTCTACGGGTGACGCCTCCTGCGCTTCCACGAACCCCTTCTGGACGCGCAACACTCTCTCTACATAGACCTGCGTGCTTTTCAGCGGCGGAACGCCGAGATATTGCATGACTCTCCCTTCGCCTGCATGATACGCCGCAAGCGCGAGGCGCATGTCTCCGTGAAAGCGGTCGAGCAGCCGGCGAACCTCCGCCGCACCGGCCCGTATATTCTCGCCGGGATCGAAGGGATCAAGGACATGCAACGCCGCTGCCGTCAGCGGCATCAACTGCATGAGTCCTCTCGCACCTTTCGGCGATACCGCCGTGGGATTGAAGTTGGATTCAACCTGAATGATGGCTCGGAGTAAGGCTGGATCGAGTCCATAATACTCTGCATAGCCCATGATAAAGCGCGCGATTTCCATCTCCATGGCGGATAGATCGCCGGACAACTCGGGGGGATCATCAAGATACAGAAGGGACGGATATGTCACGAACAAACCGATGAAAATGGCCAATACACCCATGCTTCGCAACACGAGGGCTAGAAGCCAGCGTTGGTGAATAACCATACGGATATCGCGCGTGATAGTTCTGATATGAGATTTCAGGGTCTTTTCAGAGATGTAGGACAAAGTCTCAGAGTCGGCAAAGAATTTCGCTTTTTGTGCAGGGTTTGCGGCCAACTCACTGAGAGAAAGAAGATCGAGACTGCTTATCCCGATGCGGCGCCTTCCCAGGAAGGAATACCTGGTCGAGGATTATGCGGCTGGTTGTGGAGATTTTAACTGCGGTCGGACTCGCGGAACCAACCGATTCTTGGATTGTTTTCCCTGCTCAACTCGTTCTCTGATCTTGAAATTGCGGTAGTATCGAAGCACCTTGTGTACATAGAGACGGGTTTCTCTGATTCTCGGAATATGCCCGCCTTTCACGCGATGGATCCCGGCATTATAGGCTGCGACAGCCATTGGGACATCGCCATCATAGACCACCAGCAAATGCCGGAGCTGCCTGGCTCCGCCGCGGATGTTCTGGATCGGATCATAGGGATCGACCACACGGAGGTGAGCCGCTGTCGCCGGCATCAACTGCATCAACCCCACGGCACCTTTGCGCGAGACCGCTTCCGGTCGAAAATCCGATTCGGCCTTGATGACCGCCCGCAGCAACGCCGGTTCGAGTCGGTACCGTTGGGCGTAGAAGTTGATCGCTCGACGAATCTCTTGCTTCGAATATCGTGGTCGGTTATCTCCGTCCGGGTTGGCTACCGGCGGGGGCAGCAAGACCAGAGTGAAACAAAGCAGAGTACTCCAGAAGGGGAGCCCGATCCGTCTCAGTGTTGCCTTGCCGTGAATGGTGACTGGCTGCGTGATGATAGGCCCTCCTCCTCGATGCGTGTGTCGCACCAGAGGAGGACAACTTCCATGCCATACATCTCGTCTCCAACTACCCGAAGAACCACGGTTCCTTCATTCTTGACAGGAGTGTACCTCACAGTCTGTGTACAGACTTGTGAACTTGCGGCGGTTTTTGAACTGGAACGAGGAAGAGTGAGGGACTAGCAGCAATCCGGATACCGAAAGCAATCGACGACGCGGTCGTTGACTATGCCGGTGACTGCATGAAGGCATAACAGATGGTCGAACCGACAAATCGGAAGCCACGCCGCTTCACATCTTTGCTCATGGCATCGTCCTCCAGGATCTAATCGATCGTGGCTGGATACGCACATTCTACTTCGACGGATACCTTGGTCTTACGGAGACCGGCGCTCGGCCATTACTCGCGCCGGGCGCCCCAGACCTCTTCAAGCCTCTTCACGCGCCCACAGTTGTACTTGTAGAACTTATACCGTATCGGATTCTTTTTATAGAAATCTTGATGGTACTCTTCTGCCGGAAAAAATTCGGATGCCATGAGAAGCTCCGTGACGATCGGCTGTGTGAACCGTTTCGATTGCTCGATGGTTCGCTTCGAGTCTTCGGCAAGTCGCTTCTGCTCGTCATTCTGATAGAAGATCGCCGACCGGTATTGTGAACCATGGTCACAAAACTGTGCGTTCGGCGTCAATGGATCGACGTTGTGCCAGAAGGCATCGAGCAGTCTGCCGTAGCTGACTCTGGCGGGATCATAAAGGACCTCTATCGATTCTGCATGACCGGTTCCGCCTTCGGATACCTGCTCATAGCTTGGACGGGGCACGCGCCCCCCCATATACCCGGACGTGACGGACACGACGCCCTCAACCTTTTCGAACGCTTCTTCCATGCACCAGAAACATCCTCCGGCAAAATGTGCCTTGAGAGGACCGGAAGGGTCGGCCGCCAGACCGAATGAAGCGGCCATCAAAAAGCCCAGCACCAAGATTCCCAGTAAAACTGGCCTGCTTCCTTGTCGCGTATTCATAGGACATCCCTCCTGCCTGGTTGTTCGTGCGGTCACCGCGCAACATCTGACAGCCGCCGGCCTATAGGCCCGGTCGAACAGGACCTCGCTCTCTCGAATACTACGGAGCAGTAGCTTGCGTGGATGCTTGCGACCTGCCTGTGTCGGACCCCTTCCTGCTCACTGATATGAATCATCGACGGTCAGTTTTGCCGCCGCCTCTCTAGTCCTCTGAATCCTCTACACATGCAACTCTTTCCTGATGCGTTGAACAATCTCCCGGGGGCGCAGGGCAATGTCGACGGTGAAGACCCCATGTGGTTCCTCAAGCGTGTCAAATTGACTGGCCAGAAGTTCTTCGGGCATGAAATGTCTCGGCCGCTGGATCAAGCGCTTCTGGATCAATGCGTACGAGCCTTTCAAATAGACCAGCCGGACGCGCGACGGATCAACGAGCAATTGTTCACGATACGATGCCTTGAGCGCGGAACAGGCCAATACAACTTCAAGGTCTTCATCGAGCCACTGTGCGACCCGCTCCCTCAGCGTGAGCAGCCATGGCTGCCGGTCCTGTTCGGTCAGGGGCATCCCACGCCGCATCTTCTCGATGTTCGACGCCGAGTGAAAATCGTCTGCGTCAAAGAACGACCAGCCTAACGTCTCGGCCAGTCTGGTCCCGATGGCGGTTTTCCCCGATCCGGACACTCCCATCAGAATGATGATCATATCTCTCTTCTCACAAGACTGCCCGTAACCTCGTACTCTCTCTGCACTGTTCCGCGAAATGTTCTGTGTCGGTGCGTGTTCTCCGTCGATCGGCTTCGTGTAGCCGCCGCGATAACTCTCCTGCCTCCGGTAAACGGGGAGCAGAGCAACCGGGCTGAAATGGGACGAAAATGGGTCAATGAGAACCGATCGGCGGCAGGTCTGAGACGAGCGCCTTCGGTGCCGATTCATAGAGGGCCAGCGCCTCAGGCATCCATTCTGTCAGCTGCTCGATGCGCGTGCCATGGCTCGGATGCGTGGACAGGTATTCGGACGGCTGTTGTCCTCCTATGGCCTCCATGCGTTCCCACACTCGAACGGCCTCTCGAGGATCATAGCCTGCCCCTGCGGCAAACAACAGCCCGATGTAATCGGCCTCCGACTCGTGCTTGCGGCTGAAAGGCAGGAGGACGCCGACTTGCGCGCCCAGTCCCAGGGCTTGCATCGCCATCCCTCCGGAGTTCGGATCGATCCCGGAGGTGGACAATCCAATCGCCGCGCCGATCAATGCAATCTGGGTGGTGATCCCCTGGCTCATCCGCTCTCCACCATGTCTGGCCAGCGCATGCACGACCTCATGCCCCATGACCGCCGCTAATCCCGCTTCGCTTTTTGCCACGGGAAATAGACCGGTGTACACGGCGATTTTTCCGCCCGGCAGAGCGAACGCATTCGCTGTCTTATCGTCTTTGATGACGTTGACCTCCCACTCGTAGCTGTTTGCCGCCTCGGCATACTTCGATCGCTTGGCGACCTCGATGATACGGTCGGCCAAAACATCGCTTCGTCCGGAGATGCGCCCACCAGCACAACCGGTTTGCCTGCCTTGAGGGCCAGCGCCACCTCCGACACGGTACCGGATCCCGTCAGCCCGCAGGCCACGACCACATGACTCGACATCACATTGACATTGTTCCGGGCATTTCCCATTTCCGTTATGATCACCAGATCAACATATTGGGAGACTCGACCACGGGCAGATGGAAGGACGCCGACGGTCAGGCTTCCCGGCACCTGCTTGGCGCCGTAGCTCGCGGCATCCATCACGCCGACATCGCGTCCACCGGTCAACACAACCCATTCCCGCCGCGCAATGAGCTCGCCCAGCAAGCGGGCGTTTTCCAAATCCTTTCTTTTGGCCTTTGCGGGGCCCATCACACCGACGATATACCGCATAGCTCCTACCGGCGCTGAGGGGTTGGTTCACGAGTATTGAACCCGATCTTCAAGACGGCCGCGCAGCGTCCTCAAAAGACCGAATGGCTTCGTCGTGATTGAATGCGTAGACCAGGCGAATGCTCTGATCGAAATATTTCTGGGACGCTTCCGACCTGGTGGTGATTTCAACATGGTGCGACCCGAGACGTTCGAAGAGCGGAGGGGCTGAACCCTCCGATCCAGCCGCAGGCGTAGCAACATCCGCATGCGAGCATGACTGCGCTGTAAACAGCGATCTTGGAAATCACTGCTGGAAAGGAGAGGGAGGCTCTCATGCTGGAATCAGGCGAAGGTGAACATCGCGATGTCTGGGTCCGTCTAGTTCGATCAAGAGCACGGATTGCCAGGTGCCGAGTACCAATTGACCCCGAGCGATCGGGATCGTCAGTGACGGCCCCAGAAGAGACGAGGCCATATGCGACCAGGCATGGGAAGGATCGTGACCATGGCGAAAGCGAATGGGCGGGATCACCTTCTCTATGACCTCCAGTAGATCGTCTTCCGTCCCTTCTCCAATCTCTCCCGTGGTCAAGGCAGCCGTGGTGTGGGCGACAAAGGCAACGCAGAGTCCTTCCTGCACGTGAGCTTTGGCGATCGCAGCGTTGATCCGGCCCGTCAGATCGACCGCTTCCTTCGATTGAGTCGTCATGACTTGCAAAGCATCATTCATGGAGACAGTTCATTGTTGAAATCGAAGAGCGTTTCTCCAAGAAGGATCGGCGGCTGCAATCCCACGCGCGAGCATGCCGTGGCCGTCGGGTGTAAGCAAGAAAAAAGAATGATGCGAGAACCAATCGTTTGAATCTTGCTGCACTGTCATGCAGAAAGGTCACACTATGGAGGGCGGGAAAGCTCGGTGAAGTACCAAGCCGTCTACCAACGGAAAACACGGACTGACACAGGGGGTGTGTCAGGCGTTCAGATATGGAGTCTGCGCCTCGGCAGGAGCGCGACGTTTGGCCTTGCCCGACTTTTTGGACCGGCCGCCGGCTTTCCGGGAGGGGATGGAACGGTGAGCGGAGGACTCCGCTTGAACCGTGTCTAATTCTTTGCCTATATAGACCAACACTCGCTGCTGAGAGGACACGAGAGCCCGGAGATCTTGTAGTTGGGCATGAAGTTGCTGGAGCTGCACATCCTGGGTCACCACCTGTTCACGTAGACTATTCAACTCATTTTGCGTGGAAAGCGTGTGGTGCGCCATCCACCCCTTCAGTTCATGCACCTGGGCCATCAAGGCTCGCTGAACGTGACCAGCTCGATCCCGGAGCCTGAAGATAACTTCTCCGACGGCCAGCTCCCAGCGTGAGGAATGCACCGGCTGCTCGTTTCGGATGGTGACCGCCGTCGTGGATGGCTCAGGCTTTCCGATCCAGCGCTGCATCCATTCGGCTAAAGACAGGACTGGCGTTCCTGGCGTGGGCTCGCACCAGGCCTCGAACCGCTCCGTCATATCTTCCATCGTCACCGCAACTTTTCTCATCGCCATCCGAAGACGAGACGGTTCGAACGGATTTGGGCGCTGCTTCTGCTCCTGGGAAGGGACCAAGGAGAGGAGATTGAGAGGTTTCGATTGGAGTTTCAGCTGTTTCCGTGTCATTCTGCACGTCGTCGTTGGTGCATCAGAGCATTCGCTCAGGATACATCCGAGAAGCTCCGGTCCTTCGATCCTCCGGACAAGAAGCCGTATATCTTTTCATTACTCTTTCCACCACTCCTAAGTCAATGGTACAAAAAAGTTTTTTCGTCTCATGGCATACGCCATTTCCCCCTCAGGAGTGCTGGGTAAACCCAATATTGGCGTGAAAATCCGCTTAGCAGGAGCGCACCTGTATCCCGATCAACGCGGTACCGGGGCCGGCAGACTCAGAATCGCGTCACGCTGGAAAAATTGAAATTGTGAATTCGCATCGCCGGGACAAGCAGTTTGCCGGTTTCAGATGTCACGGCCTCGGCAGGCGCCGTGAAGGCATCAATCTGATTGAACGCACGCAAGGGACTTTCATGAAACCGGAAGTTGCGGACAGCCGTGACGATCTCTCCGTTTTCGACCAGGAACGTTCCATCCCGTGTCATGCCGGTCAGGGTCAGGTCAGTTGGGTTCACGGTGCGGATGTACCAGAAATTCGTGACAAGGATCCCTCGTTGCGTCGTGCGGATCAGATCGGACACGCGGGACCCTGCCGGCCGTTCCCCCGATAGGCATGGCGATTCCAACGTGGCGATCGGTTCGATACCGTGCTCCCGCGCGGTGAAACGGTCATACATGAGTTGCTTGAGAACCCCGCCTTCGATCCACACCGACTCCGTCACCGGCAACCCATCGGAGGTAAAGCCGGAGCCGAGCAAGTCTGCATGGTCCGGTTGATTGCGCAACGTCAGCCGACGGTCGATGATGCGTTGACCCAGTTTTCCCACGAACGGACTCGTACCCTTATCGAAGGATTTTGCATCCAGCATCCACAGCATCCAGCTCAACAACCCTGCGACTGCCGCCGGTTCAAGAATCACGGTGTACCGGCCCGCCTCGAGTTCCTTCGGCTCATCTGCCCCCCGCTTAGCCTTCTCGATCGCCGTGAGCGTCCGCTCTTGTACTTTTAGATGATCGATCGAACGGTGGGCCGCTGCCGCCCACCCGGTGGCATCGTCCGCTTGAACCGTGAGACTGAATCGTGCCTCCGTCCGCTCCTCGTATGCCAAAAGTCCCGTGTTCGCTGCGACTCCCACGGCCGTCAACGAAGACGACACGGTGCCGGCTGAATTCAGATTTTCCATCTTGCATTGACTCACCGCTTCACGGGCATATTCGAGCCGCCGTGCGGGACCTGCGACCGCCGTCTCAGGCCGGTTGGTGGGAAGACTGAGATACTGTTTCGGACCCACTGGCGGAAGATATTCGGGATCTTCCGGAGACACGCGGGCAATATGCTCAGCCCGCTTCAGCGTATCCTGAACGGCACCCGCCGTAAAGTCAGTGGTCGTGGCGGTCCCATGGCGGCGGCCGAAGGCGACTGTCACCGCCAGCGATCCTCGGCGTGTATCGACATTCTGCACGATCTGATTATTCGCGAAGCGGGTGGTACCTCCGTGCTGGTCGTACAAGGTCAGCGAGGTATGGTCTCCGGACGAATGCTCCAATACGAAATCGGTGAGAAAATGAAATTCCTCCCATCCGGTCATCTTAGGCCAGAGTTTGGATGGCTGGGTCGTCACGTCTGGGCCCCTCCTTGGATGACTTGCACCTGACGGAACCGGGCATGGGAAGCTGCGTGGGTCATCCAGCCCGATTGCCCCGGCTGGCCCTTTCCGCAGGTAATGAAACCATAGCGCCGCCGGTGCGAGCGATCCGCTATCCCGTCACAACTGTTCCAGAATTCCGGCGTAATGCCGTGATAGATCACGTCGCGAACCATGTGTGTGCGCCGGCCGTTCTCAATCAGCCAGAAAGCGTCGCCGCCGAACTGAAAATTGTACCGTCGTTGATCGATGCTGTAAGAGCCGTGGCCTTCGATGTACAGACCGCGTTTGACGTCCGATAGGAGTTCGTCGAGCGTCGCGCCTCCCGGCTCGAGTCCGATATTGGCGATCCGGACGATCGGCACGCTACTCCAACTGTCGGCTCGATTCGACCCGCGCGAGCGTCCCTCATTGATCTTGAGCGCTACTTCCCGATTCGTGCAATATCCGACAAACATGCCGTCTCGGACGATGTCCCATTTTTGGCAGGCGACCCCGTCGTCATCGTAGCCGGTGGCAGCCAGCGTCTCAGGCTCGGTATTGTCGGCCACCAGATTGACGTGACCGGAGCCGTAGCGGAAGTTGCCGCGCCGATCCGGCGTGAGAAAGCTCGTGCCGGCGTAATTGGCTTCATAACCCAGGGCTCGATCCAGTTCGCTCGGATGACCACAAGATTCGTGCATGGTCAGAGACAGATGCTCCGGATCGAGCACGAGATCGTACCGGCCCGAGTCGATGATGGGGGCCCGTACCTTTTCCATGGCCTGCGTCGCGACACGCGGCGCCTCGGCGAGAAAATTGGTCCCGGTGATGAGCTCATAGCCGGTACGCAAATGCGGGGTCGTAAATGACCTGGTGGCGAAGCGGCCGTCGTACAACCCCGTGGCGGAAAAGTCTCCCTGCACGGCGAGGAGATCGTAGTC
>Ga0075421_100008798_pt1 | contig 12432 bp, 5 predicted proteins | sample SoiMetdeltSBSDD5_FD_75292 | JGI IMG/M metagenome (GOLD analysis project Ga0075421, IMG submission 75292) | Bulk soil microbial communities from a Populus tree surrounding site in Tennessee, USA - Soil MetaG P. deltoides SBSDD5 | ecosystem: Environmental > Terrestrial > Soil > Tree plantation... | reverse complement strand
TTCTCCAGATTGAAGGCGTCGCGCGCTTTGCCCGACAGCACCAGGTCGTATGCTTTCTCGTAGTACTCATCGAGCGCGAATGATCTCACCGACTTCTCGAGGTCCGGCATCGAGTCATTAATCCCCTTGAGCAGGTAGAAACGGTCTTTTAAGCGCTCCGGAGAAACATCCGCACGTAAAGTAAGATCCTCGGTCTTAATTGGCTTGTTCGTATCTTGATACAACCGGTACGGATCATAGGCTTTACCGAGGAAACCGGCCGCACCGCCTTTGCCGATAACGTTGCTTTCCTGCAGCGGACGCGGCATCTCGACAAAAGGCAACATCACTTCCTGCGGCGGCTTCATTTTAGCAATCTGACTCCCCATGTGCGGGAAGTCGCGAGGCGACGGTGGCTCCAATTGCCCGGAAGGTGAAACCTTGTCGGGCGGATACCCCGTCATCATCTGGTAAATCGCTGCCGTGTGGTTGAAAAGTCCCGCGGGCGTGTAGCTGAGCGAACGGATTAGCGTCACCTTGTCCATTTGATTCGCCAGCAGTGGCATTGTCTCGCTTACCTGGATGCCGTCGACCTTGGTCTTTATCGCCTTGAACTCGCCTCGAATGTTGGAAGGCGCCTCCGGTTTAGGATCCCAGATGTCCAAGTGGCTCGGACCGCCCTGGAGGAAAAGCAGAATCACCGATTTGGCGTTGCCAAACGGTTTGCCCCTCGGCACCCCATTGCCCGTAGAGGCAAGGGCCTTCCACGACAAGAAGTGAGGCAGGCTCAATCCAAACAGTGTCGCACCTCCCACACGCAGAAACTCGCGCCTCGTGGGACCATCACAGCATCGAACATTGGCACCGGGGATGCTTAACATATCAACCTCCGAAGAATTCCCTCTTGATGACGGGGCAGGTCAGACGTGGCCAGACGGGTTGTCTTTGAAGTGAAACGGTCGAAACATTCACCTCGTGGTCCCCGCCGTGACCACTCTCCCTCTCGAACGGGAGATTAGCGATTAAACAGGAAGGCGTTGCTGTTCAGCAGCGCCCACATCAGATCCTGTGCTTTCTCGGCACGGTTCGGATCCTTGGTCAGATAACCTAAGCCTAGTTCAGACTCCTTCCCTTGCGGCAACCGGCCCAGCGTTGCCAGGTAAAGCTCTTCCACCAACTCCTTGTCGGGCACCTTCTCAATCACCCACCGGGCAATACGACCCTCAGGATCGGCGATCGCATTGGCTACCGTCGAACCGTTGATCAGGTTAAGCGCTTGCGACAGGTTGACATCGCTCCGTCGTTCGCATTCGCAAGCCGATTCGCGCTGAGGGCGGCCAAAAAGATCGAGGAACCCTCCCATACCCACGGTGGGATCGGGAAATTGCTGGGCCTTGAAGTTTTGAGGCACATCCTTGAGCCTTAGCGTGCTGCCCGTGGCTAGGCTGATCGCATCAAAGAGCGTCTCAGCTGGAAGTCGCCTTGGCAGTGCGTGGGAGAAGTTAGCCTCGTCGTCTTTGTTCCATTCGTTGGTGCGATAACTGAGTTGGTAAGTCCGCGAGTTGACAATCGTGCGGATGAGGTGCTGCAGATCAAAGTTGTGATCCGTAAGATCCTTCGTTAGCGCCGCCAGCAGCGGTTCGTTACTGGGCGGATTACCTGCTCGAATGTCATCCACTGGCTCGATGATGCCGCGCCCGAAAAAATAACTCCAGATGCGATTGGCCACAGCTTTCGCGAAATAGGGATTGTCCTTCGAAGTCAGCCACCGCACCAGATCCTGTCGCCGATCTTCGTCCTGTGGTATCCCTGTGGATTCTCCAAATAGGTACTTCGGAGCGACAACCCTCCCGTCCTTCGGGTGTTTTATCTGGCGCTCTTTCTCATCGCGCTTAACGTAAACAATTTCTTCCTGGCTATCCAGGCCCTCCTTCACACCGATTGCCGAGAAAAAAGCAGCCATCTGGTAATACTGATTCTGGGTCCATTGCTCGAACGGGTGGTCGTGGCACTGAGCGCAGACCATTCGGATTCCCAGAAAAACCTGAGTTGTGGTCTCCATCGCCACTTTCGGAGTCTTGGTGACACGGAAGAAGTTGGCCGGCGGATTCTCGAAGGTGCTGCCTTTAGCCGTTAGCAGCTCTCGCACCCACTGGTCATAGGGCTTATTGTCTGCAATCGATCGCCGAATCCAATCGCGATATTCCCAAACGCCCTTGTCGCCGACAAACTTGCGAGTATTCTGAAAAAGGTCGCCCCATTTTACTGTCCAATGATCGACGAATTCCGTACGAGCCATCAGCTTGTCAATCCAGCGGCTCCGCTTCAGACGTTGCTCCGCCGGGTCCGCCAGGAACCCACGGACTTCTTCCGGAGTCGGTGGCACGCCAATCAGATCCAGAGAGACGCGGCGGAGAAACTCGGCGTCACTCGCAATCTCGGACGGTAGGATCTCCACCTTCTGTAGCTTGGCATCAACGTAGCGGTCGATGTAGTTGTGCTGCGACAACTGAGTCCAGTGAAATCCGGGTCGCCCGCCCAGCACGGTCACTGTGACCGGAGCAAACCGGCCTTCGTAGCGAATGAGCAGCGCAGATTCGCCCTTCCGCAATGTATTCAGGTGGCCGTCCTGAGTCACTTCGGCGACCGTTGGTGTGTTACTGCTGTATGAAGCTTCGCGCGTCACATCGCGGGTAGAGCCATCTGCGTAATGGGCCACCACCTGCATCTGCTGCGACATCTCCGGCTTCGGCATCAGAACCTCTGCAGGCGAAACTTCAAGCTTCTTGACTTGCGACGTGGCGGGATCACCGTAGGGCGTTCCCTGGGAAATCCACTGGAGCAAGGTCTTGTAATAGCGCGAGTCGAGCTCAATACGCAACCCGCCGCCGTGAGCCACTTGCATGGTCGGCTTGGCCAAAATCAAACTGCGGGCCGGGTCAACGCGATTGATCCGCCGCCCGGAGACGTCGTGCACGAACATCTGATAGTCGAAACGCGGATCGTACCCGCGCAACGACAGCTTGAACCCATTCTTCCCCTTCGCGGCACCATGGCAAGGGCCAGAAGTGCAACCTACCTTGTTGATGATAGGCATGACGTCGCGAACAAACGTGATGCCGTGCGGTTGCTCGAGTCCCTCAATCGAGACGGGCAACTCCACCTGCAACCCTCGGTCCTCGATCCTGACCCGAGTCTCACCTTCCTTGACCGGGGCGAGGAATCCATCCGCATCGATTTGAATTTTGTCATCGAGCGTCGTGAACTTGGCGCTCCGCGAAAGGTCAATTTCGCCACCGCCAGCAAGCTTTCCCAGAACCAGAACCCGGCGGGAATCGTGGGCACCGGAGAGGACCAGTTTTGAAGGGAGGATCCTGAGCTCGATCACCTGATTCGGATCCTTATCTTTCGGCCCGGGCATCGCGTTCTTGGATGGAAGCTGCTTGGCGTCTTGGGCAACAAAAGTGACCGAGAAAGTCATTGGTGCTAAAAAGGCCACTAGCAATCTGCGGAGCGACATTGATTGGCTTCTCCTGAAAGTTTTCTCTTTGGACCTGCAGCACACACTCTGACCTTGCTGGCAGGAGTTGCGACCTGCCTTCAACTTCTTACTTCGACTCTGCCAATTTGGCAAGTCAGGCTGGGCAGATGTCCAGCACCTTACTTTATGTCTAGCACCTTACTTTGATGCTGAAACAGCGGAGCCGGGCACGACTATCAGTTGTGCCTTTAGATCCGGGATTTTGAATTCTTGTTTGTCCCTTCGCTCCGGCACAGTTGCAGAGGAAGACAACCGCACTTCAAAAGTTCCCGGCCGAGCGTCCTGCCCTGCTTCAATGGCAATCCGAAAATTGTTTTGATCTGCGGGAACAACCACCTCAGGACAAATAACCTGATCGGGAGGATCCTCCACTTTTACCTTGACGACGGCTGGAAAATCAGCCTCCCGCTCCACTTTGCCAATCAATTCAACTTTCCCCCCTTTTTGGACTTCCATCCTTTCTGTGAGCAATTGGAGGCGGTACCCGGGGACAATCTCAACAGTGACAGCGGGCGAGGTGATGACGCGCTCCGCCTTCCCACCGACAACCTGGGAAGCATCGATGACAAGATCAAACTTGACAGGTGGAGTGGCAAAGGTAGTAAGGATGTGGAAAGTACCCTCCTCCATGTACTCCGTGCCTTCTGGACGGCGAAGCACGCGAAGATCCTTGATCGATGCAGGCTGGCGAGGATTCTCGACCCGAATGGGCCCAGCAACTTGCGAGCTTTTCACGAGCTTCCAGGCCAATGAATAGTCGCCGCCTTGAACGATTCGCACGTGGCGTTTTGGAAGCTCAATCTTGAGCGGGACTGGCTTCACGGTCGCCGCCGGTAGGTCTGGACCCAGCCACGGCGCTTTGAACGACTTCTGCCGCGTGCCCCGAATGGCCTGGACCATCCCTGGCGCGCTGGCCAATTTACGAATAGGAGCGTCTGCTGCGACCGATTCCGCCCACACTGCCAAAGAAAACGAGCGGATCTTGGCGTCAGGCTTGGCTGTTAACGTAAGATACCCCGGGGCAAACGCCCGTCGATCTTCGGGAGGATTCAGCTCCGCCGGGATATTCCCTCCTTCCTGAACAACGTCCTCCGGCAGGTCCGGGATTGTCAGGCGAATAGGCCCGTCAAAACCACGACGGCTCACCAACACTTCCACGGCGGCCGAACCATTCAATGGAATGTTGACGTACGGCGTGATGAGTTCCACATTGAAATCAGGCGGCTGCGGTGATGCCGTCAGACGGTAACCAAAATTGGGACCACCGCGGCCTAGCAGGTCTTCAACTTCCACCACAACCTCGCTGACATCATTGGGAATCGCCAGGCTGAGTCGAGGGTCCACTTCATTTCGGCTGCTTTCAAACGAGAACGGATTGGTTCCAGTCTCCTGCCCCAGCTCCGTTAATGCCAGGCGCTTGTTAGTTTGGGCATCGTAGACGGCCAGCACACCTAACAGTTTCGATGTCCCGAGGGCAGCGGCCTCGATTTCGAAAGCCCAGTGCTGCCCTGGGGTGACCCGAACCTTGTACCTGTCGACCTCTCCAGGTCTACTGATGCGCCCGTTCATTACTGTAGAAGGTGGCAGTTCGGCAACTTCAGCTTTCGGGGCGGTGGCCTTCCCGGATTCTTTCGGCCTGATCTGCTCTTTGGGTGCTGGGGTTGCGTTCGTTGCGGGAGCGGTCGCAGAACCCGCTTCGGCGGGTTCGAGCAGCTCTGGCTGATCTCCGATCCTAAAAAGGAATGGCAAGCTGGCGCTGTCTTGTAATGAAACCGGCACAAAGCGGGAGGTCGAAGCGTCGGACAGGTCCGGCTTCACCCTTACCGGAGTTCGCAGACTGCCGCCTGACAGCGAGACTGCCACCGACTTGCCCCGCTGCCAACCCAACGGAAAAAGCGATTCCGCGTAAGGATAGTTTCCTATCTTCAATCGATAGAAGTTCTCGTCCTGCTCGCTATACTTAGCATCGTGCACCAAGACGAAGTAATCGCCAGCCTGCGCAAAAGTCAGCTCGACGCGAGCGTCAACACCAATGGCAGAACCATCATTGTTGGCCGCCAGATTTTTGCCTGAAGTATTGTAAATCTGCACCACTGGATCAACCGCTGAGCCGGTCCTTCTGGCATCTACCTCAAAGACCAGCCGCTCTCCCGCTTTGGCGCTGAAGCGATAGTAATCCTGATCTGGGCCGACCAGTGTGCCATTCACGGTGATAGGCAGAGTGAGCTTCTGAGCTGACGCTGGCGAATCGTTATTGCTTCTTTCGCTCGGTTTATCCAACAGCGATTCTTCTTCAACTGTCTCTGGCAACGTGCCAACGCTGAAGAGAAGAACATTCGATATACCGCCTTCCGTCTTCAACCGTATGGGGTAGAGGCCTGGGGCCGCGTCATCCTTAAGTTGAACTAACAGCGGGAGCTCCCTTTCACCCGTCTCCGCAGGGGCAGCCAGCCGGGAAAGCGTGCCAGGAAGATTGGTGCTGATTTCAGCGCCAGTCTGCAGATACTCACCCACGAGCGTCAGCTGAAACGCCTTTCCTCGCTGGGCTCCGTGCGGCTTCAAAGCCTTCAAAAGCGGCGCCGACGCCTCACACCATCCTGGAAACAAGCTACTCACAACCCAGACGACAACGGCGCCAAGAAGGCGACTACGGGGAACACGGGAATTAGACCGAAACACGTTTGATATCATCTTTGAGCAGGATCTGCCAAAAGTCAGTCCAAAGCCTCTCTTCAGCTTCAGGTACGCAATCGAACAACCAAGCCTCAATTACCCCCGTATCTCGTAACCCGGTGAGTTCTATGACTCCTTCATCACCGTCTTTAGAAATCTACATCTCTCAGGTGTTCCCCTGTAGTTCAGCAGCGATTCTCATTTCATCGAAACGGCCGACTTTTCCAAGGGCACGGGAATGAACGACCTGACCAGCTTTCCGGTCTCTGCCTCGTAGATCCGCAATGTTCCGTCAAAACCGCCCGTCACGACCTGGTCACCTTTAGGATGAAACCTCACTGTGTAGATCCCACCTTCGTGGCCACTGAGAGCAGTGATCTTTTGGCCGCTTTCGGTGTCGTAAATGTTGACTTCGCCGACTGCGCCGCCGACGGCCACCCGCTGCCCGTCAGGTCGAAAAGCAACGCTCAGGATCGACCCTTCCTGTTGATCAAATTGTCGGATCAGCGTCGACTCTTCCCCAACTCGCAAAGCACGAGGCCGGTACATAGCATAGAGATACGCGATTCGATCCTCGCCCCCCACAAGCACCCAGTCCTTCCTGGGGTGACGCGCGATACAGTCCAGTTCTCCCCTGAGCGTGTTCAGATTCTCCAGAAAGGAACCCGAGTCTACCTCAGCCAATTTCACGGCTCGGTCTCTGCCAACGGACACCAGCCGCTTGCCATCAATGGAAAAGGCTGTCCCAAAGACCCAGTTGTCGTGATGAGTCATTTTGAGCAGTTCCTTGCCAGAGTCGACAGCAATCAGACGAACGGTGTTGTCAGCGCACCCGAACGCTAGCTTCGATCCGTCGGGTGAGAAGGAGGCACCAAAAAGGGTGTCGGTGCCTACAGTCACCGAGCGCTTAAGCTCGTGCGTGACCACATCCCAGATTTGGACTTCTCCGAAACGCGCCGGAGTCCCACCGACAGCGGCCAGGAGTTTTCCGTCGGGGGAGAAAGCCAAGGACAAAATCCGGTCGGAAACCCCGACCAACCGAGCCACCAAGCCCGAACCATCTGACTTTTGCAGCACGACTTCACGATAACCGGAAACCGCCAGTAGGGATCCGTCAGAGGAGTAAGCGACTGCGGTAATCAGCGGCGCGACTTGGTAGACGGCCGCTTTCCCTGCCTCCAGCTTCTCTCGAGCCGCTTCCGGTGTGTCGTCTGTCGCACCCGCAGCAATCCAGCGTTGGAACAAATGGATCTGTTCACCGCTCAAAGGCTCGCCACCGAAAGGCATGCGGGGTTCCTTTTCGCCCTTGAGATAGGCTAGAACGAGGCTTTTCTCCGGCTGACCAGCGACAAACGCCGGGCCGCTTCGCCCGCCCCCTTTGAATGCCTCATAGCTCGTCAGTAGCAGCTCGCCTTGTTTGGAAGCCGGCTGATGACAGCCTTGGCATTGGCGCTGCAAGATCGGACGAATCTGCCGAAAATAACTGATCACTTCCTGGTCGGCTCTGGCATCCTGCGGAGCGGCCGCCCCTGTGCCCAGGCACAGCACTCCGGCGATCCAAAAAGTCGTTCCTAAGAGTGCAGGCGCGCCCGAAAAATTTGGCCTCGACAACAAGTCCACTCCTCCTCTGCGCACGCTTTCCAAAGTCCTTGCAAAGTGGATATAGGGCAAACTGATATTTTATCCAGAAAGAGAGGCCAATTCAAACAAAAGTTCACCAACGAACGCAAACCTAATTGTCTTACCCACATTCAAGCCGAAGTGGGCACCGGCAAGGCCTTCTGATGCTGAATCGCGCTGAAATGCCAGGCGTCGAAGGCGACTTCGGATCGACAATCGGTACGGCGCCTCAAGTCACACGGCTCATTCTGATCGGACAGCTTCAGTTTTTGCCATTTCTAACGCGAGCTAGGCTAACATGGCGTTCCGCGTAACTCCGTTCTCGGTTTTCAGGGAGGTACTGATGCAAAGCCGTCGCGTGCTCCTGTCTCTGGTCGTTGCCTTCTTTCTATTGCAAGTGCAAGGTGCGCGCTCCTTGGCCGCTGAGTCGGTCTATCTCGTTCTGCAGAAGGCCGAAAGCTCGATGGGTTTTTATTCGCCAGCTGGAATGCATCTGGCTAGCGTGCCCGTCGGCAAGCATCCGCACGAGTTCGTGATCTCCTCAGATGGGCGCTACGCCTACACCACGGACAACGGCACCATGCTGCTGGAGCAAGCAGGCCAGGGCGGAAACACAGTCTCGATTGTCGATCTCGTGAACCGGAAAAGGGTGGGTGAAATCTCTCTCGGAGAATTTCGTCGTCCGCATGGCATTGATCTCGATCGAAAGACAGGGCATCTGGCAATCAGCTGTGAGCTTCCGGACCGTCTGTTGATCATCGATCCAGCCAGCAGGAAGATGGTGCGCCACTACGACACGCAGGGAAAGACCTCTCACATGGTCACCTTGGGGCTGGGCGCCCAGTGGGCTTTCGTTAGCAACAGTACATCGAACAATGTGGCCGCCATCCACTTAGAAACGGGCAAAGCAAAGCTGATCCCCACGAGCCGGCGGCCAGAGGGCAGCGTCCTCTCGAAGGATGGTTCAACCCTGTATGTCGCCACACGCGAAGGCATTTCTATCATCGAGACCGGCAAACAGGTCGAGGTGGGCCGCATTGTGAGCGGGAAGGGTCCAAACCGCATTGGGCTCACTCCGGACGAACGCTATCTCGTGTATTCACTGATAGAAGAAAACAAGGTAGAAGTAGCCGATCCTAAGACACACAAGGTCCTTGGCCAGATCCCTCTCGAAGGCCGCCCAGTTTCTCTAAGTGTTTCCCAAGACGGCAAATACGCCTTCGCCTCAGCTCAAGATGATGACACGGTTTACGTTGTCTCAATTGCTGAGCGCAAGATTGCGCGTATCTTCAAGACAGCTAAGGGCGCGGGTCCTGATCCCGTGCAGGAAGTCTTGATAAGGATGCCCTGATACCGCCACGCAGTCGCTGCGAAACTAACGGTCTCGCGATCAGGCGCGCGCCACCCAGTAGATGCCGAGAGCCACCAAGCCTCCTCCGGCCAGCAGTGTGGTCGAGGTGGCCTCGCCGAGAATCCAGGCGCTGAGTACGACACCAAACAAAGGAGTCGTGAACTGAAAGGCGGTCACTTTGCTGGCGGCAAAGCGCTGCATCAGGTGTGTCCATCCGGCAAAGCAAAAGGCACCGACGACCACTCCCTGGTAAAGAATGCTTGTTACCAGCGTCCAACTGAGTTGGTTCGTTGCCGTTGTTTCGAGAAACACACTCGCCAGGAAAAATAGTGGCACTCCGTAGATCATCTGCCAAACCACGACCTGAAAGGGAGTCAATCGACGAACAAGGAACTTGGAGTAAATGTGCACGGCTGCCAGAAAAAACCCGCTGACTAACACAATCGTGTCACCCAGCCACGCACTCTTTACTGACATTCCGCCTGTTTCTAGGAACGTAACGCAAACACCCACAAGAGCAGCGATGAGCCCGCCAACCTTTTCCCAGCTCAAGCGATCATTGGGGATGAAGAAGTGCGCCAGCAGAGCCACAAACACAGGATTCGTGTTCAGCAACACCACAGTATGATTGCTGGAAGTCCACTGGATGCCGAAATTCAGCAACCCAATCTGAAGCGCAAACAGGACGGAAAACCCCATCATGCTCGCGTGCATCCGGCGCTGAATCCGCCACTCAATTTGATTTACTCGGCACCAAAGGAGAATGCAGGTGAGGGCGAGGATAAACCGCCATCCAGCAATCGCGAACGGCGCCATGCCTCTCAGTGAAAGCTTGAGGGCGGGTGCCAGCCCGCCCCAAAGGAAGCAGAGCAGCAACGCGAAAGCGGCTCCCTGCCGCCCCATGGCGTCTTGACGAAACCCCGATGGTGGCGTTGTGAGAACTGAGGAGTTGTTCAAGGAGGCGGATTGAAGCTGGTACCCAACCTGGCATCCCAGGCAGGGTTTACAGGGACACGCCCAGCAAACCGCGAGTCAACTGAAAGTCATTGTTCCCTTGAAGAAGCGCTTTGGGTGTGTACCGGCGCGAAGCCAGCTCGAGCACTCGTCGCAGCACGATTTCGCTCCACTGTGTGGGGTTTCCTTCCAGTGGCAGATCGAGGTCGTCCGAATACGATTCCCGAACTGAGGACTCGGCAGAAACCTGCAGCAGCGGCACCAGCGGATGCCCCTGCATGGGTTGTTCCCCGACGTACGCAAGAAAGATTTCGACACCAGTGGCACCCAGACCCGTCAAGGTTTCGACCCAGTGGTCCGTGGGCGTCTCCATGATGTGAAATCCTGACGTTTTGGCCTTCTGTCCGTAGGCCAGCGACGGTTCCAAGGAATGCGGCCCAAGCGTCAATTGCAGGTAGGCTTCAGAGGACAGCAGCGGGGAGTTGTGAGGCACAACAACCGTTCCGCCAACGCCGACCACGGCCTGGGTCACTTCCGCCAAGCTGGTGGCGACGGGAGCGGACAAGGGCCCCGCTGCCAGAAGTCCCAGGCTGAGGTTCTCGAGCCCGGATTTCTCAACCACGGGCACCAGCTTGCGAGCAACTGCCTCCTGGAACCAATCCTCGATTTTTTGCACCACTTTTTCGATGCCCCCGTCCAGTTGCACGCTGGCCCAACCGTAGTTTGAGAGGTCAACCCCTTGCTGTTCCGCCTGGTGCCGCATGTAGTCATTGTGCATCTTCTCGCAGCCATGTTCCAAAAGAAGTGCAAATCGAACCAGCGGGTGACTGAGATAGCCAAGCATCGTGCGGGAATACATCTCTTCAGTCATCCCTCCATTGTGGCCGCAACCTTCGGTATGAGGCAACGAAACAAAACGAGAAACCTGTTGTTCCCTTCCGAGGCCCTTCTGGTTAAGGCGGTCGGCACTCAGGCGAGCAATCTGGCTTGAGCAGAGACTCGTGGGCAGCACAAGCGCCAGCTGGTCAGTGACCGTGCGGCCATCAAATCGCAAAGCCTCAAACCGCAGCGTCTTGGGGGGGCCATTGCCCTGAATAGGCAGGCTCCGCCCGGACGGCAGCGACGCGTTTAGCAGGCTCTCCACGCGACTTGCGTCTGTCTGGCGCCAGTCCCTCCAGATGGAAACTTGGGCATGCCCAGCCTGTTCCCCACGGCTGCGCTCCCCCGAAGCGACTCGTAGCGTAAGCTCAAACATTTCCTGAGTGAGTTGCTCCATCGGTGTTCCATCAAAATAGGCCCCGGCATTGACGTCCATTTCCCGGGACAGCAGCTGGAACCGCCGCGTGGTATTCATAATCTTCAGCGTGGGAACAAAAGGAAAGTTGGTGATGGAGCCATTGCCTGTGGTGAAGAAAATCATGTTGGCGCCGGCGGCTACCTGCCCTGCTACACTCTCCAAATCGTTGCCCGGACTGTCCATAAAATAGAAGCCCCGCTGCAACATGCGCTCACCGTATTCGATGACGTAATCCAGTCGAACATCCGGATGCAGCTTGTTGGCCGCGCCAATCGACTTGAGAACGATGTTATACAGGCCGCGTAGTTTGTTGCCTCCGGAGGGATTTCCCTCGGCAGAAGCCCCATGCCAACTGGCACGTTCCTTGAAACGCTCGACTGTCGCCAGAAAGCGACGGGCGGTCTCGAGGTCTCGAACGTTCTTCAAAACATAAGACTCGGCGCCGATCAACTCGTCGGTCTCGGCCAGGTTAGCAATCCCGCCGTACTGAACGACCTCCTTGGCAACGCAAGAAAGCAGCGGATTGCTGGAGATCCCTGAAAAGGCATCCGAGCCGCCGCACTGCAAACCAATCTTCAGATGAGCCGCTGGCACTTCGGTACGGGTCGCCCGATTTATGGTCTCGAGCCACCCCTTCACGATCGACTCACCCTGCTCCAGGTTGGTTTGGAACCCCCCTTTCAGAGTCAAAAAATGATGGAGCACATCGGCCAGCGGATATTTCTGCCGCTCGAGGTACTGGCGGAGCAGCGCATTGGTGACGGGTTCCGTGCCGTAATCAACCGCCAACACGGCGCCAACATTCGGATTCAGCATGAAGCCAGCCAGAGTCCGAAGCAGCAGGTCGAAGTTGTTCGGCCGCTGGCTGCCTCCGCCCTCCGTATGTGCAGCCGCCACGATCCCGTCGACGTTGGGGTAGGCGCTGGCCAATCCTTTCAGTCGCGATTCGAGCTGTTTCACATAGCTCGCCGTTCGCGAAGTAGTCCCGAGCAGGACGATATAGTTGCGCGTTCCCAC
>Ga0075421_100008795_pt1 | contig 12433 bp, 10 predicted proteins | sample SoiMetdeltSBSDD5_FD_75292 | JGI IMG/M metagenome (GOLD analysis project Ga0075421, IMG submission 75292) | Bulk soil microbial communities from a Populus tree surrounding site in Tennessee, USA - Soil MetaG P. deltoides SBSDD5 | ecosystem: Environmental > Terrestrial > Soil > Tree plantation... | reverse complement strand
AGCCCCTATTCCTCTCATCCGCAGGAGGCATGGGAATTCATTCATTTCTTATCGAGTCGGGCCATGCAGCGGCATTTCGCTCTCACGGCAGGGATCGCGCCCTCACGAACGGCCCTGCTCCAAGACGAGACGGTGCTGCAAGCCAATCCGCAATTCCGCGCGCAGCTCGCGATGTTCCACGGCGCGACCGAACGGCCTCGCACACCCCTCTATCCGGCGATTTCCAATATTCTCCAGCGATACTTCAGCCGCGCTCTCGCCTTTCAGGACGTCGATCTCGCGACGGAAGCCGGTCGCGCCGATGCGCAAATCAATCGGCTGTTGGAACTGAGCCACCGCGCTCGTTAGCGAGATGGGGACGGTGTGCGGTTAAAGGAGCTGATAGCTTATGGCTGATAGGGTACACAAAACACGAGAGCTTCGCTTTCTGGTCCATGCCAGACGCCATACGCTCTTAATAATACATAAGCTTCATGACCCTCGTAATGGAGCTTCCTAATCCGAAATCATTCAGGTGCAGCGGCAACTTATTCGCGGGTGGCGTGATGAAGGGGGCGACCCACCGCGCGCAACGGAAGGGCCCCCACTGGGGGATGGGTGGAGTCAGCACGGTGGGGCTGTTCAACGCGACAGGACCCGCGACATAGACCACGAGACCATTTTATTTTCGGATTAGGGTTACCCATGAGCGAGAATCCACCCAATACATTCCTTTCCGCAGAACACCGCGCCGCCTGGTGGATGCTCGCGCCCGCGCTCGCCTTCACCTTGACGCTCGCCGTCTACCCCGTCATCGCCTCGTTCATCCTGAGTTTGTATCGCATCATCTTGAGCATGCCGGCGCTCGGCGAACCATTCGTGGGTTTGGAAAACTATGTCCTGCTTTTCGCCGATCCGGCTGCGCGGCAGGCTTTCATGGTGACGGCGGGTTTCGTGCTCTGTTCCACGACGTTGGAACTGGCGTTCGGCCTCATCATCGCCCTCGTGATTCATGCTCAGTTTCGCGGCCGTGGCTGGGTACGAGCCGCAGCGCTCATTCCGTGGGTCATTCCGACCGCGGTTGCCTCGCAGATGTGGCGATACCTGTTCAACGATCAATATGGATTGGCCAATCTCATCGTGTTCGGCGATCGTGTGGCTGATTACATTCCCTGGCTGGCCTCTCCCGGTCTCGCCTTCTCGATCATGGTGCTGGTCGATGTCTGGAAAACCTCTTCTTTCGCCGCCCTTTTGATCCTGGCCGGACTGCAACTGATCCCGGACGAACTCTATGAGGCCGCTCGCATCGATGGCGCCAATCTCTGGCAACGGTTTTGGCATATCACCCTGCCGCTGCTCAAACCGGCGCTGCTCCTGGCGTTGCTGTTCCGCACCATGGACGCGTTTCGCGTCTTCGACCTGGCCTTCGTCATGACGCAGGGAGGTCCGGGCGATGCGACTCAAGTATTGCAACTGTACGGGTACAAAGCGATGTTTACCGAAGGCCGGATGGGGTATGGAAGCGCAGTCTCCGTCATGGTGTTCGTCGCGATTTTTGCCCTCTCTCTCGTCTATGTCCGGACGGTCGGATCACGCCTGATGGAACGCGAGACGTGATGATGCAACGACTCCTCCTCGTGCTGGGCATCTCATTGACGGTGGTCGGCAGTCTGGCGCCGTTCGTCTGGTTCGTGCTGACCTCTTTCAAAACACAACAGGAGGTCGAAGCGGTCCCGCCATTATGGTGGCCGAGCGGAGGATGGCATTTTTATCGCGCCGCCCTGTTTGATCATCACTTGTTGAGCTACGTCGGCAACAGTGTCATTGTGGCCGGCAGCACGACACTCCTTGCACTGGTGATCGGTATTCCGGCAGCCTACGTGTTGGCTCGCGTGAAACTGCCGGGAAAACCCTGGATCCTTGGCGGACTCCTGACCGTCTCGATGTTTCCTCAAATGGCGATCGCCGGACCGATCTGGCGGCTCCTGGCGAACGTACAGGGATTGAATACGCACTGGGGGCTGATCCTGCCGTACGTCACGTTCAGCCTGCCGCTCGTGATTTGGATCCTGGCGTCGTTCTTCAAAGAGCTTCCTGCGGAACTGGAAGAGGCGGCCCGGGTCGATGGCTGCAACACCTGGCAGACCCTGACGCGTATCATGCTGCCCCTAGCCACACCTGGCATCTTTACCGCCGCGATCCTGACCTTCATCTATTCCTGGAACGAGTTCTTCTTTGCGCTCCTCATCCTCACACAAGCGGATAAGCACACGTTGCCGCTCGGCATTGCGTTGTTTCAGGGAGAATTCACGATTCCCTGGGGAGAACTGGCGGCGGCCTCGGTCTTGGCGACATTGCCGCTCGTCTTCATCGTCCTATTATGCCAGCGGTGGATCATCAGCGGACTCTCGGCCGGAGCGGTGAAGGGATAACGGATGGCAAACCTCGAAATGCGCGGCATCTCCAAACGATTCGACAAGGGTCTGGTGCTGGACAACATTTCGCTGAAAGTGCCTGACGGAACCTTTGCGATTTTGCTCGGCCCCTCCGGATGCGGCAAATCGACGCTGCTGCGAATTATCGCCGGATTGGAATCCCACACGTCCGGGCAGGTCTTCATCGATGGAGCGCCGGTCGACAGGCTGTCACCTGCGGCTCGTGACATTGCGATGGTCTTTCAACATTACGCGCTCTATCCTCACCTCTCGGTGCGCGAGAATCTGGCCTTCGGCCTCTCCATGCGAAAGACTCCGCGGCACGTGATCGAGGAACGCATTGCAGACACGGCCCAGCTGCTGAACATTCAGGAGCTGCTCGACCGCAAACCGAAGGATCTCTCCGGCGGCCAGCGCCAACGAGTGGCCATGGGACGCGCGATGGTGCGGAAGCCGAAACTTTTTCTCTTTGATGAACCGCTTTCCAATCTGGACGCGCAGCTTCGCACAAATACCCGCATCGAACTCAAGAAGTTGCAACAGAGGCTTGGGGCCACGATCATCTATGTCACCCATGACCAGGTCGAAGCCATGACGCTCGGCGATGTCGTCGTAGTTATGGATGGAGGCCACATCCAACAGGCCGATCCACCGCATCAAACCTACCTCTATCCGGCGAATCCGTTCGTGGCGAGCTTTATCGGCACGCCGCCCATGAACCTCTGGCAGGGGAGGCTGTGTCAGGAGGGTGGTACTGGGATATTCCTGGTTGGAGGACTTGAGTGGACCCTACCACCCTTTGCGATGGGCGACACTGGTTCGTTCGCCGGCCACGCGGTGCTCGGAATCAGGCCTGAAGACATCCGGCTGGAACCGACGACGCGACCCGCCATACACATTGAGGCCTCCATCGATCTGAATGAAGACCTTGGCGCGGATCAGATTATCCATTGCTCCATGATGGGCGAATCCCTGGTCGTGCGGGCGTCGCAACGCCCTCTCGTCTCACCAGGCCAGACCCTCTCCCTCTTTCTTCCTCATGATAAGTTGCATTTGTTCATCGATGACCGGCGAATCAATCTCTTGCCAAACTCAGATCCATGATTATCTTTGGCAGCACGCACTGAACAGGCGCTGATACACTCATGGAAAACGCAGCCTTCGCTTGCAATGACACCAAAGACCCCGTAAGCTTCAGAGGATCCAACCGGCACTCGCCGACAAACCGAACGTTGAACTTTTAAACCGGGACAGATGGCAACTTCTCAACGCGACTATTACGATGTGCTTGGGCTTCCCCGCAACGCCTCAGCCGACGACATCAAAAAAGCTTTTCGACGCCTTGCCCGCCAATACCATCCCGACTTGCATACCGGCTCGCGCAAAGTCGAGATGGAAAAGAAATTCAAAGAGTTGAATGAAGCCCAGGAAGTCTTGTCGGACCCCGACAAACGCAAGAAGTACGACCAGTACGGGCAGAACTGGGAACAGGCCGAGGCCTACGAGAAGGCACGTCAGCAGGCAGGACCTCAGGCCGGGGGAGCGGGTTCGTCGTTCGGTGGCACCGGTGACTTCAACGACATTTTCGACACGTTTTTCGGAGGACGCGGTCGAGGAAGCGGTGGCGCTCAAGAATTTGCCGTACAAGGAGAAGACCTGGAGATTGAAGTCGAGCTATCTGTCCCCGAGGTGTTCAGCGGCATCTCCCGGCGTGTGGAGCTCTCTGAGCGGGTGCCATGCAAAGGGTGCGGCGGCGCTGGTATCGTTCGTGGCCGCGCGTGCGTGGTGTGCGGGGGTTCGGGTATCCAGTTGGAGAAACGCTCCATTGAGGTCCGCATTCCGGCAGGCGTGCAGGAAGGGACGCGGGTGCGCGTGGCGGGTAAGGGTCAACGTGGCTTCAACGGCGGAAAGCCGGGCGATCTGTATCTACACGTTCATGTCAAGAGCAATGGAGTATTTCGGCTGCACGGAACGGATCTCAGCGTGACCCTTCCGATTTGGCCATGGGAGGCTGCGCTCGGAGCTGACGTGATGGCGCCGACGCTGACCGAGCCGGTCCGCGTGAAGATCCCTCCCGGCAGCAAAGCCGACGCCAAGCTTCGGCTCAAAGGAAAGGGACTGCCGACCGCTTCAGGCGGGTATGGCGATTTGTTTCTCCGGTTGAAGATCGTCATGCCTTCTCCGATTTCCAAAGAACAACTCGCGCTCTATGAGCAGCTCGCGCGCCTCCCGCATCTCGATCCCCGCGCCGAGCTTCTGGTTGCCGCCCGGCGCGGCTAGCACCGCATGATCGTCATGATGCTTCATCGGATATGGATCTGATCGAATACGGGTTGTTCGCCTTCAGTTCTCTCTTCGTCATCGTTGATCCCATCGCCGCAGTACCCGCTTTCCTTGCGATGACCCAGCGCGACTCCGTGGCACAACGGTTGCGCACTGCCAGGATGGCCTGCTTTGTCGTCGTGGGGTTTCTGACCGGGTTTGCGTTCCTCGGTCAAGCCATCTTCAAGCTGCTCGGGATCACGTTGCCGGCCGTGCAAATCGCCGGCGGCATCGTGTTGTTGCTGGTCGCGCTCGACATGCTGCGGGCGCAACGATCCACCGTTCAGGAAACCGCCGAAGAAACCGCAGCAGGAACGAGCAAGGACGACATCGCCATCACACCCCTGGCAGTGCCGATGCTGGCCGGACCGGCTGCGATCTCGACCGTCATCCTGCTGGAAGCCCAAGCGGGGACCCTCATGCACCGGGGGGTACTGTTGGCGTGTCTTGTACTCGTCGGGCTCGCAAGTTACATTATATTGGCGGTCGGGGCGACAGGCGCCAAGTGGTTGAATCCCATCGCCGAGAAGATCATTTCCCGGTTAATGGGACTCCTTCTCGCCGCCCTGGCTGTTCAATTCATGCTGAATGCGCTCAGGGCGGATGAAGGAATGCTCGGACGTTTGACGGGGCACTAAGACGATTCATGCTTACACTCATTCCACCGGACAGGTATTCACGGCACACTAACGGTTCATTATAAGGAGGAGGGAACGATGACGCTGAAGAAATCCATGGTTGCAGGGACGTCGCTCTTGGCCTGTACACTCATGCTCTCGCCGGCCTGGGCTGATCCCGACAAAGGCTACGGAGGCCACGGCGAAGGATACGGCAAATCCGGTCATGGCGACGGATATGGCCGGGGTGGCCATCGCATGGGCGGCGGAATGATGGAGATGATGATGCACGGCGGTGCGGGCCACCTCATCCGTCACCTGCTCAAGCATGAAAAGGATATCGGTTTGAATCCCGATCAAGTGGCCAAGCTCAAGGAGACGCAGCTCAACCTCGACAAGACCAGAATCAAAATGGAGGCTGACATTCAAGTGGCCGAACGGGAACTCAAAGCTCTGATCGAGGATGAGAAATCCGATCTGGGAGCCATGGAGGCGAAGCTCAAGCAGAGCGAGGACATTCAGGTCGGGCTGCGGATGACCTCCATTAAGACGCGACGGGATGTGCTGGCCCTGTTGACGCCGGAGCAGCGGGCCAAGGAACAGGCCGAACACGAAAAGGTCATGCAGCAACACAAGAGCATGGGATCCGAAAAGGGTAAGGGACAGGGAAATCCTCATCAGGGAATGGCGCCGGCCAATCCGCATCAAAGCAATCCCCAAGGAGAGAAGAAAGCTCAGTGATATTTCAGAGCAGACATATTCGCGGACGACTCGAATCCTCTCGAAGAGAAGAAACCGCCTAGAAACACTCGCCATTGATACGCAACGGCTCAGGACAGGATCAAACCTCGTCTTGAGCCGGTCTATTCCTCTCCCCTTCGTAGAGATCAGGCCGAGCATCCATTCGTTAGAATTGACCCACCGCTCCATTCTATGCGACAGTTTACGGCTCACGTGACGAGTCAGAGACAGCAGCTTCTTCGAGAAGGAGTTCATATGATCTCGAATCCGAAACACAAGAGCCACGACTTGACCGACGGCCCCGGCCGGGCGCCGGCGCGGGCGATGCTGAAAGCCGTCGGCTTCACCGATGCAGACCTCGAACGTCCGCTGGTCGGGGTGGCCAATACCTGGATTGAAGTCATGCCGTGCAACTTCCATCTCCGCCGCTTGTCGGAACGGGTCAAGGCAGGCATTCGCGCAGCCGGCGGCACGCCGATCGAATACAATACGATTGCGGTTTCCGACGGCATTTCCATGGGAACCGAAGGCATGAAGGCCTCCCTCATTAGCCGGGAAGTCATTGCGGACTCCATCGAACTCGTCGCGCGCGGTCATCTCTTCGACGCCGTCGTGGCCCTGTCCGGTTGCGACAAGACGATTCCCGGCACCGTGATGGCCCTGGCACGCTTGAATGTTCCCTCACTGATGCTGTATGGCGGATCGATCATGCCGGGTCGCTTTGAAGGGCATGACGTGACCATTCAAGACGTGTTCGAAGCGGTAGGCAAACACGCCTCCGGAAGAATGACCAATGCGGAACTCAAGGATTTGGAAGACCATGCCTGCCCTGGTCCCGGTGCGTGCGGCGGTCAGTTCACTGCCAACACGATGGCGATCGCCTTCGAATTTCTCGGTATTTCCCCGATGGGACGGAACGGTGTGCCGGCCATGGATCCACGTAAAGACGAGGTCGCGTTTGAAGCCGGCACGCTCGTGATGGACCTGCTGAAAAAAGATATCCGTCCCCGGCAAATCATCACCAGACGGTCGATCGAGAATGCCATCGCGGCGGTCGCCACGACCGGAGGATCGACGAATGCGGTCCTGCACCTCTTGGCCGTCGCCCGCGAAGCCGGTGTGCGATTGACGATCGACGATTTCGATAAGCTCAACCGCAAAGTCCCGCTCCTGGCCGATTTGAAGCCAGGCGGTCGCTTCACGGCTGCCGACCTGTATGCAGCTGGCGGAACCACGTTGGTCGCGAAACGGCTCATCGACGCCAAACTGCTGCATCAGGATCAGATCACCGTGACCGGCCGCACGATCGGACAAGAGGCCGCAGGAGGAAAAGAAACAGTGGGGCAACAAGTCTTGCGACCGTTGTCCAATCCCATCAAACCCACCGGCGGGCTGGTGATCCTCAAAGGCAATCTCGCCCCGGAAGGATGCGTGGTCAAGGTCGCCGGACACTCCATGCTGGAGTTTCGTGGGCCCGCCAAAGTATACGATCGTGAGGAGGATGCCTTCGCGGCGGTCAAATCGAACCAGATCAAGGCCGGCGATGTCGTGGTAATCCGATATGAAGGACCCTCCGGGGGGCCGGGCATGCGGGAAATGTTGGGCGTGACGGCGGCTATCGTGGGGGCAGGTCTCGGTGACTCCGTTGCCCTCTTGACGGACGGTCGGTTCTCCGGAGCCACCCACGGGCTCATGGCAGGCCACATCGCGCCGGAAGCGATCAAGGGCGGTCCGATCGTCGCGGTGAAAAACGGCGACATCATCACATTCGACATTCCCAAGCGACGGCTGGACGTCGCCGTGAGTCAGAAAGATCTGTCGCTGCGCTTGAAGAAAGTGAAGCACCCCGTTCCACGATACACATCCGGCGTGATGGGGAAATATGCACGCCATGTGTCGTCCGCGTCGGAAGGGGCTGTGACCGACTAGCCCGCATTATTCATGAAGGTCAATGGCGGCTACGGCGGATGTGACGTTCTCTCTCGCTCGTCGTTCGTATCTCGTCCGCGAAGAAATTAATGATTTGTTGATCAGTTCGTTTGTTGAATGTCGGAAGTCATCAGATCGCCACATCAACAGATCATTAGATGTTCCTTCGCCCTTCAGAGATACGCCTCACCCTTCACAAGCGCTGCATGAAGCAAGGTCATCACGAATCCTCATGAACATGGCGGATGGTTGATGCAGATCATGTTGCGGTGGATGTGTGTCGCGGCCGCCATTCTCTTGTGGTCATCGAACGAAGGCCGTCGTAGCGCATTCTCTGCAGAGGGGACGGACCCGCCTTGCCAAAACTGGCAGAGCCGCCATCCGGCGTGGATCTGGTGTGACGATTTCGAAGTCGATCGGCTCAGCGGCTACTTTGAGTACGACCTTCGCAACGGGCGGTTTGTTCGCGAAGCCGGCGCCGGAATCAATGGATCAGTCGGCATGCGGGCCGAATACCTGCCGGGTGATCCGCACGGCGGCTTCCTTCACCTCGCCTTCGGCAAGACTCCTGCTCCGTACATCAAGCCGGTAGATGCCGGAACCACGCTATACACCGATGTGTACTGGCGATTCGAGGTGCGCTATCAACCAGACTGGGTCGGAGGCGGAGGAGATAAACTGACGCGCGCCATGGTCCTGTCTTCCGACCGCTTCGCCCAGGCAGCCATCGGGCACTTCTGGAGCGGCGCTTCACCCGGTTCCGACGCCGCCTATCTCTATCTCGATCCCGCCTCCGGCACCGACGAAGCCGGAACTTTGCAGACGACCACCTACAATGATTTTCCGCATCTTCGCTGGCTGGGAGCTTTGCAGGGAAAGACCGCCATTTTTGATGACCGCAACATGGGGAAGTGGTTCTGCATCGAAGGTCACATGAAGCTCAATTCCCCACGACAGGCCGACGGCGTCCTGGAATTTTGGATCAACGAGGAGCTCGAAGCGCGCCGGACCGGGTTGAATTGGCTCGGGGACTACGTCGCATATGGCATTAATGCCGTGTACCTGGAAAACTATTGGACGAGTCATCCGTTCAAGACCATTCAGCAGCGTTATCTGGACAACTTCGTCGTGGCGAGTGCACGGATCGGCTGCCGTATCGATTCAGGTTGAGATCCGCGACGCGATGAGTAAAGAGCAACATATTTGTGCTCGCCGCGAATGGGGAAGCCCGATGCCAGGATGAGGCGAGAGGACTTGTTTGGTCCGAACACCTGCACTATTCTGATTGAAGACTTTTGACCGGTTCTCCTTCACCTGTGTCCGGTCGCCGATAGGTGATTGCTGCATGCCCCGAATCGCAAAACCACCTTCTACAGTCTCCTCGGATGGAAAGACAGGCAGCGACCTCGCGCGTCCGGAATTCTATCTCAATCGTGAACTCAGCGTTCTCGAATTCAACCGGCGGGTATTGGAGCGTGCACAGGCAGCCTCCGTGCCTCTGTTGGAGCGCCTCAGATTTTTGTGCATCGTCAGCTCGAATCTCGACGAATTTTTCGAAGTCCGTGTCGCAGGCTTGCAGGAACAGGTCGCTCACGGAACGGGTCAGTCCGGACCCGATGGGCTGACTCCAAGGGAGCAGCTCGAGCGGATTGCCCACGTAGCGCACCAGCTGGTCGGTCAGCAGTACATTATTCTGAATGATCACCTAATTCCTCAGCTTGCGGAGCACCAGATCCGCTTTCTCAAACGCGCGGATTGGAGCCCGGCTCAGCTCGGATGGATTCGCCGCTATTTCACCCGTGAACTGTTGCCCCTCTTGAGCCCGCAAGGCCTGGATCCGGCTCACCCCTTTCCAAAACTGCTCAATAAGAGCCTGAATTTTGTCGTGGCGCTCGAGGGGATCGACGCATTCGGCCGCGTGAATGGAACAGCGGTGGTGCAGGTACCCAGATTGCTTCCCCGGGTCATCCATCTTCCGCCTCAGGTCAGCAAAGGACCGCACGACTTCGTCTTTCTGTCCTCCATTATCCACGCATACGTGGGCCTGCTTTTTCCAGGTATGGATGTGAGCGGGTGCTATCAATTCCGGGTGACTCGCAACAGCAATCTCTTCGTCGATGAAGAGGCGGCGGAGGATCTTCGTCATGCGATGGAAGGCGAACTTCCCTCGAGGCGTTTCGGCGATGAGGTACGCTTGGAAGTGGCCGACAACTGCCCTGCTGAAATGGTGAAATTCTTGATGGGCGAGTTTGAACTCTCTCGGGAGGATGTCTATCAGTGCAACGGGCCAGTGAATCTTCATCGGCTGATAACCATTCCGGACCTTGTCGATCGGCCGGATCTTAAATACCGCGCGTTTATCTCGGGCCAGCCTCCGGCGTTGCTCCCACGTAGGGACATTTTTGACGTGATCCGTAGTGGTGACATGCTTCTGCATCATCCTTACCAATCGTTTGCCCCAGTCCAGGAATTCATCCGTCAAGCCGCAGAAGATCCGCAAGTTTTGGCGATCAAGCAAACGTTGTACCGCACGGGAGTGGATTCGGACATTGCCAAATCCTTAGTGCAGGCCGCAGAAGCCGGCAAAGAGGTCACGATCGTCATCGAGTTACGCGCGCGATTCGACGAGGAAACCAATATCGAGTTGGCTCGTGATCTGGAAGAGGCCGGCGCCCATGTCGTCTACGGCGTCGTTGGCTATAAAACTCACGCGAAAATGGTACTCGTCGTGAGACGGGAAGGCAGGACCTTACGCCGTTATGTTCACTTGGGAACCGGTAACTATCACGCGCGAAACGCCAAATTGTATACCGACTTCGGGTTGCTGACCTGCGATCCCTCTATCGGAGAAGATGTGCACAAGATTTTCCATCAACTGACGTCGCTAGGACAGCCAGGTAAACTCAAGCGCTTATTGCAATCGCCATTCACCCTGCATAAGACCTTGCTCACCTGTATCCAACGGGAGGCCATATTCGCGCGGAAGGGCAAGCCAGCACGCATCATGGCAAAGATGAACGCGCTCCTGGAACCGCAGATCATTCAAGCGCTCTATGCTGCATCCCAGGCGGGGGTGAAAATCGACCTCATCGTCCGGGGCGCATGCGCATTGCGTCCCGGAGTCCGTGGCCTGTCAGATCACATTCAGGTTCGTTCCATCGTAGGACGATTTCTTGAGCACAGCCGCGTGTACTATTTCCATAACGACGGCGAGGAGTTGGTGTATCTCTCAAGCGCGGATTGGATGGAACGAAATTTCTTCCATAGGATAGAAGCTGCCTTCCCGCTACTCGAAAAGGAACTCAAACAGCGCGTGATCAATGAAGGGCTTCTCACGTATCTCAAAGACAACACGCACTCTTGGATCCTACGCGAAAACGGCGCCTACGTCCGCTGTCGCCCGCGAGGACGCAAGCCGCGGATCGCGCAGGATGTCTTGCTGCAGGGTCTTGCGGGACCACAGGGGTAGCATATGCCTCCTCACTCGACACGGGTAAGACCAATTAGGGGTGCTTGAGTTGCCCCTGTCCCTTGAGCATGTCCGTGACAGCGCGATAAACCGCAGTCGCGAGTTCCTGTCGCTCCCATCCATCGGCCGCGATAGGAGAGCCGAACGACACAGCGAGGTTAAGTACCGGCTGCCTGAGTATCCGTCGCAGGGAAGAGATCAGGCTTTGATCTCCGATGAATGCCGCCTCCTTGCTGAGCGATCCATCCGAGTGATAGTACCGCAACGCGACCGGCCAGACGGTCGCCCCACTCACCACTGCCGACTCAAACAGACCCGAATGGAAAGGTCTGACAGTTATTCCGTCGGTAGTCGTTGCTTCGGGAAATGTTGCGATGCATCCACCGTGTGCCAATGCTGACTCGATAGTCCGCTTTACCTGAGCAAGATACCGGCATTCATTGCGACGTAGGAAGACCGTGCCGGTTTTCATCGCCATCCAGCCGATAATCGGCCAGCTACGGACTTCGCTTTTCGCCACGAACCGCATTGGCCTGACCGCGAGCAGTGCAAGGATGTCGAGCCAGGAGATATGGTTACAGACGAAGAGCGTCGAAGTCACTGCACCCGGTGGCGCATTGCCTTGCCACACAATCCGCACGTTCAATATGTCCAAGGCTCTTCGTGCCCACGAGGTCATGACCACCCCTCGCTCGGCAGGTTTGTGTCGGGGCAAGACGTACCACACCGCGAATGCCCCGTAGAGGAGATGAACGATAAATAGGAGCGCCCGCCGAACAGGTGTCATGCCGCAACGATGTGGCTGAGTACCGGTACGCCAAAGAAATGTCTTGCGTAGCGAGGATCCATTCGAGAGATCGACAGGAGCATGAGGAGATCAGCGGTACGGAATTGCTGATCCCAGGCCGGCGGTCCACAGATAAGCGCTCCCAACCGTACAT
>Ga0075421_100008794_pt1 | contig 12433 bp, 16 predicted proteins | sample SoiMetdeltSBSDD5_FD_75292 | JGI IMG/M metagenome (GOLD analysis project Ga0075421, IMG submission 75292) | Bulk soil microbial communities from a Populus tree surrounding site in Tennessee, USA - Soil MetaG P. deltoides SBSDD5 | ecosystem: Environmental > Terrestrial > Soil > Tree plantation... | reverse complement strand
TCGAGGCGCGAGACGAGGAGATTGTTCACGTCAAGAAGCAGCCGGAGCCGGTCGCGCTCTTCGCGTAGCTCCTGTTGCAGCCGCTGCGCTTCCTCGAGAAGCGCTGGCACCGTCAGAACCTGTTCGTCCATAGGCCCGCCGAATCGTCAGTCCGTCGTCAAATGCCGATTTTTCGTCATTTCGGCACGAGGCATATGTTAAGCATTTTGCAGTTCTGAAAACAAGTCCATTAAAAACAATGACTTACGACCCGAGATTGCCCGAGGGCAATGAGGGCGCGTAACTTGCTCCGTGCGCGGGCATGAATCCTCGAATGGCATCTTTGGTCTGGGCCAACGGCGCGATGCGCAGGCTCGAAGAGGAAATGCGGTGTGCGAGCATGACCGACGCCAGCGTCATGCTGACCGGCGAAAGCGGAGTCGGCAAGCGGTTCGCCGCCAACATGATCCACCAGTTGAGCCAGCGCCGGCGCGCTCCGTTTGTCGCGATCAACGCCGCCGATGTGCTCAGCGTGACTCCGCCCGCCGGCGCGGGGGCGACAGTCGCGGTGGGCAGCGCGTTTCTTCAAGCGCCGGACGACGGCACGTTGCTGATTCAGGAAATCGAGAAGATGCCTGCGACGGCGCAGTCACAGTTGCTGGGCTTCATGGATCGATCGACAACGGTCAAGAGACACGTGCGGCTGATGACGGCCACCACCACTCATCTGTTCAGGCTGGTCCAGGCCGGCGAGTTCCGCGATGATTTGTTCTATCGGCTGAACGTGATCCATTTCACGATTCCGCCGCTTCGGGAGAGGCGCGAGGACATCCCGCTGATGTTCCAGCACTACTTGTCGTTGGACGCGCGCACCGAGGCGCCCCGGCTGTCGAGCGCCGCGCGCCGCCGGCTGATCGAATACGCGTGGCCCGGCAACATTCGCGAATTGAGGACGGTGACGCAGCAGCTCAGCGCGACGCCGTTACCCGACCTCATCGAACCGCAGCACCTGCCCTGCCCGATTGGCAAGTGACCACTGAGTTTTCCGTGAGCTGCTCCCCAATGCGATCTGACGGGCGACCCACCCGTCAGATCGCACAGCTCGACTCAGCGTTTGATGTGGCGGTGAATCGCGCTGCCAGGCCGGAACAGCGCGACGGCCACCGAGGCAAGTAGCACTCCCACGACCGCAACGATCACCCGCACATCGCCCTTCCCCACCGCCTGCGTCAGGCTGAGAGCCGGAATCAAGAGCGCGAGGATCGCGCCCGCGAGCGACACGGCGATGAAGACCTCAATGAGAACGCCAAGCAGCAGCTTCAGCATGAGCGTCACCATGGAAACATGAAGCACCCGATGAATTGCCAGACGTACTGCTGAGATCGAATCGCCCACTCCCAGGAGCACAACTGATACACGAGGTCCCGGCTCCACCACGAATATCCGGTCGATTCAATCGCACAACTCTCGAACTGGCTGTATGCCGACATCAGCGCCACCTGATACAGGCCGATGCAATCGATCATGACGCCGGGCAACCGCCCGGCTTTGACGACGCGAAGCGCCGCTCGCTGCTTTCGAGTGATCCGTTTGGCGAGTCGTCGCGCCCCATCTGGATCGCCGTCGATCAGCTGGACGATGGCGCCGTCAACCATCGCGCTCAACGCCAACGGACCGTCGTCTTCGGTCTCGTCTCGCTGTTCGAGTGCAGACACCAGGCGCTTGAACGAGCGGACGGCCTGCGAGCCGATGAGGACTGACCGGACGCTGTCTGCTTTGTCCTGCGAGTCGGAGCGGGGATCGACGCGTACCGTTTTCTGTCCTCGGGCCACCTGAAATCCGCCCTGGCTGATGGCGATGGTCACCACGTCCTTCCCCTGCGACAGCCGCAGCGTCGTATCGCCGGTATGGGCGATTGCCTTCTCGAGGGTGAAGTCGCCACCATGGAGCGTCAGCACCGCATTGCCTGCCGCATCGGTCGTCGCCGCAAAGCTGGTGTTCGTCGCGCGGTCGTGCTCCTGATAATTGCCCCTGCGTTGTCCTCCCGGGCCGTTTCCCTGCCCTGCGGCGAGTGCGGGGACCATCCCCATGGCGAAAAGAAAGGCCATCACGCGTGTCATTCGAGACATATCCACCTCCACCACCGTCGCGTCGCTCGGGTGGCCCACGGCACGCCGTTCGGCGTGACCGCGGTACGAAACGGACCTGCGCATGACCCCGCCCGGCGACTGCCGTGCCCCGCTTCCGCCAGTCCAGTTGTGCCGGGTGCGTCCAGCTAGCTCTCGGCCGAGTACTCGGGTGATGTTTCCTGCGCGCTGCTCACCTGGAGCCTGTGGGCATAGCGCAGATACGCCTGCAGCGTGTGATAACTGATGCCGAGCGCGCGGCAGGCTTTGCGCTTGTTGCGTCCGCTCCGCTCGAGGACGAGCCTGACGTATCGGCTGCCCCAGGCACGCAGCGTGTCGTTGCGCAGCACCGATGGCAGCAGCACATCGCCGAACGCGTGGCAGATGCGGATGGGCAAATCGCCTGCTTCGATCGTGGCGTGAGGTGCCAGCGCGACAGTGCGCTCCATCATGCGTTCGAGCTCGCGGACGTTGCCTGGCCAGTCGTAGGTCAGCAGCGCGTCGGCGGCGGCTTTCGAGAGCGCGAGACGGCGCGCCCCTCCGTGCCGCTCGAGAAAGTACGACGCGAGCTCGAGAATGTCTTCGCGCCGCTCTCGCAACGGCGGCACCTGGATTTCGATGCCGGCCAGCCGGTAATACAGATCGGCGCGAAAGAGGCGGGCCTCGACAAGCCCTGCGAGTTTCTTGTTGGTCGCGGCCACGACCCGCGTATTGACGCGATGGAGGCCGTGGCCGCCGACCCGTTCGACAGCGAAGTCCTGGAGCGCGCGCAGGAGCTTCGCTTGCGCTGAAAGCGACAAGTCGGCCACCTCGTCGAGAAAAAGGGTTCCGCCGTCAGCGCACTCGAACTTACCCCGGCGTCCGCGCACACCGGTGGCCGTGCGGTCTTCGATGCCGAAAAGCTCGGCTTCGAGCAGCGTCTCGACAAGGGCCGCGCAATTTACCGGCACGAACGGCCCGCGCCGGCGCGCGCTGATCTCGTGAATCTGCCTGGCGACTAGCTCCTTGCCGGTGCCGCTTTCGCCGTCGATGAGCGCGACGAAGTCCGTCGCCGCCACGCGCTCGATGCGATCGCGCACCGCCCGCATGACCACACTCGATCCGATCAACGGAGCCGCGCCGTCTCGTCGCATGTGCGGAGCGAGAACAAGAGGTATGCCATCTGGTGATCGCGCGATTGGTGATGGCGAGATTGATGTTTCCCGAGTGTTCATGACGCTTCCATCCACATTCCCCAATCATCAATTTCCCGGTGGCCAATGCTCTTGAGTAGTTGCTTCTCCGCAAGCCGCGTTGGCCGTGGCGCTGCGTCTTCACGTTCCCGTTGTTACCCCTGGGGTCGTCGCTTCCCCGAAGGAACATCGGCGCGCCTTCACCGGGCGGCACGAATGGATTCTGTCCAGGGACGGAACGCTCTGCATTTCTGGACTGGCGGGCGAAGACGCCGCAGGAAGATCGCTGGCGATTTCGACGGGGAAATGCAGCAGGCTCTCAAAACATCAGCGCCGTGCTGAAAGCCGCAGGCAGGCACGCTCTCCATACCGGCGTGGCAACGACACGCCGCGCCGGTGCGCCGACAAAAACCGCCTTGGCAGTGCTACTGCGTCTCTACGTTCCCTGTCTCATCCCTGGGGCCGTCGCTTCCCCGAAGGGAAGCTGTGTGTCGAACATCAGCGCGCCGCGGTACCGGATGCGCGTGCGATCGACCTGCGTGACGTGACACCGCAAGATGCGTGCAGCCACACGAAAGAGCGGCACCGGATCGCCGACCTGCAACTCCACGCGCATGCCGGGCAGGAGACGCCAGTCCGTCTCGATGAGTGCCCCGCCCGGCGACAGATCGATGACGTGTGCGAAGCGCCCAGGGCGCAAACGGGCTCGCTCCATGCCTTCGGTGGCAAAGGCGCACACCCGTGGCGCCGCACGCCGTTCGTGCCCTATCGCGACAGCCATATGCCGGCGGCGAAATTGAACTCGAGGATCCGCGTTCTTGCGGTTGCGCCGAGTACCCGGACGGCGAACTGATTGCCGCGACGGCCACGCAGAAACAGCGTCCCTGGCGTTGAGGCTCCAGCGGGGCTGAAGCTGAGCAGCGTCGAGCTGCCAATTTGAATCGGATCGGCGGTGTTGAATGGGCCGGGATCGATTCCCCTGACGTTCCAATGAATGCCGAACTCGACGCCGCTGAAGTGGTACTCGAGGTGTTCGGCAGCGCTGATGGGGAGATCGATGCCCCGCGCGATGTCGCGTGCGAGCACGCCATTGCGGTTGCCGTCGACGTAGTTCTGCATCCGATAGCCGTCGGACTGCTGGTCAAACTGGATGGCGACGTAGGCCGATCGCCTGACCGCCTCGAAACGCGCCATCGCCACACGCCCGGCCACGTAGTGGGCCGCCGCCGCTGCCCGCGTGTGATCGACGCTGGACTGCGCCAGCGGGATCGCCGCGCCGCCGACGATGACCATGACGGTCATCGCCAGCAGCACCTCGAGCAGTGAGTACCCCTTACTTTCCACTTTCCACTTTCCACTTTCGACTTTCCACTTGTGCCTTTTTACTTCCTGCACTCCACCTATTTCTGCCCCGAAGACACCGTGAGGCGGTCTTTGATCTTCAGGAAGCTCTTCTCGCCGATGCCGCGCACGTTCATGAGCTCCTCGATTTTCTTGAACGGGCGCATCGTGATCATGGGGCTCGGTACCACGCGCAAACACTACCGAGCGAATCGTTTCGCCTTTCTCTTGAGTTCATCCGAAATGCTCGGCGCAGGCGGCACGTCTCTCCGTCCCGCATTCCGATTCGTCGGTGGTGGATCGCCGGCCATTGGTCGGTACTGTTCGAGGTACCACTCCTTGAGTTCTTCGGTCAGGACCAGTTGTCGTAGGTTGGCTTCTCGTACACGGCTCATACGTCCTCCTCGTTGTGATCGCCTTCGGGTAGGCCGTTCTCGTTTCGGAAGTTGCTACCCTCTGAAGGCCTCGCTCTCGATCTGCTCGGGTAGCGCGTGCCTATCACGTGGGTTGTTGCTACCCCTGTACACACGAAAACCCACCGCTCGTACTGGTGGGCCGTTGTCCTTCCGCCTTCGTAGTGATTCGTGATCAGTGTCGCATCGATGCCTCAGGGTGATGTTGAAACACTTCCGCCCTGCTCATGGATGCTGGAAAATCCACCCCTTCTGAACGTCCCGTCATCACCCCTTTCTGCATACTCAGGTATTTTCGTCCTTTCGTAGACGCCTTCAGCAGGATCGTGTGCGTCCCGTCCTTCCTGTGCATCCCACTTGGCGTGTGCGTCCCCTTACTAAGGGGGGGACGCACGGACGCACACAAACGAATCCCGGTGAGTCCCTGTGAGTCCCACGTTGGGATCCACACGGTTTCTCCCCTGCATTCGGTCACCTTCCTGCGATCTCGCTCGCTCCGAAGGCGTCCTGTGCGTCCCATCAACCGGCCCTCCGTTTCTGCGTGTGCGTCCCGGAGTGGGACTCACGCGTTTTTCCTGCGGTTTTCGGTGGTGTCCCACGCAATCGAACCCGTCGTTTCCGAGGTCCCGCGATGGCCGACGGCGCGACGGGGTCCACGTCGTCACCCGCGTAGGCATAGTGGATGCGCTTGCCGGCTCCGTGTGTCTTCACGACGGCTCCCGTGCTCACCAGCCGTTCGACGTGATCGATAAAACCTTGTCGGCGGATGCCTTGCTTGTCGCCAATAGCTTTCCAGAGCTTGTTGGAATTCGGACCGCGGTCATCGCCGGGATGCTCGGCCGTCCACTTGCGAAGGTAAGTCAGAATCTTGTGGCTCCATTCAATCGCCACCCGGTCGGTGCTCGATTCGACGGCGGTGAACATCAGCCAGCGAGGGTCTCGTGAATCGTCGGACTCAAGGTGGATCTCTAACTGCAAGTCGTCCGTGGCGTCCTTCTGATACGTCGCGGACAGCAGCACCTTCGTGACCTTGCCGAAGCTCGACAGCTTTTGCAACGAATACGGTGTCTCGACGGCGCTGATGATCGGGAATCCCGACGTTTGCTCGACCGGCCCTCGCATGTCCTTGCCCTGGCCGGGCCGCGTGTTGTGGTAACCCCAGATCATCGCCTTCAGCGTCGGGCACTCCCGCAGCAGCGCACGGCAGTAATCAATCCACGGTTTGATGGCCTCGTAACTTCCGTCGGTGCCGCTGACCAACGACCGCAAGGGTTCGGTGATCAAGACTTCGACGTTGTTGCGACATACCCACTTGTAGAGCCATTCCTTGTGGGTGTCGTAATCGAAGTTCAGTCCCTGCCGGACCGACAGGAACAGATTTGCCGGGAGGTCCTCGCTCTGCAACGTCGGCGGTTTTAGTCGCCGGGCAGCATCAGCCTGCACCATCCGACCAACGAGCATGGCGCGGAGTCGTTGCCGGATGCGATGGGGTGAATCTTCCTCGGTGACGTACCCAACCGCGTAAGGCTTCGCCGCTGTGTAGCGACCGCCCAAGATGGTTGACCCGGTGCACAGACCAATACTCAGATCGAGCATCTGCATCGTCTTGGCACCACGTGGCTGAGCGTTGAAGCCGGTGATGCCTTCGCGGAGAAAGCCGGGAATCAATTCAAGCGGAGGCGGTTCTAGGGCGACCCGGCGATCAAACGTCCGGAACGATTCGTTGTGGAGCCGCCGCGTCTCGCTGCGATCGGCGGGATTGCCGAAGATGCGGAGATCTTCCTCCGTCGGCATCACAAGGAGATTGGGCAATTGGATTTTCATCGGCCACCTCGGGGAGCGTGGCGTTTGAACTCCTCAAGGAACTTCTGCTGATCTTCGGGACTGAGAGAGGCTACGTGGTCTCGCATCTTCGACATGATCCGTACGGCCTTTACGTGTTCCTGCCAGTGCTCTAACGCGTAAGACGCCGCTGCTTCACTATCCATTTTCTTGACCGACACCGCGTACCCGAACGTGAATCTGGCGGCTTCAATAAACTCTTCGTCAGCGGGCGACATTGGCTTGGGGAACTTAAACTTCTCGTTTGCCTTTTCCAGAATGAACTTAAATCCGGGACTAGGCACAACCGCGAGAACCATGTAGGCCCGACAATCGAACGTGCGACACACCACCGGGCGACGGTCATAGATGGAACACTGGTTGTTCGTCAGATAGATACACGAGCCATCTGCCTGCTGATTCAGAATGCGTCTGCCGTCCGGTTCAATATGGGTTTGATAACTCGCCCCATCGTCAAATTGCTCGTGAATTTCTACCGTGGCGTGATGACAGCACGTGGTGCACCCGCCACACGGCACCTCAACTTGTCCCTTCGCAGCGATTGAGTCGAACATCTCGCGCACCCATACAGTCGGTGTGAATTCGACCGCGTCGGGTCCCGGAAAAAATTCAACTACTTCAGCGGCGAGTCCTTGCATCTCTAGTACGCCATGTGGATTGCCTGGCGTCGGCGTCAGCTTGGCCGCCCGCTGGCGCTGCTCTCGTTTTCGTCTGGCCTCTCTACCCATGTGGTCCTCTCGGTCGAAGCCTCGGCTTAACATTCGGCGGCAGAGCGGGCCGAGAACACCGCCTCTTCGGGAATGACCCTAGCCGCCGAAACTGAAAACTAACCACGACGCCGCTTTCTCACCGAAGGCGACTGTCGCAATCGCACACGAATTGACGGAGAGTGATTCAGCCTCCAGACCTGTACGGCTCGCAATGCTTCCGCCATCGAGTAGCCGTGTAACTGCCGCAAGAATCCGTAGACGTCGTCGCCAGCCGGGACGCAGGTAGGGCACCCCCAACGGCCTATGCCTGTCTCGTGGTAGTCGTCGTAACACCAGAGGGAAGGATCATCATCACCGTGCGAGTGCCGCTCGGGATGGATGCGACACTGGAACATCACCTTGTCGGCCATTTCGATCCCGTCGTCCCCAAGATGGAATCGAACAATCTCAACGAGCGAGACTTGGCGCTTCAACGCGTCAATGTTCGGCACGCCGTAGGGCGACGCAATGCGGATGCGGAGCCGCTTCTTCAATCGGATTCTCATCGCCGCTTCTTCCATCCCACGACGAAGGACAGCCGGAAACCCGGAAGCTTCGAGAGTCTCAGGCAGTGAGATTTGTGAATGGTGATGTCGTAGTGTGCCGCGAGGTCCCCAAAGCGCTTCTCGTCTGGAGCCTCGTCGTCGACGCATACCAGAATCCATGCGTTCGGCACTCGCGGAAAGTCATACGCTCGGACGCAGGCGAGCACATCGACGTTTTCAATGGCGAGGTTGATTACGAGGCTTTCGAGACGAGAGGGAATTTGTGCGGGTTCGCGAGGAGCGAGCTTACGCCCTTTCAGAACCAGTGACTGATGTCTACGTGCAGACGGCTTGCGCCACCGTATCTTGGCGGCCTTACTCGTACATCCGGATCCCAATCCACCCATATGACGACTCCTCAGAAAAGTGTGACCTCAAGAAATACGAGGCCGACCACTCATAGCTCGCGCCTAAGCGGACAGTCCTCGAACGGCTGAGGCCGTTCTTCATCTCTTTGTTTCTGGGAGTCGTCCGACATCAGGCCACCGTGGCCGAACGACTTCCTTATTTTCCCCCCGAACTGGCGGCGTGGCGACACTTTTTTATTCGATGCGCCCCCGCCCATCCGGCGCGGCCCGAACACCGCGGACAGGGCTGGCGGCGCGGCGAGACGCCGGGAAAGCCGCGTTAGACGCCGCTATACGGGCCCTGAACCGCCGCGCCACCGAGCCGGCACCCGCCGGGTCGGCCGGCAACTCCGGTCCGTTCCTAGAGGCGCGGAAGGCCCTTAACGACCGCCGACAAAGTCCGTTCCTTCTAAGGGATACAGGGAATCTCAAAGTCAGGAAATTCCGCATTTCGGTGTGGTGCCACCGGTTGCAATCCGGAATAACTAACTCGGGGATTCGGGCATGTCGCCCGTTCGCCTTCGAAGGAGATCGACAGTGAAGAAATCGACCAAGAAAGTCGCACCGAAGAAACCGTCACGCGCTGAGCGGATCACCGCTCGCATCGGCCGGCTCGACGCGGCCATCGCAAAACGGCAAGCACGAATCGAGAGAACCAATCTCGCGATCAAGAAACGGCAGGACCGGATCGTCACGTTGAAGAAACTCCTCGCGACGTTGAAGTAGCGATGGCGCATCGACGACGGCGGCGACGGAAGCCGCCACCAAAACGTAGGACGTTGAAGCCTGCGGAACTAACGACCACCAACCCCGCACTACCTACACCCACTTCAATCCACGACAACGTAACCGTCCTAGCCGAAGGTTCGATTACGGCCGTGATGCGTTTGTCGTGGCAGGTGTTCGCGGTGCGGAACTCCAAAACCTGAACTACCCGAAGGCAGGAGCTAGTGACTATGAGGAAACGCACACCACAAGAACGAGCGGCAGCAACCCGCCGTGCCTGGCGTCGCACACCGAGGCGTCGAGTGCAGATGTCGAGACGGTTTCGGCGACTCTGGCGGAATCCTGAATATCGACGCCTGCGGAGCGAAGCGGCCGTCCGGCTCTGGCAAGACCCCAAACGCCGAGCACGGATATCGAGAGCATTGAAGCGGGCTTGGGCGAGAAACCCAGTTCGCCGAAAACGCACCGCAATCGTGATGAAACGGCAGTGGCGAAATCCGGGCTATCGGCGGCTGCGTACAAGGCAGATGCGCGGCCGTTGCCGAGAGGTTGCGGTTCGGCAGCGGATGTCGGCGGCGATGCAGCGGGTGTGGCAGTCGCCGGGCTATAAGCGGCGGCTGTCGAGAATCTTGAAACGTCGGTGGCATTCGAATCCGAAGCGATACGCCGAACGAGTTGCCATCTCGCGCCGGAACCTCGGTCCGTCCGACGGGGCAAAGCGGCTGCACGCGATCCTCGGAGACGGTTGGTATTTGGAGCACTTCACCCCGCACGGCCCGCTCGACGTTGCTAATCCCACTCTGATGATTGCGATCGAAGTGGATGGGGCCGAGCATCGCCGTCCTCACATACAACGGCGCGACCAGCAAAAAACCCGTGCGCTGTCGAAAATCGGATGGACCGTCGTTCGACTCCCTGAGGCCTCCTGCCTCGCCATCGGAGGAGGTTGCCATGCGAACGATTAGCCCCATGCTTGCCAAGGCCGTAGCCACGTTGCCGCGAGGACGCGAATGGTCCTACGAAGTGAAGTGGGACGGCTACCGGATGCTGGCGGTGAAGGACGGGGCGAAGGTCCGGCTGCTGTCACGGACGCAAACCGACTTGACTCGCCACTTTCCACAGATAGCCGCCGACGTGTCCCGGTTGCCCGTCAACAGGGTGGTTCTCGACGGCGAAGTCGTTGCCCTCGATACAGAGGGGCGGCCGTCATTTCGCCGACTGCAGGAGCACTACCGCAGGATTCGAGAGCATCCGCCACTGGCATTGGCGTACTACGCCTTCGACTTGCTTGAACTGGATGGCCGGTCATGGATGCCGCGTCCGCTCACGGCTCGTCGGCAACGACTGGTGGAACTGGTTGTCGGCGACACGTTACTTCGATCCGACCCCTTGCCAGGACGGGTTGCAGATATCGAACGACGGATCAGGGAATTCGGGTTGGAAGGTATCGTAGCGAAGCGTCGCCGCTCTCGCTATCAACCGGGTACGCGGTCGCGGGATTGGGTAAAGGTTCGGTTCTCGCCCCGACAGGAGTTCGTAGTCGGCGGTTACATCCCAAGGGACAGCATGTTCGACGCATTGCTAGTCGGCTACTACGTCGAAGGCGAGCTCCGTTACGCCGGTCAAGTTCGATCTGGATTTAGTAAACACGAGCGGGCGGCGGTGGCATTACGATTGGCGTCATCGAAATCGGTGGCCTGTCCGTTCGCTGATCTGCCGCACCATCTGCCATACCGGAGGCGGCATCCGTGGGACCAACGCATCACACCGGCCGACATGCCGCGCATGCGATGGGTACCGCCTTCGGTAGTGATCGAAACATCGTTCCTTGGATGGGAACGGCACGGACTGTTACGGGACGCGACGTTTTTCGGCGTACGGGCGGATAAGGCCGCTCATACGGTCACGCGAGAGCTAGATCTTCTTTGACAACACAAGTTTTCGGTAGTGCTCGCCGACGACGGTGAGTTTGCACGCTTTGGATTCGATGGCCGCATGCCACATGTTCGGTTTGGAGGCACCGACTGGCACTACCAAATTCACTCGGTTGTACTTCTGGAGAACTTCAAATTTTTTTGTGTTCTCCGGATTCGGCGGCGGGGCACCCTCTGGTCGTCCCGTCGGTTCTGGTTCGAAGGTTGGATCAAGCGGGAACTGGTAACCGGGTTCCGGAAAGAATTCGGTTATCCGTTTCAACATCGTTAACTCGATAGGTGGTTGAACCTTGCGGAGTGACACGAAACTTTTCACGTTTGTTTTGAAGACGGGACGTTGGTCATCCCACGGTCCGAGCGACTGATCAATATGAGCGTACACGCTGCCGGGAGTGACATCCCCGACAAGATTTGCGGCGGAGCCTGATAACGCATCGACTAAGAGAGTCGTAAAGACTCCACTGCCGCTCTTCTCGTGAGAGTACTGCTCTTCGGTCGAAGCTGTAAGGATGGTCATACCGTCGGAGAGTTCGGCGTATTGCTGGGCGATAGCGCTTGCGCCGGCAATGCCGGAATGGCAGCTATCGAGAATTACGATTCGATTCCGTGCTTTTGATGTGTTGGCATATTGCAGCACTTCAGCCAGCGACAAGCCGTCATCTCCTCGTTTGCATTCGCTCGTACATAGGTAGCCGCCTGCCTTTTCAATGTATCCATGCCCGGCGAAGTACAGCAGCGCGATGTCGTTGTCGTCCCGGAACAGCTTGACTACATTGTCGCGAAGTTTGCCACGATCGACCGCATCCTTCGCGCCACTGGCCGTCAGCAAGAACACATCGAAGTTGATACTGCCGTCAGCATGAGTATCGAGGGCATTTTTCACTTCATAGGCGTCGCGGACGCACCCATACAAATCCTGAACCTTCGGATCTGCGTAGTAATCAATACCAACGACGAGCGCCTTCCGTAAGTTCGTAGCCATTACAGACTGTCAATAAAGTTGGCGACGGCTTCCCAGGTCCAAGAAGTGGACGACACTCCGGTTATGGACGTGAAATCGTCCTTCAGGATCCAGAAGCCTTTGATTTTTTTCTTCTCTTCTTTTGCGCAATCGAGTTCCCACTTTTGGCCCGTCGAGTTCGTGGAGTTCTTGCTGACCAGAGCAATGACGCCGTCGGAGCGCTTGATTCGTGCCCGAACCTTTTCCTTCCAAGCGCTGTCGTACGGCTCTTTGACAGACATGTCTATGAATTCGAACG
>Ga0075421_100008793_pt1 | contig 12433 bp, 25 predicted proteins | sample SoiMetdeltSBSDD5_FD_75292 | JGI IMG/M metagenome (GOLD analysis project Ga0075421, IMG submission 75292) | Bulk soil microbial communities from a Populus tree surrounding site in Tennessee, USA - Soil MetaG P. deltoides SBSDD5 | ecosystem: Environmental > Terrestrial > Soil > Tree plantation... | reverse complement strand
CTGCGGCACTGGCGGCACTTTGCATCCAAGTTTCGAGCCATGAATTCTCCTCGACGTCCCGGTCAGACGCGCCGGCGTTTCGGCGGGCGGCAGCCGTTGTGCGGCACCGGCGTTACATCCGCAATCGATCCGATCTTGAGGCCGATCGCGTTCAACGAGCGCACGGCCGACTCGCGTCCCGGGCCAGGGCCCGAAATGCGTACCTCGATGTTCTTGACCCCGCATTCCTGCGCCGCACGGCCCGCGCGCTCGGCGGCCACCTGCGCCGCAAACGGCGTCGATTTTCTCGATCCCTTGAATCCCGCGTTCCCCGAAGTCGACCACGACAGCGTGTTGCCCTGCCGGTCGGTGATCGTGATGATCGTGTTGTTGAACGAGGCGTGAATGTGGGCAATGCCCTCGGCGACGTTCTTCTTGACCTTCTTGCGCGCGCGCGCGCCCGAAGCCTGCTGCAGTTGCTGCTGGGTTGGTGCGCCTCTGCTTGCCATGCGGATCCTTTACTTAAGCTCTTTCCGACGTTCGCGGTGCAGCGCAGGTTTTATCTGCGCTGCAGCGCATCGTGTATTTCCTAAACCTTCCCGGCTGGCGCGATCAGCTTGATCGCGGCCTTGCGCGGGCCCTTGCGCGTGCGGGCATTGGTGCGAGTGCGCTGTCCGCGCACCGGAAGTCCCTTGCGATGGCGCACGCCGCGATAGCAACCCAAGTCCATCAGGCGCTTGATCGACATCGACACTTCGCGACGCAGGTCGCCCTCGACCGCGATCTTGGCCACCGTCTCGCGCAGCCGCTCCATCTCCGCGTCGGAGAGGTCCTTGATCTTGCGCGACTTCTCTACGCCTGCAGCAGCGCAAATCGCCTCGGCGCGCGCGCGGCCGATGCCGTAGATCGAAGTCAGCGCGATACCGGCGTGCTGGTGGTTCGGGATGTTGATCCCAGCAATTCGAGCCATGGAGTCCCCGTTTGACCGCGAAAACCTGAAATTATATCTGTCCGTTCAAGCTCTTAGCAAGCTCTTTGGAGCCCCGCGATCATCCCTGCCGCTGCTTGTGGCGCGGGTCCGGGCAAATGACCCGCACCACGCCCTTGCGGCGGATGATCTTGCACTTGCGGCAGATTCTCTTTACCGATGCCATCACTTTCATCGTTGCACCCTCCGCGACGCGAGCGCCGCCGTCTGATTGCGTTTTCCAGCTCTACCCTCAACGGGCCGGCAATCCGCCTTTGAAGTTCGCCTTGCGCAGCAAGCTCTCGTACTGATGCGTCATGATGTACGCCTGCACCTGCGCCATGAAATCCATCGTCACCACGACGATGATCAGCAGCGACGTGCCGCCGAAGTAGAACGGCACGTTCCATCGCAGGATCAGGAATTCGGGCAGCAGGCAGACCAACGTCACGTACACCGCGCCGGCCAGCGTCAGCCGCAGCAGGATTTTTTCCAGATAGCGCGCAGTCTGGTCTCCGGGTCGAATGCCGGGAACGAAGGCGCCCGACTTCTTCAGGTTGTCCGCGGTTTCCTTCGGGTTGTACTGCAGTGCGGTGTAGAAGAAGCAGAAGAACACGATCAACGCCGCGTACATCAGCACGTAGATCGGCTGGCCGGGCGAGAGCGTTCCGGCCAGGTCACGGAGCCAGATCCAGCCCTCCTGCGTGCCGAACCAGCCGAGGATAGTGGCCGGAAAGAGAATCAGCGACGAGGCGAAGATCGGCGGGATCACGCCCGACATGTTGAGCTTGAACGGCAGGTGCGAGCTCTGCCCGCCGTAGACGCGATTACCTACCTGGCGCTTCGCGTAGTTGACGAGGATCTTGCGCTGTCCGCGCTCGACGAAGCACACCGCAGCGGTGACTACGAGCACGGAGGCTGCGATCAGCAACGAGGTCAGCGGGTGCATCGCGCCGGTGCGCACCAGTTCGAGCGTCCCGGCGATCGCGTTCGGCAGGCCGGCGGCGATCCCGGCAAAGATGATGATCGAGATCCCGTTGCCGAGACCGCGCTCGGTGATCTGCTCGCCGAGCCACATCAGGAACATCGTCCCGGTGACGAGCGTCGTCACCGTGGTGATGCGGAACAGCAGGCCGGGGTCGAGCACCAGGCCCGGCTGGCTCTCGAGCGCGATCGAGATTCCAGTCGCCTGGAACAGCGCGAGGAACACGGTTCCGTAGCGCGTGTACTGCGTGATCTTGCGGCGCCCGGACTCGCCCTCCTTGCGCAGCTGCTCGAGCGTCGGGCTCACCGCGGTCATCAATTGCATGATGATCGACGCCGAGATGTACGGCATGATCCCCAGCGCGAAGATCGTGAAGCGCGACAGCGCGCCGCCCGAAAACATGTTGAACATGCCGAAGATGCTGCCGCCCTTGTCGCGGAAGAAGTCCGCGAGCACGTTCGGGTCGATTCCGGGGACCGGGATGTGCGCGCCGACGCGGAACACAAAGAGCGCGCCGAGCAGGAACAGCAGCCGCCGCTTCAGGTCACCGTAGCGCCCGGTCTTTCCGACGTTGGGAAGAGTCGTAGCCAAGTCGCTTTACGCCTTCGGCGCCGCGGTCTTGCGCTGCGCGTATTTAGCCTTCTCGGGCGCCGGCTCGACTGTTCCGCCTGCCGCTTCGATGGCCCCCTGTGCACCCTTGCTCGCCTTGATCCCTTTGAGCACGAGCTTGCGGGTCAGCTTTCCCGACAGGATGACTTTGGCGACGAGCGTTCGCCCGGGCACTACCCCCTCCGCCTTGAGCGCCGCGAGATCGATTTCCTCGGCCTTCATCCGCTCGAGCGACGACAGGCGCACCTCAGCGTAGGTATCACGCATCATCGAGACGAACCCGCGCTTCGGCAGCCTGCGGTGCAGCGGCATCTGCCCGCCTTCGAAGCCCACCTTGTGATAGCCGCCCGCGCGGGCGCGCTGACCCTTGTGACCCAGGCCCGCGGTCTTTCCCCAGCCCGAGCCGATCCCGCGACCGACGCGATGGCGCGTGTGCTTTGCACCCGGCGCCGGCTTGATCGAATTCAGTCGCATATCGTTCACCCTTCCACGCGCACCAGGTAGTAGACCTTGTCGATCATGCCGCGCACCGCGGGCGTATCCGCGAGCTCGACAGTCTGGCGAATCCGCTTCAAGCCCAGGCCGCGCACGGTCTCGCGATGGCTGCGCTTGCATCCCGCGAGCCCCTTGACCAGCATCACCTTGATCGTCTTGTCGGCCATGGATTGCGTTCCTCAGTGAGCGAGAATCTCGTCCACCGACTTGCCGCGCTTGGCGGCGATCTCGGCGGGCGTGTTCATCGATTTCAGTCCCTGCAGAGTCGCCCGCACCACGTTGTAGGGATTGGTCGAGCCGAAGCACTTGGCAAGCACGTTCGTCACGCCCATCACCTCGAATACCGCGCGCATCGGACCGCCGGCGATGATCCCGGTGCCCTCGGATGCGGGTTGCATCAGCACCACGGCTGCGCCGTGGCGGCCGGTCACCGTGTGGTGCAGCGTCCCGTTCTTCAGGCTCACCTTGAACATCCCGCGGCGCGCCTCCTCCATTGCCTTTTGCACCGACACCGGCACCTCGCGCGCCTTGCCCTTGCCCATGCCGACGCGGCCGTCGCCGTCCCCCACCACGACCAGCGCGGCGAAGCCGAGCACGCGCCCGCCCTTCACGACCTTCGTGACGCGATTGACTGCGACCATCTTCTCGCGCAATCCGTCGCTGCGCTCCTCGGACTGCTGCACCCTTCTTGCCTGCATCTTCGCCATTAGGTATGTCCTTCGCTTCGATCCGTTGCGCTAGAACTTCAGCCCGCCCGCCCGCGCAGCTTCGGCAAGCACCTTCACCCGGCCCTGATAGCGGTAGCCGGCGCGGTCGAAGGCGACCTTCTCGATTCCGGCGGCCTTCGCCTTCTCGGCGATCCGCTTGCCGACGGCTTCCGCGGCGCCGCGATTGGCCCCGTTCTTCAGGCCTGCGCGCACTTCCTTCTCCAGCGTCGAAGCGCTCGCCAGCACGCGATCGCCGCGCGCCGTCGTGATCTGCGCGTAAATGTGGCTGTTGGTGCGATGGACCGTGAGCCGGATCGCATCCTGCTGCTGGATCCGGATCCTGGTCTGGCGCGCCCGGCGCAACCGCTGGGCCTTGGTGTCGAGCATGACCGGGTTCTCCGCTATTTCTTCTTCGTCTCTTTCAAGACGATCGTTTCGTTCGCGTAGCGCACGCCCTTGCCCTTATAGGGCTCGGGCGACTTGTAATCGCGGATCTTGGCCGCCGTAAGGCCGACCAGCTGCTTGTCGATCCCGCTGATCACGATTTCGGTCTGGGTCGGCGTCACGACTTTGACCCCCTTCGGCATCAGGTGCACCACCGGATGCGAGAAACCCAGCGACAGGTTCAGCTTGTCGCCCTGCGCCTGCGCGCGATAGCCGACCCCGACCAGCTGCAGCTTGCGCTCGAAGCCGCTCGTGACGCCCGCCACCATGTTGGCAATGTGCGCACGCATCGTCCCGGACATGGCGACCGCGTGGCGCGAATTGCCGAGCGCCTTGCACTTGAGGTGATCGCCGTCCTTTTCGACGGCCACGTTGGGGTCGAGCGAGCGCACGATCGCGCCCAGCGGCCCCTTCACCTGGATTTTCTCCGCGTCGATGCTGACGTCCACGCCCTTGGGCAAGGCGACCGGATTCCTGGCGATGCGCGACATGTCCGTCTCCTCAGGCCACGATGCAGAGCACTTCGCCGCCGACGCCGCTGGCGCGCGCCTTGCGGTCGGTCATCACGCCGTGCGACGTCGACAGGATCGCGATCCCGAGACCGTTCATGATGCGCGGGATGTCGTGTCGGCCCTTGTACACGCGCAGGCCCGGGCTCGAGACGCGCTCGATCCGCTCGATCACAGGCCGCCCGGCGTAGTACTTCAGGCCGATGCGCAGCTCCTGCATCGTGCCGTCCTCGTGCACGGCGAAGTCCTCGATGTAGCCCTCGTCCTTGAGGACGCTGGCAATCGCCGCCTTGAGCTTGGAGGCCGGCATCTTCACTTCGATCTGCCCGACCATCTGCGCGTTGCGGATGCGGGTCAGCATGTCGGCGATCGGATCGGTCATCCCCATGCGCGTCTCCTTACCAGCTCGCCTTGATCACGCCCGGCACCTCGCCGCGCATCGCAAGCTCGCGCAGCTTCGTCCGGCCGAGGCCGAACTTGCGAAACACGCCGCGCGGCCGGCCGGTGAGCGAGCAGCGGTTGCGCAGCCGCACGGGCGAGGCGTCGCGCGGCAGCTTCTGCAGCTTTTCGCGCGCCGCTTCCTTGTCTTCGTCCGAGACGCGCGGGCTCTGCAGCAGCTCGAGCAGCGTCTGCCGCCGTGCCTTGAACTTGTCGACCGTCTTGCGTCGTTTCTGCTGCCGGAGCTTTACTGCGAGTTTCGCCATATCCGATCCTTCAGTGCTTGAATGGAAAACGGAACGCCGCGAGCAACGCGCGCGCTTCGTCGTCGGTTTTCGCCGTGGTGATGATCGCCACGTTCATTCCGCGCAGCGCGTCGATCTTGTCGTACTCGATCTCGGGAAAGATGATCTGCTCCTTGATCCCCAGGCTGTAGTTGCCGCGACCGTCGAATGCGCGGCTCGACACGCCGCGGAAATCGCGGATCCGCGGGATCGCGATGTTCACCAGACGGTCGAGGAACTCGTACATGCGCGCGCCGCGCAGCGTCACCATGCAGCCGACCGGAAAGCCGGCGCGCACCTTGAAATTCGCGATCGACTTGCGCGCGTTGGTGACGACCGGCTTCTGGCCCGCGATCCGCGCCATGTCGGCCACGGCGTTGTCGAGGATCTTCTTGTCGGTGGTCGTCTCACCCACGCCCATGTTGAGCGTGATCTTCTTGACGCGCGGCACCTGCATCACGGTCTTGTAGCCGAACTTCTTCATCAGATCGGGAACCACCGTCTCGCGGTAGTAGGTGCGCAGGCGCGGCGGCGGCGGCGGTACCGAGGGCGCCTCCTCGCGCGCCGGCTTCGGCGCGGGCGCACCCTTGGCCTGCGCCTGTTGCTTCTTCGGCTGCGGCTGGTTGCCGGGCGGCGGGCCCTTCTTTTGCTGCTGCGGTGCGTTCTTTTCCTTTTCCTTGGCCATCGCGCCCCCTTACACGTCCACCTGATCGCCGTTCGAGCGGAATACGCGCACCTTGCGGCCGTCGGACAGCAGCTTGAACGCGACGCGGTCCGCCTTCTGCGTCGCCGGATTGAAAAGCGCGACGTTCGAGACGTGGATCGGCATGTCCTTGTCGACGACGCCGCCCGTCTGGCCCTTCATCGGGTTGGGGCGCTGGTGCTTCTTCACCCGGTTGATGCCCTCTACGACGACGTGTTCGACGCCCGTGCGCCGCAGCACGGTGCCGCGCTTGCCCTTGTCGCGGCCGGCGATCACGACGATTTCGTCTCCTTTGCGGATTCTCTGCATGGCGGATTCCTTCAGAGCACTTCCGGCGCGAGCGACACGATCTTCATGAAGCGCTCGGTGCGCAGCTCGCGCGTCACCGGGCCGAAGATGCGGGTGCCGATCGGCTCGAGCTTCGGGGTCAGCAGCACCACCGCGTTGGAATCGAAGCGGACCAGCGAGCCGTCGGCTCGACGCACGCCTTTCGCGGTGCGCACCACCACGGCGTCGTACACCTCGCCCTTCTTCACACGGCCGCGCGGCGCCGCGTCCTTGATGCTGACCTTGATCACATCGCCGATCGAGGCGTAGCGGCGCTTCGAGCCGCCGAGCACCTTGATGCACATCACGGCGCGCGCACCGGTATTGTCGGCGACGTCGAGAATCGACTGCATCTGGATCATTGTGCTTCTCCATCCAACTTGCCCGCTGCGCGCATCGGGCAGTTTTGGACCCCGTCCGGGGCGAAAAAGACGCGAATTCTAGTCCGGCCGCACTGCGGCTGGCAAGGCTTGCGTCACACTTCCTTCGACTTCTGGATCAATCTCGTCACCGTCCACGACTTGGTCTTCGAGATCGGCCGGCACTCCGCGATCTCGACCAGGTCGCCGTTCTTGTATTCGCCGGACGGCACGTGGGCATGGTATTTCCTCGAACGCGTCAGGGTCTTGCCCATCAGCGTGTCCTTCACCCGGCGCTCGATCAGCACCGTCACGGTTTTCTGCATGCGGTCGCTCACCACGCGCCCGACGAGCGTGCGCTGGTTTTTCTGGGTGGGCGTCGCGGGTGGCGTCGCGGCTGGCTGCGGCTCGCTCATTTTCCTGCCTTCTCCCTCAGCACCGTGCGCACGCGCGCGATGTCCTTGCGCAGCTTGCGTTTCTGGCTGGTGTTGGACAACTGTTGCGTGGCAAGTTGCATGCGCAGACCGAACTGCGCCTTCAGCAGCTCGTTCAGCTCCTTCGTCAGCTCGTCTGGCGTCTTGGCGCGAAGTTCACTCGGCTTCATCGGCTATCCCAGCATGCGGTGCACGAGCACGGTACGGATCGGCAGCTTCGCGGCAGCGAGCGCAAACGCATGCTTCGCGACGGCCGCGTCGACTCCATCCATCTCGTAGATGATCTTTCCGGGCTGGATCTCGGCGACGAAATACTCCGGGTTGCCCTTGCCGTTGCCCATGCGGACCTCGGCAGGCTTCGTCGAGACCGGCTTGTCCGGGAATACGCGGATCCAGATGCGTCCGCCGCGCTTGATGGAGCGCGACAGCGCGCGCCGCGCGGCTTCGATCTGACGCGCGGTAAGGCGCCCGCGTCCGATCGCCTTGAGCCCGTATTCGCCGAACGAGACCTTGGCGCCTCGCGTGGCGACGCCGGTGTTACGCCCCTTCTGCTGCTTTCGGTACTTGGTGCGCGCAGGTTGCAGCATCGTCTACTCCTTTTTGTCCTCGCCGTCGCCGGCGGGCGCGGCAGGTGCTGCCGATGCTGCGGGTTCGTCGGTCTCCTTGACCACTTTTCGGGTGCGCTTGATGACCGCCTTCGGCTTGTCGGTCGTGTCGGGCCTCTTCGCGCGCGGCGCCGCGGGTTTCCTGTCGCCATCGGCCTTCGGCGGCGCGCGCCGCATGCCAGGCTTCGGCGCAGGACGTTTCGCTTTCCTCGGCTCGGCAGGCGCCTCGGGGGCCGGAAGGGCCGCAGGTTGCGTGCCGGCGGCGAGCGCAGCCGCCTCTGCCTTCGGCATCACCTCGCCCTTGTACACCCACACCTTGATGCCGATCACGCCATAGGTCGTCTTTGCTTCGCCCATGCCGTAGTCGATATCCGCCCGCAGCGTATGCAGCGGCACCCTGCCCTCGCGATACCACTCGGTGCGCGCGATCTCGATGCCGTTCAGTCGTCCCGCGCTCATGATCTTGATCCCCTGCGCGCCCAGGCGCATCGCGTTCTGCATCGCGCGCTTCATCGCGCGCCGGAACATGATGCGTTTCTCGAGCTGCTGCGCGATCGAATCGGCGATCAGCTGCGCGTCGATCTCGGGCTTGCGGATCTCCTCGATGTTCACGTGCACCTGGTTGACGCCCATGATGCGGCGCAGCTCCGCCTTCAGCGCCTCGATCTCTTCTCCCTTCTTGCCGATCACCACGCCCGGTCGCGCGGAGAAGATGGTGATCCGCGCGTCCTTCGCCGGCCGCTCGATCAGCACGCGGCCCACCGAAGCGTGCGCCAGCTTCTTCTTCAGAAAGTCGCGCACCTTGATGTCTTCGGCGAGCATCGCCCCGAAATTGCGGTTGTTCGCGTACCAGCGCGACTGCCACCCGCGGCTGACGCCGAGCCGGAAGCCGATTGGATTGATTTTCTGACCCATGGACCGCCCTTCAATCCCCTACAGTGATGTAGATGTGACAGGTTTGCTTGGTAACGCGGGTGCCGCGCCCCTTGGCACGGGCGTGAAACCGCTTGAGCGGCGTGCCGCGCTCGACGTGTACCTTCTTCACCTTGAGCGTGTCGATGTCTGCGCCGTCGTTGTGCTCGGCGTTGGCGATCGCCGACTCGAGCACCTTCTTCACCAGCGCCGCCCCCTTGTTCGGAGTGAAGGCGAGAATGCTCAGCGCCTTGTCGACCGCCTTGTCGCGGATCATGTCGGCCACCAGCCGGCCCTTCTGGGCCGAGAGCCGCACACCGCGAAGCACCGCACGCGTTTCCATGCGCCTCCCTTACTTCTTTCCTGAGGCGGCCGGCGCCGCCGCTGCTGCCGGGGCCGCCGCGGGGGCCGGCGAGGGAGCGCCTGGCGCGCCGCCGGGCCGCCGTTGATCGCCGACTGCCTCCTCGGTGCGCTTGCCCGCCGCCGAGTGGCTCTTGAAGATGCGCGTCATCGCGAATTCGCCGAGTTTGTGGCCGACCATGTTCTCCGTCACGTAGACCGGGATGTGCTGCCGGCCGTTATGCACCGCGATCGTCAGACCGACGAAATCGGGCACCACGGTCGAGCGCCTCGACCAGGTCTTGATCGGGCGCTTGTCGTTCGTGCTGCGCGCCGCGCTGACCTTCGCCATGAGGTGATAGTCGACGAACGGACCCTTCTTGATTGAACGCGCCATGTCTCAGCCTCTCATCCTGCGCGGCGCCGGTCGCGCACGATCATTACCTGCGTGCGCTTGTTGCGCCGTGTCTTGTAACCCTTGGTCTGCACGCCCCACGGCGAAACCGGCGGCTGCGCCGCAGCAGTGCGCCCTTCTCCACCGCCGTGCGGGTGATCGATCGGGTTCATCGCGACGCCGCGAACCGTCGGACGCACGCCGCGCCAGCGCTTGCGACCCGCCTTGCCGATCGACTCCAGATTGTGCTCGGGGTTGCTCGCTTCGCCGATCGTTGCGCGGCAGTCGACGTGCACCTTGCGAATCTCGCCCGAGCGCAGCCGCAGCTGCGCGTAGGATCCTTCGCGCGCCAGCAACTGCGCTCCGGTACCTGCCGCGCGCGCAAGCTGCGCGCCCTTGCCCGGCAGCATCTCGATGCAATGCACCGTGGTGCCGACCGGCACATTTCGCAGCGGCATCGAGTTTCCCGCCTTGATCGGCGCCTCCGAACCGGAATTCAGCTGCGCGCCCACCGCGATCCCCTTGGGGGCGATGATGTAGCGCCGCTCGCCGTCGGCGTACAGCAGCAACGCGAGGTGGGCGCTGCGGTTCGGATCGTATTCGATGCGCTCGACGCGAGCCGCGATTCCATCCTTGTTGCGCCGGAAATCGATCACCCGGTAGTGCTGCTTGTGGCCGCCGCCCTTGTGGCGCATCGTGATGCGGCCGGCATTGTTGCGCCCGGTGCCTTTCGGCTCCGTCGTGACCAGCGGCCAGTGCGGCTCGCCCTTGTGCAGCCCCGGCGTGACGACCTTGACCAGCGCGCGGCGCCCGGGCGAGGTGGGTTTGACCTTGACCAGTGGCATCGCTTACTCCGTCGCCGCGAAGTTGATTTCCTGCCCGGCCGCGAGGCGCACGTACGCCTTCTTCCAGTTGCGGCGGCGTCCCATGAAGCGCCCGAAGCGCTTCTTTTTTCCCTTGACGTTCGATACCGTCACCGACTCGACGCTGGTCTTGAACATCAGCTCGACGGCCGCCTTGATTTCCGGCTTGGTGGCGCGGTCGGTGACCCGAAACACGTATTGGCGATGACGGTCCGCGACGCGGGTGCTCTTCTCCGAGACCACCGGCGCAAGCACGATGTTCATCAGCCGCTCGGCGGCATATTTCTTAGCGGCGGTCATGCGAGCATCTCCTCGAGACGGGCCATCGCCTTGCGCGTCAGCACGACGGCCGGCGAGCGCACCAGCGACACCGGGTTGGTGTGACGCACGGCAAGAATCTCGATATTCGCCAGGTTGCGCGCGGAGAGCATCAGGTTGCGGTCGATCTCGTCGGTAATCACGAGTACCTCGGCGAGGCCCATCGCCTTCACCTTCTGCGCGAGCAGCTTGGTCTTCGGCTGCTCGAGCGTGAAGTCGTCGATCACGCGGATGCGGTCCTCGCGCGCGAGCTGCGAGAGGATCGCCGCCATTCCCGCGCGGTACATCTTGCGGTTTACCTTGTGCGAAAAATTCTCGTCGGGCGAATTCGGAAAGATCCGGCCGCCGCCGCGCCACAGCGGGCTCGAGGTCATCCCGGCGCGCGCACGGCCGGTGCCCTTCTGGCGCCACGGCTTGCGCGTCGAATGCCGCACCTGGCCGCGATCCTTCTGCGCCCGCGTGCCGGAGCGCGCGTTCGCCTGGTAAGCCACGACGAGCTGGTGCACCAGCGACTCGTTGAATTCGCGCGCGAACAGCGCATCGGGCGCGTCGATCGTCGCGGCAGCGCCTTGTGCGTTGATGAGTTTGAGTTCCACGGCGCGCTCCCTCAGCCCTTCACCGCCGGACGCACGATGACGTCGCGCCCGCTCGCGCCGGGTACCGATCCCTTGATCAGCAGCAACTGCCGCTCGGCATCGATGCGCACCACGATCAGGTTCTGTATCGAGCGCCGCACATTTCCCAGCTGGCCGGGCCCGCGCTTGCCGGGAAACACGCGGCCGGGACTCTGGCGCTGGCCGGTCGAGCCTGGCGTGCGCGTCGTCACCGAGTTGCCGTGGGTCTCGCGATTGGAGGAAAAGTGGTGCCGCTTGATCACGCCCGCGAATCCCTTCCCCAGCGTCGTGCCCTGCACGTCCACCTTCTGCCCGACCTTGAAGATGTCGGCGCCGATCTTGCCGCCCACCTTGAGTTGCGCAAGCTCTTCCGCGCTCGCCTTGAACTCGCGCAGCAAGTTGCCGGCTTCCACTGCCGCCTTGGCGAGATGGCCGGCAAGAGGCTTCTTGACGCGGGTTGCGCGACGCTTGCCGAACGCGACCTGGACTGCCGCATAGCCGTCCGCGTCGGGCGTCTTGATCTGCGTAATCCGGTTGTCGGACACGTCGAGCACGGTCACCGGCAGGGCGTCGCCGTCCTCGGTGAAGATGCGCGTCATGCCGACCTTGCGGCCAACCAGTCCAATGCTCATTCTCCGTCCTCTTCTCGTTCGCCCGGAATCTCTCCGGGCCCCAGCTGCAATTGGCCGGGCCTGCTTTCTTACTGCACCTTGATTTCGACGTCGACCCCGGCGGGCAGGTCGAGCTTCATCAGGGCATCCACCGTTTTGTCGGTGGGATCGATAATGTCCATCAGGCGCAAGTGCGTGCGAATCTCCAGCTGATCGCGCGACGCCTTGTCGATGTGCGGGCTGCGCAGCAGGTCAAAGCGCTGCTTGCGCGTCGGCAGCGGAACCGGCCCGCGCACGACCGCGCCGGTCCGCTTCGCGGTGTCGACGATCTCCAGCGCCGACTGATCGATCAGTCGGTAATCAAACGCCTTCAACCGGATGCGGATGCGCTGGCTCGACATGTGGGCCCATTCGTCCTTATTCGATCACCTTGGCGACGACACCGGCGCCCACGGTCTTGCCGCCCTCGCGGATGGCAAAGCGCAAGCCCTGCTCCATCGCGATCGGCGTGATCAGCGTCACGATCATCTTGATGTT
>Ga0075421_100008790_pt1 | contig 12435 bp, 7 predicted proteins | sample SoiMetdeltSBSDD5_FD_75292 | JGI IMG/M metagenome (GOLD analysis project Ga0075421, IMG submission 75292) | Bulk soil microbial communities from a Populus tree surrounding site in Tennessee, USA - Soil MetaG P. deltoides SBSDD5 | ecosystem: Environmental > Terrestrial > Soil > Tree plantation... | reverse complement strand
CGGGTCAACTCCTCGAAGACCACTTTCGCTTCAAGGCGGGCGAGCGGGGCGCCGAGACAGAGGTGGTTCCCCTTGCCGAACGAGAGGTGGTCCCTGGCGTTGACTCGGCGGGGGTCGAATCGATCCGGATCGTCGAACACCTCAGGGTCACGGTTGGCGGCGCCGATCAGGAGCAGGACGTTCGCTTCGGCCGGGAGGTCGACGTTATGCACCCTGGTCGGTGCCTTCGTCTTGCGCCGCCACATCACGACCGACGAGTCGAAGCGCAACAGCTCCTCGACGGCGTTCGGGATCAGGGCGGGGGAGGCGCACAGCTCTTCCCAGATCGAATGCTGCGCGAGAAAGCGCCGGACGCCGTTCGTGAGGAGGTTGGTGGTCGTCTCGTGGCCGGCGAGCAGCAGCCCGAACAGGATCGTGCACGCCTCGACGTGGGTCAGCGTCTGACCCGTTGCGTCGGTTGCCCGCACCAGCTCGCTGGTGAAATCGTCTCGGGGCCGCTCGCGGCGGTCGGCGGCGAGCGCCTCGGTGTAGCGCCAGAACGCCGCCATGCCCTCGGCCACGCGGGTCTGCTCGGCCTCTTCCGACCGCCCGAACATGAAGCGCAGGCGGTCACCGCCCCAGGCTTTGACCCGGGGGACGTCCTCGTCCGGGATCCCGAGTATCTTGAAGATCACCAGCATTGGGAGCTCCCAGGTGAGCGCTCTGACGATGTCGACGTGTCTCGCCTGAAGGCGCTCGTCGATGAGACGCGCGGCGGTCGCGCGGATGAACTCTTCCATCTGCGCCACTCGACCGAGGGTGAAGGCGGCGTTGGCGATGCGCCGGGCGCGGGTGTGCTGGGGCGGATCGGCGTTCGTGAGCGTCGGGACAGACCGAAAGCCGCCCTGCTGAAGTGCGGCCTGGGCATGGGGGCAGGGCGGGTGGATCGGCGCCAGCGTGTTGGCGGCGGAGTAGACGGTCGTGCCGCCCCACGCTTCCGCGTGCAGCGAAGGCGGAGCCTGACGGTGATCCGGCGTGTCGCTGCCAGGCCGCCGCCAGGCTCCCACGGCGTCAGTTCGGCGGCTAGCTCAACTGCCTGATCGAGCCGTCCTTGCGGTCGCAGACGAACACCTGGCGCGCGGTGCCGCCGGCGGTCGCGATCCCCCACGGCCACGGGCCGGCCGGGATGGCGCGGTCCACGGTGAGGGTCGTCGCGTCGATGACGTAGACGTTGCCGTTGTCGCAGGTGACGTAGACCTCGCGCGCATCGCTGTCGAGCGCGACGTGACGGATCGCCTTCGGCAGTGGGATCGTCGCGAGCAGGGCGAGGCTTGCGCGTTGGTACACGTTCACGCTGGGTGGCCCGACCTCGGCGTTCCCCAGGCAGACGACGTAGATCCGATCGTCCTCCGGATCGACCGCGACGTCCAACGCGCCTCGCCAGATCGGGCTGATCGGCACGAGCGGCAGGATCTCACGATGGTCCGGGGCGTCGATCACGACGCCGAGTCCGTTCGTATGCGGCTGGACGACGGGGTTGTAGATGGCGACGTAGAGTGTGTGGGTCGTCTCGTCGACAGTGAGCCCCTGCGCACCGGGGCCGATCTTGATCGGGTCGAGGAGTTGATCGGTCGCGCCGTCGATCACGTGGATCAGTCCCTGGTACGGGTTGCTGACGTAGACTCGATTGAGCGCCGTGTTCACGGCGACGTCGATCGGTACCTGACCCAGCTTGATCGTCTTCGCCTTCAGCGTGTTGCCGTCGACGACCGACAGGCTGTAGCTCTCCTTGCCGTAGTTCGTGACGTAGATCTTGCGGGTGACCGGGTTGACGGCGACCGAGCGTGGCTGGAACCCGACCGGGACGCCGCGCGGCATCCCCGGGAACTGAGGCAACTCGGGAACTGGCTGGAGTGTCTGGCGATCGAGGACGACCAGGACGCCCGGCTTCGACGACGGGTGGGGCGGTGTGATCGACGTGTCGTAGCGGCCGGCGTAGACGTGCCGCTCGTCGACGGCGAGCCCCACCACGACCGCCTGCTGCCCGACAGGTGCCTGTTCGAGCGTCGCGATCTGGGTCGTCGTCGTTGGCTTCGGCGGCAAAACGTACGCGTTGAGCATCCAGGGCTGGAGCACGCCGTCTTTCTCGAGGTTCGTGGTGCGGCGCTCGGCGTCGATTTTCACCCAGCGGGCCGCCCAGGCGTGCGGCAGCTCTCGCCGCTCCCAGATGCCGTTCCAGAGCTCTCCCTTGCCATCCGGCCGTATGCGGACGTTCATATCCACGGGGATGTAGCCGTCGTCCTCGTGCTCGCGCGCCTTCTTGAGGAGCTCACTGCGCGGGAAGTTCTGGTGGAGCCACCAGTCAACGGGATCCCCGAGCGCACCTTGTTTGACGAAGATGCCGTTCCAACCTTCTGCCCCGTCCGGCGTCTCGTAGGCGTTGACGAGTACCGGGCGATAGTTCTGCTCCTGGAGCTGCCCCCGGCGGACGACGAAGCTGCCCAGCGAGAGGTCCAGCAGCACCTGCATGTCCACGTCGTTCCTGGCCCAGACGCCGTTGAAGCGAGCCGCGCCATCGGCGTTGACGAAGGCGTTGACGTCGATCAGGCGGAGCCCCTGCCCCTCCCACTTTGCACGCTGTTCGTCAAAGTTCTCGCGACTCCGGTCCGTGACGTAGTGCCGCTCCTGTTCGAGCTTCTCGAAGATAGCGTTGTACAGGGTGCCCGTCGGCAGGACGTAGGCGTTGACCCGGCTGATCTCGAAGCCGTCGTCCGCCTGCCGGTCGACCTCGCTCCGCAGCTCGTCTCGCGTTAGCCCCCACGCCGCCTGGCGCGGCATGGTGCCCTCCATCCAGATGAAGTTGAACCGTTCCGGGCCCGGCGCACTGTAGATGTCGTCGATGCCGCGCCGGTCGTCGAGCTCGAGCGCGATTCGGGTCGGATCGATGTTCTCCATTACCGCCGGCGGCGCGTTCGTGTGTTGTAGCCCGAGGACGTGCCCGATCTCGTGCAGGGCGACCGCTTCGACATTTGGAGGGTCCGAAGGGTTCGCGGCCGGATCGGTCCATGGCGCGATGGCGTCGTCGTTGAAGTGGACCGGGATCGGCAGGGTCGGCTCGCCGACGAACGCCGAGAAGCCGGGCGGGAAATCGGCGTGGGCCTTCAACCCGACCAGGGTGTGATCGACGGTGTCGGGCGGCGGCGACGGGTTCGGCCTCTGATGCGTGTCGGACTCCGGCCGCCACTCGACGAAGATGTCCGGCGTCTCGCCGGGCTTCGCTGGCTTGAACCGGAGCTGGATCGGCTTGCCGTCCGGGCTGGTTGCCTTTGACCAGGTGGCGAATGCCCGCTCGACGGCCGCCCGCGCAACCGATGCTGGAAGTGTCTGGGTCGGGCCCGGGGGGTTCGACGTGACGCCGGGGCCGTTGCCGAACGCGTAGGTGAAGTCTCGCCGGTCCCAGAAGCCGAACGTCAGGAAGTGGAGCGGCGATGACGGCAACGGAGGCGTGCCACAGGCCGGTCGGGCTGTGCCGCCGCGGGCTGCCTCGTTCGCCGGGGTGGTCTGGGGGATCTGGCGTTCCTGCTCCTTCTTCGGCGGCTGCGCGCCCCGAGTCAGCCTGGGGTCGCCTTGCGTGATGCTCATGTGGCGGTGTCCTTCCGGGGGCTCTTGCCCCAGGGGTCGCCTCAGAGCGCGCTTTGCAGAGAACCGGTCGCAATGAGGCGTCACCATCACGATACGGCGGCCGTCGGCTGGCGCCATCGTGAGGAATGCGGATTCCCCCTGGCCGGCTGTAGATCGGCCGGATTACCTACCCCGTCAGCCGCCGGTCACCACCGCCAGGAGCGCCGAGGCCGTCACCGAGAGCATGAGGTCGATATTGGAACGCGCGACGGAGCGCCGGCCGAGTCGGCCGGCACCGTGCGCGTCCGTTCGGCCACTCACGAGTCACCTGCCTCGACGGCGTAGCCGGCCGCCTGCCAGGCTTTGATGCCGCCGTCGAGGTGGGCGACGTTCGAGTAGCCCATGCTCATCAGGGCGCTAGCGGCCAGCGCGGAGCGGCCGCCGGAGGCGCAGTAGAGGATCACGCGGCGGCTGGGCTCAAGCTCGGGGCGGTGGTAGGGGCTGGTGGGATCGGCGTAGAACTCGAGCATCCCGCGCGGGGCGTGGATCGCACCCGGGATCGTGCCGGACTGCGCCAGCTCGCCCGGCTCGCGCAGGTCGACCAGGAGCGCCTGCCCCTTCCCGATCTCGGCGGTGACCTGCTCCGCCGTCAGGTTCTCCACCCGCTGCTTCGCCTCGGCGACCAGCTGCGCGGCGGTCTTCGTCGTCGTGTTCATCGTGCTGTCTCCATTGGTGAGGTCTGTGTCGAGCGACAGGGAACGCTCGTACCTTCAGCCTACGGTCGGAGACCGGTCGCGATGATTCGGGAATTTACGGTACCTGTCTGCGTACGGTACGGTACCGGGTTCAGCCGTCGAGGACGCCCAGCTCGCTCGCCCGGTGGATCGCTTCGGCGCGAGAGCGGCAGTTGAGCTTCGCCAGCGAGTTGGCGACGTGCATCTCGACGGTACGCGGGCTCAGGTAGAGGACCTGGGCGATCTCGCGATCGGTCCGGCCAAGCGCAATGTGCCGCAGCACCTCGAGCTGCCGGTGCGACAGGCCGCCTTCGGATGCACAGGCCGCGTTCCGACTGGGGCGGCGCTCCGGCGGCTCGCCGAGGGCCTGTAGCTCGCGCGCTGCCTGCGCAGCCAGCGGCCGGGCGCTGAGCTTGCGCGCCATCCGGTACGCATCGGTCAGGTGGTCCACGGCCCGGGTGCGCTGACCGACCGTCGCCAGTGCCACGCCGGCCCGGACGTGGGTCTGGGCCACGTCGAACGGCAGCGGCAGGTCGCGCAGCAGAAGGAGGGCATGCTCGAACTGCCGGCCCGCCTGCTCGGCCTCGCCGTCCAGGAGCAGCGTCTCGCCGAGCGCGTGCGCGAGTCCGGCCAGCGCCTCGACGTTGCCGGTGTCGGCGGCGATCCGCGACAGGGCGCTCGCGCAGGCACGCGCCTCCGCCGCCGCGCCTCTTCCAGCGAAGAAGGTCGTCGCCCAGCGAAACGGCGAGATCGCGTAGTGAGTCTCCTCGCTCCGCTCCCATCGCGCGAGCAGTGACCGGCAGTGGCTCGCCGCCGCGTCGTCGTTCCCGTCGACCTGCTCCAGATACCCAAATGCCCATGTATTCAGCAGTTCCATGTAGACCACGTCGACCAGGTGCGCGATCGTCGCCGACTGGAGCAAGAACGGTCGAGCCTGGGTCGTCTCGCCGCGGAACGCGTAGATCGAACCGAGCATGCCGGACGCCGCCATCCGACCGGCCCGGTGCCCATCGTCGGATGCCAGAACCTCGCGGCAGATCCGCATGGTCTGGTCCCACTCGCCGGTCTGCCGTAGCACGACGGACATGCAGGCCAGACAGAGCTCGGCCAACAGGGGCTCCCCACGAGCGCGGCAGAAATGGCTGGCCGTCTGGTACGTCTCGCGGGCCTGGTCGTACTGGCCCGCGTGCGCCAGCGAGTCGCCCAGCCGCTGGTACAGCTCGACGGCCGGCCCACTCAGGTCGTGCTCGAGTGCCAGGGCGAGGCCGTCCCGGACCAGCGCCAGCCCGGCGTCATACTGTCCTAATCTGGCGCGGACGTTTCCTTCGTGCCCCATCGCGCGCGCCTTCAGATCGACCCGACCGGCAAGCTCGGCCTCGGCGTGGACGAGCTCGAGCAGCGGCAGCGCCGCCGTGAAGCTCCCGGCCACGCGAAGGTGGTGGACGACGGCCAGACGTTCAGCAGCCGCGTCGCCGGGCATCCCGATCGAGGCGAACGTGTCGGCGGCGGCGAGGCAGGCCGCGAGCACCTGAGGCCACGCACCCTGCAGCTCGTGGACCGTCGCCAGGCGCCGCTCGACGTTCGCCGCGCGACGCAGCTCGCCCAGCGTCCGCCAGCCATCGGCGGCCTCGCGCAACGCCCGGACGGCGACGGTCTGGTCGCCGGATAGCTCGGCGCAGTGTCCGAGGCGCTCCAGGAGGTTCAGCCGCTCTGGATCAGCGTCCTCAGTCCAGAGCACGAGCGCTCGGTCGGCGGCGCGGGCGGCATCGCGGTAGGCGTGGATGGCGACGGAGGCTTCGACGGCGAGAATGAGCGCCCGCCGCGCTCGCTCCGGCTCGTGGGCGGCGTCCCAGTGCTCGGCGACGATGCCGGGCGGGGCCGCGCACGCTTCGAGTCGCTCGGCGATCTGCCGGTGGAGCGCCCGCCGGCGCCCCCAGGGGACGTCGCCGTAGGTCGCCTCACGCACGAGCGCATGTCGAAAGGCGCCGATGCCAGGCGCCGCTTCGACCAGGATCTCCCGCTCGATGAGCTCGTCCAGGCCGGCGTCCCCGCCGACGAGGTCCGTCACCAGGCTGAGCTGAAAGCGCAGGCCAGCCACGGTTGCCACTTCCAGCGCCGTCCGGGCCGGGGCGCTCAAGCCGTATGCGCGCAGCAGCACGGCGTCGCGAACGCTCTCGGGGATCGGCAGCGCGTCGCTCGGATCGAGGGCGAGACCGGATGGCGTCGCGCGCAACCGGCCGCTCTCCCTGAGCGCAGCCGCCAGCTCCTCGACGAAGAACGGCAGCCCGTGCGTACGATCCTGGAGCGTCGCGGCGGGGGCCGGGCTCAGGTTGCTTCCGAGGACGAGGGCGGCGAGGGCGGCCGTCCCAGCCTGATCGAGTGGCGCCAGCACCAGCTCCCGCGATCGACTGGCCTGACGCAGCCCCAGGCGCAGGCGGCGCAGCGGGTGATCGCGGGAGAGATCGTCGCTTCGGTATGCCCCGACGACGAGCATCGGCAGGCTTTCGAGCCAGCCGAGGGCGGCGGCCAGGAGGTCGATGGTCGCCTCGTCGGCCCGGTGCAGATCGTCCAGGAACGCAAGCGCCGGCTGACGCACGGCGATCTGCTCGAAGCCCCAGCGAATCGCCTCGATCAGCGTGGGCGGATCGGAACGGTCCGGCGGCGGGCCCAGCTCGGGCAAGACGGCGTTGAGGTGAGCCGAGAGCGGCCCGGTCCCGTTCAAGCCGTCCGGCACGACGCGGAGATACGCGCGGAACACGGCGACGATCGGGCCGTACGGCTCCGAGCGCGCGTACGATGGCGTGCCGACGAGCGCCAGCAGGCCGCGCCGATCGCGAACGGCCTCGACCAGCGCGGTCTTCCCGACGCCCGCCTCACCAGTGACCAGCAGGAGGCCGCCACTGCCCCTTCGGACGTCCTCGATTGCGCGATCGAGAACGGCCTGCTCCTCCTCACGACCGATCAGCGGTCTGCTCGGGTGCATGGTCCGAGTATAGAAGGGGGAGGCGCAGCCTGTCTGTTCCGGGCGCGACAGTCCGGTCGGCAGCGGAATGCATCACGTTCGCCCGCGCCGATCGTGACTGTCTGTATGACGTGCCTGGCCGGAGCGCTCCGGCCGCCGTCACAAGGGTTCCTGGTGTGGAAACTGTCTGCTAGACTGACCGGGGACCGACGGTGGGGCGGTGACCGAGATGGCGATCGATCCGGAGCGCGAGCGGCGGGTGCGCGAGGCCCGGGTGCAGGTCCAACTGGCCCCGGACGACGTGGCCGCACGGCTGGAGCTTGGGGCGGCGCTGTTCGACGCGCACGACCCCGCGGGTGCGCTGGAACAGTTCGGCGCCGCGCTGAGCCGCGATCCGGCCAACATCGCGGCGCTCCAGGGGGCCGCCCAATCGGCCGTTGCGGTGGGCGACGTCGCGCGGGCAGGCGGCTACCTGCGGCTGCTGGCGGCGCTCTCGGGCGTGCAGATCGACGCGGGCCCCGCGAGCAATCCGGCGCCGCCCGACGAGGCGCCGGAGTCGGACTGGCCGGCCTTCGGCGACCCGCGTGACGCCAGCCCGGACGTGCGCCGTGAGCCGGCCGCGGTGCGGGCCGAGGGCTGGGACGATGCGCCCGACGACGAGACGTGGCGGGCCGAGCGGCCGACGATCACCCTGGCAGACGTGGCCGGCATGGAGGCCGTCAAGCGCCGGCTGAATATCGCGTTCCTGGCGCCGCTGCGCGATCCGTCGCTCGGCAAGGTGTTCGGCAAGTCGCTGCGGGGCGGGCTGCTGCTGTTCGGACCGCCGGGCTGCGGCAAGACGTTCGTGGCGCGAGCGACGGCCGGGGAGATCGGGGCGCGGTTCATCTCGGTCGGGCTGGCTGACGTGCTCGACATGTGGCTCGGCCAGAGCGAGCGCAACCTCCACCAGATCTTTCGGACGGCCCGCGAAAACGCTCCGGTGGTGCTGTTCTTCGACGAGATCGATGCGCTGGGTCGGAAGCGGAGCCAGATGACGCACGGGGCCGGGCGCAACGTCGTCAACCAGCTCCTGGCCGAACTGGATGGCGTCGAGGCGAACAACGACGGCGTCTTCGTCCTCGCGGCGACCAACCACCCCTGGGACGTCGACACGGCACTGCTCAGGCCGGGACGGTTCGATCGGACGGTGCTGGTGCTACCGCCCGACAAGCAGGCCCGGGAGGCGATTGTGCGCCATCACCTGCGAGGGCGCCCGACGAACCGGGTCGACGTCGGCCAGATCGCCGCGCGGACCGAGCACTTCTCCGGGGCGGATCTGTCCCACCTCTGCGAGTCGGCGACCGAACTGGCGCTGGAGGACTCGATCGCTCGCGGTGCGCCGCGCCCGATCGCCAGCGCCGACTTCCAGCAGGCGCTCCGCGACGTCCGCCCGAGCACCCGATCATGGTTCGAGGCCGCCCGCAACTACGCCGTGTTCGCGAACGAGAGCGGATTCTACGACGACCTGCTGGCCTACCTGAAGGCGAACCGGATGCTGTGAGCGACGGCGTGAGCGCGAGGGTGAGCGAGCCGAACGACGCGGCAACGCCGCTGGCACGGGGCGAGGCGCTGCTGGCGATCGGCCGTCACGCCGACGCGATCCGGTGGCTCGAGCGTGCCATCGCCGCCGATCCTCATGCCCTCGAGCCGCGCTGCCGTCTGGCGCTGGCCTACATCAAGTTGAACCAGTACGGTCAGGCCGTGCGCGCCGCCGACAGCGCGATCGGCGTCGCCCCGGACCACGAGTGGCCGCACCGGGTGCGCGCCCTCGCCCTGCTCCGCAACCGGCGGAAGCGGGAGGCGCTCGCGGCGGCCCGCGAGGCCGTGCGCCTGGCACCCGAGGTGCCGGAGACGCACGTCATCCACTCCGAGACCGAGCTGGCGAACGGCCACAAGAGTGAGGCGCTCGCAGCAGCCGAGCGGGCCGTCAGCCTGGCGCCGGAGCGGGCGCTCTGCCACGAGACGCTCGGTGAGGTGCTGCTGGAGCTCGGCGACCTGGACCGGGCCGAGACGCACTACCGAAAGGCGCTGTCGCTCGACCCCCAATCGTTCGAGGCGATGAACAACCTCGGCGTCGTCCTTCAACGCCGGGGCCGCGATGGCGAGGCGATGGAGCAGTTCCTCCAGGCCGCCCGCCTCAACCCGAGCAGCACGCTGGCCCAGGAGAACCTGGCGAGCGCGATCGACCGCCACGTGGACCCGCGCCCGGAGGTCTCGCGGCCGGTCCAGGTCGGCCTGATCGTCCTGGCCATTCTGCTGCCGCCGGTGCGGCTGGTGATGCTCGTCTGGTGGCTGACAAGCGTGGCGATCCGCCGGTCGAGGATCCGCGCGCTACCGCCGACGCTGCTGATGGCGTACCAGTTGCCGCGACGCTCCGGGATGTCGTGGCTCGCCTTCCTCTTCTGGCTTGGCGTGGTCTGCACGCTGATGTTCGGTATGGCCGGCGCGGCGATGCAGCTGGAGCGGCAGACCATCGGTCTGAACGGCCTGCTCATCACGGCCGCCGTGCTCCTGCTGATGACGGTCGTGGCGGGCGTGCCGGTGTGGCGGCGCTGGCGGGCGCGCCGCGCCGCCACCTGACCGGCGGCGCTATTTCGCGTTGGCCGCCCGGATCGCCAGCGCTTGCGGCTCGACCTCGTTTGCCAGGGTGGCGGCGACAAGGTCGCGGTCCATCGAGGTGGCGATCGTCGGATAGCCAGCCCGCTCGATCATGGCCGGCAGCTTGCCGCCCTTGAACTGGTCCAGGGTCCAGGTCAGGGTGTCAGGGACCAGCGTCTTGTCCCAGTAGATCCGAACGTCCTGGTTGCGCGGCCCGTAGTGATAGTGCGGCCCGTTCTCGAAGCAGTCGAACGCCAGCAGCTCGATCTCGCTGCCGGCGACGTCGCTGAGGACGTGGATCGTCAGGCCGCGATCGTTCGCCGTCTCGCGGAACTCCAGCCCGAAGCGGACGTTGCCGGCTTCGATGACCTGATCGCCCCGATTGTGGATCACGTAGCGCCGCTGGGTGCGCGCCATCTCGCGGGCCGTGGTCTCGACCTCGTCCATCTTCGAGGCGACGAGATCCCGGTCCAGGCTGCTCGCCACGTCGTCGTAGCCGGCCCGGTTCAGCATCTCGGGCAGCCTGGTCCGGAGCTGTTTGAGCGCCCAGCCGAGCGGGTTGCCAGCGGTAGTCTTGTCCAGGAAGATCCGCTCGTTCTTGTCGAGCGGGCCGTAGTGGTAGTGCGGCTCCTGATCGAAGCAGTCGAACCGGAGCAGCTCCTTCATGACGCCGTTCGCCGTCCCCATCACGTGGATGCAGACGCCCTGGTCCGCCATCTGTGTCCGGTACTGGAGCGCAAATGTCACCGCCCCGGCTTCAATCGTGGCGCTACTCTCCGACATGGCATCCTCCCCTCGTCATTGAGACGACTTCGTCTCGACGGTCGCGCATGGTCGTCTATAGCTTGCTGAGCATCGCATGTGCAAGCTGGCGGTGAGATGAATTGGCGTCCGCCACCGTGGACTGGGCCCGATTGGTGGTCTGGTCGCGTGCAGGCGATCGCGGCCTAGCCTACAATGGGTCATGCCGACGCTGCACGTCCCGCCAGACCTGGACCTCCACTACGAGGTGGACGACTACACGGATCCGTGGCGCACGCCCGGGACGATCTTGATGCTGCACGGCAACGCCGAGAGCAGCGCGTCCTGGTACGGCTGGGTCCCGACGCTGGCGCGCCAGTACCGGGTGGTGCGGCCGGACATGCGGGGGTTCGGCGCCTCGACGCCGATGCCGCGCGACTTCCCCTGGACGCTCGACGTCATCGTCGACGACTACTGCCGCCTGATGGATCACCTGGGCGTCGACCGGTTCCACCTGGTGGCCGCCAAGATCGGCGGGACGATCGCGCGCGCGTTCGCCGCCCGCCGGCCCGACCGAGTCCTGACACTGACGGTCGCCGGCACGCCAACGCCGTTCCGGGAGGGCGCGGCGGAGCGTGTGCCGGCCCTGGTCGCGGACTTCGAGCGGTACGGCGTGGAGCACTGGGCGCGCGAGACGATGACCGGCCGCCTCGGCAGCTCATTCCCGCCGGAAGGCGTCGAGTGGTGGACACAGTTCATGGGCCGGACCGCTGTCTCGACGCAGATCGGGTTCATGGGCACGATCGCCTGCGCGGACATCCGAGCCGACGTGCCGAAGATCGCCTGCCCGACGCTGGTGATCACGACCGAAGGCAGCGGCCTCGCGAGCGTCGAGGAGACACGCGCCTGGCAGCAGACGATCCCGGACTCGGAGCTGCTGGTCGTGCCGGGCGACTCGTTCCACGTGGCGGCGTCTGACGCGGAGCGATGCGCGCAGGCGACGCTGGCGTTCATCCAGCGCCGTGCCCCATAGACCTCACCGCGAGTCGGACCTCCGGGCCTTGGGGTCCGCTCGCTGACGCTCGCGGTGAGGAAGAGCCGTGCCAGTTCGACGCAGATACGGGCCTACAGAGGCCGAAGCGCTGTCGCAGATCGACCGGCAGCCCGGTGCGGGCCGACTCGTAGCCGGCCTGGACGATAGCCAGGGAGCGGCGCTCGCCGCGCGCCGTCGTCGGACCTTCGGCGCTGCCCGCCACCTGATCGGCGAACGCTTCGAGCTCCTGGGCGTAGTCCGAGAGGGCCTCAGCGGGGTACGACTGGATCGCCGGGTCATTCCCGGCGTCGTCCGTGAAAACCTCGTAGCCGGCCGAAGACGCCCGCACGCTGCCGCGGTCGCCGTAGAGGACGTAGCCGCCCAGGTTGCCCGGCAGCCGCGTCTCGCTGGTCTGGAGGATCGAGACGTGGACGCCGCGCTCCAGCGTCAGCAGACCGCTCATCGTACCCTCGATCTCGGTCCGCTGGAACGAGCGGGCGCGGTGCTCGCGGACGTAGACCGTGCGGACCTCGCCGAGGATGTACCGAAGCTGGGCCATCGTGTGAATGCCGTGGAGCATCCAGGTGCCGGTCCCACCGAGGTCGGGACGGGTCAGCCAGGCCCGACGACCCGGATATGCGAAGTTCGGCGCACGGAACCCGGCGACCAGCGAGGCGGCCGTCAGCTCGCCGATCGGCTCTCTGCCCGCGACGATGCCGCGCAGCACC
>Ga0075421_100008789_pt1 | contig 12435 bp, 9 predicted proteins | sample SoiMetdeltSBSDD5_FD_75292 | JGI IMG/M metagenome (GOLD analysis project Ga0075421, IMG submission 75292) | Bulk soil microbial communities from a Populus tree surrounding site in Tennessee, USA - Soil MetaG P. deltoides SBSDD5 | ecosystem: Environmental > Terrestrial > Soil > Tree plantation... | reverse complement strand
GATCGAGCGCCGCGACGTGGTCGCGGAGACGGGCGATGCAGGCGTCGATCTCGAGGTCCGCATCGACGCCGAGCACGCCGCGCACGAGTGCTCGGAAGGCGAAGTACGGCGTCGACGCCTCATACTCCTCGCACCGGGAGCGCAGGATGCGGAAGTCGTCGGACCGGGCGATCAGCTCCTCGACCAGACGCGACTTGCCCAGCCCCGGCTCACCAGCGATCTCGATGACTCCGCCGTGCCCCTCGCGCGCGGCATCGACGACCCCGAGCAGGGTCTGCAGCTCGCTTTCGCGACCGACCAGCCCGACGTCGTCGCGCCTCGCCTCCTTCATGCCGATGACCGGCCCCACGACCGAGGCGTGGACGAGCGCTGCCTTGCCCTTTGCCGCGAACGGCTCGATCGGCGTCGCCTCGAAGATCGTCCGCGAGCGATCGAGGACGATCTCGGTCGACAGGATCTGGCCCGCGTCGGCCTTTGACATGACCCGGGCCGCGGTGTTGATCGCGTCACCGAACACGCGATAGGCGCGCCGGTACGGCGGTCCGAAGTCGCCCGTGAACACCTTCCCGGTGTTGACGCCGACGCGCATCGGCACGAGGCCAGGCTGGTCCATCACCTCGCGCAGGGTCCGGAGCATCCGCTCCTCGTCGTGGCCCGTGCTCGACGGCGCGCCGGCGGTCAGCAATGCCTTGACGCTCGACTTGCCGACGTCGGTCTCGTAGAACGGCACCTCGTAGCGCAGCGCCGCCTCCTCGATCGAACGGATGCGTTCGTCCAGGCCGGCCGCGAGGGCGTCCGGACCGACCTCGGCCAGGAGTCGGTCGGTCTCCATCAGGTCGATGAACGCCGCGGTGATCGTCCGGTGCTCCGCCTCGCTCTTGCGCAGCAGGACATGGGCGCGCGCGGCCACCGGGATGCAGCCCGGGATATCGAGGTTGCTGACGTCGCCGACGTCCGGCGCACGACCACGCTCCACGTCCGGTGGGCCGGCCAGCAGGATCGTGGTGAGCTTCGGGCCGCCGACGATGGCCGGGTCGAGCATGGCTGCGAGCGTCGGCGTCAGGCCGATCTCGCCGGCGTCGGCGATCCCCTCCATGACCAGTGTCTCACTCATCGCCGGGCCGGCGATGAGCAGCTCGCGATGGACACTGCCGGCCATGAAGAAGTGGAACGTGCCGGTGCCGATGCCGACCGACATCCGGAGGATGACCGTGCCGCCGCCCGCGTGGATGCGCCCGACCCGGTCGATCGTCCGCTGCATCTCCCATGCCGCGCGCACGGCTCGCTCGGGATGCTGCGGTCCGTCAAACATCAGAAGGAGCGCGTCGCCGCCCCATTTCAGGAGGCCGGCACCCCAGTCGTAGGCCTCATCCAGCAGCGCGGTGAAGACGCCGTCGAGCGTGTCGCGCATGATCTCGGCGCCGACCTTGCCCTTCTTGGCGAGACGCTCGGTCAGCGCCGTGAAGCCCGAGATATCGACGAAGACGAGAGTCGCCTCGACCTCCCGATGCATCGAATCGGGCGTTTGGCGCAGCCAGTCGATGACCAGCCGTGGGACGTACGGCTTCAGGTAGGTCGATGCGTCGATGGCATCGACCGACGGCGGCGGCCCTGGCATCGTCGCGGTCATCGGGTCGTCGGACTCTGCGGCTCGGTAACGACTCGCCCCCCTCGCGGACAGCTGGCGAGTGGACAAGCGTACAACGAGCCCGTACGGGCTCGACCTAGCGTTCTCGGACGAACTCCTCCAGCGGTCGCCGACCGGTGCCCGGCCCAGTTCGCGGTCGTCGCGCCTCAGCGGTGGGGTGGCCGATCGACACGATCGTCCGGACGAACGCGGGTGGCTGCACGCCGAGGAGCTCGCGGATCTCCGGCCACTCCGGCGCCTCCGCCCAACCGATGCCCGCGCCCAGGTCCATGGCGCCGGCGGCGATGAGGATCCGCTCGGCGACGCGGGCTTCGTCGTAGGCGTCCGTCTCAGTGTCCTCACCGGGCATCTCGATCGCGATCGCGACCGGTGCCCCGCCGACGTGGCGCGCGTACCGCGACAGCTCGGCGATCCGCCGGCGGACACCCGCATCACGGATGACGATGAAGCGCCATTGCTGGGTGTTCATGGAGCTGCCGGTCCAGCGGCAGACCTCGAGGATCGCCTGGAGATCAGTCTCGGCTACCGGCTCATCGGTGAATCGCCTGATCTGGCGTGTCCGCCGAAGAGCGTGCAGCACGGTCTCTCGAGCGTCGTTCACCAGCGGAGTCTAGGCGGGCCGGGTGGTCGCGCGGAGCCGGTCGCGCGGGTCAGGTCGCGCCGACGGCCAACAGTACGACGCCGAGCGCGACGGCCGCGATCCCGACCCACTGCACCCGGCCCAGGCGCTCCCCGAGGACCAGCCACGCGATGAGCGCGGCGAGCGTGGCGAACTGCGCCGCCAGCGCGGAGGTGATGGCGATGCTCTCCGTGGCGCCCCACGCCACGGCCAGGAATCCACCGACCTCGCCCGCTCCGGCCAGGGCGATGAATGGGGCCGCCGGGCGACTGATCCGCAATCGACGGGTCGCGACGAGCGGGATGACGATGAGCGTCACGCCGACGACGCGGGGTGGGAGGATGGCCCACCCAGCGGCAAGGTCGGCGCCGATCCGTCCGGTGGCATACAGGCTGGCGCCGAAGGCCAGGCCGGCCAGACCGCCGAACAGGACCGCGCGCGTCGCCGCCCCCGGGTCGCCGCTGTCGGGGTCACGCCCGAGCGCCGCCAGGATGACTCCGAGACCGACAACGGCGACGCCGAAACCTTCGACCGGTCCGAGCCGCTCCCCGGCCATGACCGACAGCACCGCCGCGATCGCCCCCTCGGCCGCCGCCAGCGCCCCGACGACCCCGACCTTGCCTGTCCGCACGGCGATGTACTGCGACCCGAGCCCGACCACGTTCCCGACACCGGCGATCAGGAGATAGGGCAGCTGGACGGGCGTCGGCCGGGTGTCGCCGATGGTGAGGGCCGCGATGGGCAGCGCCAGGACGAGCCCGAACAGCATCACGCCCGCGAGCGTCGGCAGTGCGCCGATCATGCGCGACGCTCGGGTCGACGAGAGGATGGTCGTCGTGAAGCACGCGGCCGCCAGCAGGCCGCCGACGACCGCGGTCACCTGGGTGCTTCCATGAAGCGGCGAGCATACGGGCCGGGAGCCGAGTCACGCAGTCTCGGCTAGAGTCCGGCCGTGGCGACTCCCCGCAAGGCGCGGATCATCGGCGACCGCTACCAGCTGGGCCGGGTCATCGGTCGGGGCGGCATGGCGACGATCCACGAGGCGATGGACCTTCGACTCGAACGTCCCGTCGCGATCAAGCTGCTCCGGCCCGAGGTGGCCCGCGACGCCGATCTGGCCGACCGGTTCCGCCGCGAGGCGCTCGCCGCGACGGTGCTGCGCCACCCGAACATCGTGGCGTGCCTCGATACCGGCACGGACAAGGGCCAGCCCTTCCTCGTCATGGATCTGGTCGACGGAGAGGACTTGGCGGCCCGGCTGAAGCGCAGCGGCCGCCTCCCCCCGGTGACCGCAGCCCGGATCGGGCTCGATGTGGCTCGCGCCCTCAGCGTGGCGCACGTGCGGGGGATCGTGCACCGGGACGTGAAGCCCGGGAACATCCTGCTCGCGTCCGATGGACGGGCCATGGTCACGGACTTCGGGATCGCCAGGTTGGCTGCCGACGCCGAGGCCGCGACGCCCGGCACGACGCTCGGCTCCGTGCATTACTTCAGCCCCGAGCAGGCCCGCGGAGCGACGACCACACCGGCGTCCGACATCTACGGGCTCGGCCTCGTCCTGTACGAGGCGCTGACCGGGGAGCGGGCGTTCCACGGCGAATCGACGGACGCGATCGCGCTCGCGCGGGTCGGCGCAGCGGCGCCATCCCCACGGTCGATCCGCCCCGAGGTCCCAGCCGAGCTCGACGATGTCGTCCGCCATGCCCTCGCGCCCGATCCCGACGACCGCTTCCCGAACGGGAATGCCATGGCCACGGCCCTCGAGGCGGCGATCCACGCCGCCGACGACACCAGCCCGACCAAGGTCGTCGCGACGCCGATCGTCTCGGGGGAGGCCGCCCCGTCCGTACCACGCACCGGACGCCCCGCGCGGTCACGCCCCCGCCCGCCAAGCGGCTCGCGAGGCGGGCGGCGACCCCCGGTCCGCGCCGGGCCGTCAGGCGTGATCGTCGCGCTCCTTGCCCTACTTGGGATCGTCGGCGGGGCGATGCTCGTCGCGGCGCTCCCCGGTCGGACGGTCGAGTCGCCGTCGCCCAGCCAGGCCCTGGTCGAGACACCGTCGCCGACGGTGGAGCCGACCCCATCGCCGACACCCGAACCGACTCGCAGCCCGACCCCGACCGCCGAGCCCTCACCCGAGCCGACGCCGCTTCCCGAGGGCGAGGTCGCCGACCTGTGCGAGGTCTTCTTCGACATCCCGTGCGGGCTCGGGGCGGGCCGGTACGCGCCTTCGCGCTTCCGGCCGGGCTTCGATATCGAGCTCGGGGAGGGTTGGTCCAACGCCACGCACCGCGAGGACATCGTCGTGCTGACGCGGCCCGAGGGCACCGTCACGTTCGCCGGCAAGCTCCTGGAGGTCTATCCGGACGGGGAGGCCGACGAGCCAAGCTCGCGTGCACGCGACCTGATGGAGGCGTTCATCGCGACCGAGGGCGTCGGCGCCACCGACACCAACGACGTCCGGATCGACCGTCGCCGCGGGTTCTCGAGCGATCTCGAGCCGGTCGGGACCGAGCGAGTCCCGCTGTTCTCGACAGAAGGCAGCACGTTCAATCTCGAGCCGGATCGGGCGACCCGTGTCGTCGTCGTCGACCTCCCGGGCGATGACATGGTCGTGCTCGCCATCGAGCCCAACGACGGCTACGAGCTGCGCGACATCCTCGACACGGCGGATCCGGCGGCGGGCACGATCCGCTGGCGCTGATCTGCCACTGACCCGAGGTCGCAGACGGGCGACCGTCGGTGCATCCGCGCCACACCCATAGTCCTATCGACGCTGGTCCTTTCGTGGCGCACAGTCCGGGCGTGATCCATTCGCAACGGCTGCGCTCGCCGTCGCGGCGCAGGCTGAAGCGACTGGCTGCCGATCCGCACGTGCTGCTCGCGGTGGCCGTCGTCCTGGCCGCCCTCGTGATCGAGATGGCGACGCGTGGCAACACCGTCCTCGTCGTCGTGCCGGCGCTGGTCTACCTGGGCGTCCAGAGTCTGCTCGCCCTCCGTGGCCGGAAGGGTCGATCGCCGGCGATCGACACTGCCCGGTTGCTGTTCGCGCTCGCGGCGGTCATCTGGATGAGCGTCGGGACCGGCAATCCCGCGACGTTGCCTCTCGCCTCCCTCGCCCTGCCGATCGTCGTCATGGCGGCGGCCCTCGGAACGCGCCAGGTGATCGCGGTGGGAGGGGCGCTCGTCATGGCCGCGTTGACCCTGTACCTCGTGCCGACGTTCGCGACCCCGGAGATCCGCGAGGGCCTGGTCCAGCGTGGTATCGCGCTGGCGGCGACTGCCGTCGTCCTCGCCGCTGGTACGCGCCGGACCATCTCCGTGCTGGAGCGCGCCGTCGCCCAGGCTCGGGCCGCCAACGCCGGGATGCGGCGACATGCCCGCCAGATGGCCACGATCGAGGCGATCGGTCGGACTCTCGCGAACGACGGCCCCACACCCGAAGCGCTCGACCATGTGATGGGCCTGCTCGTCGAGCGATTCGGCTACCGATATCCCTCGATCTACATCCGTGATGGCGACCTGATGCGACTCCGCGCGCAGCGCGGTTATGACAAGGTCATCGAGACGTTCGACGGCACGGTCGGTGTCGTCGGCCGGGTGATGCGCACCGGTCGACCGGAGCTCGTGGTCGATGTCCACGCCGACCCGGAGTACAGCGCAGCGAGCCCGGATGTCCTGAGCGAGGTCAGCATCCCGCTGCGCGCCGGCGACGCGATCATCGGCGTCCTCAACATCGAGAGCGGGCAGGACGCGCCGCCGCTCGATATGAGCGACCTCGACACGATGGTCGTCGCCGCCGACCGGATCTCCGTCGAACTGAGCCTCGACCGCGAGCGCGAGGCCCTCCGGGAACGTGCCGCGCTCTTCACGCGCCTCGCCGCGTTCGGCTCCGCCGTGAACGCCAGCCTGGAGCCGACGACGGCGTACGGCCGCATCGTGTCCGCGGTCACCGACGCCCTCCAGACCGACACGACGACACTCGTGCTGCGTGAACCGGCGACCCAGGACGATCGCATCGTCGCGATCCACGGGTCTGAGGAGCGCTACGTCGGGGTCCGGATCCCGCCGGGCGAGGGGCTCGCCGGCAAGGCGATCCTCGAACGGCGGATCATCGCGTCGGAATCGTTCGGGCGGAGGGATTTCGCCTCGACATTGCAGGGCGCGCCCGTTGCGGGCGACATGGTGGCAGCCTCCATCCCCTTGCTGGACGAGGACCGCGTCGTCGGCGCGATCTCGCTGACCAGGACCGACCTGGCGCGCGCGTTCACCGCCCTCGAGCTCGAGGCGATGCCGCTCATCGGTTCGCAGGTCACGCTGGCGTTGGCCAACGTCGAGCTGCATGCGCGGGTGGCCGATGCTGCGATCCGCGACCCGCTCACGGGTCTGTGGAACCGCCGCCACCTGGAGGTATCGACCGCTCGGCTGTTCGCAGCGCGTGCGCGGCTGCCGCTCGATGAGCGCCGGCCCATCGCGATCATCCTGTTCGACCTCGATCATTTCGGGGCGTTCAACAAGCAGCACGGGCACATCACCGGCGATGCCGTGCTGCGGTCCTTCGGCTCGATCCTCGCCCGACGTCTGCGCTCCAGCGACATCGTCGCCCGTTTCGGAGGCGAGGAGTTCGTCGCCATCCTCGACGGCGCGACCGTGGAGGAGGCCCATCGGGTCGCCGACGAGATCCGCCGCGAGTTGGAATCGGCGCGGGTCACGGGGGTGGATGGCGAGTCGCTGCGCGCGACCGTGTCGGCCGGCTGCGCGTCGCTCGGCCCGGCCGTCTCGTCGCTCGAGGCGCTGCTCGAGGTGGCGGACGTCGGCCTGCAGATGGCCAAACGCGGTGGGCGCAACCAGGTGGTCGCTGCCTGACGACCCGTCCTGTCCTCGTCGGCTAGGCTTCGCGACCGATGCCGCTCATCGCGACACAGTCCCTGACGAAGCGATATCCGGGGGGAGTCACGGCTCTCGACGACCTGACCGTCGAGCTGGAACCCGGGATCATCGGATTGGTCGGCGCCAACGGCGCCGGCAAGAGCACGCTGCTGCGCATCCTGCTCGGGCTGTTGCCGCCGACCTCGGGCGGCGCCACGGTGCTCGGGTACGACGTCCGGAGCCAGGGCACGACGTTGCGCCGATACGTCGGCTACATGCCCGAGTCCGATTGCCTGCCACCCGACGTCAGCGCGACCGATTTCGTCGGCCAGATGGCGCGCTGGTCCGGGCTGCCGCGGACCGCCGCCCGGGAGCGGGCCGCCGAGGTCTTGCGTCACGTCGGGCTGTACGAAGAGCGTTACCGGCCGATGGGTGCGTATTCGACCGGCATGAAGCAGCGCGTCAAGCTCGCCCAGGCGCTGGTCCACGACCCGCGGCTGCTCCTCCTGGACGAGCCGACCAACGGGCTCGACCCGGCCGGCCGAGACGAGATGCTGGCGCTCGTCAAGCGAACCGGCACCGAGTTCGGGATCGCGGTCGTCGTCGCCAGCCACCTCCTCGGCGAGATCGAGCGGGTGTGCGACCACCTGGTGGCAGTCGACGCTGGGCGGCTGATCCGGTCCGCCGCGTTGACGACGTTCACCGAACGGACCGGCACGCTGGCGGTCGATGTCGAGGAGGGTGCCCAAGAGCTCGCCGCGGCGCTCGTGAGCGCCGGGCTGCAGGCCGTGGCCGACGGTCGGACGGTTCTCATCGAGCTCGATGACGACCGGCCCTGGGACCTCGTCCGCGACACGGTCGCGGATCTGGGGTTGCCGCTCGTCCGCATCGAGCAGCGTCGGCGCGGGCTCGAGGAGCTGTTCCAGTGACGGGCCCGGCGGCGCCGACCGGCAACATCTACGACCTCGGCTACCGCGGCTACGACGGTCCACGTCTCGGACGGCTCGCCGTCCTGCTCGGCCTGATGCGCCAGTCGCTCCAGGAGGCGTTTGGCATCGGACGTGGCGGGCGTGCCAAGGTTGCCCCGTTCCTGCTACTCATCCTCAACACCTTGCCCGCGTTGCTGGCCGTCGGCTTCACCGCCCTGGCCCGGCAGTCCGGCGCCGGCGACCTCCTCGAGGCCGCCAACCCGTTCCGGCACGCCGGCTACTGGAGCCTCACCTCGACGCTGGTGATGTTGTTCTGTGCGGCCCAGGCGCCGGAGCTGTTCGGACGCGACCTGCGATACGGGGTGCTGCCGCTGTACTTCTCCCGGGTCCTGACGAGGATCGACTACGGGCTGGCCCGGACCGGCGGCCTGTTCATCGCGATCCTCATCGTCACGCTGACGCCGCAGCTCGTGTTGACGATCGGCGGGATCCTCGCCGCCCCCGACCCGTCCGCCGGTCTCGAGAAGGAGCTGCCCGAGATCCCGCGCTACCTCGCGGTGACGCTGCTTGGGTCGGCGGTGTTCGCCGGCGTCAGCTCGGTGGTCGCGTCCTACACACCGAGGCGCGCCTATTCCGTGGCCGCGATCATCGCCCTCTTCATCCTCCCGCCGATCGTCGTCAACATCATCGCCGCGCTGTCGGTGCCCGATGTGGCCCGGGTCCTCCTGCTGGCCAGTCCGAGCGACGTCGTCGATGGCGTGAACGGGGCGGTCTATGGCCCGCTCACGATCGCCGGGGAGACGATCATCCTGGGCACACTCGAGGGTTGGGTGTACGTCGTCGCAGCGTCGGCGTACGTTTTGGGCTCGGTGGCGATCATCGTGCGCCGGTACCTGACGGTGACCGTGTGAGCGCGGTCGTGCCGGCGATGCAGGTCGAGCACGTCTCGCGCTGGTACGGGAATGTCGTCGCGGTCAACGACGTGTCGTTCGCGCTGGGCTCCGGCGTGACCGGCCTGCTCGGCCCGAACGGGGCTGGCAAGACCACCCTCCTGCACCTGCTCGCCGGGTTGCTCGCGCCGTCCGCCGGGACGGTCCGGATCGGTGGTCGCCAGGCGTTCCGCGACCCAGACGTGTATTCGATGGTCGGTCTGGTGCCTGAGCGCGAAGCGGTGCCGGACTACCTGACCGGGCGCCGGTTCGTCCGCGCCAACGCCGAGCTGCAGGCCGTCGCCGACGCTCCGTCCGCCGTCGACGCCGCCATCGCCACGGTCGAGCTGACCGACGCCGCCGATCGGCCGATCCGAACGTACTCGAAGGGGATGCGCCAGCGCATCAAGCTCGCGGCCGCGCTCGTGCACGAGCCGCGCATCCTGCTGCTCGACGAGCCGTTCAACGGCCTGGACCCGCGCCAGCGGCTGCACATGATGGATCTGCTCCGGCGGATGGCGTCCGAGGGCCGAGCGATCCTGTTCTCGTCGCACATCCTCGAGGAAGTCGAGCGGCTGGCCGAGGCCGTGCTGGTCGTGTACGCCGGTCGACTCGCCGCGTCGGGGGACTTCCGCTCGATCCGCCGGCTGATGATCGACCGCCCGCATCGGTTCACGATCCGCTCGTCGGACGACCGGGCACTCGGCGCCGCGCTGCTGTCGGACCCCACGGTCTTCGCCGTCGACCTGGCGGACGGACGGCTCGCCGTCCAGGCGAGCGATCTGGGCGCCTTCGGTCGGATCGTGGCACCGATCGCCCGCGCGGCCGGCATCCGTCTGCACGAATTGACCCCGACCGACGACACGCTCGAGAGCGTCTTCAGCTACCTCGTCCGCCGATGAGGGCGTTCCGGGCCATCGTCGACGTCACGCTTCGGGCCCTGGTCGGCCGGCGCCGGACGATCGCCATCGCGCTCGTCGCCTGGCTGCCGGTGTTGCTGGCGATCCTCGTCCGGCTCGGTGGCGGCCGGCCCGACCCGGCGGAGATCCTCGATGCGCTCGTCATCGGGACGATCTGCCCGCTCGTCGCCCTGGTCGTCGGGACGGGCGCGATCGGCTCGGAGATCGACGACGGCACGCTCGTCTTCCAGCTCATCAAGCCGGTCCCGCGCTGGCTGGTCGCGCTCGCCAAGGTCGTGGTCGCGGCGGCGGTGACATCGTTGCTCATCGTGCCGCCGGTGGTCCTGACCGGCCTCTTCCTCGGCGGGTTCGGCCCGGACGCGATCCAGACGACGGTCGGCTTCGCCGTCGCGGCGCTGTCGGGCGGGGCCGCCTACGCCAGCGGGTTCACGGCGCTCGGTGCCCTCACTGGCCGTGCCCTCGTCGTGGGTCTCGGCTACACGCTCATCTGGGAGGGCGTCCTCGCCGGGATCCTCGAGGGTGTCCGGTTCCTGTCGGTCCGCCAGGCGACCCTCGGCATCGCCGGCGTCCTGACGGGGGAGGACCTCGGCAGCCGGCCGCTCGGGCTGGCGCTGTCGGTCGCGATCCTTGCGATCGTGGCGGTCGGCGGGGTGGCGTTCACGGCCGTCCGACTCGATCGTTTCCAGCTCCGCTCGGCCGACTGACCCGCTCCGTCGACGCGACGCTTGACGCCCTTCGCGCATGCCCTCTAGCATCGCCGTGACAAGCGCCCTTGCGCATCAGACTCATGACGACTTGCGGAGATGACGGATGGATCTTGGAGCCCTGTCCAGTGGCCTGCTCACCGGCCTGCGCGAGGGTGTGGAAGCGGCACTGATCATCGCGATCATCTGCGCCTACCTCGCCAAGACCGGCAACCGCCGGGAGTTCCCGAAGGTGTTCGCCGGAGCCGGGCTCGCCATCGCGGCCAGCGCCATCCTGGGCCTGATCCTGTACGTCCAGGTGGGTGGGCTCGAGGAGCCATACGAGCAGATCTTCGAGGCCATCACCCTGTTCGCGGCGGCAGCGGTCGTGACCTGGATGCTGTTCTGGATGCGGCGCCAGGCGCGCAGCGTCAAGGGTGAGCTGCAGGCCGCCGTCGATCGGGCGCTCGACCAGGGGTCCGTGCTCGCGCTGGCGGTGCTCGCCTTCGTGGCGGTGATCCGCGAAGGCCTCGAGACGTCGCTGTTCCTCGTCGGCCAGGCCAACTCGGCCGATCAGAACGCGATCTGGATCCTCGTCGGCGCCCTCATCGGTCTGGCCATCGCGACCGTCCTCGGCGTCGGCTTCTACCAGGGCTCGCGGCGGATCAACCTGGCCACGTTCTTCCGGTGGACAGGCGTGGGGCTGATCTTCATCGCCGCCGGGCTGCTGTCCGTCGGCGTGCACGAGCTCATCGAGATCGGTGCGATCCCGTTCGGCGGCCAGACGCTCTTCGACCTCTCGGGCGTCCTGCCCCACAGCGCGGACGGCGGCAATATCGTCGGCCAGTTCCTGCGGGCGATCTTCGGCTACAGCTCGACGCCGGAGGTGCTGACCTTCGCGGTCTGGCTGACCTACGTGGTCGTCGTGCTGTACCTGTTCCTGCGGCCGATGAAGCCGACGGCACCGGCCACCGTCGGCGCCCCGGCCTGAGGTCTGCGTCAAGGGCGGCGGTGAAGCCGGCCTAGAACGGCAGCAGCGAGTCCATCTCCGGGACGATCGCGTCCAGCGACAGGACGTAGATCGTCCCGAGGATGAGGCTGAATAGGCCGGCGACCAGGCCGACCACGACGTAGATCCGCTCGCGGGTCTGGCTCGCGACGAAGCCGACCGATGTCAGGACGACGATCGCGAAGTTCGAGAGCAGCAGCCCGAGCACGAACGCGACGAGCATCGGGATCCCGAGTCCTGCGCTGGCCGCGCCTCCGACGGCGGCGATGAGCAGCACCTGCGTGCCGGTCTCCGCGCCGATGCCGTGGATCATGCCGACGCCGAACGCCGTCCTGGGGCCGTACGAGCTCATCTCGAGCGGCTCGACGTGCTCGTGCCCGTGGAGGCGAGCGAGGATGCGTCGCCAGGCGTAGCGGACGCCATCGAACACGAGCATCCAGCGGCTGCGCAGTCGGAACGACTCGCCACCCCGGGCGTAGCGGTAGACGGAGTAGAGGACCCACACGCCGAGCAGGACGAGCGTCACCCCCACGACCCGGCCCATGATCGGGTCGAGCCAGGCGGGCAGGAGCGCCCCGAACGACAACGCCGCGATCCCGAGCGCGATGACGACGGCGCCATGGCCGAGGGCATATAGCGTCCCGAGCTGGATCGCCTCGATCTGCTCGCTGCCGAAGCGGTCGAATGGACCGGCGCCGCCACGTGTCGCGGGGGCGAGCGTCGCGGCGCCCGGTCCGCCATCGTGGGCACGGATCTCCGGGACGCCGCCGTGACCGTGGTGGTGGCCGCTCACGGAGCGGTGCTGCTCCTGGTGGGCGGCCTCGGCGAC
>Ga0075421_100008787_pt1 | contig 12437 bp, 6 predicted proteins | sample SoiMetdeltSBSDD5_FD_75292 | JGI IMG/M metagenome (GOLD analysis project Ga0075421, IMG submission 75292) | Bulk soil microbial communities from a Populus tree surrounding site in Tennessee, USA - Soil MetaG P. deltoides SBSDD5 | ecosystem: Environmental > Terrestrial > Soil > Tree plantation... | reverse complement strand
GACGCACCTGAAGGCGGGATGGATCCGGCGCAACGGGCTGCTCATCACCGACGAAGCGACGATGACGGAGCGGTTCATCCGGCACGGGAACTACCTCACGCACGTGTACATGATCGAGGACCCCAACTACCTCACCGAACCGCTAATCAAGACGAACGGCTTTCAGCTGACGCCAAATCCCGCCATGCAGCCGTACCCGTGTTATCCGACCGTCGAGGTACCGCGCGAAAAGGGAGACGTTCCACACCATCTGCCGGGCGAGAACCCGTTCCTCGAGGAGTTCGCCAAGAAGCACAACCTTCCACAGAACGGTGTGCGCGGCGGCGCCGAAACGGCGTTGCCCGAATTCATGAGCGCCAGTGCAAAGCCGGCGACAGCAAAGCCCGACGCTCCCGTCAAGAAGACGACTCCGCCCATCGACAACGAGGTTCACTCCCTGCACGTGCAGGGCAACGTCTGGATGCTCCATGGTGGTGGGGTCAACGCAGCGGTCCAAATTGGTGACGAAGGGGTCCTCGTCGTCGACACGATGACTGCCGGACTGGCCGACAAGCTGGTCGCCGAAATCAAGAAACTTGCGGGCAACAAGCCAATTCGTTGGATCGTCAACACCCAACTCGATCCGGATCACACCGGCGGCAACGCCAAAGTGGCCGAGGCGGGAGAGTCGATCATCGCCGGCAACTTCGCCGGTCAGGCGGGGCAGGCGGCAGCGAACTTCGCCAAAGTGCTGACGCACGAGAACGTCGAGGCGCGCCTGGTCAAGGCACAGCCCGCATTACCCACGCAGGCGCTTCCCACGGACACATTTTTCACCGACGAGTTCGAGATTCACTTCAACGGTGAAGCCGTGCAGTTCATTCACGTGCCGAACGCGCACACCGACGGTGACGTGATGGTGTTTTTCCGCAAGTCAGACGTGCTGGTGGCGGGTGATGCGTTCAACACGATGAGCTTCCCTGTCATCGACATGGAAGATGGCGGCAGCCTGAACGGTGTGGTGAAAACGCTCAACCGGATCCTGGACATCACCGTTCCGGAGGACAAGCAGGAAGGTGGAACCTACGTGATCCCGGGGCACGGACGACTGACCGACGAAGCCGACGTCGTCGAGTATCGCGACATGATGACGATCATTCGCGATCGCATCCAGAACGCCGTCGACAAGGGGATGACGCTCGATCAGGTGAAGGCGGCTCGCCTCATCCGGGATTACGAGGGGCGCTACGGCGCGGCCCGCGGAGCGGCTGCTGCGGATGCGCTCGTCGAGACGGCGTACCGGAGCCTGAAACAAGATTCAAAGTAGGTGGACGGGCGCACGCAGGTCAAAGGTCAAAAGTCAAAGGTCGAAAGTTAGGTCAAAGGTTCAAGGTTCAAGGTCCAAGGTCAAGGTGGAAACCAAGTGACAAAGTGCATTCGGGTAGCGCGCGCGCGCGCCGTTGTGGCGGCCGTCGTCGTACTTAGTTCCGGCATCATGCTGGCGGCGCAGCAGGGCGGTCGTGCCGGCGGAGCGCCCCAGGCGCCGCAGGCACCCCCGACGCCACAGGCTGCCGCACCAATCGATCTGACCGGCTACTGGGTCTCGGTCGTGACCGAGGACTGGCGGTGGCGCATGGTCACCCCGCCGAAGGGTGATTTCGCGAGCGTGCCGCTCAATGCGGAAGGAACCAAGGTCGGCAACTCGTGGGACCCGGCCACTGACGGCTCGTGCCTGGCCTACGGTGCGGCCGGCCTGATGCGCAACCCGACACGCGTGCACATCACGTGGGAAAACCCGCAGACGCTGAAAGTCGAGACCGACGCCGGAGTACAGACGCGACGCTTTGTGTTCGGCCAGGGCCAGACACCTTCGCAGCGCTCACTGCAAGGCTATTCGGTTGCCGAGTGGGAGTTGGCCGGTGGGGGCGGACGAGGCGGTGGCGGTGGAGGTGGTGGCGGCGGGGGCCGTGGCGGTCAGGGGGCGGCGCCGGCGGGGCCGCGGAATGGCAACCTCAAGGTCACGACCACGATGATGAGTGCCGCGTGGCTGCGGAAGAACGGCGTGCCGTACAGCGAGAACGCCACGTTGACCGAGTACTACGACCGCTTCCCAGCGCCGAACGGCGATGAATGGTTTGCCGTGACGACGATCGTGTCGGACCCGAAGTATCTGAATCAGGACTTCGTCACCAGCACACATTTCAAGAAGGAAGCTGACGGCAGCAAGTGGGCGCCCAAGCCCTGCAAATCCTGACGCTTGTCAACTCCCAACTCCCAATATCCAATTCCCAAGAACCACGACTGCTTGGGAGTTGGAAGTTGGGATTTGGGAGTTTCTCTTTGTGACTAGCCCCAGAGCTGGCGCGACGCAAGCTGCGCGCCCTCGACGAGCGCCTGCAGCTTGGCCCAGGCGAGCGATGCGTGAATGCGACCGCCGAGCCCACAGTCGGTGCCCGCGATCACGTTCTCGCGTCCGACCAGCTTCGCATATTGAATGAGTCGGTCGGCCACGAGCTCGGGATGTTCGACGACATTGGTCGCGTGCGAGACCACCCCAGGAATCAGGATCGTGTCCGGCGGCATCGTCACGTCGCGCCAGACCTTCCACTCGTGCTCGTGCCTGACGTTGCCCGCCTCGATTGAAAACGCGCCCGCCCGTACGGTCAACAGCAGATCGACGATGTCGCGCAATGGGATGTCGGTGAGATGCGGCCCGTGCCAGCTTCCCCAGCACATGTGATAGCGGACGCGGTCTGGCGGGATGCCATCGAGCGCACGATTCAGGGCGGCAATACAGAGACGGGCGTATTCGCGATATTGCTGGATGGTGACCGACCGATCCATAGCGTCCCAGTTCTCGGCCATTCCCGGGTCGTCGATCTGCAGCACGAAGCCTGCATCGACGATCGCGCTGTACTCGACGCGCATCGCATCGGCAATGGCGAACAGGAACTCTTCCTGTGTCCGGTAATAGCGGTTCTGCTCGCGGCCGAAGCTGCCAGGCGCGACCGCGGTCATGAACCCTTCTGCCGCGCCGTTCCCGTCGACTGCCGCCCGCAGGTTGTCAATGTCGGCCTGCAGCGCCGCATGTCCTTTGTAGGTAACGGGACTGACGATCGAGCGCGACATGGGACGACGTCCGCCGGCGAACATCTCGCGATCGATCTCTGCGTAGAGATCCGGGAACGCCTGCCGGTCGCGCCGTTCGTAGAAGTCGCCGGGGATCACGCCCGCCGCCGCAGGCTCGGGCGTGGGTTCGCCGTCCGGCATGACCTCCCAGCCGGTCAGGCGCTGCATCACGTAACTCACCCACGCCCCATAATCGATGCGTCCGCGTACGGCCTTGCCGAACTCGCCATCGTTCACGACCGTGAGCCCGAGGTTCATCTGTCGCTGCACGACGTCGGCTACCGCGCTGCGCAGCCGCTCGCGCCTGTCGCGCTCGTCGGCAAGGTCCTGATTTGTCGACCCGGCAACCGGCAGGAGACCGTCCGGCCGCGGCAGCGCGCCGGCGTGCGTGGTCAGGATGTGTGATTCGCTTCGGTGCATCGAATTTGATTAAGGCTCTCCAGCCACTGGCCCGAAGCCGCGTGGCGGCATGCGGTGTCTCGTTGCCGCTTCGTATGCCGAAGCGATGCGGAGGATCATCGCCTCGTCGAAAGGACGCCCGACGAAATCGACGCCGACCGGCAGCCTTGCGGCGACGGGTCCGACCAGTCGCGTGTCGTTCCCCTCGCGCGCACGATCCCAGATTTCTGTCGTGAAGCCTGCGGGCACCGTAATCACGGGGAAGCCCTGCTGCCCCAGCATCGACCAGCCGACAGGCGATCGACCATTGACGGCCGGCTCACGCGGCGCCGTCAGTTTGCGCGGCGGCACAGTTGCCGTCGGCGAGACCAGGGCGTCCAGCCGCTGCTCCTGCATGCACTGCAGCAGCACGATCTGCATCGCATAGCGGGTCTGCACACGTGTGGACGTATCGAGCACCTGTGAACGCTCGGCATTGAGGCGCGCCTGTCTGCGATCAGGGAAGTTCGGATCCGAGTAGAACGTCGCCTTGGCTGAAAGATCGGCATTGCTCTTGATGTTGGCGTCACCGCGCTCGCGCAGGTACTTGTTCATCATGTAGCGATCTTCACCCGTCGCGCCGAAGCCGCCCAGGCTGCGCAGCGAGAGCCCTTCCGGCACCCGCGCCGGATCGGCGGCGAGATCCAGCAGCAGGGCGATGTGGTCTCCCGTCGGCTGTCCGGCGCCATCGACCGGAAACGCCTGCTGGTATTGCCGCGTGAACGCGGCGTTGAGGAGTCGCGGCGCGGATTTCGCGATGCACGTCTGAAAGAGCGAACCCGCAGCGCCTGGATCGACGATGGTCGCCCCAAGCTTGCGGAGATCGGCGATAGCGCGCTCCACCAGATCGATGCTCTGCTCGTCGGCCTTGCTGAATAGCTTCTTGTTCAGATACTCACGCACGACGCCGATACGCAGACCATCGATGCGCTGCGCTGTCGCGAAGCTCGCATAGGAGCGTGATGGCGTGCGGCCCACGCTCAGCACGGTCATGTCGTCTTTCGGGTCATAGCCGGCGATGACGTCGAGGATCTTTGCGGCGTCAGCGACACTGCGACAGATCGGCCCAGTGCGCATGTTCAACCCGGCGCCCATCATGCCGTCGCGGCTGACCAGTTCCTGCGTCGGCGCCAGGCCCACGAGGCTGTTCACGGCCGCCGGCCATCGGATCGACACGACCGTCTCCTCGCCGATCGCGCATGTGACCAGGTTTGCCGCAACGGAACTGGCCGAACCGGCACTCGACATCCCGGGCTCGCGCTCGGTGTCGTAGGGGTTGCAGAACGTGCCGCCGAACGAACTGCGTGCCCCGTCCACCGCGTACTCGGCCAGATTCGCCTTCGCCACGATGATGGCCCCAGCCTCTCTCAGCCGCCGCACGAACGTCGCATCGTCTGGCGGCCGATCATTGGCGTATTGCGCATCCCCTCCAGAGGTGGTGCGCATATCGGCCGTGTCGTACTGATCTTTGATGGCCATGACGACGCCATGGAGCGGACCGACCAGTCGTCCGGTTGCGGCAAATCGCTTGTCCTGCTCGGCGGCCACTTCAAGCGCATCGGGCAGCGATGGCGACGCATCGGCGGTGTCGGTCAGACTGCGAGCTTTTCGATCGGCGAAGCCCCATTTTCTTCGAGCGGCCGGCCGCAGATTCAGCGTCGAGAGCGCGTTGATCTGTCCGGCGTTCGGAATCGTCGTTATTGGGCCCAGGATGCTTTGCGGTTCGTTCACACAGGTGCCGTTGTAGGCCTTGATGCGTCGCAGATACATCTCGACCAGGCTGACAGTCGTGATCTGCTTCGTCCGGATTGCCTCCTGAATGGAGGTAATCGTCGCTTCCTCGAGATGGAACTTCGACCGGACGTTCTGGGTTGCCCCGGTCGTGGACATCAAGGTCACGAGAGCGGTCACGAGAGCGACGCTGCGTGGGGCTGAATTCGGCCGGGAAGAGGTCGACATGGGGCCGGATGGTATCGCCCGGCCGACACGCTCGCAAGACTCAAGCGGCGTCGGCGTTTTCTGCACCGGCCGGCCCCGATCCATCGCGCAGAAACTGCGATGTCGACACCACCGATCGGCCATTTCACGAGCAATTTGATCGGGCATAGGCTTCGCACCTACCGGCTAGAATGGAGATTCCAGTATGGCTGGCATCGTCACCAGGAAGCGCTTCACTGCCGACGAATATCAACGAATGGGGCAGGTCGGCATCCTTTTGGAAGGCGATCGCGTCGAGCTCATCGACGGCGAGGTCGTGGCGATGACGCCGATCGGGACGCGCCACAATGCTAGTGTGGCGCGGGCCAATCGAGCCTTGGTCAGAGCCGCGGGCGACGAAGCGATCGTCTTGCCTCAGGGATCGGTTCGGCTCGATCTGTATTCGGAGCCACAGCCAGACTTAGTACTAATGCAGCCGCGGTCCGATTTCTACGCTTCCCGACACGCCGGTCCAGGCGACATTCTTCTCATCGTTGAAATTGCCGATTCGTCATTTCAGTACGACCGTGACGTGAAGGGCCCCCTCTACGCGACCGCCGGCATCCCTGAGTACTGGTTGGCTGATCTCAATACCAACCTGCTTTGGCGATACTCGGTCCCGGAACGGCGCGCATATCGAAACGTCGAGCAGTACAATCGGGGCCAGTCGATTGCGCCCTTGTTGCTACCTGCGTGTGTAATCGATGTCGACGTGCTCCTGACTGACTAAGAGCGAGCCCAGCGCGTCAACGACGAACTGATGCCGGCACTGCATCCCGCGCTTCTTCACATTCAAGCGATTGCTTTCGACCTGGACGGGACGTTGTACGAAAACGATGTTCCTATTCCAGGCGCGATCGAGACGGTGTCGGCCGTACGCGCCGCCGGATTGTCTGTCCGGTTCGTGACCAACACGACTTCGATCAGCCGGCGCTTGATTGCCGCCCGGCTGCAGCGGCTCGGATTCCGATTGGAGGCGGAGGAGTTGTTCTGCCCGGCTCGCGCGGCCGCGGCCTGGCTCCAGCGCGAAAGTGCGAGCGCGGCGTTCTTCGTGCCCGAACCCGCTCTCGAGGACTTCGAAGGAGTCGCCCGCAATCTCGATCGACCGGATGTCGTGGTGATTGGCGATCTCGAGTCAGGGTGGACGTTCGAGTCGATGAACCGTGCATTCCGTTTGGTCCACGACCAGGGCGCGCGTCTCGTTGGCCTGGGCCGCACCCGTTACTGGAGGGGCCCTCGCGGGCTGCAGCTTGACGTGGGGCCATTTCTCGCCGCGCTCGAATACGCCACCGGCAAAGCGGCCGTCGTGTTTGGCAAGCCCGAACCAGCGTTCTTCGCGGGATTAGTGGAGGACCTCGCCGAGCCCGCCGGTCGTGTTGCGATGATTGGCGACGACATCATGTCGGATGTCGGTGCGGCCATGAGCGCAGGACTGCTGGGTGTGCTGGTGCGAACGGGCAAGTTTGATCCGCGCGACCTCGACGGATCGTTCAGGCCCGATCTGGTGATCGGCTCGATTGCCGACGCGGTCGAGATTTGAGCTGGCGGGTCGAAACAGAGGTATCCTTGGCTGCCGATTTCCCCCCCGCCCACGTCAGCCGGAGCGCCCTATGAGTGAACAGAACGACGTTCTGATCGAAGAGCAATTGAGAGAGTTGTACGAAGACTTTGCCGCGGGCCAGGTCACTCGACGCGACTTCATGCGACGCGCGACCGCGATGGGCGTCGCCGGTGCCGCAGCCGCCGCACTGGGATCGCTGGCACTTCCTGCCGAGGCCGGAGCGCTTGCGCAGCAGACGGCCGGGGCGTCCACGAAGATTCCGCTCGATGTCGCCGAGTGGAGCTATATGTGGGTCAACGTGAAGCGCGCCGAGACTGCGCGCGGCGCGTTCGTTGGCGGACAGCAGATGTACGTGGAGTACATGATCCCCGCGCAAGTGCGTCATCCGTTCCCGGTCGTGCTCGTGCATGGCGGTGGGGGTCAGGGGACGGATTGGCTCGGGACGCCTGACGGGCGCCCGGGCTGGTTCCAGTACCTCGTCTCAGAAGGCTTCAAGGTCTACGTCGTCGATCGTCCGGGGCACGGGCGATCACCTCTTCATCCCGACCTGCACGGCGGCTTCCCTGCGCAGGCGTTGACGCTCGAGAGCATTGCCGGCCGTTTCACCCCGCCGAGCGCGAATCCCGCGAACACGCCGAACGAGTATCAGAAGAATCACAACCAATGGCCCGGGCCCGGTAATGTCGGCTCCGACGATCTCGGCCGTCTCACCGCCGGTATGGGCGGAAGCTACGTCGTGCAGGCGGCTCCTGCCGCAGGGCGAGGCGCTGCGCCGGGCGCTCCTGGTGCCGCACCCGCTGGCGGCGGTCGCGGTCAGGGCGGCGGTCGCGGTGCGGCAAATGCAGGCCCGCCACCTCCCGCGAATCAGCAGCCGGCAGGCGCGCTGAACGTCCAGCATCTCGCGTGGCGCCAGGCAGGCGCGGAGTTGCTCGACAAGATCGGACCGGCCATCATCATGACGCACTCGGCGGGCGGTCCATTCGGACTGCTGGTTGCGGAAGCGCGTCCGAATCTCGTGAAGGCCACCATCATCATCGAGGGCGCGGGCGGCAGCGCGTTCGGCTTCGGCAGCCGGTGGGGACTGTCGACGGTTCCGGTCACCTACGATCCGCCGGTCAACGATCCAGCAGAGATCAAGACGAAATGGGTGGCGAATCCCGAGCCGGGCGTTGCGGGCTATTACCTGCAGGAGGAGCCCGCGCGCAAGCTGCCGAATCTGAAAAACACCAAGGTCCTGATCGCGACGGCGGACTCCTCGTTTGCATCGCCCGGCAGCCCGGGCGCGGTGGCGTTCCTGAGGCAGGCCGGTGTGCAGGCAGAAGAACTGCGATGGGGCAAGCTCGGGATCACGGGCAACGGCCACGCCATGATGATGGAGAAGAACAGCCGCCAAGCGCTTCAGCCCCTGATCGACTGGATGCACAAGAACGTGACTGGCAGCAACAGCCAGGCGCCGGCGCCGAAGCGCGCCGGTAACGACTCACTTGTGCTCAAGCTGGCGGATGCGGGCATGTTCTGGGTGGGCACGTCGAACACCAAGAAGATGCCGTACGGCACGATTCACACCGCGCCGATGTTCGTGCAGTACTTCGAGCCGGTGGAGCAGCGGCATCCGCTGCCCGTCGTGCTGGTCCACGGCGGCGGCGGCCAGATGGTCCATTACTTCGGCCTCGGCGGGATGTCGGGCTGGGCGCATCACTTCGTGCAGGCCGGCTACAAGGTCTATCTCGTCGATCGCCCTGGTCACGGTCGTTCAATCTACCATCCCGACGCGCTGGGCGAGATGGGTCCGCTCGTCACCTACGATCTGCTCACGCGCGACACGGTGACCGCCGCGCGAACGCCCAATAAGCAGTGGCCGGGTACAACCGGTGATGTGGGTGACCCGCTCGTCGATCAACTGGTGGCGGCAGCCAACTCCGCGCCGCGTGACACGCAGCTCGCGCAGACGCTGTGGAAGCAATACGGCGCCGAGCTCATCGATCGCCTGGGGCCGTCGATCATCATGACGCACTCGGCTGGTGGCCCATTCGGGTGGCTGGTGGCCAACGAGCGGCCGAATCTCGTAAAGGCCGTCGTCTCGTTCGAGGGTGCGACCGCGCCGCTCGTGGGCGCCGCCGGTGCACCAGGTACGCCACTGCCGAATCTGAAGAATATGCCGGTGATGTACCTGCTGTCGGAAAGAGGCGGGCGAGATGGCCGTCCCATCATCGACGCGCTGACGCAGTCGGGCGCCAAAGCGGAGCTGATCGATCTCAAGGATCGCGGCATCCTCGGCAACAGTCACTTCGCGATGTTCGAGAACAACCGGCGTCAGGTGTTCGAAGTGGTTCGCGGCTGGATCGAGCAGCGCGTGCCGTCGAACAATTCGACGGCACGGCTTTAAAACCTGGGAAATGACACCGGGTGTGATTTCCGAATGTCTTCCGCGGAAATCACACCCGGTGTCTTCTAGAAGTCGTACTGCACGGTGATCTTTGCCGTCCGCGCCGTCAGCACGTCCTGCGGCACCAGCCATGCACCTTGCGGGTCGTACTGGAAGTTGTTGACCAGCACGGTGTCGAGGTTGAGCGCGTTGAAGAGATCGAGCGCGAAGAGCGCGCGCTGTCCTCCGAAGCGCATCACCTTACCGATCCTGAAGTCGAGGATGTTGACCCGATCGCTTCGCATCTGGTCGGGTGCTAGCAGGTTCACAGTGATGTTTGGCGCGCCGCCGGCCAAATCACGCCCGAGCCACTGCCTGGCGACCGCGTTGGGTATGATCCAGTCCGCCTGGAGCGGCACCCCGGGGCTGCTCGTCAGCGTGAAGGCGACCTGCACGTCGACCTTGGGAACAATGTACGATCCGGCGGAAGTGAATCGCGTCGTGACGCCCGGCGCGATGTGACAGAAGGGGTTCGTCGGGTTGTACGGAATCCCCCCGGCTGAAGCCGCACCGCTCGATACCTGCTCCGGCAGTTTGTCTCGCACCTCACAGGCGTCCACGACCGTCTGCCCGGTGCTCGTTCCCGCCTGCACCTGCAGGCCGTTTCGCAGGCGCGCGTTCACGGAGAAGTCTACGCCGTTGTAGACCTGTGACACGTGGCCGTAGGAAGGCGAATAGGTGCGGAAGTCATCGGTGACCCCGAACTTGTCGGGGTTGACGTTGTAGATCGGGCCGACGGTGAAGCCGCCCCCGCCGGGAAGCCGCGGATCGAGCGGGGCCACTACGTTGAACTGCCCGAAGTCGGCCGGACTGACTGCGCGGTTGTCGGTCACAGTGAAATTCTGCAGCCAGCGGCGCAGATAGCTCACTTCCATGGAGATGCGTGGAAGTATTTCGTGTTGCGCCGTCACGCCGATCTGCCAATCGGACGGCCGGTTGTACCAGCCTTTGAGGATGTTCTCGTCGTACGAGAGGCTGTACACACCTGACTTTCCGAAGTTCAAGTTGCTAATCCGGCCGCAGCTGTCACCCCCGCGGGAGCGGAGATCCTGCGCTTCGCCGTTCAGCAAATCGCAATCGGGGATCCAGTTGCCATTAGCGTCTGTCCACGATCGCGTCACGTTCGTCGGAACCCGATTGCTCGGCCGCAACGCCGAGTAGTTGCCATTGCCGTTGACCGCGGCTTCCAGGTACCGGCCGGTGTTGAACTTCAACGCGGTTTTCCCGTTGCCGAACACGTCATAGGCGAGGCCGAACCGGGGATCGATGTCGTGATAGCCGATGACGCCTTTGGACTCCTCAAAGAAGAGCCCCTGCGGGATGAATTGCGTCGGCCCGATCTGCTGCGCGGGATAGTAACTCCACGCGTGGTCGTAGCGGATGGCTCCCTGCACGGTGAACCTTCCATGAGTCCACTGGTCCTGTGCGTACAGGGCGTCGTATCGCGTGCGCGAGTCGTTGAAGTTCGGTCTCGCGAACTGCGTGAGCTGGTTCGGCACGCCGTTGTTGACCCGGTAATCGAGGTTGTAGTTGTTGCCGTGGGGGTAAGTCTGTTCCAGGTGGAACACGCCCTGATAGCCGAACTTCATGTTGTGTGCGCCGGTGACGTAGGTCGCCGCCGCCTGCCAGCGGTTTGGCTCCATGTAGTCCGGGTTCCACACCTGCGCGCGATAGACCAGGCCCGGGATGCCACCGCCGTTGTTCGCGCAGCCGGCCGAGCACTGTTCCGTCATGCGAATCAGGTCGCGATTGTTGTCGGGCCGCTCGCGCCCGTTCCAATCCTGGTGGTACGACCCGTAGCTCGCGTCCAGCAGAAGCCTGCTCGTGGCAGTCCAAGTCCACTTGTACTGAAACATCGTCGAGCGTCCGCTTCCACCGACGGTGCCGGTCTCCGGCGTGGCCAGCGGGACTGCCCCGACCTGGCCGATTTGCGGGTAGTCGCTGAGTCTGAAAGCTCCAAAGTCCGCAAAGACTCCCACTTGCATGGCGCGATTGAGTTGCCCGGTCAGCCGAAGCGTCGGAGTGATCGTACCCGAAGAACTGTTCCGCGCCGGACGAGTGAAGTCCGGATCGTAGGTCCACTTGGTGATGTCGCCGGCGTTCTTGTTGTAGAAGATACCGGGCTGGTCGCTCCCGACGCCCGCGTACCTGGTGGCATAGAAGAACCAGAGACGGTCCCGCATGATCGGGCCGCTGTTCATCAGGCTGGAATCCCACTGGTAGTTGGTCTTTGCCGGCGTCCGCAGGCCAGCCTGTCTCAACTCCGCCGTGAAGTTGTCGCCTTGCATCGAGCCGGTCAGGCCTGACGCCTGAAGTCGATTCTCGAACCTGTTGCTGCCGTTGCGCGGGATCAGGTTGACGATCGGACCGCCGACCTCGACGTCACCCAGTCCGCCACTGGCGGTCAGCACGACCTCCTCTGTCGTGTCGAGCCGGCCGTAACCCGAGACGCCGCCGCCATTGATCGCGGCGCCCGTCCCGATCCCGTCAGTCTGCGCGATACCCTCGTTGCCGCGGCCCCCGCGCCCGCCGAAGACAATCATCCCGGGGTTGAGCAAGACATTGTTGTTGCCGCCGTTGCTTTGCACCATCGACGGCATCAAGACCATGACCGCCGCGTACCCTTGCGCCGTGGGAAGGGACTCGATCAGGTTCTCGTCGAGCGTCCGGCGCCGCCGTGCGCTCTGAACGTCGACAATCGGGCTTTCGCCGGTCACGGTGACCGTTTCTTCAAGTGTGCCGACGCGCATGTCAGCGTTGACGGTAGAAACGAAGTCCGCGGGCAACTCCAGTTGTTCGCGCTTCACGGTGCTGAATCCGGTCAGCGTGAAGGTGACCGTGTAGGTGCCCGGCCGCAGTTCGGTGATTCGATATTGACCGGTGTCGTCGGTGACCGCCGACCGTACCTTTTCGATGAGCACGTCGCTC
>Ga0075421_100008782_pt1 | contig 12440 bp, 8 predicted proteins | sample SoiMetdeltSBSDD5_FD_75292 | JGI IMG/M metagenome (GOLD analysis project Ga0075421, IMG submission 75292) | Bulk soil microbial communities from a Populus tree surrounding site in Tennessee, USA - Soil MetaG P. deltoides SBSDD5 | ecosystem: Environmental > Terrestrial > Soil > Tree plantation... | reverse complement strand
ACAGACGGATTCCACCGAAACCAAACCTGAACGGCTGTCACTCCGGCCTGCATTGACTGGTGGCGTGGTGGGACTCGGCTATGCCGCCCTATTCTTATCCGGCGGCGAAGCAGCGGTGTTTGCGCTCTCCGGTCTGGAAGTTGTGCCGTTCCTCGTCCTGGCTGTTTTGGCGTATGCGGCGACCGATCGGCGTTGGTTGAAAGGATTGGCACTGGGCTACTGGGTGGTGCTGGTGGGGGGTATTGGTGCTTTCTGTTTCTTGTTCGGTTTTATCGGTGTCGTGGATCCGGAGATGCAATCAATGGTCTCGAAATCCGACCCATCCGACGTGCCCATACCAGAGCCGACGTTGGAACAACTAATCCGAATCGGTTTTGTCGCAATCAGTGTGTTCGTGTCTTTTATTATCGGTCTGGCCTGTTTTCTTCCGACTGTGCGTCGAGGATTCGCGCGAGTGATCAATATCGATGCGCAATCCTTCGTTCATGCGACGGCAGTAGCTACTGCCGTCGGGGCGTCGCTGTTATTGATCACACCGTTGTTGTTTTCAAGCCAGCCTCCGCTGCTCGCTTTAGTTACTGCCGAAGGCGCGGCGGACATGCCTGATGGCGGCGAGCAGCTTCGGAGTTCGGTCTATATTCTCATCTGGACAGTACCCGCTTCTTTGATCGCCGTCGGTTTTCCGCGAAAGCGCACGTTGAATGAGGCACTCTGCCGCCTTGGACTCGTCTTGCCGAGCCGCCGCAATCTCGTTTGTGCAATCATCGCTGCAGTGCTTTTGGTGTTTATAGCGCAAGCATTGGATACGTGGAGCACCAGGCTCTGGCTGGCAATGGGATGGCAAACTACGGATCAAGAAGCTGTCTGGAAACTCTTCAGCTTTGCGCTCGGACCGGTAGGCGCGGTGATTGTTGCAATCACTGCCGGCCTCGGCGAAGAGCTTGTGTTTCGCGGCGTGCTTCAGTCACGCATCGGTATTCTTCTTTCCAGCTTCCTTTTTACTTCTGTGCACGCATTTCAATACAACTTCGACGGTCTCGTGCAAGTGCTGCTTTTGGGCTTCATCTTCGGGCTCATCCGCAAACTCAGTAATACCAGCACGAGCGCGCTCGTCCACGGCGGCTACGATCTCATCGCATTTCTCGGTATGTAGCGTCGGCACTCTAAGCGCGGTCATACCTGCCAAATCTTGACCGGTGGCTCACTTTCAGTAATATTGTCGGCCAACTTAATCCCCCTCGAAGGAGATCGTGATGAAACTCAGAGCAACGATGCTGCTGTTGTTGGCGCTCGCTGCCTTGCCGGTGAGCGTATTCGGTCAGGCGATCGGATCGATTACCGGATTGGTTCAGGACGAGACTCAAGCGCGAATCCCTGGCGTCAGCGTCACAGCCACGAACACGGCGACGGGCGTAAAGTCAGAAACAGTGACCAATGAGTCGGGAGCATACAATTTCTCGAATCTTGCCGTCGGGCCCTATGAGTTAGAGGCGACGCTTCCGGGTTTTCGAAACGCGCGAGTCGCGAACATCGACCTGAGGAACAACGAAACGCTACGTTTCAACCTCACGATGCAAGTCTCGAATGTGGCCACGGCGGTGGAGGTCACAGTCGACGCGCGGGATTTGCTGGCTGTGTCTTCTGCGAGTGTAGGTGATGTTCTATCGGAAACTCAGGTGGCGGCGCTGCCCTTGGTCGGCGGAGACGTGCTCGACCTTGTCAGTGTTCTTCCAGGCTTTCGTGCCGGCGCAGGCACTCCTGGTGTGAACACCGACACTTTCGCCGGCATCGCGTCTTCTTCTATCAATACGGTCCGCGATGGTCTGAGTGTCAGTGATGGGCGTTTCCAAAACGGCGTCTTCGGCACCACAGTGATCAATCCGGACATGGTCGGTGAGGTCCGACTAATCCTGACGCCGGTGGATGCCGAGATGGGACGCGGAAACGGGCAGGTTCAGATCACGACGCGCTCGGGAACCAATCGCTTCAATGGCGCCGCGGTATGGAGCGTCCGAAACAGCGGTCTTGATGCAAATACGTGGAGCAACAACAACGACATCGACCCGGCAACCGGTCTCTGGCTGCCAACAAAGCCGAATTGGCAAAACCAGCATCAGGTCACGGTCAGTTATGGTGGTCCTATCGTCAAGAACAAAACATTCTTCTATGGGCTCTTTGACCGGAACTATGTCCGCACGCGTGCGATCGTCAACGGTACAGTTCTCACTGATACCGCGCGTCAAGGTATCTTCCGTTACTTCGATGGGTGGACGCCGCAAAACGCAGATGCGACCCCCGGGGCCACTGCGCGGCCGTCCGTAGACTTTCAGGGCAACCCGTTAAGTGCGGCTCGCGATGCGCTGCTTTATCAGGGTCGTGGCCTGATATGTTTCAGTGTCTTCGGGAATCAAAAGGTCAACCCCGACACTTTCCAGATGAGCCCATTCACACAGGCGGACTGCCCCGGGGGCACGGCCATCTTTCCCAGCAACACTCTAGGCCAGCCGTATTGGGATGTTGGCCGGCAGGCGGCGGACACTACCGGAATCATGAAAGACTTCCTCACGTTAATGCCGCGCGCTAACAACTTCCAGGGAGGTGATGGACTGAATACGGCGACATACCGTTGGACAAGGAGCGCGCTGAACCAGGGAGTCAATTCGGCAGCCGCCTATGGCGGAGATTCGAATATCGAACGCAAGCAGTTCAACATCAAGATCGACCATAACTTCAACCAGAAACACAAGGCCAGCGCGGGTTGGTCGATTGAACGCGACTGGGAGGGAACCAATTTTTCCAATTGGCCCGATAACCCTAACGGTCTCACGCGACGCGCTCCCTGGGTCCTCACGTCGAGCTTTACGTCGACTTTGTCCGCGTCGATCATCAACGAAGCGCGTTTCGGCGTACGTTATAACGTGTTGAACGAGTTCGACCCTTGGGAGAACCCGGATACCAAGATCGCCGAGCAGGCAAAGAAGTTTCTTCTCCAGGGTTCCAATGGCTATCCCGTAGTGTTCAACAACAATCCGGGTGCGACGGCCCTTACAGCAGGCTTATTTGGTCTCGGTAACAGCAACTCCCCGATCAACAATGGCGACTACAACGGAAATCGCACACCGCTCTACAGCTATGGCGACACACTGAGTTGGACGCGGGGAACGCACGCATTCAAGTTCGGCGGCGAGATCCGCATGACGAAGTCGGTCGGCTACAATGGCATCCCTGCCCGCCCGATTCCGGTGCTCACCGCCGGTGCCGGTGCGAATACCGCAACAAGTATTTCAACCACCGGCGGCGGCCTGCCGGGGCTTGTTGCGACAGGCCTCAACAACGCCCAGACTCAGGCGAGGAACCTTCTTTACTTCCTGAATGGATCGATCAATTCAGGCAGTCAGCTGTATTGGATCGACAATGCCGACGACATCCAGAATGGGACCTGGGAAGACTATAAAACTCTGGAGCGAAAATATCGGGACCAGGTCCAGAACGAGTTTGCCTTCTTCGGCAAAGATGACTGGAAGATCTCAAAGTCACTCACGCTCAACTTGGGAGTCCGGTGGGAATACTACGCCGTTCCGTACATCGGTTCAGGCTTTACCACTACGACGCCGGGCCAGGGGCTTGGCCTGTTTGGAGTCGGCCGGAGCGTGCTTGGAGCTGAGAATCCTTTCGAGCGATGGCTTCTCAGCCCAGGCAGTATCTATCTCAGCGGTTACGGGCCGCGCGGCTTGCTGCAATGTAACACGGGGCAAGCAAGTGGAGTGGTCGGGATCCCCGCATCCAGTTGCGATCCCAGCCTGACCACTGGCGTGGAATTTGTGGGACCCAACAGTCCGAATCCCAACAAGACCGTTTATCGGAACGACATGAATAATTTCGGACCGGCCGTTGGCTTCGCATGGCAACTTCCGTTCGCGCGGCAGGATCAGATCACTGTGCGTGGCGGCTATCAGTTGACCTACGGAGGAGCGGGTCGCAACGGCATAGCGGCTGATGGTTATCTCGGCGGGGCACCAGGCGCGACGAGTAACGCCTTCATCGATTTCACGGCGCTTGGCAATCCGTATCTGAACCTTAGTAATGTGGCCTCGATCGTTCCGCTAAAGCCCACCAACCCGGCAGTCCCGGGCGGGACATTGGGGGCGCCCTATAGCCGATCCGGCGCATTCACGGCTTTCGATCCAAACTATACGACGCCGTACGTTCAGAACTTCACTCTCGCCGTGACGCACCAACTCCGGAGGAACATGTCGATTGAGATGAAATACGCCGGAACGCAGGGGAAGAAGCGCGATGGCAATTTCAATCTCAACACGTTAAATGTGTTTCGTAATGCGGAGTTGTTTAACGCTTTGGAAACCGTTCGAGCCGGCGGAGAGGCTCCGCTGTTCGACCAGTTGTTTGCCGGCTTGAACCTCAACAGCACCACGCCAGGCTACGGCACCATCGGAACGACTGTTAACGGTGTCGTCCAGACTGGATCGCTCCACCTCCGGAGGCGGTTCCCTACTGATCTTGCGGAAGGGGACTACCTCACAATCGCGAATTTCATCAACGCGAATACCGGCGGCAGTCCAACGGCGGGTCTACTGGCGTTCAACTCGGCGCTCACTAACGTCGGCGGTAGGATTTTGCGCAATGGCTGCGACCGCTTGGCTAATGGGCAGACTACTGTCGGACCATCACTCGCGACTTCACTCAGGTGCTTCCCGGAGGACTACCTGGTTGCGAACCCACAGTTTGGCAATGCCGGCGGCGGTGGCACCGGCGGACCCACCTATAACGCCAACCTGGGATCGTCGAATTATCATTCGATGCAGGCCCAATTCACATTACGTCCGACGTACGGTACTAATCTGCAGGCCACGTACACCTTTGCGAAATCGATGGAGCTTCCCGCGACGAACTGGACCGACCCCTTAAATCGGGATGCGGACTATCGGCTTGCCTCGAATCATCGCGCGCATGAATTCCGCATGTATGGAACGTTCGAATTGCCTATCGGGCCCAACCAGTTGTTTTTCGGTAACAGTTCGGGAGTAATGGGACGGGCACTCGAGGGCTGGAGGTTGAGTTGGACCTACAACGTGTTCAGCGGCGCGCCCACAACAATTTCTGCGCAGTCGATGCTGTACAACAATGGCGCGGCTGATGTGGTGGGTCCCTGGAATCTGACCGGGGGCAAAGTTCTGTGGGGTGAGAATGTCGGAGGACAGAACCTGGGCGGAACGTACTTTGGCCCCGCCGGAACCTATCGCGTCGTGACCGATCCTCAGTGTGCGCCCGGCGGAATCCTCGATACTACCGACAGCATGGGATTCAACGTCCGGACTGGGATCACTTGTCCGCTTCGGGCGATCGCGGATTCATCGGGCCGCATTGTTTTGCAGAACCCTATGCCGGGGAAACGCGGAACGCTAGGGCAGCGGTCCCTTATTGGACCGGGCGACTGGACACTCGACGGCAGCTTGAGCAAGGCCTTCCGTATCAAGGAAGGCAAGATAATTCAGATCCGCTTTGACGCCACCAATGTCCTGAACCATCCCAACCTGGATACGTTGGAGAACAGCATCAACGATACGGACTTTGGAACAATAGCGGCTAAGGAAGACCGAAGCCGGAAATTCCAGGGGCAGGTGCGCATCGAGTTCTAGACAAAATTGGGTGTAGGCGCGGTCATAGACCGCGCCTACAGTGAGTTCAGCGACGGAAAGCGAATTGCAGAGTCCCCTTAAGAGGACTCTAGATGAAATCTGCAAGGGAACGACGAAAAGTCCAGACGACATCCGCAAAAGCACCGAAGCTTCTTTCTGGCCTTACGCCAGCCCAGAAAAAGCTCGTCCTTCAATCAGCCGAACAACGGCAGGTCAAAGCAAATCAGGTGATTCTCCAGACTGGAGACCCGGCTACCAGCCTCTTTCTCCTTACGAAAGGGCGGGTAAAGTACTACCGGGTGACCAAGAGAGGAGATGAGGTTCCCCTTTTTTGGCTCGCACCGGGCGACGCTTTTGGTATCGGAACACTGTTGGCGATGCCCTTGCGATACATCGCTACAGCGCAAGCAGTTGACGATTGCGAATTGCTGGTTTGGAGCCGCAATGTAATCCGATCCCTGGCAGCAAACTATGAACTTCTGGCGCAGAATGCCCTCCAAATCGTTCTGGATTGTCTGGCTGCGTATACCGACAGGCTCGTCGGAGTTACGACAGGGACAGCGGAGGAGCGCTTAGCGTATACGTTGCTCCAACTCGGCGATCAACTCGGCCAGGTGAGGCCACGCGGAGTGGAATTGGCGATCATGAATGACGACCTGGCGAGGATGGCCAACGTCTCCGCCTTTACTGCGAGCCGGCAGCTGAAGCAGTGGGAACGTCAAGGCATCGTTAAGAAAGACCGTGGCAAGGTCTACATTCTCTCCCCGGAAGGCCTCTTGGTCGATTGAGTTCTTCAGGTCCCCATCCGCGACCGCGCTTTTCTTTCCCTCCTTGCGCTAGAGCAACGAACAAATGAAATCTCCGCGATAGGCTCTAGGGTTTTCCGCAATCCATGCTTGCTCATGGAGCGGAACCGGAGGAGCTACACCGTGAGTGGATTGCGTGTGCTGATAGCAGAAGACCATGACGACATGCGGGCAATAGTTGTGGCGTTACTGAGTGGGGATTTCGAAGTGGTTGGCGCAGTCGTCGACGGTGAACAGCTCATTCAATCGGCCATCTTCCTTCAGCCGAGCGTCATCATCAGTGACATCAGCATGCCTTTGGTGGACGGCTTTCAAGCAAAGAACGAACTTTGGTCCAAGGGGTTGAAGTTTCCCTTCGTTTTCATAACCGCGATGGATCTCGAAGGACCTAACACAGTAGTTGAGGAAGGATCTGTTGCCTACGTGAGCAAAAGCGACCTTTTCAACGAATTGAAGCATGCCATCGACGCAGTTGCTCTCGGCGATTCATACGTGTCGCGATCATTTCGGAAGCGCCGCGGAAACTGATCCGGTACTTTGGTTTGCCGCAGCCTGCTAGTCCCGGCTTTGAGCTCGATAGGTTTTGCTGAATCCATTGCGGCCATTCGTTACGGAAAAGCTGCCGTCCATCTGAGCTGAGACCTTGATCCAATGCGCGGGCCCGTCATGCTGTGGCGTTGGTGGGGCCTGCGTGCCCGGCTGAGGAGGCTCGATAGGGGCGAGCGGAATAACATTCTGCTCGATGTTGGCAACGAATAAACCGGGGACGGTATACTCCTGGCCGCCGAGGAAGGAAAAGTGAATCTGCCAGAGATCCTCCAGGCGCGGGGAGTTGAGAAGAATCTTCATTGCGTCCGGTTGTCCACCTTTGCGGCTGCCGTTGTTGATGATGGTAACGCGCGGCTGAATTGCATTGACGAACGCCTCCGAATTCGAACTGGGCTGTCCATGCCGTGACGCGAGCAGCAGATCCACGGTTCCGATCCGGTTGTTGGGGCACATCAGTTCGAATTCCTTATTCCATGTGAAATCGCCAAGATAAACGAATCGGAACTTGCCAAACGTCATGTAGGTCCCAACCGATTGCTCATCTTCGGTATTACCTACAGGTTGGCCTGAAACGGGATTGACGGTGTGCGGCTTGAAACCACCGCAATATGGATTTGGCCTGCCCGCACCGGGCAGCGGTATCTTGATCGTCGCACCTGCAGAGTTCACGATTCGCGCATCAAGGCCGGTAATCGGGATCTTGTCGCCTGGTTTCGCCACGGTGTGCTTTGCCTTTGCATAAAGTTCGGCATACTGCCCCAGCACTGGATCGATGTTAGGACCAGGTTGGACGTTCGCCCCATGGTCGATGAAGTGTCGAATCGGAATGCGCTTGGCCAGTTCGGGAAGTCCGCCGACATGATCCGCATGGTAGTGGGTCGTGATCAGGTGATCGATTTGTTTGATGCCGGAATCCTTTGCAGCGGCCATGATGCGATCTGCATCTCGGACGGCAGCCGCGCCCGCATTTCCCGTATCGATCAGGAGCGACTCACCGGAAGGTGAAACAAAGAGAGTCGCGTTACCGCCCTCCACGTCGACGACGTAAATGGTCAATGTTTGCGCAGGGGCATTCTGTGGCCGAGCCAGTTGCGCCGTCGAAATAAACAGAGCAAGAACACTTGCGCCAATGATCGTTCGCATGTCCGGATCTCCTGGGCCCTGGATTCTAGCAGGCAGTATTTGTCCCGAGTATATGATGTGCCGGGAGATGAAGCGTCATGACCTTTCGTTGTGCACGGCTTATCGTCCTGATCGGCCTCTTTGCCGGGATCGGCTTCGGTTCTCAGGAACACGCTGTTTCAGAGAATAGAATGCCGGAACGCGTCATCGGTCTTTTGGAACTACGCGAGATCTACGGCGAATTTCCGTGCCAGCTGTTCGCTTACAAAAAAGTCGAGCTCTATGCGACGGCATCGAAGGATCGAGCACCAATCGGCGTTATCGAGTTGTTGAATCCGCCCCGGCCACCAGAGCGTCCAGATTGCGATCCACCGAATGTAGTCGTACGACGTCCAGCCAACAGCGTCGTGATGGAAACGCTTCCCAGTGATGAAATCGGATACGAAATGCAGGCAACCGTGGTTTACGAGCGGCGAGGCCGATGGTTTCGTATTGCGCTCCCGAGCGGTTCCGCTTGGATCGAACGTGATACCGAGATGTTTTTCTCATATCCGGGATCCCTGGTCAGCGATGATCCGTCGCTGGGGCAATTGACGTATCTAAGGAAGGGCTGGGACGGAAAGCTCTGGTCGGAGCCCGGGAATGGAACCTCAAAATCGGCGCCGCCGCTTTGGCAAGATCGAGCGAAGGACAATATTACGGTACATGTCATCGACGTTCGAACTGTTCGTGGAAAAATGTGGGTACGAGTTCGGTTTCTAACCGATCCCGGATGTGGCGAACCTCTCGGCAATCTTCCACCACTCGACGGCTGGATACCGGCCTATCGGGATTCAGGATCCACTTCCGTCTGGTTTTACTCCCGCGGGTGTTGAGTCACCCGCCAGCGGACTGTTCTTGGACTGTGTTTTAGCCTGCCAACCGATTTCTTTTTCATGTTCGACCAGCACCCCGTTGATCTCTCTGAGACTCTCCACCGATCGTTCGATGCGATCGAGAAGTGGCTTGGGAGGCTGATTCCTATTGCGTAACAGGCCGGTCGACAATTCGATTACCTGAAGCGGTGTATTCATGAGATCCCGAATATTCAAGAAGGCACTGGCCAGACGCTGGATCGCAAAGCTTTGAGCCTGAATTCGAGCAACTTCCTGTTCGAGTTGGATTCGTCGGAACCGATAAACGAGAGAAAGGACACCGGCCAAACCAAATGCGAGGGTCGCCCAGGGTTCGGCGGCCGATACCTGGGCTTTGACTTCGGCTGGAAAGAAGAATTCGAACTGCAACACAGAACCCAAGCAGTACGCCAGGATGCTTAGCAAGCCTACCCAGAATTCAGGCGCCACCATTGCCGCAATCAAGCAGCCAAGTTTAGCGGCCTGAAACGGTACCCAATTTCCTTCCAAGGTTGCGAATTGCACATTAGTCAAAATGAGGACGGTGACTACCGAGGCGCTGTTGATTAAATAGATGATGGATGCCAATTGGACTGAAGGCGTCTTTCTTCGACTGTAAAGCACTACCAAAAGCATCAAAGCAACGGTCGCGGATATGACCGCGGGCGTTGCAGAGACTCCGGGGATGTTCCGGATGATGGCCAGTTCGAGCAACATTCCCAAGCCATGGAACCAGGCCGCGACAGTCGCTCCAAACCACGCATCGCGCGGCGACAATCGGGTGTTATAGAAGCGGGAGGGTTGATCGTAGTCCTGGAAGGGCCGATTGTTGGCCGACGCGGAATCGTTCATCGTCATGTTGTTTCGTTCAGGGCCCGACTTACGAAAGAGATTAATTTGTCCGGATGAAGCGGTTTCTCGAAGATTTCCACACCATTTGTTTGCGCTAATGCGAGTTGAGGATGGGTGCGCGCATGCCCCGTCAAAAAGAAGATCTTTCCCTGAAATCCATGTTTCTTCAACCAATGGAAGGCGTCAATCCCGTCAGGGACATTGGGTCCAAGATTGATATCGAGAATAGCGACTTTTGCACGGAGCACTTCGTCCGCCTGATTCTCCATCTCCATCACACTGGCGAAACACATGCAGTCCACACCCAACATAGTTTGAAGAACAATCGGCATCAGCTCGCGGAGGTCTTCGCTATCGTCTAGGAACACGATCTTCGGCCGATTTCTAGTCATGCGCGGCGTCTGCCCCTGTTGAAGGATACTTGATTTTCGCGCCGGCTCCTCCGGCGGCTCGATCGCCCGCGATGTTATGATGGTCAGATCGTATGATTGGGTCGGTCCAAGCTGTCGCCGATGAAGTCCGTAAACTTCAGGACGCCGGCAAGAAGGTCGTCTTCACCAACGGCTGTTTCGATATCCTCCATTCCGGTCACATCGACATGCTCCGCCGGTCACGCGCTTTAGGTGACGCGCTGGTGGTGGCAATCAATAGTGACGCTTCTGTCGCTCGAATGAAGGGAGTAAACCGGCCAATCATCCCGCAAGACGAACGTGCGGAACTGCTGGACGGGATGGAGATGATCGACTTCGTTTGTGTATTCGACGAGCCCACGCCGCTCGAAGCGATTTTGCAGGTCCGGCCGAATGTTCTCGTCAAAGGCGCAGACTGGGTAGCGAACATTGTCGGTCAGGCTGAGGTGGAAGGGTGGGGCGGCAGCGTGGTGGCAATGCCGCTGGTCGAAGGATATTCGACCACCGGTATCGTCGAACGCGTGTTAGCGCGGTATGGAACTTCTCGAAAAACGCATACATAAAATTCTGGCACGGATCTCTGAAGCGGCTGATTTCCGCCGCATTGCGGCCGACGTCCTGCGCGCCGATGCCGATGTCGTCGTGTCCGGTCTCTCCGGCACAGCCAGGGCCCTGTTCATTGCCGGGTTAGCACAGGCGCTGCGCCGTCCATTAATTGTGGTCACGCCGCAGGATCGGGCAGTGGAAGCTCTGGCGAGCGACATCAACTATTTTCACGCTGAGCTGAATACCAGCGGCGCCAATCGAGTGGCTGCGTTTCCCGCATGGGAAACTGATCCTTACGCCGGGCTGACGGCGCACGCCGACATTCAACAGGCCAGGGCTACAGCGCTTTGGAGGCTTCGCAACAAGCAGGTGGATGTCGTCGTCGCATCCGTTCGCTCGATGCTCACTCGCCTGCCCGCGCCGTCTCAATTCGATACTTACAGCCTGCATATCAACAGCGGCGAAGATCTTTCCCAGGAATTGCTGATCGAGCATCTTACAAACGCGGGTTACCTCCGGCAGGAGCCGGTAGGCGGGCACGGCGAATTTTCCGTGCGCGGCGGGATCGTCGATCTGTTCTCGCCTCTCATGCGAAATCCGGTGCGAATCGAGTTCTTCGGCGATAGCGTGGATTCCATCCGTGAGTTTGATCTCGACGACCAGAGATCGCGCGGTCCCGTGCAGTACGTCGATGTGCTTCCTATGCAGGATGCAGTCATCAGTCGGGAAATGCTGCGCCACTGGGGTGCGCGGGCGCGGCAGCGATGGAACCAGGAGTTTTTTCAAAAAGACCTGAATGAAAAGCTCGTTTTCGCCGACAACGGCGAATTGTTCCCCGGCGCGGCATATCTGATGCCGCTCGTGCAGCCGTTGGAATCGACCCTGCTCGACTATGCCGATCCGGCGGTCCTGGTCCTGGACGAACCCGAAGTCCTCGACGAAGCCAGTCAGAAATTTTTTGACGCATTGCAGCAACGCTTCGAGCAGACGCAGGATGCCGGTGGCGTCGCGTTACCGCCGGAAGAAATCTTCATTTCACCCGATGGCCTGCGTCAACTGGCCGCGCGTAGTCGCCGTCTCCATCTCGAGGAGCTTGGCGCGACTGGCGCTTCATTCTTCGTCAAGAGTCAGCCTAGTGAAAAATTTCATGGCCGCATCAAGGAAATGGCTGAAGCCGTGCGGCGTTCGCATGAAGGTGGCAAGGAGGTTGTTTTACTCGGCAGCACCCTGGGTATGTCGGAGCGGCTGCGCGACATTCTGCATGAATACGGACTTCCGTTCCGATGCGAATTCGGCGAGCAGCCGCTCAAGTCGATCGGAGATTCGACTGTTCCGATTGTCGGCATTGGAAAGCTCTCTTCAGGTCTCCGTCTGCCGGACGTCGGTCTCGAAATCCTTGTTGAGACCGACATCTTTGATGAGTCGGAGCACCTGCCGCAGCAACATCGCCGTCGCCAAAAGATTTCGTCGTTCCTGACCGACCTTCAGGACCTGAAGCCCGGCGACTATGTTGTGCACATCGATCACGGCATAGGAACCTATAGCGGATTGACGCTCGTTCATGAAAAAGAGTGCATGGTGCTGCTCTATCAGGGCGGCGATCGT
>Ga0075421_100008780_pt1 | contig 12441 bp, 9 predicted proteins | sample SoiMetdeltSBSDD5_FD_75292 | JGI IMG/M metagenome (GOLD analysis project Ga0075421, IMG submission 75292) | Bulk soil microbial communities from a Populus tree surrounding site in Tennessee, USA - Soil MetaG P. deltoides SBSDD5 | ecosystem: Environmental > Terrestrial > Soil > Tree plantation... | reverse complement strand
ACAGCGATCAACAACCGCGGCAACTCGCAGTTCATGTTCCCGTCGGTCGACGCGGTGCAGGAATTCAAAGTGCAGTCGAGCAACTACACTGCTGAATACGGCGGCCATGCCGGCGCGAACGTCCAGTTACAGCTCCGATCCGGCACGAATCAATTCCACGGAACCGCATTCGAGTTTCTCCGCAACGACAAGCTCGACGCGCGTGGATTCTTTCGCCCCGCCCCGCTGCAAAAGCCGACACTGCGGCGAAACCAGTTCGGCGGAGTCGTGAGCGGACCGATCATCCGCGACAAGACGTTCTTCATGGGATCCTACGAAGGCATACGCGAGCGCCGCTCCACTGCGTCGACCACCAGCGTGCCGACTGAGGCGAACCGGCGCGGCGATTTGACGGGCCTTGGAACGATCACCGATCCCCTGACAGGAGCCCCGTTCGCCAATAGCATCATCCCGACAAACCGCCTGAATGCGACCGCCGTGAAGATCCTCAACGAGAACATGGTGCTGCCGAATCTTCCAGGACTGACCAACAACTACGCCGGCGTCAGCGCCAGCTCGATCGATCAGGAACAGTTCCTCGGCCGCATCGATCATCAATTAGGACCGAAGGACCAGATATTCGGGCACTACCTCTATCACGGCGGCAATTACCCGTCACTCGCCGTAAATCCGTTTTTCGGGACGCTGCACTACCTGCGAAACCAGAACGTGGCCGCTCAGCACCTGCACACGTTCAGCGGGACGAAGCTGAATGAGTTCCGCTTCGGTTACACGCGCGGCGCAAAAAGACGGCTCAGCCCGCGCGCCGGTACCGACTTCACGGCGGAAAAGAATCTCGGTATCAGCGGTCTCAAAGTGGGAGGTCCAAACGGACGCGCGCTGCAGGATTTTGAAAATGGGTTCCCGCAACTCAACATCAACGGCTACGCCGGTATGGGAGATTCGACCGGCGGCGAGGCCCTGGACACCAACAGCACATACCAGTTTGTCGACAACTTCAGCATCATCCGCGGAAGACATGCCCTAAAGATGGGCGCCGATATTCGTCGTTTTCAGTCCGACGCCAACACGACCAATGTCCCCTTTGGCCAGCTCAACTTTACCCGTGACATCAGCGGTAATCCCGTTGCCGCCTACCTTCTCGGCTACCCCAAAACGGTGCAGACGCCGGAAGGGATTCTCCTCTCAGGCGTTCGCCAGTGGCGTAATGGCTTTTACTTCCAGGACGACTGGCGCGTCAGCTCACGGCTGACGTTGAATCTGGGTATCCGCTACGATCTCAATCTGCTGCCGAAAGATGTGAACGGCACGAGCCGGACGCTGCGCTTCGATCTCGACCCCAAGGGTCCGATCCTGTGGCCCGCGCCCGGCGAGAAGGCGGACCTGTTTATCAAGGAACACAATCATTGGGCGCCGCGTCTAGGTTTCGCCTACCGCCTGCGCGACAACCTCGTGGTCCGGGGCGGGTACGGCATCTTTACGATGTCCGCGCATTTCGATCAGTTCAACATCCTGCAGATCAATCCTCCGAATGCCAGCATCCTGCTGACGAATCCGAATACGAACCCGGTGGCGACGATTCAGAACCCGCTCCCGGCAACGCTGCTTCCGGCGAATCCAATTTACAATCTCGTATCGACGGAAGTGGACCGCAAACACCCCGACGGTTACTACCAGAATTGGAACCTTAATGTCGGATACGAAATCACGCGGAACGATATTCTGGAAGTCGGCTACGCGGGGTCCAAGGGGACGCACCTGGATACGAGCCATCTCAACTTGAATAGTCCGCTGCCGGATCCCAACGCGAGAGATATTCAGTCGCGCCGTCCGTATCCGCAAATCGGACGCATCCGCATGTGGGGCTCGGATGGCAATAGCAACTACCACTCGATGCAGAACCGTTTTGAGCACCGTTTCTCACACGGTCTGAGCCTGACGGTGGCGCATACCTGGTCGCATTTGATCGATGACCAGCAGGGCGGATTGAATGGCGCGAGAGCCTTGGCCCAGGATCCACGCAACCTGCACGGCAATATGCGGGCCGATTCGGCGGACGATCAAAGGCAGTCATTCGTCGTGGGCTATGTCTGGGACATTCCCTATGGCTCGCAACTGAAAGGTGTGTCGGGCGCGCTTCTGAAAGGATGGAAGTTCGGCGGTATCCTCACGCTGCGCAGCGGCTCGCCGTTGCTGGTCACGCAGGATGGCGATACGTTGAATACGGACGCGCAGGGTGAGATTCGGCCGAACTCAATTGTCGGGCAGAGTCCGACGCTCTCCAGTTCCGAGCGCACGCTCGAACGCTGGTTCAACACGGCCGCCTTCACACGCGCGACAGTGACCTATGGGACCGCGCCGCGCAACCCGCTAGTCGGGCCCGGGACGAAGACGGCGGATTTGTCGATGGCGAAGACCTTCCGGCTGATGGAACGGCACAGTCTCGAGTTCCGCTGGGAGGCGTTCAATGCGCTGAATACACCGCAGTTCAGCAATCCTGGCGGCACGCTGGGAAGCACCAACTTTGGCAGAATCACCGGGACTCGCATCAATAATCGGGAAATGCAGGTCGCGCTGAAGTATAGTTTCTAAGAGCTGAAGGGCAGGCTACCAGCCTGCCCCACCTGGTAGGCAATTGCAATTTTTCTGGCGCCCCACGTGGGGCAGGCTGGTAGCCTGCCCTTCAGCTCCAGCAAGGTCCGCCATACCCAGTTCGCTATACTGAGCATTCATGCCGCGAGTCCGCTTCGCGCCGTCGCCGACGGGATATCTGCACATCGGCAGCGCGCGCACTTTCATTTTCAACTGGTTGTACGCCCGGCGAAATGGCGGGACCATGATCCTACGGATTGATGACACCGACGTCGCGCGCAATACCCAGGCGTCGCTTGATTCCATCTTCGAAGGACTGAATCGGCTGGAGCTGGGATGGGACGAGCTGTATCGCCAGTCCGACCGCGTAGAGCTGCATCGCAAGGTGGCTGAGACAATCGCGTCCAAGGGACATGCCTATCGCGATTTCACCCCGGCCCAAACAGACGAGGGCGAGAAGTCGCGCGCCGGAGGTTCATGGCTGTTCAATGCCGGGATGCGCGAGCTGTCGGCGGAGGAGAGCGATCGGCGGGCAGCGGCGGGGGAGCCGTTTGTGTGGCGATTCCGCGTCCCGAGAGAGTCCAGGAAGGACGTCCGATTCCAGGACCTCGTCTATGGCGAGCAGTCGAAGGAAACGGCAGACATCGAGGATTTCGCGCTCCTGAGAAGTGACGGCGCCCCCACCTATCACCTGGCGTCCTGCGCCGACGATGCGGATCTTAGGATCAGCCACATTATTCGCGGTCAGGATCACCTGCCGAATACCTTCAAGCACATTCTGATCTTTGAAGCGCTAGGCGCAGAGCCGGCGCAATTTGCGCATTTGCCGCTGCTGGTCGCGCCCGACGGAGCAAAGCTGTCCAAGCGGCGGCACGGTCCTGTAGTCAGCGTCACCACCTATCGCGATGCCGGCTTCCTGCCGTCGGCCTACGTCAACTTCTTGTGTCTGCTCGGATGGTCCCCCAAGGATAACCGGGAGCAGATGTCACGCCGCGAGCTGGTCGAGTCGTTTTCGTTCGAAGGTGTAAATCGGGCGAATGCGGTGGTAAATTTCAAGGAAGAGGATCCGATCGATCCCAAGGCGCTGTGGCTGAACTCACAGCACCTGCGAACCATGCCGGCGCAGGACCTAGTCCCCTATGTCCAGAAGGAGTTGGAAAAGGCGGGACTGAAAGCGCCGTATGACGGCGACTGGCTGCGCAATACCGTGGACATGATTCGATCGCGCTTTTTCACGCTGAAAGATTTTGTCACGCGGGGACGAGCCTATTTCTCTGACGACTTTCCGATTGAGCCGGACGCGCTGGAAAAGCTCGACAAGCCGGGAGCGCGCGCCCTGCTGCGGGAATTAGGGGATCGGCTTGCCGCGTCACAGGAATTTACCGGGCAGAGCGTGGAGGCAGAGCTGCGGAAACTCGCCGAGGAACGGGGTGTGAAAGCAGGACTGCTAATCAATGGCGCGAGGGCGGCGTTGACTGGACAATCGGTGGGGCCGAGCGCGTTCGCGGTTTTTGTCGCGATCGGGCGGGATCGGGTTATCGAAAGGCTGCGAAGAGTACACGAATGATTATTTTGGGCATCGGAGGGATTTTAGGGGACGCGGCGGCCGCCATCGTCAAAGATGGACAGCTCGTTGCGGCTGTGGAAGAGATCAAAGTGGCCCGGCAGTATCGCGTGGGGGCGCTGCCGGAAGCGTCGATATCGGCCTGTTTGTCGATGGCGGGCGCGAATCCGGAGGAAGTGGATTGCGTCGCGATCGTGCGGCCGTTTGCGGCGGGGCCGGAAGCGAGTCTCCATCTCCAGTTGCGGGCGCGATTTCCCAATAGCCGCTTCGTAGTGGTTGGACATCACGCGGCGCACGCCGCGTCGGCGTTTTACGCCACGCCCTTTGCTGAGGCTACTGTGCTTACTGTCGATCGCGCAGGGGACTTCCTTTGCGGCGCGCGCTGGAGCGCTAAAGGCAATCGGCTTTCGCTGGAGAAGGAAAACTACTATCCGGATTCACTGGGTGATCTCTACGGCCGCGTGACCGAGCTGCTCGGCTTCAAGGCCAACGCTGACGAGCACAAAGTACAGTGGCTTTCCGTCCACGGAGACGACCGGTTTCGCGAGCTGTTTCTCGAAATCATGCCGATCAAGCCGGGAGCATGGCCGCGGATCGACCGTTCCTTCATCGACTCAGAGCGCATGACGCACGGCGGGTTTAGCGCAAAGTTCTTCGAGCGGTTGGGCGTTTCCGACGTTCCCGAATCGATGCGCGCTCATGTGGCCGCGGGGGTGCAGCGGGCGCTCGAGTGCATCGTCGGCGAGATGGCGGGCAGCGGCGAGAATCTCTGCATTGCGGGAGGGGTTGGTTTCAACGCGCTGCTGGTGGCATCGCTCGAACGATCCGGGAAGTGGAAGAACGTATTCGTCCAGCCGTGCGCCGGAAACGCAGGGACCGCGCTGGGAGCAGTCTTCCACGCCTGGCATAGCGTGCTGGACCAGGGTGACAGGCTCAGTATCGCGAACCTTTGTCTGGGTCCCAGTTTCACAGCGGAAGAAATCAAGCAGGTGCTGGAGAATTGCAAACTCCATTTCCGTTATCTGCTGACCACCGATGAAGTGATTGACACCGCCGTTGCTCAGATCAACGAGCATCGAATCATTGCCTGGATGCATGGCCGGATGGAGTTCGGACCACGCGCTCTGGGGAATCGCAGCATCTTGGCGTCGCCGCTCGACCCGTATTCCACCGAGAATCTCAACGCCTTCATCAAGCATCGCGAAGGATTCCGGAAATTCGCCGCGTCGGTCCCCGAAGAGCTCGCCGCCGAGTATTTTGAGTTAGGGCCGAATGCGCGATTCTTAGCCACCGTGGGCCGCGTGAAGCCGCCTCACCGCAAGCGATTTGAGAGCGCGATCCTGGCCGGCGATATGATTCGTGTGCACACGGTTTCACAGCAGGATAATCCGCTGTATTGGAAGCTGTTGCATGCCGCCGGCAAGGCGACTGGACTGCCGGTGCTCTACAACACGTCGTTCAACTTGTTTGGCGATCCGCTGGTCTGTACACCGCGGGACGCAGTTCGCAGCTTCTACTCTTCAGGGATCGATTCGCTTTTCGTGGGGAATTTCTTCGTCCATAAATAGAAAAGGCCCCGGCTTGCCAGGGCCTCTTCGTTAAATTGTGGGATCGATCAGACTCGATTGACGTTCTCGGCCTGCAGTCCTTTCGGACCTTGCTTGACCTCGAATTCCACCTCCGAGCCTTCGTCGAGCGAGCGGTAGCCGTTCGCCTGAATGGCCGAAAAGTGCACAAAGACGTCATCGCCGGTGGAGCGCTGGATAAATCCGTACCCCTTAGCCGCGTTAAACCACTTAACTGTTCCTTTTTCTTTCACTTACGTTCTCCTGATTCGTTTGTCGCGCGATCGATCGATCCCAAAAAACAAAAAGCTACGAAGGTGTCTTCGTAGCTCACGCAATAAATCTCGGCCGATCACGAACAACCTTGTACTAAAAGCTAATAAGATTATACGGTATGCGGTCCGGCCGGTCAACAGAAAATACGATCCTAAGTCGAGTACTGCGTAAGGTTTGCGTGCCCTCAGGTTCTTCCCTTAGGCTGGGAATAGGGGACGATTGCGCTATCTACAGTCCCCGCGGCGGGGCCGAAGATCTGCTGTTTACCACCGACCTGCTGCTCGAGGATATTCATTTCCGGCGGACGACCCATCGCGCGCAGGATGTCGGCCATAAGGCGCTGGCGCGCGGGTTAAGCGACATTGCCGCAATGGGGGGCGAGCCGCGTTTTTGTCTGTTGTCGCTGGCGGTTCCGGAGTGGGCCGATTCGTCGTGGGTCGATCGATTCTATGACGGATTGCTGGAACTCGCCGGGAGGTCGGGAGCGGTCCTGGCGGGCGGCGATCTGGCGCGCGCAGAAAAACTCGCATGTGATGTGACTGTCTGTGGCGGCGTTCCGAAAAACGAGGCGCTATTGCGGTCCGGCGCGCGGCCCGGCGATGCAATCTATGTCTCGGGACGGCTAGGCGGTTCGGCATTGGGATTATCGACCGGAAAAGGGCCAGCATGGAAACGTCATCTCCGTCCGGAGCCAAGGCTCGCGCTTGGCCGGTTCCTGCGGCAGCGCCTTGCGGCGACAGCGGCCATGGATCTCAGCGACGGGTTATCCTTGGACCTGAACCGAATGTGTGTCGCGTCCCGAGTTTCGGCGGCTATCGAAGCGCCGCCCGTATTTCCCGGCGCATCGATGGACCAGGCGTTGCATGGAGGCGAGGACTACGAGCTGCTCTTCACGCTCCCCCCAAAGCGTCGTCCCCCCGCCGATTTCGAGGGAATGCCGCTGACGCGCATCGGAACGATTACTAAGCGAGCGACGGCGACCGTGCTGCTTGATGGAAAACCGCTAGCGCCGCTCGGGTTCGACCACTTCAGAACAGATGACAAATCCTGATCCTACTCCTATCATTGACCTGATGTACGCGTTCCGAACGTCCAAGGTGATGTTCACGGCGGTTCGGATGGGCGTGTTCGATCGTATGCCCGCCGGCGTTAAAAAGCTAGCCGAAGAATTGAACGCCAACAGCGACGCGCTCGAACGCGTGCTCGACACCTGTGTAGCGCTCGGTCTGCTGGAGAAGCGCGCCGGCGCCGGCTATGCGAATACGGCGTTAGCCGATGCCTATCTGCGCCGCTCGACGCCCGGTACACTCGCCGGCTACGTGCTCTTCTCCGACCAGGCCCTTTACCCGATGTGGGGGAACCTTGAAGATGCCGTGCGAGAGGGAAGCAATCGTTGGACCCAGACCTTCCAGATGGAAGGCAACATGTTCGAGCACTTTTTCCGCGACGCCGACTCGATGCGCGGATTCCTGCTCGGCCTGCACGGCTATGGCGTGATCAGCTCGCCGCGCGTCGTGGGCGCATTCGATCTCAGCCGCTTCAAGAAATTAGTCGACCTGGGAGGTGGCAGCGGACACCTGGCCATCGCCGCCTGCGAACGATATCCGAATCTGCGCGCCGCGGTCCTGGAGCTGCCTCGAGTGATCGAGTTCGCCAGGGAAATGGCGCAGCGCTCGACCGCGTCCAATCGAATCGAGCTGATCGCCGGGGATTTTTTTAGCGGCGAGCTTCCCGATGCCGATCTGTATGCCGTGGGCCAGATCCTGCACGATTGGTCGCTGGACAAAATCAAGAAGCTGCTGGCGAAGGTATTCGAAAGGCTCCCATCGGGAGGCGGCCTGCTCATCGCCGAGAAGCTGCTCGATGAAGACAAGGCCGGACCCGTCAACGGACTCCTGCAAACGCTCAACATGTTGATCTGCACCGAAGGAAAAGAGCGAACGCTTTCGGAATACGAGCGTCTATTGGAGGACGCCGGGTTCGGCGAAGCGCGGGGCGCGATCACCGGAGCGCGGGTGGACGCGATATTGGCAATCAAGAACTGAGTAATAATGTCCCGTATGTTGAAAGAGATGGGAGTCGGAATCCTCATGAGCATCAGCGCCGTTGCGGCCGTACAGATCGAGAGAATTGAGTTCAAGGGATGGCCCAACAGCTACCGGTTGTCGAACGGCGAGGTCGAGCTGGTCGTGACGGGTGACGTCGGGCCGCGCATCATCCGGTACGGATTCGTCGGCGGTCAGAATATCTTCAAGGAATTCCCCGGCCAGATGGGCAAGGCTGGGGAAAAAGAATGGCAGATTCGCGGCGGACATCGGCTGTGGGTCGGTCCCGAAGTACCGCCGCCATCGCCGGTCACCTACGCGGTCGACAATTTCCCGGTGAGCATTGTCGTCAAAGGCGACACCATCGAAGCCACGCCGCCGCTGGAACGCGAGGCCGGCCTGCAGAAGCAGATCATCGTAAAGCTTGCAGCTACAGGCAGCGCCGTGGAAGTAATACATCGGATCACCAACAAGAATTCGAAGCCGATGGCGTTGGCAGCCTGGGCCCTGACAGCGATGGCCCCGGGCGGGGTCGGGATTCACGGACTACCACCGCGCGGCGCCCACCCGGAAATACTTTCGCCAACCAATCCGCTGGTGATGTGGGCCTTCACGGACCTTAGCGACAAGCGCTGGCAGTTCACGAAGAAGTACATGATGCTCCGGCAGGATCCGACGGCGCCCGCGCCTCAGAAAATCGGCTCCTTCAACAAGGATACGTTCGGCGCCTATTATCTGGCCGGCGTGCTGTTCATCAAACGCTACACGGCCGATCCGGGCAAGACCTATCCGGACATGGGTTGCAGCTTTGAGACGTTCACCAACGCGGACATGCTGGAGAGCGAGACGATGAGTCCGCTGACCACGCTTGCGCCGGGAGCCACGGTAGAGCATGTCGAGCGTTGGACCCTGCACAAGAACGTAAAGATCGGAAGTTTCACCGACGCCGAGCTCGATCGCGTGGTGCTGCCCCTAGTGTGACGGACACAAGAGCCAACAGAGGACCGGCGCAAATACTGGTCAGTTTTCATGGCGAATCGAGGTTTAGTCGCGTGAACGGCATTGGGGTCTGGCCAGACTCGTCAGGAAGCGCCAAGTAGTCTATAATTCGGGCATGGCAGCCGTGATCGATCCGGCGTCTACAGCGCCTTTCGCCGAACTGGTCGAACTGCGAGACCTCCGTTCTCCGGATCTTGCAGAGCTGCTCGAAGAAGAGACTGCAGCCTGGCGCGACTCACTCGAGTGGGACTTTCAAGGCTCAGCGGAACTGGTCCGGCGCTTCCTCGATCAACGGTCGCTCAGCGGCTATGCGCTTGCCGAAGAAGGCCGAGTCTTCGGCTACTCCTACTTCGTCCACGACGAGCACAAAGGGCTGATCGGCGATTTGTATGTGCGAAGAGCGCGGACCAAACCGGAGCACGAGCGGCGGCTGCTGACGGCGGTTGTCGAGCTGCTCATGCAGATCCCGTACGTGAATCGGATCGAGACCCAGCTCATGATGGTTGGACCGGGCCTCGAACCACTCGCTGCCGCCCGCTATCTAAAAACGTACGAGCGCAATTTCATGCGAATCGAGCTCGACCGCATTCCAGCGCTTCGCGCCTGGGAGAGCCAGCCGGGAATCCACTTCGCAGGTTGGGAAGACTGGCACCAGGAATCAGCCGCCTATCTGATTCCCGAAGCTTACCGCGATCACATCGATAGCCTTATCAACGATCAGTACGACACTGTGGGCGGCGCGCGGCGCTTCCTCTATAACATCGTGCAGTATCCCGGATGCGGGACATTCTTCCGGCCCGCGTCCCACGTGGCGCTGGACCGCGACACGGGCGCGCTCGTGGGACTTTCCCTGACGAGCCTGGTAGCCGATGGCGTTGGCCACATTACGCAGATCTGCGTCGCGCCGTCGCAGCGTGGCAAGGGACTCGGGTACGAGCTGTTGCGTCGCTCTCTGGTGGGCCTCCACCAGGCCGACCGCCGGATCGCCACACTCACGGTGACCGCCGCCAACCGCGAAGCCGTCTACCTCTACGAACAAATGGGATTCGTAACCACCAGGAAGTTTCGCGCATTCGTTTGGGAAGGCTTCTGATGGTTCAGGAGCTGTTCGGCAATATTCTCGAAAGTACCCGCGACAGCTTCCGTCATCTCGCGAACGCGAACCCAGAGACGTTGATACTGGTTGCAGTCGCCATTGCCGTGATCGCCTTCCTTCTACTGCGCCGCTGAGGCGCCCTGGCGTTCCATGTGGATGACAGCGGTCGCCGGCGCCGCTTCCGTGAAAAGCCGTACCGTTTCCGGATGACACGTGAAGACCAGTATCTGCCGTTGATTCGCAATACGGATCAGCTCTTGCGCGACCGCCCCAGCGCGCTGCGGATCAAAATTGACGAGCACATCATCCATGATCAGCGGCAGCGATTCCGCGCGGCGCGCAAACTCGGACGCCAGGGCCAGCCGCAAGCAGAGGTAGAGTTGCTCCGCCGCCCCGCGACTCAGCTCCTCAGGCTGCTTGCGCAGCGAATCGCGATCCACAACCAGCAGGCCGGAGCCGGACTCATCCTGCACAATTCGCTGATACGCTCCAGCGGTCACGCGACTGAAAGCGCTCGACGCCTCTTCGAGTACGGCAGGCTGCCGTGTATCGGTGAACACCTGCAGCGTGCGAGCGACCAGTTCTGCGGCGATCGTCGCCACCCGCCATTGACGGACGCACTCCGCCAGCTCGAAGCGAAGGCACTCCAGCTCAGCGGTGAGAGTAGGGATAGCGTCGGACTCAGCGATGCGATCGAGCGCTTCGCGGCATAAACGGTGTTGGCCCACCGCTTCGTCGCGGGCCGCCTGGACATGCTGGATATCGACTGTCAGTTCTTTCGGCGAGCCGGGTGCGGCCTTTGTTCCCAACTCGGCGATTCTGGCGCCAAGTTCACGGTGTCGTCGAAATAATTGCATTTGAGAGCGAAATGCTTCGAGAGCGGCGTCGGCGTTTGGCGCATCCTCGAATGCGGCTAGTTTTGTTCGGATCTCGGAATCTTTGCGACAGCGCTCGCGCACGTCGAGAAGTTCGGCGATCAAGCCATCGCCGGACCGCGTCGCGCCCAGCGATTCCCGAGCGCATTGCTCCCAGTCGGCAATTTCGTGCTCGAGTCGCATGCGGGTAGCGCTCCGGACGGCGCGCTGATAGACAAGTAAGCCCGCTAGAAACAAGCCCGCGAGGAGCGTCACCACGCCCGCGGCGATCTCACCTCTGGCGGCGAGCATACCGCCCGCGAATGCAATCGCTCCGCCGAGCAATGCCCATGCAACGAGTCTTTGCGCGGGGGGCGCAGCTCTGAGTGTATCGAGACGATGGCGGTGCAGCGCAAGCCGGCTGTGCAATTCCTCTACCCGATCGGCGACAGCGGCAAGTTTATCGTCTAGTGTGCCGGCGAGCTTCGCGCGCGCCCTTGACTGTTCAAGCCGCAAGGTAAGCTCGGCCAATCGTCCTTCAGGATCGTCGGGAAACTCGTCGACGGGTGGGAGAGTGGAAAGCTGATCGCGAGCGCGCTGGAGCTCGGATGACAGCTCGAGACGGCGGCGCAACTCCTGTTCCTGCGTGGCAAGCGTCGCGGCGCGCAGAGTCCATTGTTCCTGGTCGTCGACGAGCGAGAGGTACCGCCCCGCCTCCGTCTCCGCAATCTTGAGCTGCCCCTCAGTTCGATCGATCTTCTCGATAAGCTCCCTCACGCGGCAAGCGCCGCGAGGGCGGTAGAACGAAGCCGCCTCCGCCTCGAGTTTATCGATCACGTGCCGCGCAGACGCGCCGGCCCCTGCAATCCCTGCCGAGAAAATGCGCTCGCGAACCTGCTCCACCTGCAGCCATTCGAAGGACTGCAACTCAGCCAGGCTGAAAGCAAAAACCGACGAGAACAAGTTTTCATCGGCTCCACCAAGCAGCGCCTGCAGGTCCTGCGGCGTGGCTTCCTGACCGTTCACTCGAAGTCCGTTTCGACGGGAAGCGATGCGTTCGATGGTAACTTCTCCGTCCGGTCCGGCGAGAATGACACGACCCCCATGCCTCCCGCCGCGCAAGGGCGGATACTGCGGCGTGCGGCTGCGACGACCGGGAAACCCGAAGAGTACGGCCCGCAGGAACCCCAGCAGCGTGCTCTTACCAGCCTCATTGGGCCCGAGAAATACTGTGAGACCAGAGGATAGTCCGCGGATTTCGCAGTCGCGGAATATCCCGAATCCTTCGATCTGCCAGCCGTCGATTCTCACCGCTGCCGCTCGCTTTCCAGCAGATCCAGGGCGCGCTCCTCGGCGTCACGCAACAAGGATTCCAGATCCGCAATGCCATCCGGATCCACGCGGGAGGGCAGGGCTGGCAGGAGCGCTGCCAGAGCTTCCGGATCGGCGC
>Ga0075421_100008779_pt1 | contig 12441 bp, 6 predicted proteins | sample SoiMetdeltSBSDD5_FD_75292 | JGI IMG/M metagenome (GOLD analysis project Ga0075421, IMG submission 75292) | Bulk soil microbial communities from a Populus tree surrounding site in Tennessee, USA - Soil MetaG P. deltoides SBSDD5 | ecosystem: Environmental > Terrestrial > Soil > Tree plantation... | reverse complement strand
TGATAGACCAGCGCCACCACACGGTCCAACGACTCGCGCTGGCGACTCCGGAGCGCAGACAGCACGTCGAGTCCGGCGCCTGACGTGCTTGCGCTTCCCCCTAGGCCGTTGTCCGACATGTCACACGTAACTGGGCGTTGTCGTGTTCGATAGTGCGGGACTCCTCGTTTCCGCGCAAAAAACGGTACGTGTGCTCCATCCCGACGCCAGACGCTCTCGAACATTCACGACCACACGCTGCGAAGCAACGTGACCACCCTCAATCGGCCGGGACAGGCCGGCGCCGGACGGCTGGCCCGTTGCCAACTCGGACCTGCAACTCTACTCTCAAGATTCCTCCCGCGAGCAGGGCAGCAGCTCATGACCGGCCGACGCGTTGGTTCACATTCGCTGTCGCCGGAACGCTGGAAAGCACTCGAACCCCTCGTCGATGCTGCGCTGGCCCTGCCGCCAGCCGGCAGGCCCGAGTTCTTCGAGCGCGCGAGCGCCGGCGACGCCCAGCTGCGCGCTGAGCTCGAGTCCATGGTCGCCGAGTGCGAGCGACCGGACACGTCACTCGACTTGACGGCGCCGGAACGCTTCGGGTCGCTGCTCGAGACATCGACGCCAACCCAGACGACGGCTCTGCTGGCCGGCCGTTTCCGCATCGAGAGAGAGCTGGGACGGGGTGGCATGTCGACCGTCTACCTCGCGCACGACCTGAAGCACGAGCGCGACGTCGCGTTGAAAATGGTTCACCCCGAGCTCGCCGAGCTGCTCGGCGGTAAGCGCTTCGTGGCCGAGATTCGCGTCACGGCGACGCTTCGGCACCCGAACATCCTGCCGCTCTTCGACTCCGGAGAGGCGGACGGCTGCATTTACTTCGTCATGCCGTTCGTGGACGGAGGGACGCTCCGCGACCGCCTTGCGCGGGAGCGCACGCTGCCGCGAGCGGAAGCGCTGCGGATCGCGAGCCAAGTCGCCGACGGGCTCGCGTCGGCGCACCGACAAGGGATCATTCACTGCGACATCAAGCCCGAGAACATTCTTCTCGCGGCGGACGGGCGCCACGCCTACGTCGCGGACTTCGGTATCGCGCTCGCGCTGACCCGGACCGACGACATGGTCCGCAACACCGGGGAACTCCGCTTCGGCACGCCCGCGTACATGAGCCCGGAGCAGTTCGAGGCGAGCCCGGAGATCGATGCACGTACCGACGTGTACAGCCTGGGGTGCGTGCTGCACGAGATGCTGACCGGCTCGCCGCCGGCATGGGGTGCGTCCACACTGGCTTCGCCCGAGCCGTCGGCGCCAACCAGATGGCGCAAGGGCGTCAAGCCGGCGTCGGATGTGACCCTCGAGCGCGTCGTGACCCGGGCGCTGGCGGTGTCGCCGACCGACCGGTTCCTGTCGGCCGAGGAGTTCGCTCAGGCCCTCGCCGGTGTCGCGCGCTCCGACGCCGAGGCGGCAAGCAATCGCGTTAGGCGGTGGTCTGCGGGTGCGGTCGTCGCGGCCGGCGTGCTGGGGCTCCTGGTCGCCGTCTCACCCAACCTTGTCGCCAGGATCCGAGGCAACGGTGGACCCGCCGTCGACCCGGACCTCATCGTGGTGCTCCCCTTTCGTGCCGATACGGGCGCGCAGGCCATTCTCTCCGGCGAGAACACCGCACGACTCCTCTATGACGCGTTAGGCAGGTGGACGGACCTCAAGCTCGGCGACGAGATCGCGGCCGTCGAGGCGGGGCGACGCGGCGGCGCCGGGCTGACCTCGGTCCGAGACGCCGTCCGCGTCGCGCGCGAACTCGGGGCCGGCCGATTTGTCTGGGGAGAGGTCACGGACCAGGGCGGAACGGCTCGCATCAGCGCGCAGCTGTACGACAGCCGCAAGCCAACCCGCCCCGTCGCGCACGTCGTCAACATTTCGGCGAGCGACGGGGCCGCCGCGAAGATCGAGGAGGTTGCCGACTCGCTCGTCGCGAAGCTGGTCGGGACGCCCGCCGCCGGCGTCGGCACGAACGGCACACGCAGCTTCGCGGCGCTCAAGCGGTATGCCGAGGGCTACGCGGCGCTGCATGAGTGGAACACGCAGCTCGCCGAGCTGATTTTCCGCAGCGCCGTCGACCTCGACCCGCGGTTTGCGCAGGCCTGGCTCGGCCTCGCGCAGAGCATGGCGTGGGGAGGCCGACGAGCGCCGGAGTGGCAGGACGCAGCGTCTCGCGCCCTCGCGGACTCGAGCGCGCTGTCCGCCCGCGACCGCCTGCTCGCCAAGGGGCTGCTCGCCCTCTCGGAATGGCGCATGGCCGATGCCTGCGCGGTGTATCGGGCGCTTGTCGCGCGCGACCCCCGCGACTTTGCGGCGCACTTCGGACTCGGGGATTGTCTGTCGATGGACCGACTCGTCGTGCCGGACCGTCGAAGCCCCACCGGGTGGCGTTTCCGCGGGAGCCTGCACACGGCGATTGAGGAGTATCAACGCGCGCTCGCGTTGGCCCCGTCCTATCTAGATGGATCACGGGGGCAAACGTTCGCGAGACTGACGGACCGCATCCTGTTCGACGAGTCAGGGGACTTTCGTCGCGGGTTTGCGATCGCGCGAGATACGATCTGGATGAGCGCGTTCCCAGAAATCGATCACGACACCCTGGCTTTCTTTCCGCGATATCGTGATGCGTTCGTCGCTGCAGGGGACCCACCGACTCACCGGGAAGCGGTTGCGCGGAATCGCCAACTGCTGCGGACCCTTACCGCGCGATGGGTTTCCGGCTTTCCGAACAGCGCGGCAGCATGGGAGCATCACGCGGGCGCCCTCGAGTCGCTGGGGATCCTCGGCACGCTGGACGAGGCGCAGCGAGGTGCCGGCGCGCTCGGCGCGATCGGGAAGGCGCGGCAGATCGGCGGCGCGGATGGAGTGGACAGCGTGCGACAGGCGACGACCCACGCGCGCGTGCTCATCAAGCTTCGTCAGTTCGCGGAGGCCCGAACCGTGGCAGATTCGGCGCTCGCGGACCGGCGGACACCGACCGCCGCGGAGGCAACCCTGCTTGCACCACTCGCCGCCCTCACAGGGCGAGCTCGCCTGACTGCCCAATTGTTCGCGGTCTCAGCCGCGGACCCCGCGACCGAGATGTTCTCCGATTTGCGAGGGGGGGAGCGTCAGCTTCCGGCTGCCGTGCTGAGCGCCGCAGGGAGCTACGGCGGGTTCGCTGCCATGGGGGCGCCGGCAGACAGCCTCCGAGTCACTCGCGCCCGCGTGGACCGAATGATTCGCGAGTGGGTTCCAGCGACGGATCGCGATATCGTACGCGCGGCCGTCTTCTTCCCGGCGGATTTTCAAGCACAACCGGCGCTCGGTACGTCGGTCCTGATTCCCGTTACCGCGCCGCGCCAGCGCCTCCTCGCACCGTGGCAGCACGTGGCGCGCGGCGATACGGCGGCCGCGCGCCGACTCGTCGCACGTGACTGGCAACGCCTAACGTCCCCCGACGTGACCGCCGCGCCCGACATCTCGTTGCAGTTCGCCCTCCTCGCGTTGGCGCTGGGCGATACGGCCACCGCTGCAGCGGTCCTCGATCGCGTCGTAACATCGATTCCGGACCTCGCCAGCCGCCTGACGACCGAGGTGTTTCCTGCAGCCGCGTTACCCCGGGCGCTGCAGCTACGCGCGAGCCTCGCGCGACCTGGATCCACTGAGGCGGCCGCGGTGTGGGCCTCGGCCAAAGATCTCTGGTTGCACGCCGACCCCGAACTGCGTGCCACGTCGGATTCCGCCGTCAACCGAAACGCAGCTTCAACCAGCAGCGGCAGGCAGAAGGCCTCGAAGAATTCACTCCACTAGCCCGTGTCTCCACACGGAGGGAGGCGGCATGATTTCACCTCGACTACTGCGCGGCTCAGGTCTGGTCCTCATCACCGCAACGATCATGGTCGGCGCGCGGCGTTCGATTCACATGCAGGAGCCCCTCAAGTGGCGCGCGCAGTTCAGCCGTGCGGCGCTCCAGATTCCTTTCGACTCGGAACGAGCGCCGGTCGCCGACTCCGGACTACCAAAGAACGCCTACCCGGAGGGTGCTCCAAAGATGACTATCGCCTTGCCGCGCATGCGTGACTCGGCCCGCGTCGCAGGGATTGAATCGCGCATAACGAGCGCCGGAGCGTACAGGCGGCTCGGCCTCGCTCCCGGGGTGAACTACGTCTGGCGTGAGACCGTGAGGGACACCCTACGGCAGTGGATCATTCCCGCGGACACGAAGTACCCAGTGCGCTGGGTCGCGTTCTCGCAGCATACGCACAAGGGAGCCAAGCCGTGGCCACGTCTCAGAGTGGTCGACACCGTATCGCGAATCAGCTCCGCCGGTGGCACTCCGAGACGAAGCACACTCGCGATCGAAAGGTGCACACCCGAATGCCCCAGAGAGCCCTGGTGCTCGGGGCGTGATACGACCCGCTCGGACAACTTCTACCCTGCATTGTCGCAAATCCAGCGATATTTCGAGCGAAACAGAGTCGTCTGGGGGAACGGCAGATAGGTCGTGCCAACGTCGGCTGCGGTTCGTCCCACGAGCGACCGCCGGAGCCGATGATCTATCGGGCGCCCCGTAAGAAACGGGCGCCCGATGCGCTTTCCGCGCTGTGAGACTTCCGCTTCACACGTAATCGACCCGCCGCCTCCGCCCACCCACGAGTTTCATCAGCACCCACGCCACCAGCGCGATCGGCAACACCGCGAACAGCACCAGCTTGATCGCTCCGATCGTGAGCCCGACGAATGCGCCGAGCACCCCGAAGAGCACTCCAACCACCGCGCCGACGACCAGCAGCACGAGGAAAATTGGCAGCCCCACAATGAACAGCACGATCAATACGGGCAACGCCAGCACGCCGAGCACGGCTGCGACCGGCAACCCGATCACGGCGAGCACGAGAGCCGCCGGAATGAGAAAAACGAGCGTGATGGCGCAGACAAAGAGGAACTTGAGCAAGCCGAACATTCCGAACCTCCAGTAGGAGCCGAGTCCAGACAGCTCCCACTACGAGACTCGAGGCCGCCCGCGTTTCACTCCACCATCGCCCACGGCCTCGGCGTCGCGGTTCCGTCGTGATTCGCGTCCGCGTACGGCGCGGTGATCGGAAGGCCGACGCGCTCGCGCCACACCAGCCAGAGATGCGCGAGGAACAGCTTCTCGGTCATTCGCAACGCCGTGAGATGGCGCCGGCGGGGGATCCAGTCCGGCTTGGTCGCATCGAGACGCGATCGCTGCTCGAGATAGTATCGCCGGTAGGACTCACCCTGACGCACGAACGAGATGCCGATGAGATAGCACAGCTTCTTCGCCTCGCGGTCGTACGGGGCGCCCTCGCCACGCGTCGGACGAGGTTGGGCAACGCGCCGCGGCGACTCACTCGCGACGGTTAACGCTCCAGGGCACGCCTGCCCTGTGTTAGGCACGCGATGGCCGGCCCGAAGCGGGCGACCCGCCGGCAACGACAGCTCATAACCGCAACGGTCGCACCGGTACAGCTCCGCGGCCACCGTGGCCAGACCACAGTAGGACCAGAACGACGACGGCGTCGGCGCGCGTTCGATGTCGAGCCGAGCGAGAAGTCGCGCGGCGAGCGACGGCCCGACGCCCCGCACGCGACCGAGCCACGGCCACGCCGCATGTCGCAGTACCTCGTCGGTGAGCAAGCGAAGGAGATGCCGCTCATCGTCCCACGAACGCCGATAGCTCTCGCCGAGGTCGGGCGCGGGCCCCGGGGTTCCCCCGGAACGAATGCGCGCGAGCAGTGCCTCGGGGTTGCCGACGAATTGGGCACCGTTCGACCGGCTGTCGCGCCCGAGCGCAATCGCGCGAATCTGCTCGCCGGTGCGCAACCGCGCGGCCTGCGCGGATTCGAATGCCGACGCGATCCATCGAAGATCGCGAGCCGTGGGCGATGACGGCGCGACCTCGCCCCCGTGCACGTGCGTGGTGGCCACCTGAATCAACGGACGGTCCTCGTCTGAGGTCGGTAGCTGGGTTCCGCGACCGCCAACGTAGACCGCGTGCACGCCGATTGCGCTCGCCCTGTGACGAACTGTTCGCAGCGCACCGTGAGCCGCACTCTGGCGCTCCGGAGCCGAGAGCGCCGCGTGCTGCGAACCGCGTCTGTCATCCCGAGCGACCCCGAGCCGGGTGCCCGCGAAGCTGGCGATGAGGGAGAGTCAAGGGATCTGCTGTAACGTCATCGTAACCAGCCACGATGTACCGACAGCAGATCCCTCGACTCGCCGCCTTCGGCGGCTCGCTCGGGATGACAACCGTTACGCGTTATGCATTACGATCCGTGCACCCCGTAAATGCCGGGTTGTTGTCCTCGTCCGATGGAATCTCGAAGTTCACGGCCGAGCCGTACTGCCCGCCCTTGTAGTGCTGGCCCGTGGGGAACACCTGGTCTGCCGTGCGGCCGTACTGGCGAATCAGCCGGCGCAGATCGCCGAGCCGCTGCCCACGCCCGAACGTCCACATTGCCTTTTCGCGGAACAGGAGATCCACGCGGCCAGCCTCGGTCCCCGGATCCGTCAGCGCCGCGAGCCCCGACGGCTGCACTTCACCGAGCTTCGGCGGCGTAGCGCGCAGGGCGTTGAGAATCGACAGCATCCCCGCCGCGTTCCCGGCCCGCAGCGCTGCCTCGGCTTCGATCAGCCGAGCGTCGACACCATTCGTGACCGCGACGGCGGTACTGCGGCCCCAGATGGTGGTGTTTCGCGCGCGAGTCTGCCCGTCCTGCGCTAGCCCGGCACCGAACGCCGACGGCACTCGCGGGTCCTTCAGCTGGAAGAACGCGATCGCCGCGCCCACGGGGAACGTTGCGCTATTGCCTTCGGGATTGGCGCCGACCGCATAACGCTGCTGACTCACTCCCTGCGCCCACAGCGCGTTGTCGCCGGACGTCGTCGCGAAGGTGTGATCGTACGAGTACGTCGTCGGGATCCCGGCCACCGCCGTCGCGGCATCCGCCGGACGATTGATGCCGAGGAGCGCCCGCCCTCGCGCGATGTTCACCGCGTTCCGCACACGCACGCTCGCGGCGTCGGTGAGTCCCTGCAAGTTGATCAGCGCCGTGTCGAATGACGCGATCGCGACGCCGAACACCTCAGCGACCGATTGCGGTTCGCCGAGCTCGATCGTGGCACCGGAGGCGTCCGACAACGGAATGCCGTTGCAGAAGTCCGACGCGAGCTGCAGCTCGGCGAACCCGCGCGCGAAATACATCTCCGCGATGTCCGTCTTCCCTTCCGGGAAGTACTTCTTGAGCGCCGGGATCGCCTGGTTGGCCGCCGTGCGCACGCGGTTGACGTTGCGATAGCTGCCTAACACGGACCCGTTGCTCGGCGCGACGTCGCGCTTGTCGACCTGGTCGTTCTCCTGGAACGTCGAGCTCGTGGACCACTCGTCGGCGAGGAGCCCGCCGAGGAGCCACATCCCCTCGGCGCCGGCGCCGGTCACCCCGGCCGTCATGTTTCTGAACCGGTTCAGCGCGCCGAACCTGAGCGCCGTCGCGCCGTCGGGCGAATCGAGGTCGCCCGGGTTGATCAGATCGGGATCGGTGGCCTCGAGCAGCGTGTCGGTCGTGTCACCACACGCTGCTGCCGACATGATAGCGAGGGCCATCATGGCGCCACCGCGAAGGAAGCGATGCTTCATCGTCGTTATTCCTGTCGTGATGGTGGAGGTCAGAACCCGAGATTGATGCGGAACACGAACGTCGTCGGTGGCCCGAGCGTCTGGAACTGATCCGGGATGTCGTCGTCGGCGCCGGCCACGCGGTCGATGTCCGGGTGGATGCCCGTGTACTGATCGTTGGCCCACCACGCGAGATTGCGGGCGGCGAAGTTCACGTTCGCGCTGCGAACGCCGCGCACCATGCGCGTGAAGCGCTCGGGCACGGTGTAGCTCGCCGTGATCTCACGCAGCATGAGGAAGTCGCCCTTCTCGAGATACCCAGCGAGGGTGTGCGACGGATGATCGCGCAGCGCGATCGCACGCGCTTGCTCGAACAGTGGCGCGCCCACTTTCGAGACGCCGAGGCAGTTGGCGCGGCTTCCACAGCGGATCCGCTCGGTGTCGTTCCAGATGTAGTGGCCGCCGCGGAAGTCGAACATCGCGGTGAGCCGCAGTCGCCGCTGGAAGAGCTCTGCTGCCGGAATCACCGCGACCGTCTTCGTCGGCTGGGCGTAGCCCACGAAGGTCGTGGCGGCGTCGACGAACACCTCATTGAGGGCCGGGTCGGTGTTGTAGACGATGATGCCGTCACCGTTCTTGTCCTGATATCCAGTGATCTTCTGCGACCAGAACGAGAACAACGGGTACCCTTCCTCGACGCGCCGGAAGTTGCCGATGACCTGCGCCGGTGTGCCGCCCAGGCTGACGACTTCGTTCGTGTTGTACGCGCCGTTCACCGTTAGGTCGAGCCCGAGCCACGAGCGATCGAGGAATCGCGACGTCAGGAGCAGCTCCCAGCCCTTGTTCTGCGTCGACCCGAGGTTGCGCCGAACGTTCGCCGCGGCGCCGGCCGACGGCGGCACGATCGCGTCGATGAGCGCGTCCTTCGTGCGCTTCCGGTAGTACGTGAGGTCGATCGTTGTGCGGCTGCCGAAGAGACGCGTCTCGAAGCCCGTCTCGAACTCGGTGGTCTTTTCCGGCTTGAGCTCCGGGTTGCCGACGGCCGAGTAGGTGACGGCGGGACGATCAGTACCCTGGATGTTGATGGTGTTCGACTGGAACGCACGGAGCGCGTCGTTCACGCCGGGCTGGACGCCGCTCGAGCCGTACGCCGCGCGCAACCGCAGGTGATTGAGCCAGCCCATCCGCGGGAAGAACGACTCGTCGGACAGGATCCAGCTCAGACTCGCCTTCGGGTAGATCACGTTCTGGAACTCGGTACCGAACGCGCTGTTCTGGTCGGTGCGAAGAGCGCCAGTAATGAAGAGGCGATCGCGGAAGCCGAGCTGCTCTTCGATGAACAGGCCTAACGTCTTTTGCAGCGTGGTCGCTTCAGCTGCTGTTGGCTCGGCGCCGGCGCCGGCGGTCTGAGTACCGGGCGGCAGGTTTGCGCCGGATGCGGTGCTGCGGTCGAGCTGGTAGTTCACGTACTGCGTGCCGGCCGTGGTCTTGCTATTCAGCCACGACCGCGGCTGGAACGTCGCGGCAGCGGCGAGATCCACCGACACGTTGCGAATGTCGGTGCGCCAGTTCGTCTTGAACCCGTTTCGATACGTGGCGTTCACCGGCGGGCCTTCACCGCGCCGCAGCAGGTTATCCTCCACGCGATCCGTGAGGTCGAGCCCGATGTTGGCGGTGCCCTGCAGCCAGCTCGTAGGCCGCCAGTTCGCGTTTGTCGCACCGATGAATCGGTTGATGCGCTGCGAGCGCTTCTCCTGCCACGTGTATCCAGGAGTCCAGAGTCGATACCCGTTGAGCGGCGTGTTGAGTCCCGGCACCACGAGGGTGGGATCGAGGTACCCCTTCCCTCCATAGACCTGCGACCCGATGCCCGCCGTGAGATTTGACTCCAGCGAGAAGCGCTGATTCAGGTTCACGAATCCGGAGCTGACGCTGACATCGAGCTTCGGGTTGATCGACGTGTTGATGTTCGCGCGGAAGCTGTTCTTCTCGAGCTCATTCGGACGTTCGGTCCAGTCGTAGACCTTGAGGTTGTCCTCTCGGAACCGGTTTTTCTCGAACGTCGGCAGCTCGAGCACACCGACTTCCTGTTCGCGCTCGCCCGAGAAGAAGTAGCGCACGTTCTCCGTTCCACCGCCGACCTGGCCGCCGAACTGATAGCGGTTGCCCGTCCCGATCAGGGTGAGCGTGTCATTGGCAAAGACGTTGAGCGCGCGCACGCTATCGGCAACGCAGTTCGCCGTGCCGGTCGCCGGCGTGGCGACCTGCGAGAGCACGCAGTCGCGGTAGGCGGTCGATCCCGGAGAATGGCCCGCGAGCGAGTACGCCGTCGGGTAGTCGTTCGTGCGGTCAGTGAGCACGCCACCTTCTGCGTACACCGTCCAGCGCGCTGCACCCGCGCGTCCCTTCTTCGTCGTGATCACGATGACGCCGTTCGCGGCATCGGTGCCGTACAGCGTGGCCGCCGACGGACCCTTCACCACCTCGATGCTCTCGATCTCCTCGGGGTTGAGGTCGTTCACGCGACTCGGGCTCGATGCGCCGGTGCCGAATGAGCTCGAATTGTTGTTGCTCGTCATGCGAACGCCGTCGATCACGTAGATCGGGTCGTTCGTGAGGGCGAGGCTGCTCTGCCCGCGAATGCGGACGCGCGATCCGACGCCCGTTTGCGGACCGGTCGCGACGACCACGCCAGGCGCACGCGAGTTCAACACGTCAGAAACGTTCGCGACTGGCGCCGTTTGCGTCACCTCCGCGACGTTGACGTTAGTGACGGCGTTGCCGATCTCGACGCGCCGCTGCTCACCGGTGGCCGTCGTGACGACCGGCGCGAGACTGACCGGGACGGACTCCATGGTGAACTCGGCGCTTGCTTGCTGGCCTGCGCTGGTCGTCACCTGGCGGCGTTGTTCGCCGTATCCGACGCGCATGGCGCGCACGGTATACGTGCCGGCCGGAACGCCACGGATGGTGTATGCGCCCTCGGCGTTCGTCAGCGCGCCGAGGGTTGTGCCGACCACCGTGACCTGCACCTGATCGATCGGTCTGCTCGTCGCGCGGTCGGTGACGCGACCGGCGATAGTTGCTTGCTGCGCGTGCGCGATCCGTCCGCCGCCTGACAGCACGGCAAGACCGAGCGCGCCCGTGATGCACCAACGTGCCCACGAGACACACGACATGACTGGCTCCTCGTTCTGGTGTGCGAACAGCTGAGGGGGGAGCTGCTGCAAAGGTGCCGGGTCCGGCTACATGACACCTCCCGGTGATCGCTGCACGAGCGCGCTACGCTTGCCGCGCAGAACGGCGCGGAACGTACGCCTTGTACACAAGCCGTCGCGTCCCTTTTGTGACGAGAGGCGCACGCGCGGACGCGGAGCGTGCCGAGCCGCCGCGTTCAGCGAGACGCGCACGTCGACTCGTCCCCGCGGGCGTCGAACGCCGGGGACAAAGCGTGCGATGCGGCGCGGCGTCAGGGCGTTAGGCACGAGCGCCGCTCATCCCCTGACTTCGGCGACGAGCGGCGCTCGAGTGGTGTCGAACGGAACGGTCGCTACGCGAACCGCACGTTAGGCCGTTGGATCATTCGCTGCGAGGCCGCGGCGGGGTCACGGCAGCAAGGAGCTCGCGCTGCGTGGCGGCGGCGCGCAGCAGGTCCGTGGCACGTCGGAGTTGACCGTCATACGCCACGCTGCGTCGGAACGCCGCCGAATCACCGAACGACATCCCCGCGATACGGCGCTCCAGGTCGCGGTCGATCAGCTCCTGCGCGGCGTCGAACTCCGGGCGCCCGACCTGCACGCCGGCTTTCGTAAGGCGCACGAACACCGAGTCCCGCCACGCCGGCGCGACACTGAAGGTGGCCGAAACCTTTCCCTTCTGCTCGAGCGCAGTGCGGTACAGGACCAGGTAACCCTCCTGCGACTTCGGCGCGAGCGCTTTCAGAAAGGCCTGCTGTGCATCCGTGATCGTGTCGGCTGGGACGATCACGTCCGGCGTGATCCCGCCGCCGCCATACACGACGCGCCCCGCGTCGGACTTGAACGTGGGCCGAGCCTTCCGAACCGAGTCCGTCTCCAGTGAATCCGGCACAACCTCGACGAGTCGCCCGTCGGCCAGCTGCTTTCGATCCCGCTGGATCGATCGACCGCTCGGCGTATACCACTTGCCCGTGGTCATCTTGAGCGCCCACCCGCCCTCGAGCGTGAACAGCGTCTGGACGAGTCCCTTGCCGAACGACGTCGTCCCGACGATCACCCCGCGGTCGTGGTCCTGCAGCGAGCCGGCCACGATCTCCGACGCCGACGCCGTGTACCCGTCGGTGAGCACCACCAACGGCGCGTCAGGCACGAGCGGCTGCTCGAGGGCTCGGCTCACCACGGGCGCCGTGGACCTCGACCTCACGGTAACGATGTCCTGGCCGCGCGGGAGGAAGAGATTCGCCATCCGCAGCGACTCGTCGAAATCACCGCCCCCGTTGCCGCGGAGGTCGAGTACGAAAGCGCGCGCGCCCTGTCCGGCAAGCTGGCGCAGCGCCGCTTCGACTTCGCTGCCCGAGGTCTCGTTGAACCGCTGCACCGGGATGTACCCGATGCGATCGTCGAGCATCACCGCGAACGGCACCGCCGGGATGTGCACGACCGCTCGCGTGAACTGTGCCTCGATCGGCTCGGAAACACCAGCTCGTGCGAACGTCACGCGAACGGTGGAACCCGGAGTTCCCGTCAGCCGGCCCGAGACGCCTTCGAGCTTCATGCCGGATGTGCTGACGCCATTCACCGACACGATGCGATCGCCGAGCT
>Ga0075421_100008775_pt1 | contig 12443 bp, 10 predicted proteins | sample SoiMetdeltSBSDD5_FD_75292 | JGI IMG/M metagenome (GOLD analysis project Ga0075421, IMG submission 75292) | Bulk soil microbial communities from a Populus tree surrounding site in Tennessee, USA - Soil MetaG P. deltoides SBSDD5 | ecosystem: Environmental > Terrestrial > Soil > Tree plantation... | reverse complement strand
GGCGCAGGCCCTCCTCGAGGTGCCCCGGCTCGTGGGGCGAGTCGCCGATCACGGCGAGGACCGGCGGCCCGCCTCCGTCATCGAAGGGCAAGGCGAACGGCGGCGCGGTGAGCTCGCCGTACACGTGGTCGATGTCTTCGGCGGTCGGCGTGTCGTAGGGCATCCAGACGAGCCATTCGGGCTCGATGCGGACCGAGCGGCGCACGTCGGCGATGGGCCAGAGGCGGGCGACCCCGTGGGCGACCTGGCGGCGCATCTCGGCGAGGAAGCGCTCCTGCCTCTCGAGGATCTCCGCGCCGCCCACGGTTCCGAAGCCCGGCACGACGACGGCGGGAGCGGGACGGAGGCTCCGCAGGGTCCTCAGGGCCTCGATCCACCGCTCGGTCGAGCTCCCCCGGAGGGCTGCCCGGGGCCCGTTCACGCAGGTCTCACCGGCGAAGAGCACTCCGCCCGCGAGGACCGCGGCGTTCCCCGGCCCCGCGGCGTGCCCGAGCGGGATGAAGTCGACGCCCGTCGATCCCGGCAGGCTCGCCCGCGCATTGACCTCGCGGAGGCGGCCGCCGTCGGGCCAACCCGCCGCGCGGATCCTGGCGGCGGCCTCCGGGCTGGCCACGACCTCCACTCCCTTTCCGGCGAGGGCGCGCGCCGCATCCTCCTCCCCCTTCCGGGCGTGGGTGAGGATCGCGATCCGGACGGGCTTCCCCGTCGATCGTGCGGCCTCGTCGAGGAGCCGCGGGACCACATCCGGATGCGGAGCGCCGACGAGGACCGCGCTTTCCTCCCCGGCGATCCAGCCCGCGTTCGCCGAGCCGTACCGGTCCGAGAAGGCGAGCACGTGGACCCCCGGGGCCACCTCGCGGGGATGCAGGGCTTCGCCCTCCGTGGGTGCGCACCATGCGGAGGCGGCGATGACCGCGGCGGAGGCGGCCGCGATCACCGCGGTGCGGTCCGCGCGAAGGGCGCGGGGAGGAGGAGGCGCTTCGTGACTTCGGAGGACAGCCGCGCGAGGGCATCCGCCGTCTCCATGTCCGCGCTCCCCCCCAGCGCTTCCAGCTTCGCCTGCCTCTCCTCCAGGCTCTCGTAGAGCCATAGCCACGTCACTTCGTCCGAGCGCCCCATGTCCGTCCTCAGCGGGCCCGCGACGCGGAGCCCGTGCTTCTCGAAGACCGAAAGCGCCGCCGAAACCGCCTCGCCGTAGGCCTTCCGCTTCTCGAGCGGGACCCGGTGCACCTCGTGGATCACCATGGCCGCCTCCGTGGGAAGGGAAGGCCTGACGCCGCCCGGGAGGAGGCTCAGGAAACGGCTCTCCTCGCCCGAGAGGAGCGGGTCCCGCAGCGCCGCGAACTTCGCGAAGCGCTCGTCCTTCCCGAGGAAGCGCACGGCCTTCTCGAAGGCGGGCATCCCGTCGTACTCCCAGATCGTCACGTGCTCGTAGAGGTCGCCGATGAGCGTGGTCCACCAGCCCACCATGCGCCCCCCGGCCTCGCGGAAAAGGGGCAGGCCCTGCTCCTGGATCAGCTTCGCGTACTCGGCTCCCCGGTCCGGCTTCACGCGGATGCGCCACTCGCCGTACACGAAGCCGGCGGCGGCCCCGCCCGCGGGGGGGGCGTCGGAAAGGAAATACGCTCCGACGGCAAGGAGAGCCGCAAGGAGAGCTGCGGACAGCTTCATGGGGTTCCTCCGTGATTCCTGGGTGTCACCGCATGGCCCGGGCGCGCACGGCGGCATACGCCGGCACGCCGTTCGAGCCGCCGACGCACTCGATTCCGAACGCGGCGCACGCGTTTCCGATCTTGACCGCGTCGACCGGGTCCTCTCCGGATGCGAGCGCCGCCACGAAGCCGGCGTCCCAGCAGTCCCCGGCCCCGGTCGTGTCCGCGACGTCGGCCGGAAAGGCTTCGATGCGCACCCTCTGCTTCCCGCGGGCGAAGAGGCAGCCCTCGGCTCCCATCTTGATGACGGCGGCATCGGCGCCGCCGTCGAGGAGTGCGTTCGCGATCTCCTCCGCGCTCGCATCGGGGTAGATCGCCTGCATGTCATCGAAGCTCGGCAGGACGTAGCTCGAGTGCGGGAGGAGCCGCTCGAAGATCTCCTTGTTCGGCCCGAAGCCCCAGCACTCGTCGAGGAGTGTCGTCACGCCCGCCTTCCGCGCCATGGCCAGGACCTCGGCCCCCGAGCTCCCGTCGAGCCGCGGCATGGCCCAGAGGTCCTGGTAGATAAGGTAATCGGCGGCGAGGAGCCGCTTCCAGTCGAGATCCTCGACGCAGAGGGTCTTGTTGGCCCCCGGCGTGTGGATGAAGGTCCTGTCCCCCGAGGGGTGGATGCCCACGAAGGTGAAGGGCGTGGCGTCCTCGGAAGAGACCCGGATCCCGCTCGCGTCGATGCCGAGCTTCTCGAACTCGCGGAGGAGGAAGGATCCCATGAAGTCCTTCCCGATCTTCGTGAAGATCGCCGCGGGGATTCCCATGCGCGCGAGCGCGGAGGCGGTGTTCACGGCGCCTCCTCCGGGGTGGAAGCACACCTTGTCCGTCGTGACCTGGGTCTCGAGCCGGGGCACCGGATAGCGCTCGACGGGATCGCTCAGGGCATCGACGACGGCGACTCCGAGGCAGTGGATGGTCTTCATTTCTTGTCCGGGGCGGGCTTCATGCCGAGGAGGGACTGGGGGCTTTCGAACAGGATGCCCCTCGCGATCTCCACGGCGTCCCTCCGCGTGTACTGCCCCAGGCTCACCTTGGCCGCGAGCACCTCGGCGAGGAGCCTCCGCACGATCCGGGCCTTCGCGTAGGACCACTCGATGCAGTACGCATCGGAAAAGAACCCTATCTGCTTCGCCAGCGGGACCATGTCCAGACGTTCTTCCATGACCCGGCGGATGGCGCCGGGGAAGAAGTTGTGCCACCAGTAGCCCGCCAGAGAGAAGTTCGGCAGTTCCCGGGAGAAGGTGCAGAGCGACTGATTCGCGTGGGCGCTCGCGAGGAAGCACTGCATCCGGAGCTTCGAGTGGCGGCTGATAATGTTTCCGAGCTGGCCGAGAGTCCTCTGGGAGAGCCGGCTCGACGTCTCGTGGGGGAGAGGCTCCGCGCCCAGGCTGAACTGGAAGACGATCTCGCCGGCGCGGGCCTCGAGGGCGGTCAGGAACGCCTCGTTGATGTACGAGGCGTAGATGTCGCGCTCGCGCGGCCCGGCCGTGCTCCGCCGGGAGAGGGCGTCCGCCATCTCGGAGTCGCTCACGTCCGCGTAGTCGATGTCGGTGGATATGTGCGTCGCGGTCGAAAGGACCCGCCCGTACGGGATGCTCGACACGTAGTGCGCGATGGCCGCGTGCACGTCGTCGAGGTCGCGGATCGATCGCTCGGGCTCGGGGCGGCTCCCTCCGCCGATGGGTGTCGGGCTCTCGGGCGTCCGGCCCCAGCAGCGCTCGAGCTCGTAGAGCGCCGTGTCGTTCTCGCCCCACTGGCAGCGGGTGAAAAAGGCCCACTCGAGCGCGTACTCGAAGATGTCGTCATCCTCGCCGCGCTCCCTGCGGGCTATCTCCGTGCCGATCCGCCGTATGTTCGCGCGGCGCATGACGTCGCGATGCCAGTCGCGGGCATCCGCGCGCTCGCGGACGATCTCGTCCAGGGTCCTCCAGTTCTGCGCCGTGATGGGCTCTTCCCAGCCGTAGAGGTCCTTCAGGATGATCCGGACCCCCCAGCTCGTGCTCGTGTTCCGGACGCGCTCGAGGTAGGGCAGCGCCTCCCGGATCCTCGCGTGGGCCTCCGCCGTGTCCGGCCATCGCGGGTACTGGGTGAGCCGGGCCCCGCTCGGGCAGCCGGCCGCGTAGAGGTCGCTCACCGCCATGTGGTAGAGCACGATGTCGTGGAGGCCCCTGGCCCCGACCTTCCCGCCGACGAGGTGCGTGTGCGTGTCGAGCGCCGGCACGTCCTCGAGCTCATCGTGGATCGCATCCGCGAGGCTCGTGGTTGCCGGCGTCCGTTCGGTGTGGCATTCCAAAGGTTCTTCTCCTCAGAGGGAGGCGAGCCATCGCCTCATGGCCGCGGGCTCTTCCCCGAACATGAGGGAGCCCGGCACGATCCAGTCGGCTCCCGCGCTCTTCAGCCGCGGCACGGTCTCGCGGCGTATGCCCCCGTCCGCCTCGATGTCGACCTGGAGCTTCCGGGTCGTCACGATTTCCCTCGCGCGCCGGATCTTGTCCGGCACTCCGGGATCCATCGAGGCGCCCTTGATTCCCATCGCCGTCCCCACCACGGTCACGATGTCGAGGTCGCCCCAGTAGGGCTCGAGGAGATCGATGGGCTCCGTGATGAGGAGGGACACGCCCGCCTTCTTGTCCTTCCCCTTGATGGCGTGGAGCACGGCTCCCGGGTCCTCCGCCGCATCGAAGCAGAAGATGATGCCGTCGGCTCCCGCATCGACGAAGGGCTCGATCCACTCGAGCGGCTCCGTGCACATGAGGTGGACCTCGAAGGGCCGCCGCGTGTGCTTCCGGAGCGCCTTCACCATGTCCGGGAAGAAGAGCAGGTTCGGGACGTAGTGCCCGTCGGCGACGTCGATGTGGAAGCGGTCGGAGTACGGCTCGACGCGCCGGATCTCGGAGGCCAGGTCCGCCAGGTCCGCGGACCAGAGAGAGGTGGAGCATTGCATCATGGGGTCCCCGAAAAATGCCTCGTGAAGAAGTCCTCGAGAGCCCGCTGGTAGTCCTCGGCGTGCTTCTCCTTGTCGTCCGACTTCGGGGTGAGCTCGCGGAGCTCCGCCCCCCGTATCCTTCGCGCGAGCTCCTCCCCGTACTCGAAGGGGTGGATCGGATCCCTCCGGTTCGCGAGGACGAGCGTGGGCACCTCGATCTCGTCGAGCTCCCGCAGGTCCCGGCAGGGCGCATCCCCGGGGATCCGCTCGAGCCTCGCCACGCCGTCCTCGGCCCGCGGGCTCTCGAACTGCCTCGCGAGCGAGTCCGCCGCGTCCGGCGAGCGCTCCCGCATGTCGAGGTAGACGCTCGAGCGCAGGAACTCCTCGCGTCCCCGGACCGTACCCTTCTCCCGGATGAGCTTCGCGATGAGCGCGTAGTTCCTCGCGTTCTCCTCCATGGGGCCCGCGAGCCAGGCCGGCCTCGCGAGGACGAGCCCGATCATCCAGGAGGGGCGGCCCAGGGCGATGGCGAGCGCCACGGCGGCTCCCATCGAGATCCCGCCGACGATGGCCCTCGTGATTCCGAGCCTCTCCCGGAGGGCATCCATGTCGGACGCGAAGGTCCGGAGGGAGATCCGCGACTCGTCCCCGGTGGGACGGGTCTCCCCGTGCGCGCGGCAGTCGAGGCAGAGGAGCCGCACGGAGGGCGGCGGCCGGAAGAGCCCGGCCGGCTGATCGCTGTCTCCTCCGAGCCCGTGCTGGAGGAAGAAGGGCAGCCCCGCGCCCCTGTCCAGGTAGTGGAAGCGGAGGCCCTCGCGTTCGAGGTGGGGCATCAGCGTTTTCCTCGCGTTTCCGCCGGCGCGAGCTTCCTCCGGAGGAAGGCCGCCGACTCCTTCACCTCTTCCTCGGAAAGCCCGTGGAGGATCAGCGGGCCTTCGTAGCCCGCCGCGCGGAGGAGCTCGATGTAGAGGTCGTAATCGAGGAGCCCCGTCCCCGCGGCCTCGTGTCCCGCCTCCCCGTCGCGGCTCAGGTCCTTCGCGTGGGCGAGGGCCACGTCGCGTCCCACGAGCTCGAAGGCGCCCTCGAGCACGGCGTTCATCCGGGAGAGGTCTCCCTTCCGGAAGAGGTTCGCGGCATCCATGAGCACCTTGAGGCGGAAGGATCCGATCTCGTCGAGGAGCCTCCGGGCCTTCTCCGCGGTATCGACGACGTTCGAGACCTCGGGCTCGAAGGCGAGCGTGATGTCGGCCTCGCCCGCGATCCTCACCGCCTGCTCCATGGAGCGAACGAGGTCCGCCCAGGCCTCGCGCGTCCCGTTGTCCGGGTGAGGAGCCCACATGTCCGTGGGATGGCGGGTGCCCGTGGACAGGGTCACGATCGACGTGCCCATGCGCCGGGCCGCGAAGGCAAGGGTCCTCAGGCGCGAGAGTCCATCGAGTCGGTTCTCCACGCACGGATCGATCACGTTGAAGGTGCCCGAGACCGCGCTGATCTCGATGTCCCGGTCCTCGGCCGCCTTCCGGATCTTCTCGCAGAGCGCGGGCTCGATCGACTCGGGCAGGGACGGCAGCCCCGCGCACGCCATGTTGAACTGGATGCTGCGGATCCCGTGCGCGGCCACGGCATCGAGCGTCGCCTCCAGCGTCGGCCGGCGGAAGGTCTTGGCGAAGATCCCGACTTCCATCAGACGCTCCCCTGCGCGTCCGCGAGGCGCACGATCTCCCCCGTCTCGGACGAGCGGGCGATGGCCACGAGCGCGCGCATGGCGGCGATACCGTCGTCGATACCCGCGCCGAGGAGCGGCGCTCCATCGAGGATCGAGGCGGCGAACCCCTCGATCTGGCGCTTGTAGGTGTGCGCGTCCTCGCCCAGCGGGCGGTGGAACTGGGCGTCCTTCGTCGAGAAGCACTCGACGTCGCTCGCCTTGTGGAACCACGGGAGGTACACGCGCCCCTTCACGCTCCCGTGCTCGCCCTGGATCTGGAAGCCCTCCTCGAAGTCCCCGCGCACCGGGATGGTCATGTCGAGGTGGCCCAGCGCCCCGTTCGCGAATTCGACATCGATGAACCACGCGTGGGCGCCGAAGCGCTCCCGGTGCCTCGCCCGTACGGCGGCGACCTCGCCCCCGAGGAAGCGGGCCGTGTCGACCAGGTGGCTCGCATGCGTGAGTATGAAGTAACGCTTCCTGTCTGCCTTGGGGTTCCCGCCGGGCTTCCTCGCCGCCTCGCTCCGGAACGGGATGGGCTGCAGATTGTCGGTCATCGTGTAGCGGTAGGTCGAGTCGCAGTACCAGGCCTTCAGGGAGAGAAGCTCGCCGATCTCCTCCCTCACGAACCGCCCGGCGAAGGCGATCCCGGGATCGAAGCGCCGGTTGTTCCCCACCTGAAACACGATGCCCGCGGCCTTCACCTGCTTCCGGAGCTCCTCGCACTCGGCCACGTCGACGCCCAGCGGCTTCTCGACCAGGATGTGCTTCCCGGCCGCCGCGGCCTGGAGGCACAGCGGGATGTGGAACTGGTCCGCGGTCGCGATGATCACGGCTTCCACCGCGGGGTCCTCGAGCATGCGGGAGAAGTCCCGGTACGTCGCGAAGGGACCGTGCACGGCGACGGCCCTCTCGAGGAGGTCCTCCGCGACATCGCAGACGGCCCCGATCTCGGCATTCTTCGCCTTGCGGCACGCGTCGAAGTGCGCGAACTGGGAAATGGGGCCGCATCCGAGGATGCCGATCCCGAGGCGTCTTCGCGGCTCGGTCATGTCACCCGGCCGGGATACCGCTGCTGCAGGGCGGCGGTCAGCTCCGCCATGCTTTCCTTCCGGGCGACGTCCGCGATTGCGGCGAGGTGCTCATCGATGGGGACATCCCGGAGTCTTCCGGATCGGTGGACGGAAAGGGCCTGCATCATGGCTGCCGCTCCGACCTTCGGGTCGGCCTTGCCCTGGGAGTTCTTGATGGAGTTGATGGCGGAGCCCGAGAGGAAGAGGACGCCGTCCGCGATCCCGCGCCGCTCCGCGTCGGCGAGGTTGAGGCCGATGTTCCCCTGGTCGAGCGCGCCCGCGCGGGCGATCATCGTGGGCCGGATCCCGTCGATCTTCCTCGAGAGCACCTCCTCGGAGGCTTCCCACTCGTCCCCGTAGGGCCGGAGGAACGGCTTCCCGGGCTTCACCGGCGCCGTCTGGCGGAAATCGATCCCATCGAGCCGTGCGAGGAGGTCCAGCACCTCGCGCCAGATCGCCCTCGTCCTCACGCCGATCCCGGCGTTGTGGCCGTAGATCGCGGGCGGGACCGTCATTCCCCGCGTGGCTTCCCGCACGAGGCGGACAGCACCCGTGGCGAAGCTCTCGCTGAACATCACCGCTCTCGCGCCGCGATCCGTCACCTCGTGAATGGTATCGCGCATCTCGTGGGGAGCGCACGTGATGTGAGGCGCGAAGAGAAGCCCCCGGCCGCCCCGCGCCTCCCGCGCCCGCGCGATGGCCGCGAGGGCCCGGTCGACGCGCTCGGACACGGGCGAGTACTCGAGGTGAGGGTAGAGGTTCTCGTCCTCCTTTACGAAGAGGAAGAGGGGGCACAGGGCCGCCTCGCCCACGAGCCTTTCCACGTCATCGGGCGTGATCCCGGCGGTGGGCTTCAGGATGGTCCCGAACGCGGGCTCGCCGGAGGGGAACCCGGTGATCTTCCGCACACCCTCGGGTCCGTGCGCGGGGCCGGGAAACGTGCGGAGCGCCGCCGGAGGGATCTCGAGGTGGACGAGCCGCGCGTCCTGGCTCTCGTGCACGTCGAAGACGATGGCGCCGCAGATCGTGTGGAGGATGTCCGTGGAGGTCAGGTGCCCGTCCGGCTGGAGCAGCATGGCGAGCGGGTAGGCCATGTGGATCAGGCCGAGCCGGTTCGTGTCGTCGAAGGGCACCGTGCCGGCGCACTTCCCCGTGCAGCGCTCGAGCAGCGAACCAGGCGGGATGTCCTTCGTGCCGCTCGTCGAGTGGTAGACGATCTCCTTCCCGAGGTGATCGAGGGTCGTCGTGCGGAGCGCGAAGAAGTAGGTCGCGACGATGTGATCGTCGATCCGCGGAGGCGGGCGCTCGGCAAGGACGCCGGCGACGATGCGGCGAAGCGCTTCCTCGCGGGCGTCCAGGTCGTGCCAGAGCAGGGACAGCGCCCCTGTGCCGGTAATGTTCATGGAAATGGGATTTTTCTCTGTTCGGGCTAGCTTAATCGATTAGGCTGGACATGCTACGGGTGCCGCCTCCACGAGTCAAGCTTCCGTGGAGTGGCGCGCAGCGCCGGGAAGGCTGCCATCCTTGACGGGCCGCACGTGCGCCCTTAAGGTGCCGAATCGATCAAGCTGTTCTCTCGCCAGGAGTCCGGGGAAGCCCGGTATCGCGATGCGCCGCAAGGCCGCGGACATGGAGTCCATAGCGCAGAAGCTGGGGGTCTCGAAGACCACCGTCCACTACGCGCTCCGGGACACCGGCCGGGTGAGCGAGGCCATGCGGAAGCGCGTCCGCGAGGTTGCGGCCGAGCTGGGCTACCGCCCGAACCTGATCGCGAGCAGCCTCCGCTCCCAGCGCTCCGCGACCCTGGGCGTCGTCGTCCAGACGCTGACGAGCTCGTTCCAGGCGCACGTCATCGAGGGGATCGAGAGCGTCGCCCAGGAGGAGAAGCACGGGATCCTCCTCTCCTGCTCGTACGGGTCCCCTGCCAAGGAGCGGGAGCTCGTGGACCTCCTCCTCGACAAGGGTGTGGACGGGCTCATCGTCGCCCCCGCGGACCCGGAGGAGAACCGCGACCACTACATCCGCATGATCGAGGACGGGATCGCCCTCGTCTTCGCCGACCGGAGCGTCCCAGGCCTCAACGTGGACTCCGTGTCCACCGACAACATCCTCGGCGGGTACCTGGCGACCCGGCACCTCATCGAGATCGGGCGGAAGCGGGTCGCGTTCCTGACCACGAACTCCCGGGACCGCCGGTCCACGTCCGTCCAGGCGCGGCTCGCGGGCTGCCAGAGGGCGCTCCAGGAGTCGGACCTCGAGCTCGCCGCGATCCTGGGCCCCAACGTGCCGGACTCGAAGCCCGAGGAGCAGTTCGGCCTCGATGCGGTGAAGGAGCGGCTGAAGGGGAAGGGGCGCGGGTTCGACGCGCTCTTCGCCGTCCACGACGGGCTCGCCTACGGCGCCATCGAGGCGCTCGTCGAGCACGGGATCTCCGTTCCGAAGGATGTCTCCGTGGTGGGGTACGACGACCAGGACCCCAGCGCCTACTACCATCCGCCCCTGACCACGGTCCGGCAGCCCATGCGGCAGATCGGCGAGGAGGCCGCCCGGCTCCTCTTCCGCAGGCTCCGGACGAAGAGCCAGCTCCCGCGCCAGAGGGTGTCCCTCGAGCCCTCGCTCATCGTGCGCCAGTCCACGCTCGGCGGGAAGCAGGGGCTGCGTCCGAGGCGGGTGTGATGGCCTTCCCTCGTTCTTCCCGCTCCCGCTCCCTCTCCCGTTCCGACGCAACCCGACTCCAGGACCAAACTGCTCTCCAGAAAGCCGAATCTTCGTAGGCCGGGGATCCTTGCACTCGCGCTCTCCGGGCTCGCGCAGGCCGGCGAGATCGATGACGCGCGGAGCCTCTGGGACGGATTCGATCCGCGCCGGGAGCCCCTCGAGATCGAGGTCGCCCGCGCGTGGGACGAGGATTCCCTCCGGCTGGAGGAGCTCTACTTCACCGGGGAGACCTGGGAAGGGGAGAAGGCGCGCGTCTTCGCATACCGCGGGGTCCCGTCCGGCTCCGAACCGCAGAAGGCCGCCGGCGAGGCCGCGCGGGTCCCGGGCGTCCTCCACATACACGGAGGCGGGCAGACGGCGTCGATCGAGTGGGTGAAGTACTGGTGCCGGGGCGGGTACGCGTGCGTGAGCTTCGACTTCTGCGGGAAGCATCCGACGCGGACGGGACCGCACACGCAATGGGGACGCGTGAAGGGAGACATGATGACCGTGGGCGGGGGCCGCATCCTCGCCCCGGACCCGCGGCACTGCCCGTGGTTCCACTGGGCCCTCGCGGCGAGGAGGGCCCTCACCCTCCTCGAGGAGCATCCCCGGGTCGACGGCGGTCGCCTCGGCATCTTCGGGATCTCGGTGGGGGGGACGCTCACGTGGATCGTCGCCGGCACCGATGACCGCGTGAAGGCCGCGGTTCCCATCTACGGCTGCGGCTGGGACTCCTACCCGAAGCCCTGGGATGATCCCTCGGAGCCGGTGAACGAGGAGCTCGCGCTCTGGCGGCGGACACTGGCCGCCGAGACGTACGCGCCCCTCGTGCGCTGCCCCGTCTTCTTCCTGAGCTCGACGAACGATCACCACGGGCTCCTGGACCGCTCGTTCCGCACGCTCGACCTCTCGCCCGCCGGGGAGAAAAGGGCATCCTTCACTCCGCAGTACATCCATCACATCGACCGGGAGGAGGCGCGCGGCCTCGCGCTCTGGATGGACTGGCACCTGAAGGGCGGGCCTCGCTGGCCCGCGAATCCGCGCATCGAGCTTCAGGCCGGCGCGAGCGCGCCCGAGGTCCGCGTGCGGCCCGCGGACCCCGGCGATGTGGAGTCCGTGACGGTCCGCTACGCGCTCTCGAATCCCTGGCCGCAGAGCCGCCACTGGCGGCGCGCTCCGGCCGTCCCGTGCGAGGACGGGTATCGCGCCGAGACCCCGTATTCTTCGAAGGACGACACGATCCACGCCATCGCCGCCGTGAAGTACCGCTCGGGGGTGAAGCTGAGCTCGCGCCTCGTCTCGCGAGAGGCGCGCTTCCTTCACGGGACGGAGCCCACGCTCCGGGCCGAGCCCCTCATCGACCCGATGGAGGAGATCGGAAGCTGGTACTACGGGCCCGCATACACCGATCCCTGGAGGGACGACCGCTACTTCGAGGTGTGGGAAGGGCCCTCCGGCGAGCGGGGCTTCAGCCTCGCCCCCGCGCTCTTCGGCGATCCCATGACCTTCGAGATCGCGACGCACCAGCTCGGCGATCCCCAGTGGCGGCGGAAGGGGCGCGGCGCCCTCCTCGTCGATGTGCTCGAGGGGCGCAGGCCCGAAAGGCTCGAGGTGAAGGCGATCGAGCGGCAATGGCAGCCCGGGCACACGGAGTTCCGCGGGCCCGCCGTGTACGGCGCCGCGCGGGGAGGGTGGGTGGAGATGCGCATGGAGCCGGATGGCCTGGTGGATGCGCAGGGACGAAAGCTCCCGGGCTGGGACGCGGTGGATTGTCTCGTTTTCCTGGGCTCGTCGCCGAGGAAGAGCCCCCCGGTCTTCCGCAGGCTCCGGTGGGAGGGCTGAGCCTGCCCGCGATCAGGCGCCCCCGCCGGCTCTCGCGCTTCCCAGCGCGAAGCCCGCCCACACGGCGAAGAGGCAGAGGGCGATCGAGAGCGCGATGTTGCAGCCGGCCCTGGCGATCTCTCCGGTCCGGAAGAGGCTTAGCGTCTCGAGGCTGAAGGAAGAGAACGTCGTGTACCCGCCGCAGAGACCCAGCATGAAGAACTGTCGCAGCGTCGGACCGATGATCGCCCGGTCCACTGATGCGGTGGAGGCGAAGAAGAGTCCTATCAGGAAGGAGCCCGTCACGTTGACGAAGAGGGTGCCCCAGGGGAACGTCTCTCCCAGCCGGCGGGCGAGCCAGACCGAAGCCCAGACCCGGGTGACGCCTCCGAGAGCGCTCCCCACGGCGATCCAGAGGTAGGCGTTCAGCGACACGGTGGCGTTCTCCAGGCCGAGAAGGTACTCGTCGCGAGGGCGATTGCCCAGGCCCGCGCTGCTTGCGAGGCTGTTCGGGC